>Ga0307509_10002231_pt1 | contig 31702 bp, 35 predicted proteins | sample 10_EM_MG_FD_202245 | JGI IMG/M metagenome (GOLD analysis project Ga0307509, IMG submission 202245) | Populus trichocarpa ectomycorrhiza microbial communities from riparian zone in the Pacific Northwest, United States - 10_EM | ecosystem: Host-associated > Plants > Roots > Unclassified | place...
AGATAGAGCTCTTTGAAGTTAGACAACTTCAAAGAACCCTATCTCACTCAGTTTTGGTCCGATTTGGACGATTCTTTTTTTAATCTGCAGTTAATAACCTGCTCTTGGCGCCCCGTTTGTCAGAAACGGGGCCCCGTAACGAACACTACGCGCGGGCGCACCAATCCTTTTTGTACCAAAACCTGACGGTCGCTTACGGTTGGTTTTGACTACCGAGGCTTGAACAAGGTTACAGTACACAACAAATACCCGATCAGCTTAATGACGGAATTAACAGATCAGGTCCGTGACGCTCAGATTTTTACTAAGCTAGACCTGAAGGACGGCTTTCATTTAATAAGAATACGAAAAGGGGATCAATGGAAAACAGCTTTTCGTACCCGTTATGGTCATTACCAATATCGGGTTATGCCTTTTGGATTGGTTAACGCACCGGCTACCTTTCAAACTATGATGAACGAAATATTACGGGAGTTCCTAGATCAGGGAGTCGTAGTATACATCGATGATATCCTAATCTACTCTCAAACTCTAGAGGAACATATTATACTTGTTTGCAAAGTCTTACAACAACTTCGGGAATACCGAATGGCCATCTCCTTGGAGAAGAGGGTGTTTCATGTAAAAAAGATGGATTTTTTGGGATATGTGGTTGCAACCGATGGGGTGACTATGAACAAGAAGAAGGTTGAATCAATTAAGTCGTGGAAAGCCCCTGCCTCAGTTAAAGATATTCAAATCTTTATTGGGTTTGCTAATTTTTACCACCGATTTATGAAAAACCTCTCGGCAATTTGCACACCAATTACGAACCTACTAAAAGGGGACCCTAAGAAATTTTCCTGGAGAAAAGAACAACAAGAAGCCTTTGAGGACCTGAAACGTCGATTCATCTCGACTCCTATCCTAGGTCACCTCTATCCGGATTTGAACACCGTGGTCGAAACAGATGCCAGTGACTATGCACATGGTTGTATCTTATCACAATTCCATGGCAAAAGGCTTCATCCGGTGGCTTTCCACTCTCGCAAACTCTCACCGGCTGGACGAAATTACGACATTCACGATAAAGAGCTGTTAGCTATCGTTGTCGCCTTCATAGAATGGAGACATTACCTGGAAGGAACGGAAAAGCCAGTAACAGCATATACTGATCATCAAAACCTCCAGTATTTCCTTACAACAAAAGTCTCGACGCATAGACAAATAAGGTGGGCTCAAAAATTATGTGGCTTTAACTTTAAAATAGTCTATCATCCTGGAGCCAAAGGAGGCAAGCCAGATGCTCTGAGTAGGCGGCCGGAGTACCACCCTGAGGAGGGAGCTACGCATCGTGAACAACAAATTCTGCAACCCAAGCACTTTGGAAAATTCCAGATCGCCGTTGTATAAGGTTCAAATGCGGAACAGCTCTAACAGGGATTGCCTCAAATGGAAAAGGGTATGGGAATTCGGGTACAAAGACTCTCAGAAGACGCACGAATCCCGACAAAAGGGTCAAAGCTAGCGGCAGGACACAACCTCTACAGTAGTGCTGACATTAGCATCCCGGCAAATAACCAAGCCCTGGTTAAGATAGGTTTAGCCATCGCAGTACCAGAAGGATCATACGGTCGTATAGCACCTAGAAGTGGTTTGGCAACTAGGGAATCTCGGTAGACACAGGGGTTAGTCAAGCTGATTATAGAGGAGAAGTCAAGGTCCTACTCGTTAACCACAATATTATAGACTATGAAGTAAGGAAAGGTGACCGCATAGCTCAGCTGATTTGGAACGATTGGATGATCAAGATTGGATAGCGGTAGAAGAATTGGATGTAACGGAAAGGGCAGAGAAAGGGTTTGGAAGTAGCGGGCTAGGAGTAGAGTTGAAAGAGGTTCAACCAACGATATGCTTCCTTCAAGTGGATGGCAACCATCAGTTCTACGATCCTTTCGATCTTAATCAACGCCCTATACTACGCAAGGGACAAGCTCTCCTATCTAACGCTATTATCGCTAAAGCCAGCTTAAGGAAATTCGAAGAAGATTTTCTATCAGCTGTTAAAGAGGCGGCAATGGAGGATGAGAACTGGATGCGAAGAAAGGAAGAGTTGGAAACCTTAACGAAGGAAGAAAAGAAACTACCTAAGCAATGGTCGATATCCGAAGGCTTACTCTACTACAAGGATCGCCTATTCATCACTGATAATGAAGATCTGCAAACCCTTATCGATAAAAGTTGTCACGATTCCAAAATAGCAGGACATTTCGGACAAGAAAAAACCCTAGAAATCATTACACGAGATTTCTACTGGAAAAGGATAACCGATTGGGTAAACGACTATGTCCGATCCTGTACCACATGCCAACAAGCGAAAGCCCCAAGACATAATCACTTTGGGTTGCTCAGTCCCCTACAAGTGCCTTATGCTGCTTGGGCCTCTACATCGGTAGACTTCATCACAGAGCTACCAAACTCGGCAGGGTATACTCAGATTATTGTTCTAGTAGACCGATTCACAAAAATGGCCCACTTTATTGGATTACAAGAAAACGCGACCGCTAAGGAGGTGGCAGAAGCATTCCTTAAGGAAGTATGGAAACTTCACGGGCTACCATCGGAAATGATCTCAGATATGGATGCAAAGTTTGCGGGTGAATTTTGGGAGTCATTGTGTAAAAAACTTGGGGTTAAGAGAAAAATGTCGACAGCTTATCATCCCCAAACCGATGGACAAACGGAAAGAGTCAATCAAGTATTGGGAGGGTACCTTCGAATATTTGTCAACTACGATCAGGATGACTGGTATCACCTCTTACCCCTAGCCGAGTATGCCTACAATAACTGTGTTACAACAGCTCATAACATGACCCCCTTTTCGCAAACTACGGTTATCATCCACAAACCGAATGGTTAAAAGAACGAGAAGCACAAAATCCAGGAGCCAACCTTTATGCCCACTGGATGCAAACGATTTATCAACAAGCGAGACAATCACTGGAAAAAACAAGACAAGCTATGGGACGATATTACCATCGGAAAGCTAAGCAACAACAAGACTTTTAAGTTGGTGATTTGGTTATGCTTAACGCAAAAAATATCCGAACAAAATGCCCCTCTAAAAAGCTAGCTCCAAAACTTTACGGTCCCTTCATAATCCTAGATCAAAAAGGTGAACTCGCCTACAAGTTAGAAATATCGGATCGATGGAAAATACATCCGGTATTCCATGTGTCGCTTCTCGAGCCCTACCGAACCTCCGTCCGACCTGCCTGAGAACAACCACCGATGACCCCAGAAGAGATAAATGGAGATCTTGAGTGGGAGGTGGAAAAAATAGTAAAGAGTGAAATAATCTCTTATGAACGAAGAGTTCGTGGAAGTACCAGATCTTTTGAAGAACTGTGTTACTTTGTAAAATGGAAAGGGTGTTCGGAAGATGAGAACACCTGGGAACCACTGGAGCCTTTAGAACATGCTAAGGCATTGGTTGAGGAATTTCATAGGGAGAATCCAGATATGCCAAAATTGGGCTAAGTAGTATTACTAGGGAAAAGGTTTTCCTGCCGTGGCCAAGTAAACGCAGAAGGTTTTTTACCCTACCTACTAGAGTACTAAAAGGAATTCATGTTTATCGCTATACATGTACTATAAGGAGTTTGAGGTCAAACCCCTTTGGTGGGAGCTAATATTACCCCAGCCGGAATAGCTTGCATAATTATGCGCTGAGGAATATGCCACCATAGGGGAGAGCATATATCCGAACCCAAGCTTCCTGAGTAGGGACTTCCCGGAGGCATCTGGGAGACTACTGAGGAACTACAAAGAGTTCACGTTTCAAGATATGGCTAACTGATTGGAACGATGATTAGAGAACCAGTTCTCTACTCTTACTAATGCATACCCATTATGCATTGATAGATCAATATTGGACTTGATCGCTCCATATTCATGATACTATTGGTATGTAGGCATTTAGACTGCATATTCCATTATAGTCTATCAGGACGAAGAGATCGAAGACTGACAACTAGTGGAGTGGGGACACCCTCAGAAGAAATACCAGTCGGGAGATTCTCAGAGTCAAGCTGGGCAAGATTCAGGGTCAAACAGTGTTCGCACTTTGTTCTGACGAACTGAACTCTTAGAAAGATACTTCTTTACTAGAGAAGTCAAAGTAGTGTGAATATTAGTATAAATAGTAGGGCTCTCCCCGATGGTTGAGAACATCATCAAGCAACGGAGAAGAGACCTTAACAATATTATAAGTTATTACAATATTCTTCTATTACTTTATCGAACAATCCTTCTTGAGCCTTCCTGACCTATATTCTGTTGTCTTGAATATTCTCGGTCTAGATAGCTTGGAATCCTACCGTGTTAGCTATCCCGTAACACGCAGAGCGCATATTCTGAACAGACACACAAGAATGTCCAACACCTGGCTAGAAACATCAAACCTCCCAACAATAATCGCCAACTCACAAGGTATCGATAATATCAAGGCCCACACCAGACAGCAGTCGAAAGAACGAATTGACCACGAAGACATCTGATACAAAGGCAAACCAAGGAAAAGATACAGACATCTGAAGGGCCTCTCACGCACTGGCTTCAGAGATATCTTATACCTAAGGACAACCAGTGGATGGCCATACCAGGCAACTGACGGAAAGAGATGACAATGCCCCTGCGGCAGGGACATCATCACACATCCACACTTAATGTTCTTTTGTGGAATAGTCCAAAGCACCAAGCTGGAACTCCATAACAACCGAACAATAACCGAACTGGGAAAATGGATCGAAACATGGCACAACTCCATTAAAGACAACAGCACAAGGATCACAGACAAAGCAACTCACAAAGTACAAACGGCTGGAGCATCCATCAACATACCTACCTTTCAAACGGTCGCCAATGACAGGGAATGGCGTAATGGCCGGTGGTACACCCAATGCCAACAAGGCCCCAGAATGGTAGAGAACACGCAGAGGGAAAAGGCGCAACATGAGAATACTCATAAGCCTCAAACCGCAGGAGGGAATTAGAGAAGTGGCGACGCCCCGGTGGCTAGTGGGGCTAATGGCCAGCAGAAGTGTTTTTCTTTCTTTAAGTACATGACCACAGGGCACAGAGGTGCAGGAGTGGGTTTCTTCTGTGATACATTTGCTAGCGTATACGACCATGGGGCACCGAGGTGCAGGAATGGGTTTTCTTTGTAGAAGACTTTCATAGCGTACATGACCATGGGGCACAGAGGTGCAGGAATGGGTTTCTTTTGTAGAAGGCTTTCGTAGCGTACACGACCACTACGCCTGGAGAGGACCGGGTGGGTTTCTTTTGTGCGGATTATATTTGTTGAAGGGAGGGGAGATAGGGAGAAGGAGTTGCCTTTGTACGACAGGGCTAGGGGACTGTAGTGGTAGGCTTCAGGCGGAGTGGTGGAAAAAACTTTTCCTAAAGGGGGCTCAGGCTGGGGGACGGTGTCCCCGGACACACTTAGTGTCATTTAGTTGATTAGCATAGATAGAATGCAAATAAGGTTACGTAAAAACGACTCCTATTGCATATGGGCAAAAAATCTACCAGAGCCTCAGGATTTTGGTGGTATGCAATAGCAGTCGTTTTTACAAACGTCGGGCAATTGGGAGTACTGCAGTCCATCCCACCCGGACCCGAAGACTGACGGACTGGCCGCTTCAGTTCACTACCCTACGTCAGTCTTTGTTACTTAAGCCATTTCCCAACCTATCAGCAGGTGTTCAAGTTCCAATGAGCCGAAAAACGGCATTTTTGGTGTCAAATTGGAAACCAGCTACTTTTGTTAGGGGACTGTCCTTATAATGACTGAATCGTTCCTCGCTTTCGCAACCCCCTTCGGGGTGCGATCACTATTTACTAACCTGACAAGTGATCCCTCTCAATTATTTCCCAAAAAAAGCCAATCTTTGGCTATCAGAGTCCCATAGCACTCCCCCCAGGGTTTCAACAGCCGACCTCTGTCCTTTAGTCCCGCTTCTTCAATAGCTGCTATCTAGGGCCTTTTCTCTATTGACAACTTTGGTATAAACCTAAATCGAATGCCTTTTCTCCTAGACATAAGTAGAGAAGAAATCCCTGAGGCTTCTCGCGTTGAATTACAATGCCCATCGATAAAGTCGACTGCCTCAGACCGCCCAAGGTATGGCTCCCATCGCCCTAAGTTAGCACCCTTCCTTTGGGGTCACAAATAAGTGGTAGGAAATATCCAGAGAGAGGGCCTGCCTCTGAGGATTTTAGCATCAGGCAAGAATAATCCTTACATAGTGTACTCGAGTACCGTACTCGAGCCATAGACGTTGGACTTGCACTCAAAGTAGGTCGTGGTGCAACGGGCCCCAGATGCTATGTTCTCCATTGATCAGCACCATAGCTTAATTTGCGTGCAGAGATCATGCATAAATTACCAAATCTGGTTGTGACCACCAAGAGTGAGATCCCTACTCGAGTAATTACTCGTACCTTGTACAAGTACAAGGAACGTGCCACAATAAGATCCGCCCGCGGCACCCCACTCCAAACATTGTTGCCATTTGTAGATAATGGCACAGCGGTAAAGTTGCACCGCCGCAAGTTAGGCCTCCGGTCTCGATACCGTAAAAACTCTGTATCTCCGTCAGCCCACAATAGATTTAGTTTGACAGGTTAATAGAATTGCGTGTGTCGGTTAATGAGATCCAACAACGTCCGGATGGCTGATCTTATCCCGCATAGGAAAGCACTAACCCTTTTCAAGACTTCTTGGCTGTAGATTCGGAGAGAGCGAACGACAAGAGTTTTTACCGTACTCCGTTTCATACACCCCACTTCTAACCCACCGTACAGCACCGTACTGTTCTGCATAACTCGTTTAACCTATCTCCTCCTCCTCTACCTTACCGAGCCCAAACTCGCAATTGCATAGCCTAATTATAATACCAAAGCCACGGGGCAAAGAACGAGCCTGCCGGCACTACTACGCTATGGAGAGGCCAGATATCTCTAGGTTCGTTCATCCCATCTTGTTGAACCTTCTTTTTTCTGCTAAAAGTGCACCACTAACTGGTGACAGTGCTCTCGGAACAAAGATGGTAGTTTTACGAGCTGCATCCCAGGAGAAGGTTTATGTGCATAAAGCACTTCTCGGCGATGAGATCGCAAGTGTTGGGGCATGTAAATGGTCTTGTTTCCCCAGGGATACTGTGAAGAATTTCATCGAATACCTTTACCAGGGTGACTACACTGATCCACCAGTGGCCCTCAGTTTTGAGGCCTCTAGCAGTGCAGGCGAGGAGAGACATGAGTAGATCTTTGCCATGCTGTGCTATAGTGGATGGGTTAATGCTAATGCACATGCTCGCCAAGCGAGTTAGTTCTGTTCTCCAATGACTACGAGGAGGCTATCCTCTCACATGCTCAGCTATTCATACTCTCTCGATACCGCAATGTGCCCTCACTCGCAAGCTTGTGCCTCAAAAGGCTCGGGGAGACTATAGTGGAGGCACAGGATGTTTCAGAGGAATTAATATTCGTGAAAAACATCCGCGAATTAATCAAATACTCGTACCATCCATGCTGTCAGGATAGTGGTAGCCTTGGTGGATGGGATGAATCACACAGAGCAGACGATGGTGTATGGGAGGACTTACAAAAAGCAGTGTGCGGATTCTTGGCGTCGCGGAAAGGCTGGCTTCTGAAGGTGCCGGGATCCTCACTGATCGACGAGGAAGAACAATTGACGAAAGACCTTGTGACCACGTTCATCAATCTCTCTATCGACACGGATAAGCTCCGTATGGAGGCCGAGAGAAAATATGAGGCTTTAAAGGCTGAGATCGCACGGGGCGAGTGGTGAAAGAAGAAAAGGCACGTCCTGAAAATTTAAATTTCGGTGAAAGAGACCAATGCTTATCATATGGTGCTTCAGCTCCAATTCGTCTTCCATGATACAAGAAAAGGCAGTGTATACAACCCCCGCCACTCTGCAATTCCTCCCTCCCCCACTCCACCTAGGTGGCAATTTGTTGACCTCCTGTATGGTTCAGCTGCCGTAGGCCTAGCCACTCTACCAGATAGCGAGAGCGCGTTAGTGCTCTAAAGGAGATGGGGTAGACAGGGGAGACTCTTTGAAGATTCGGAGAACAAACACACACCTTATTCCACTTACATATTTCTTGTTTCTCCTTATATTTTTATTACGTCAGTCTTTGTTACTTAACCCATTTCACAACCTTACCAAATGCTTTATCTTATCAGTAGTGTCGCGCCCTCTCTCCTAAGGTCTTCGCCCTTTAGTAGGATGGCAGTGATTCATACGGCCTTCGTGACTCTCCGCCCCAAGTTCAGTCTGTGGATGAGAGATAGTCCAAAGAGAGGCCTACCGGTAGTAGGCGGGATAGGGGAAGTCTCAATCCTTGCAAATCATCGCGGCACTCCACACCAGACACCGTAGCTTTTTATGGATGGTAGTACCCCAGCTTGCCTTGTTGGCACTAGGTCGCTAGAGTTTGTGCCATGGCACAACCCCTCAAATCGATGTGGTTGGCACGGCACTACCCGCATTTTCTGGTTAAGCTCGTTTTCTCGCTAAGACGTCAAAAGAAACTGTGGCGAAATATTGTACAAGAGCTTCCCCGGCCAGAGAGTTGCCTTTAGGGGAAGGATTTTCATAGATACTTACTTGTACCATGGGGTGTTAATTTTGAGACTTTTGCTATCTATCTGGGGGAAACAACTAACCTGGAAGGGTTACTTTGTGAAAAATTCTGACTCACACCTTATTCTGACCTCTTAGCGCGAGAACGAGTTTAACCAGAAAATGCAGTATGCAGTGCCCAGGGAATACATGTACCCGAGTACAAATAAAATGACTTTTTAAGAAGAAAAAACAAGGAAACTATCTACAAGCCCAATTCATATTGAATATTGCCCATTTCCCATCCTTTTGAGTTCTCACTGTGCTCCTCCAATAATAGAAACCAGCCTACAATAATTGAGTTGTACCAAGTAATGCCATCAGCTAATCTCACCACATTCTGACATTTCGTAGAGCCGTGCAAGGTGCTGGAGTACATTAGCATGGCACAAGGCACTTCAAGTGCCAACAACGCTAACTACAGCAAAGCTGCACCGCCACAAGCTAGGCCCCCAGTTCCGATGCTGTGGTTCATGCACCCCAGTTCTGCGCAATTCATTTAATCGCCCCCTCCTCTACCCTACCGAGCCCTAATCTGCATAACATAGCTTACTCGAGTCGGGGAAAGACGAACAAACTATCATACCAAGGCCGTGAAGCAGGGAACAAGTCCGGCCCAGCTGCATCATGGCAATGCCAAATATCTTTAGGTTCATCCTACCCTGCCAAACAAAAAAGCCTTCTTTCCCACAAAAAGCGCTACTAACTTAACTGGCGACAGTGCCCTTGGAACAAAGATGGTACTTCTACAAGGTGCGGACCAGGGGAAGGTTCATGTGCATAAAACACTACTCCACGGTAAGGTCGCACGTGGATGGGGTTGTTTCCCCAGCGCTACGATTACGAGTTTTGTCGAATACCTCTATCAGGGAGACTACACTCCCCCAGTAGCGCTGGTTGCCAGTTCAGGTGCCTCTGAAAGCACTTGGACTACACCCCCAGGGACCAGTTCGGGTGCTACTCTTTCGGAGGTTGGTTGGGATGCTAGCAGCACAGACCAGGAGAGACGTGAGGAAACTTTAACTTACCATGCTATGCTATTGGACAAGTTAATGCTAATCCACCACCCCCTCAGACCGCAAACCTCTTAACTACGAAAATGTTTTCCTCACCCACGCTAGGTTATTCATACTCTCCCGAAAACGCGAGGAACTCCCTCTCGCAAGCATGTGCCTCAAAAGACTCATGGCGGCTATGAAAGAAGCACAAGACACGACTAAGGAATCCATATTCATGAAAAACATGCACGTGCTGATTCAATTCTCGTACAATCCCTGCTGTAGTGGCAATGATGGCGTGTGGGTGGAATTACAAAAAACAGTTTCTGGATTCTTGGCATCGAATAAAGGCTGGCTTCTTAAGGCGCCGTGCTCTGATCTAATCAGCGGGGAAGGACAATTAGCAAAAGACGTTTTGGCCACAGTCACCAATCTTCTTGTCATGGCCGATCAGTGTCTTATCGACAAGGATAAGATTATTGCCGACACCAATGAACGTCTTATCGACAAGAATAAGGCTATATCCGAGACCAATAGGAGTCTTGTTGAAAAAGATAAGATTATTGCCGATACCAAGAGGACTTGCATGGAGGCCGAGGGAAAATGCGAAGCTTTAAAGACCGAGCTCGCGCAGTTCAAGTCAGCACAGGAGAAAACAAAGAAAAAGAAGAAAAGGCAAGCCCTGACCATTTAGATTTCAGGGAAGAAGCATAAAGGGATCAACACTTATCGTATAATGCTTTAGCCCCAACTAGTCTCCCATAATACGGGAAAGGGCACTATATACAATCCCCATAACTCAGTGATTCCCCCCTTTCCCATTCTGCGTGGGTTGCAGTTTGTTGACCTCCCATATAGTGCCGGCTCGCCATATGTCCAACATGTTGAATTGCCTATAATGCATGCGGTTATGCGGCTATGCGACTGTATGGTTATGTATATAGTTAGGAGATGTGTGGTCTCGGTCATTTGGTTTTGAGGTGTGACGTGAGTGAGCACACAGTAGTGGATCATTGCTTTCACATCCTATACCGCCAAGCATAAGTTTTCGGTTTTCGGTTTTTTTAATATTCGTTTCCATCGAGCATTAGGAATCGGGTATGTATTTTGTTTCATGATGTTCCTTTCATAACTTATGTCATTAGGCATAGGGCAGTATAGGGAATAGGCTTTAGGGATAATTGAGGACCATGAGATATCAGGATGGCTCAAGATCACCTGAGATCGCTAGGGATCAGGATTTGTCAATTCTAGAGTTGCGTTCCTTCTCTTTACATCGTCACTTCCACTGAACACGAACACATCTATCGGTCTTCCTACCACGCTCTTTTGTCCTAACCTTTCTCACGGCGCTCGCCCCACGACAGCTTGATAGCGGTGCTTCTTTGGCGGCAGTTTCCCCTGCGCACGGCTAGAAGTCCCAGGCCTCCACCAAGTTCCACAGGAGAGCAATAAATGTTCAGCATGAGGGTCATCGCCTCGTGGCGGGGCAAGGCATCGTTGCCCTTGAGGATTCTTTCTCTCACAATGTACAGTACATTGACTAAATTATTCCTCGCCATTGCAACCCTTTTCTGAGCGATATCACTGTTTCACTAACCTTATAAGTCATCCCTCTCCATTAATTCCTATAAAAGCCGCCCCTGGCTAGTAGACTTCTATTCTGTCCCTTAGGGCTCCAATAGTCGCTTTCTTTTCTCTAGTTTTGCCTCCTCCTCCTCACCCGCAATTACTCAGGACCTGTTTCTCCATTGATAATTTTGGTATGAACCTGAATTGAATGTCTGCTTCTCCTAAACATAAATAATGAAATATCTAATACTTCTCGCTTTGAATTAACATGTCCACAGAGAAAGCTGGTTGCTTCACCGCCTAGGGTGTAGCTCCTGTCTCCCCTGATACTTGCTCCTTTAGTTACAAATTCCCTTGATAGGGGATGTCCGGAGAGAGGACAAACGAAAGCGCGTCTCTATCACCAGGTAAGTACGATCTTGGTAACAAAATTTGTGGCCCCCGCCCTCACTTTACACCAATAATGGCTGATTTTGAGCACTCCTAACTCATCCAACTTTCTGGGTATATGGAAGTTACCAAATATTTCCCACTCCGCCATGAGGGCCTAAAGTTTGGGGCCACTGCTGGATACTGCTGCAATGTACCCTTTGTATAAGAAACTCATAAGATCAGAACCCCCTCCGCCCACCATCATTATTTCTAGAATTACACCACCGGCACTAATTAACAGATCTTGTCACATATAAATGATAATATCTAGATGGTTCCAAAGGCTCCAGGGAATTTTAGGATTTTTTTTGCAAAGCGACAAGGCCAAGATCTCCCCAGATGAAAGTGCCCGTTTTTCGTGTAAAATGGGGGGCCCCACCAAAATCATACAATCCCTACAGAGTGTTAAGGACGTTGGGCTTGCTAGAAACCTAGGTCAGGTTGCGGCGCGCTCCAGGTGTTGGTATCTCTTTCCATTGATCGGCACCATAACATAATCTGCCTCCAAGGATCACCGCATAAATCACCAAATCTAGTCGTGCCCACCCAGAGGAGAATCCCCTACGAGGAACGTAAATCACCAGCCCAGTGCAGCACGGTGAGACTCGCAGCGATCTGCCCGCGATCTGCCCGCGGCACCCCACACCGTGATGACAGTACCCGGGTGCTGCGGCAAAGTTGCACTGCTACAAGTTAGGCATCAGTCTCGGTGTTCCGTCCCATATATCCCAGTTCTGGCTGCCGTATAGTACTGTTCAGCAACAACTCATTTAACCTACCTCCTCCTCCTCCTCCTCCTCCTCCTCCTCCTCCTCCACTTTACCAAGCCCAGGTTCGCATAGCATAGCTTACCCGAGCCTGGGAGAGAATAAATCATCATACCAAGCCACGAAGCAAAGAACGAATCCACCAGCTCGGCTGCTTCATAACAATGCCAAACATCCTTAGGTTCATCTTATCCTGCCAAACAAGTTTGCTTTCCCACAAAAGCATCACTAACTTAACTGGAGACAGTGCTCTCGGAACAAAGACGGTGCTTCTACAAGGTGCGGACCAGGGGAAGGTTCATGTGCATAAAAAACTACTCAACGGTAAGGTCGCACGTGGATGGGGTTGTTTCCCCAGCGCTACGATTACGAGTTTTGTCGAATACCTCTATCAGGGAGACTACACTCCCCCAGTAGCGCTGGTTGCCAGTTCAGGTGCCTCTGAAGGCACTTGGACTACACCCCCAGGGACCAGTTGGGGTGCGACTCTTCCGGAGATTGGTTGGCACGCTAGCAGCACAGGCCAGGAGAGACGTGAGGAAACTTTACCATGCTATGCTATTGGACAAGTTAATGCTAATCCACCGCCCTCTCAGCCCACAAATCTCTTGACTACGAAAATGTTTTCCTCACCCACGCTAGGTTATTCATACTCTCCCGAAAACGCGAGGAACTCCCTCTCGCAAGCATGTGCCTCAAAAGACTCGTGGCGGCTATGAAAGAGGCACAAGACACGACTAAGGAATCCATATTCATAGAAAACATGCACGCATTAATTCAATTCTCGTACAATCCCTGCTGTAGTGGCAATGATGGCGTATGGATGGAATTACAAAAAACAGTTTCCGGATTCTTGGCATCGAATAAAGGCTGGCTTCTTAGGGCGCCGTGCTCTGATCTAATCAGCGGGGAGAGACAATTAGCAAAAGACGTTTTGGCCGCAGTCGCCAATCTTCTTGTCACGGCCGATCAGTGTCTTATCGACAAGGATAAGATTATTGCCGAGACCAATGAGCGTCTTATCGACAAGAATAAGGCTATTTCCGAGGCCAATAAGAGTCTTGTTGAAAAAGATAAGATTATTGCCGATATCAAGAGGACTTGCATGGAGGCCGAGGGAAAATGCGAAGCCTTAAAGACCGAGCCCGCAAGGTGCAATCCAGAACAGAATGAGAAAACAAAGAAGAAGAAGCGGAAGAAGAAAAGGCAAGCCCCGACCATTTAGATTTCACTGGGGTGGCATGGGGAGATCTTATCGTACAGTGCTTCGGCTCAGACTAGTCCCCCACAATACTGTAAATAGCGCTGGACGCAATCCCGATGACTTGGTAATTCCTCCTTTCCCCGTTCTGTGTGGGCCTCAATTTGTTGACCCCCCACATAGTGCCAGCCCGTTGCGTGCCCAACCTGCTGGATTGCCTATACGACATGCGGCTACGAGACTACGGGGACTATATGGTCATATAGTTTGGAGACATGCGGTTACAAGGCATTTGGTTTTTGGGTGTGCGGCAAGTGCGCACCCAGCAGTGGATTGTTGCTTCAACACGCTATGCCACTGGGCGTAGGATTTTGGATTTGGATTTGTTGATATCATATGATACCATAATATGATATTATCATATCTATTGCGGTCAGACATTAGGTGTCGGGTACTTGGTTTCCTGGTGTTTCCTCCATACCCTATGTCGTTACGCATAGCTAGTCAGTACAGGGCATAGGCTTTAGGCATCAGGATTTGTCAGCTCAGCGTGTTTCTTTATCATTCGTTGAGTTTCGGTGGTTTTGGAGTTGCTAGCTGGACGGAGGTGTATGTCTCCTGGCCTGTCCCTAGCTAGCAGAAGACGAAAAAGCGATCCAGTTCGCTATTCTTCCATTCTCTATGCGCATAGAGCCTGCCTTGATTGCACTTTCACCCCTCCAACTTTATAGTCTCCAACACAATCACCATTAAATTTTTATCATCCCGGGAGCATGCGTTAGTGTTCCAAGGGATAGGGGGGGGCGGAGGAACCTCTTTGAGAATTCAAAAACCACGAACCTGATTCCTTTTACATATTTCTTCTATCCCCCCTGTGTCAGTCTTTGTTACTTAAACCATTTCCAGACCTTATCAAATGCTTCACCTTATTAGCAGCACATCTCCGGGTAAGGCAGCCTTCCTGGTGTTGGACCCGGCCCCTCTCTGGCGCAGGGGTTCTTGGCTCTTTAGTAGCCGGCCGTGATTCACACGGCCTTCATGGCTCCCTATTATTCCGTAATCAGTGCGTGGATGAGGCCCGGGCCGAAGGGAGGCCAAGAAGCGGAATGGCGGAAGCCTCAACCCCGGCAAATAATGGATAAATAGTACGATACAGAAGCAAGCCAATCTTAACATGAGGAATAAAATCCGACGATGCCTCACCTGCTCTCTTCATTCGATCCAAACCAAGAGCTTTACTTTTTCATAGCCACTGGATACTGAGAGCACGCAAGACTTTCCAGCCTCGCATCAACCACCACAAAGCTCACAATCGCGCTTAAACCACCCCGAACACAATCGCGGCTCCATCACCTGGTAATTCGATAGTACCCAGTGTCACTAATGGAAAGGATGCATTAAATCTCAGGCTAGCCACAAAGATCTTACCTAGAATGTTTATGCCAGAGTTAGCAGAATTACAACTTAGGGTTGCCTTAGCCTTTGTGGCTGCTAGGGGATGTCTGGATACCATTCGCACCAAGCTAGATGATAAAATATCTCACAATCCTGTTATAGTACCCCCTCCCTTCCCAGACGATGCTGAATGATAGCTCTTCCCTACCAATACTTCTCGACGTTAGCCCTCGGAGCATCCCATCCCACTAATACCATTCTCTATAAAGCTCCAAACTGCCACCGTGATCCAGCATTAGTTTTTATCCTTTAGAAACGTAAAGCTCGACCCAAGGGGGGCCTTTAGTTCTATAAAAGAGCAATAAATGTTTAGTACAGGGGCCATCCCCCAGTAGCAGGGGCAAGCTATCGTGGCACTTGAGGATTCTTTCTCTTATAATGTACAGTACAGCACATTGACTAAATTATTCCTTACCATTGCAACCCTGTTCAGAGCGATATTACTGGTTCACTAATTTATAAGCCATTCCTCTCAATTAATTCCTATAAAAGCCGCCCCCGGCAAGCACAACCCTATCGCGTCTCTCAGAGCTTCAATGGTAGCTTTCTTTTCTTTGGTTTTCCTTCTTCATCCGCAGCTACTTAGGGCCTGTTTCTCCATTGATAACTTTGGTGTGAGCCCAAATTAAACACCTGCCCCTCCTAAACACAAAGAAGGAACCCCTGAGGGTTCTGGCTTTGAATTAACATGCCCATCGAGGAAGCCGACTTCCTTACACTACTCAAAGTATAGCTCCTGTCTCCCCCGGTTCTTATTCCTCTAGAGTAACAAATTCCCTTGATAGGGGATGTCTGGAGAGAGGACAAACGAAAGCGCGTTTCTATCACCAGGTAAGTACGATCTTGGTAACAAAATTCGTGGCCCCCGCCCTCACTTTACACCAATAATGGCTGGTTTTGAGCACTCCTAACTCATCCAACTTTCTAGGTATAATATGTAGAAATTATTAAAAATTTCCCACCCAGCCATGAGAGCCTAGAGCTCGGGGCCACTGCTGGATACTGCTGCAATGTACCCTTTGTATAAGAAACTCATAAGATCAGAACCCCCCCCACCATCATTATTTCTAGAATTGCACCACCGGCACTAATTAACAGATTTTGTCACATATAATGATAATATCTAGATGGTTCTAAAGGCTCCAGGGAATTTTAGGATTTTTTTTGCAAAGCGACAAGGCCGGGATCTCCCCAGATGAAAGTGCCCGTTTTTCGTGTAAAATGGGGGGCCCCAAATTTTGTCACCAAAATCATACAATCCCTACAGAGTGTTAAGGACGTTGGGCTTGCTAGAAACCTAGGTCAGGTTGCAGCGCGCCCCAGATGTTGGTATCTCTTTCCATTGATCGGCACCATAACTTAATTTTCCTCCAAGGATCACCGCGCATAAATCACCAAATCTAGTCGTGCCCACCAAGAGGAGAATCCCCTACGAGGAACGTAAATCACCAACCCAGTGCAGCACGGTGAGGCTCGCAGCGATCTACCCGCGATCTGCCCGCGGCACCCCACACCCGGATGACGGTACCCGGGTGCTGCGGCAAAGTTGCATTACTACAAGTTAGGCATCCGTCTCAGTATTCCGTCCCAGACACCCCAGTTCCGGCTGCCGTATAGTACTGCTCAGCAACAACTCATTTAACCTACCTCCTCCTCCTCCTCCACTTTACCAAGCCCAAGTTCGCATAGCATACCTTACCCGAGCCTGGGAGGGAGCAAATTATCATACCGGGGCCACGAAGCAAAGAACGAATCCACCAGCTTGGCTGCGTCATGGCAATGCCAAACATCTTTAGGTTCATCCTATCCTGCCAAACAAATGAGTTTGCTTTCCCACAAAAAGCATCACTAACTTAACTGGAGACAGTGCTCTCGGAACAAAGATGGTAGTTCTAGAAGCTGCGGACGAGGGGAAGGTTTATGTGCATAGAGCACTGCTCAATGGCGAGATCGCGGCTTTCAGGAAATGTGGATGGTCTTGTTTCCCCAGCGCCACGGTTACGAGTTTTGCCGAATACCTTTACCAGGGCGACTACATTTCTCCATCGGCGGTAATTACCCTGTCAGCTGCCTGTGAAGCTTGGGATGCACCCCTAGGGAGTATTTGGGGCGCTGCTCATTCGGAGGTTGGTTGGGATGCTAGCAGCACAGGCCAGGAGAGACGTGAGGAAAACTTACCATACTATACTATTGGACAAGTTAATGCTAATCCATCACCCCCTCAGACCGCAAACCTCTTAACTACGAAAATGTTTTCCTCACCCACGCTAGGTTATTCATACTCTCCAGACACTGCGAGATACACCCTCTCGCAAGCATGTGCCTTGAAAGGCTCATGGCGGCTATGAAAGAGGCACAAGACACGACTAAGGAATCCATATTCATAGAAAACATGCGCTCATTAACTCGATTCTCATACAATCCCTGCTGTAGCGGCAATGATGGCGTATGGATGGAATTACAAAAAACAGTTTCCGGATTCTTGGCATCGAATAAAGGCTGGCTTCTTAGGGCGCCGTGCTCTAATCTAATCAGCGGGGAGGGACAATTAGCAAAAGACGTTCTGGCCGTAGTCACTAATAATCTTGCCATGAGTGATCAGTGTCTTAAAGACAAGGATAAAATTATTGTCGACACCAATCGAAGCCTTATCGAGAAGAATCAGCTTATTGCTAGCACCCATCAGAGTCTTGCCGTCAAGGATAGGATCATTGCCGACACCGAGAAGAGCCTTATAGAGAAGAATAAGCTTATCGATAGCACCTATCAGAGTCTTGCCGTCAAGGATAGGATCATTGCCGACACCAAGAAGAGTCTCATCGACAAGGATAAGACTATTGCCAAAATTAGTAACTTATGTATGCAGGCCCAGGGAAAATGCCGCGCTTTAAAGACCCAGCACGCACAGTGGAAGCCAGCACAGAACGAGAAAACAAAGAATAATAATAAAAGGCAAGCCCTGACCATTTAGAGTTCAATGGAGCAGCATATAGAGATCTTATCGTATAGTGCTTCGGCTCAGACTAGTCCCCCACAATACTGGAAATAGCGCTGGACGCAATCCCCATGACTTGGTAATTCCTCCTTTCCCCATTCTGTGTGGACCACAATTTGTTGACCCCCCACACAGTGCCAGACCGTCGCGTGTCCAACCTGCTGGATTGCCTATACGGCATGCGGCTATGAGGCTATGGGACTATATGGTCATATAGTTTGGAGAGATGCGGTTACAGGGCATTTGGTTTTGGGGTGTGCGGTGAGTGCGCACACAGCAGTGGATTGTTGCTTCAACACGCTATGCCACTGGGCGTAGGATTTTGGATTTGGATTTGTTGATATCATATTATCTATTGCCGTGGGGTATTAGGTGTCGGGCACTCGATTTCTTGATGTTTCTTTCATTACATATGTCATCAGGCATAGGGTACTCAGTATAGGGCATAGGCCTTAGGCATCAGGATTTGTCAGCTCAGTGTGTTTCTTTATCGTTCGTTGAATTTCGGGGGTCTTTGGAGTCGCCAGTTAGAAAGAGATAAATACATCCCGGCCTGCCCTTAGCTAGCAGATAGACGGAGTAGCCATCTAGTCCATCATTCTTCCATGTTCCGCTGCGGATAGACCCTATTGTGATTGCACTTCCACCCCTTCATTCTTTAGTGCTTTCTTTATTCAATACAACTACCTTATCCTCTAGTGAGAGCGCGCTAGTGTTTTAAAGGAGAGGGTGTAAGTAGAGGAACTTCTTTAAAGATCCAAGGAGAGTAAACACTCACCTATTTCCCCTTGCATATTCCGTTTCCCCCCCCTCATGCCTTTATTAGAGGGTTTGCGCACCGGGACCTAGGCGGCGGTTAATAGGAAATGGACCTAGGTGGAAAAATGAGTTTGCGCAATAGGCGTAGGTAGCCTAGTAGCTAGACAATGGGGTATTGAGTAGGGTAATATGGCATTCCCTCAAATTCGTTCCCGGCTCAAATTAGGATCTCCAGCTACACAGGATGGGTATGTACTAACCATACTGTCTGCCATAGAACAGGAGATAATCTACTACCAAATGCCCAGTATTATCATCACTAAAAATCTTCTAATAAAATGTAAAAAGAGAGCTGTACTTGCTGCTGCTGACTTGTTGTTCTGTATCGATCGGATATCTTCAGGTCTGAAAAGCCCTATTTTACACTTCTTCCAGGTCTCACTACCCACCTTGGTGTCCAAGACCTTTAAGTTAACAGAAAATAACCTGTTTTCCTGCCACCTAGGTCTCCCAGCGCAAACTGCCTATTGCACAATCTTGTTATGATAAATTACTTAAACCATTTCCAACCTTATTACCCCACCAAAGTGCCACCTCGCCGCTAGGTAAGGCAGCCTGCCTAATATTAGGCCTACCTCTATCTCTCTATCCTGGGCAGGGGGTCTTGGCTTGTTAATAGGTCAGCAGCAATTCATACGGTCTTCCTGACACTATCATATCATCCCGCTTTTGGCACGTGGACGAGGATCAGTCGGAGGAGAAGCCCAGGAAGCGGAATGGAAGCCACTGTATCTCTTAGGGCAGAACCCTATGGCAAATAATCTTTTCCAAGGATTATAACTGCCATACAGATACATAGGGACAAGCCACCGGGCCCCTTGAGGATTCTTTCTCTTATAATGTATATTCATTAAATTATTCCTCATTATCCTAGCCCTGTTCAGAGCGATACCCCCGTTCCACTAATCCTCAGAGTGATACCTCTCAATCAGTTCCCGCAAAAGCCAACCTGTGACCGGGAGAATGTCCCTCAATGCTTCCTTAGTCGATTTCTTTTCTTTGGTTTTGCTCCTTCATCGACAGCTACGCAGGACTTTTTCTCTAGGAGCACCCGTGGTATGCGCCTAAATTAAATATCTTTTTCCCTAAACATTAGTAGAGAGGGAACTCCTGAGGCTCGTCGCCTGGGGTTTTGATAGTAAAAAACATCTCACACCTAGGTATTTGCCACTATTGCATCGGATCTGTCTAATGTTCTAGCTCCTATGGCGGTGCTATAAGGACTAACACAATGCCCAGAACTAGGGAAATTCTTCGGGGAGAAAGCCAAGATTCTGCATTGATAATCCCATCCACAAAGTAAGACGGTTCTACCAAATCACTTGCGAAATTAAGAATTTGTTCCGACCCTGAGTCTGGCTAGAACAATTGGAAGAAATGTCGAGTGAGTTATTATGAAGGTAGAACCAGGCTTGATTTTCTTGGCAACCGCCCTAAGTAGTGAAAGCTGTGACGGAAGATAAATTAGTTGCCCCGGGTGATGTTGGGGACAACGAGTCCAGAGATCTCACGAGTGAGAGGGCTCCTAGGATCGGTGAAAAAAGAGAGAGAGAAATACCCTATCAAGGTGTATTAGCAACCCCACCCCCTCCCAGATCGCCGATGAACACGAGCCAATGATTGGCTGACGTAAAACGTAGCACTCAAGACTTGTCAACCGAGTTCTTGACTTAAGGCCTCCGCCGCCGCCGCCACCACCACCACCACCACCACCCCCATCACCACCACCACCATCATCATCAGGGATAGTGCGACTCTGTCTAGTAGACAAAAGCCAGCCTTGCCTACCGCCAAACGTCACTTTCGGATACTTAGAATCGACCAGAAAACGCCCATCACTAGCAAGGCTCTACCGCATAATGGGGAGGCCTGAGATCGTCAGGTTGGCCCCCCTCCCCTCTCTCTCTCTCCTCTTCTCTGCCGAGCCAATCGAGATGGCGGATGCTAACCATGGCCAAACAAACAAACAAAAAACAGACACTTTAGGGGCAGGGTGGTACAGCTCGAGACAGTGGAGGGGACAACACTTTACGTTCACGCCGATATACTTGACTCGGGACGCGGCGTCTGCCCGGACGTCCCGTGGGATAGTTTCAAGACCTCTACGGTGGAACGGTTTCTGGAGTATTGCTATCAGGGCGACTATAGTTTTCCGAAACCGGTTAAAGTGCCATTAGCTACACCTACGAGCAGCGTCGACGACCACGACGAGTACGCCGACAGTGTTTGCCACCCCAGAACGGACTACCTTCGCGGGTGTCGGTGCGTGAACTATCGGGTTATCCCCCAGGACTACCATGATCTCAGCGACTCCAACACTAAAGACGACGACGACACCGAAGACACAGTTAGCGCATACGAGTCCAGCAGAGACGACGACGACGACGACGACGACCCCGAATACGAAGATGGCGAAGACAGCGACACCGAGGGCGACGATGGCAAAGGCGGCTCTGGGTCATCGGAACATCCGGGCGGCTTGGATTACGGGGCGGTACTCCTTGCCCACGCGGAACTCTACATCCTCGCTCAACACCAGGGACGAAGCCCGCTTACACTCTTATGTCTCAGCCGCCTTCGCAAAGCACTTGACCAGGCAGCCAAGGCACCGGTCCGCCCCCGGTTCGCAAGCAACCTGAGCGATCTGCTCCTGTATGTCTACGAGCACGGCAACGTGACCTTGATCGACGACCACAAAATGCACGACCTACAAAACACGGTTTCGTCATGCGCTGCGATGCACATCAAAGAGATGAAGGAGGAATTCAGTTCACTGATGAGGTGCGGGGGAAAACTGGCGGAGGACCTGATGAAGGAGGTGGTGGATCGGGTGATAAGTCTCGAGAATGTGTCGAAGGAGAGGATGAAGAGTAGAGAATCCGCACGGGGAGCCCTGGGTGGTGTTAACATACCGGTAATTTAATGACAAAGGCTTGGCGACTGCTGATTTTCTTCAACTTATGGTATTATACTTGATTGAGGTATATAAATATTATTATGGAAATCACGAAAATTGGATCTGAAATCGAGTGCCCCAAATGCCAGCCCCGGCCATATTGGCATGCCCCCCCCCCCCCCATAAGTGATGGCTTTTTAGCCCTACTCCATAAGTACAATTTTACCAAGAGTGATTCAAGATATGATACTCGAGCACCGGCCCACCGCACGATCCCGCCAAAGGGACCCATTCCGAGAAGAAAGATACCCCGAGGAGGTTCCCTGGCAACGCCATTGATAACCCCCACCTGAGTCGGACTGCGCAAACCCTCTAAAACGGACGAACAAGAATAGCAGGAGGACTAGACAGAAATGATTCCGAGCGAAGGTAGGTAATTACGCACCGAAGGAGGAGGACAGAAACGCGACTCCGGCGGTGAGAATGATAATGACGCCAGACACCCTACGAGAACGGCGCTGCAAGAACAGAACGAGAAGGGATGTAATAAATCTTAGCGACTAAGGTCAATGATAGCAATGTAGGTTGCCACCCACACAAGTTATTGATTAATTTGGCAGTTTTTTTTCTTTCTAGCCAACTCTGAAGGGTAAGGGTAATGTGGGAGTAACAGTACCCCCCCGTAGACGTAGCAATGACATGGTGGTGAGATGTCAATAGATTACCATGTGATGATGACGATGGGAAGGAACTATCAATTTAATGGTTACTGTGGAGTTCTCGTAAGCCGCTTGTTCACGAGTACATATACAATCGGATTCCCCTCCCCGATTGAAGCAACTGGCAAGCCCCTGGATCATTCATTCTCCCCCTCTTTTCCAGCCCCGTTTCCCGACATTCGATTCCCCCCGTCTAGGCCTGAAAGCCTTGATACTGGTTTCAACCCCTCATCTCTTCACTACTGCTACTCGATCTAACCTTATCGACCGCTTTGATCTTGGAGATCATAATCACCATCTGTCTAACAAGTATGGCACGACACTGTGCCCTCCAGACTCGAATCGAGGGAACAATCTATATTTTATAATCCGACCGGTCATTCCATTCCCTCATTGCCACTAGCTAGCTAAATACATAACACATGTCTACATTCCAATACGTTATACCCCCCCACAACATTCCCCAGCCACCCCTCAGCATCGCACCACCGCTACTTCTTTTTTTTTCTTCGTAGATAAAGCATACCGCTCTCCAGCAAGAAACCAAAATCAATCAACTCCTCCCCCGACAAATAACGAAAACACGATGGCGATCACCCATTACGTCCTTCTCCCTCCCTGTGGGGAGGGCAATCCACCCTATGCTGTCATACACTTCGCAAGAAAAATTGAAATATGGAAAGAGTTTGAAGAAAATCAAAAAGGTAGACAAAGTCACCCCCACTTTTCCCGTATAATGAAAAAACAGATAATAGGAATATAGGGAGGGCCCAATCTCATAGATGGCTGTCCAAGGGAAGGAAAAAAATAACGTCAAAATCATACAGCAGAATAGAACCGCCCCGGAAACTTGGTAGGAATGTTATCGTGATCACCTATCGGACGAGGTAATGGAGTCACTACTACTTGAAGAGGAGCTACTAGACGTGCTGTCGGATGAGGTACCGGTCTCGCTCGATTCAGTAAAGTCGGTCCCCGAGTAGCTCTCACCACTGGTATCGTACTTCTCGCTCACTCGAGTCCGGCGTCTGCCTGTGAACATACTGGCAAAGCCGGCCGCGGCTCCTCCTATCAATGCCGCCAAACCACCACTTCCATGGTGGTGGCTGCCGCTACCAGAGACATGATGGCCTCCGGAGGCTCCAGACACAGCGCCGACACCACCAATACCACCACCATGGCCGTGGTGAACGGACCCATAATGGTGAGATCCAACAGCGCCGCCCGCACCATGATGGCCATGAATAGTGTGGTGCTCGTGTGTGTGTGTGGTGGTAGTCGTGATTTTTTGTCTCGGTCGTCTTCCAAACATTCCGCCCAAGAAACCTGCACCGGCTCCCGCACCGGCTGCTGTCGCTGCACCGCCATGATGGTGGTGGCTTCCATAACTATGGCCTTCTTGGACAACAATAGTTTCGTCATGACGACGACGGCCACCGAAGGAATTGAGCCAGCCAAAGAATCCCCTAAATCCCTTTTTGAGGCAACAGCAAAGGAGAATCAAAGCGATCAAGAACAAGGCACCCAATACACCTCCCACGATTCCACCAATCTGCGCGCCCGTAAGACCACTACCACCACCGCCGGAATTTCCCCCTGTAACACCGCCAAATCCGAGGGATCCAGTGGGAACAGGGACCAAATAGGTGTTTGTGCCAGTAACAGTTGGGACCAAGATCTTCGAACCGGAAGTATCGCCTCCGATAACGCCGCCATTGAAGGATTGTGTCGGCCGAGTTGGTGGGGTGAAAGTTGCGCCATTGCTAATGGTGGCTATAAAGCCACCGCTCGAGCCACTCCCCCCAGATCCAGAAGGATTACGGGCAGAAGCTGTGGGGGAAGGACTCCAAATTGTTGTAGGGGCCCTGGAGGCAGAAGGGTTAACAGCCGTTGCTGAGGCGATGAAAGTAGAGTAGACTGAAGTCTTGGTAACTAGACCAGTCTCAATCCAGGTAGTGGTGAAGTACTGCCACGTCCCCTGAGTATTGGAGTTAGACCCGGAACCCGAGTTGGATCCTGCTGCAACACACTGTCCTCGTTCTTCAGACTGACACTTTTGGTCCGCCGCACAGCAAATTGGGCCGCAAGACGATGCCCCAGAAGCCGTATTGCAAGTGGGCTGCTGCTGTGGAATGGGGTCAGGTATTGGTGATGCTATTGTGTGATGGAGGAGTGTGAAGAGGAGGGAAAGAAGCGTTGGTGCTCGCGCAGCACAACGCATTTCGTGAGGGGAGAAAAGAAAGGGTCGTTAAAAACGGTTCGTCAATCGTAACAAAATCTCCCCCAATATCATCAACTAAGCGGTGAGGGTACAGTCAGCACTGAATTGCGGGAGTTGGCCTTTTGCTGCAGGGTAGAGACGGGGGACGAATACTGAAGGAAGGAAGGAAGGGAAGAATGCAAAAGGGAGAATGGAAGAGGGGGAGGGGGGGAAGGGAAAGAGCATGAATTCAAACTTACAACTCAGCCAGAAAATCAGGGGTTGGCTCGTTGACTTGGAGGCCGATGAGCCAACTAGCGATGTCCAGCCCAGATATGCAGGTACGAGTTAACAGCAGCAACAATCTTGGGAAGAAAAGAGGTTGGAGCTGCGAGAGGGGGGGTAAAAAATGTGGTGGAGGAGGAGGAGGAGGGGGGGAGGGGAGGAAAAGAGAAAGGGAACGTCAAGAGCAGAAGGAAGACGGAGGAGAGGAAGAAGAGGAAAAAGATGAGGTAGTATTGGGGGTCCAGCCACTTTTTCCCTTTGAAAGCGAGAGGTCGGGACCACACGCAGATCCCGGAGGACTTGCGGTGGTTGGGAAGAAACAGCAAGTCCCGCCAACACATCAGCCAATCCCAACCAGTTTAATTATCCCGAATAGGCAATCCTCGCACTAAAGCGTTGGCGAGACAACCGAGGTGGGGTTGGCCCGACAGGGGTCTGTTCTTATCCAGCCTCTGCGTTTTTCCCCCCAAACTTCAACAAGTTTCCCCTGTTCTCCAGTCCTTTTCTCTTTTTCAAATCCATCCAACATACGGGACCCGGCGTGTTGTAGGGAAATGGAGCAGGAGAAGCTGCAGAGAAAAAAAATGCGAAACGGGACAATCTTTTCGGTGACGTGGGAATTGCCTTTTGCATTTGAACAACCTGTTCTTCGGGGGATGATTCCGTTTTTTTCTTTTCTTTTTTTCCTTTTTCCCTTACTCTCCCGGCTCGTGCCAGGAATCGTTCGAGTGGATATTTTAGGACCAAAGTGATATATATATAAGGCTTGACAAGATCTATCGGTAGAATAATCTTGCTTTGCTCGACTCGAATGTAACCCATCCACACTCGACTCCCTCCCGCTCAATTCCAATCCCTTCCACTAAGATGGCATTCTCTTGTTGAGCCTACAGTATCATACTCGAGTACTCAGCTCTGCAGAAGCGCTGGAAAACAGTTGGCCAAGAAAGCAGTACAGTAATTGCACCCGCACCACCAAACCGCACCGCACGTGTTGCTTGTTCCCTGAGGAGTTCTTGGTTGGCTGCGCTGATCCCACAGCTTTCGTATGGCGGCAGGTACTGTGCGTGGAACATGTAGCCCTAGCAACCGTGCGACCACAACCCATGCCCTAAGTGATCGGTGAATCTCAGCCAGAGCCTCTTGCACAATCCTGTAAGGGAGGACAAGTGCAACAGAAAGGATATTAACAGTGTGCAATCAATTCCCCCCCGGTAAAGTAGAAACATCCACTAGTTAAAACACTGGAACACCCTTTCGGGACATTTCTTTGCCTGAATTTTTTTCTTCTCGGGAATTACTTGCCGGCCCCTTGCTGACTGGCCAATTACAGTATCCCCGCGAGTGATACTCAATGCTTCACTCGCGCACCGATTCGGTAGTGTGCTGTCAGCCCGACCAATCATACCTTTCACCCGGACCACTCCCCTCTCTTCTGCTCCAAGTGCCTAATATCAGCCTACCGGTATTACGATCCAAAGCCCAGGGGTGGACAAAATCAGCTGTGGCTGGAGGCGCACGGGTTGAAATTGACAGTGTATGAGATTGGGATTGAGATCCCAAACCAAGCTATAGTGCCCTAGCATAGCGTAAAGAGCCTTCCTCCTGGCAATAATAGTGCCCACCTATTAGACGGCCGTTTCAGAGCAGTTATCTGCGGATCTAATACTTTGGCCGTTTCCTACTAGTGCCCATGTATTTTTCGGGAACCGGCGGGCCAAGAGGCTTTCCATAGAAAAAAAAAGGTGGCTGGTGGATTACTGTGGTCTGGACCTGCGGTGCCGGCCCAGCCGCATGGTGTGGTAAATTATGGTGGGTGTTAAATTTGGAGTGCTCATCGAGCTTTTCGCAGTGGTACGGTACTCGTAGAGTTTTGAAAGTTGAATGAGTGCGAGAAAGGTCAGGTTTGTGCTGTCCTATTGGTTGTATCGGTCCGGGAATTCCGGTAAAGTGGGTTGTGTAAGACATCCACAAGCTACATCCCTGACCACCTACCTATCACGATCTTGATATTTCGATTGCGGTATGATAAAATCTTTTCAGCTGGCTTAATACTGCTCCATGCATTACACTGCGCTAAATATACTCCTTCTTCCCTCCACAAGCAATCGAGTGAATAAATAAATCCACACCTTCGCATACCTCAAAACCCTTCCTGCGCCCCTCCATTTTTGCATAAATCTCCCATCGCTCCCTAGTTACCGTATTTTGACCCTCCTCTTCGCATCTGTTCTTCCCAGCAGCAATGTTCTCGGCTCATCCATATGTGCTGCCGCGAGGTGCCTTACTATGAGGATATCTACGAGCGAAGGTAATCGCTATGTGCGCCTGGTCGGAGAGACCTGTTGGCTCTGAAATTATAGAAGGAGTTAGTTTGCAGTTGGGGAACCAGCAGGGGAGGGGGTACGTACGGGTCGTCAAGAGAGTAATGTATGGCCATGTCAAAGATGAGGAGCTGGGGAATTCTCTGATGCTGGCTACTTCGGCGGTGGTGGGGAGATTGTCTGCGGTTCAGTTGGTATCGTCACGGTATTCTTGATAGGTGCGTAGACTACTGGTACAGCCCAGAAAACGCCGCAAGCAGCACTGCTGACAAGACCAACACCAGCACGACCGCAAACGTCTCTGCGAACACCCAGACGAACACTCGGTAAAAAGAGACACCCAATCCACCGATAGCGTCATGCTCCCGTTAGCGTTTATCCTACAAAAATAACCCACTGCTCAATCCGACCAATGGTCCCCCAAACGCTATCCCGAAATTCAGGATCGCTGTGAAAGTGCTCCCACACTTACAGCGCAAGCCGGTTGAGAAATGCCCTGACCAATGACTAGCGGGGATCTCCCCCTCATGGAGAATCTGTAATCCAAGTTCGGCTAGTTTAGGTTAGTGACTTGATTCTAGTCTCGGACGTGCAGCGCGCATATCTAGTTGACGACACCAACGCATGTGGCCATCGTCCGAAATGCCCGTTCTACACCTGTTTTTGAAATTGTTTCTCGGAAGATTAGCCCCTAGATCTCACTGCTCGCTACGCCGGTCCCGTCTCCTCAATTTCCACATAGTAGGAGTACTATACGATACCTTGTCTTGGGGTCCTTCTCCGGAGCAAGGGGCTAGATGCTAGAACCCCCCAGTTTGAATCTGTACTGCTAGTAGTATAGAAGAAGGCGAATTCATGGTCTGAACTCCTTTTGAGGGTCGGGATTATATGTATGTGTTGATGAAACGCCGCAAGCCAACGATAATAAAAAGGGATTGAATGCAGCTTCTGTCTATAGTGGAGATATCGAGCCTATATAGCCCCTCCGGGGAAAGACGGCCCCGTTCAAGAAGACAGGCTTTGCTTACTGTAGCTACCATTGTTCTCTTACCAGGCCTCACCATCACCTCCCAAAGTCTAAATAGTATTATATCGCGGGGAATATGGCCTCGACCTTTGCTCTACGGTGTCTTCGAGAAGGGCGGCGGGTGATATCCCGTAAGGTCAAGAGAGGGCTCCAACTCATCTGGGATTACAATTCATGCGTAGTGGCAGATATGGGTTGTGGATACCCACCGCGAATATTCCAATTGGGTACAAGTTGTCGCTCGACATCAAGAATCATACAACACGAGGAGCCCCTTCAGTAGGAGGAATCTAATCCGGGTTTGACATGCCACATTGCCACTACGCCCTTGGTGCGCGCTGATGCTATTAGTGTCACGGACTCCCGCACGAGGTGGTAGCAGCATCGTGGGCTGTTGCACCATAGGGCCGATAACCCACAGGCCACAATGGCGCAGCACGGTGGCGCATAGCACATGACCCACTCCACAAAAACGCCTGCTCGTCGCCGCACTCGCAACAGAGCACAAACCACCTTCGCTATCTCCACCTCCCTCCCCCAATCCGCCAAACCCACCTCATACCGCGCACCACGCATAAAGGGAGGAAAAAAGAAGAAATAACGGCGGTCATGCCAATCCCTCTCTTCACCGAAAAGTCCTCCAACTCCGAGACGGCTCAGTCCTCCCAAGCAGAAACGGTACGCTCAACGCCGTTAGCCCCGGAAACACCCCCGAGCACGGACGCGACTAGCGGCGATACAGCTAGGAGCTCTACTGTGGAACCGATGAGGGAGGAGCAGGAGGCAGCGGATAAGGCTTATTTGGAGAGGATGGAGGAGGAGTATGCTAAAAGGGAGGGGGGCGCTTGATCGAAACCTGGCGTTAGGTTGCCGTCGGAGAGGAGGGATGTCCGACGCGGTGGGCCGGGGATGCCGGTATCTGGCTTGGAGTTTCTTTTATCTTTACCTCTTTTACGCACTTCGGGGTTTCCCTCTTTGTTTCTCTACTCTTGGGTTTCAGGATAAGCCGTAGTAATGAATGCTCTGCCTTACCTTCCTTCAGAGGTTACATAACACGATGGTTGGGGTTTAGGCGTCGCGGTTTGGAAGTTGAGTTGTCGGTTACGTCATTTTCCCTACCAGAAGCAACCAAAACGTGGATGAGAAATGGCTGGAAGCTGATTGGTTGGAATCACGCTTTCTCTAAAAACATGGCCCTTTCCCCACCAACATTTAATAAGTTAGAAAAGTTTGGACCCTAATGTTGATTCACTAGTGCTGCCTGAGTGGATCTTGACCGCACTTTAGGAGACAGGCTTGGTCTCTTGGCTGCTTAGTCGTGCATTTCCCTTTCTTCCGCTATTTGGGGAGTCTCGCCACTAAGGAGGACTTCACACCACCATCACCACCACCACCTCCTCCTCCTATGGTGACATTATTGTTGTCCCGAATTAAGTTCAATTGACCTCATCTCATCACCACCACTACTTATAAGCACGTCTTGATAAACACCAACGGCAGCACCACCCGGCACGATCACAGTACAATCCAAAAAATGGTATTAGTATACATCAAAAACCTCATTTTCCCACATTCGAAACCCACCGCTTCACACACACCTTCACCACCTCTTCTCCCAACGCACGCAAAAACCTATGGAACCCCCGACTCCTCCTGCCCAAGCCCGACATGCCCAGCCCTCTCTCGGAGCCCTCCCTACGAGCGTGCCTCTCCTCTCGCCACTGACATGCAGGACGAATCCGCCCCGGAAAAAGATTCTACGGCGGGCGTCATCGATCCGAGGGTTTTGTCCGATCTTACTATTGGCTTGTCCGATGGGTTGACAGTTCCCTTCGCGCTCACGGCAGGGCTATCCGCGTTTAACGATACGAAGATCGTCTTGTACGGTGGCATTGCCGAGTTGATTGCTGGGAGCATATCGATGGGGTTGGGAGGGTGGTTGGCGGGCCGTGGCGAAGCGTATGATATTTCTCTCTCCCCTCCTTCCTCTTCCCCGGAAACATCGCGATAATGACTAACGATACCACAGTGAATTCTACGAAAACACCCTAACTAATACAAAAACCTTAATCTCGACTCACCCGGCCTCAATCCCACCACTCCTGCGCTCAATTTTCTCGCCCTACAACCTCCCACCGCACTCACTCTCCCCGATAGTCCGGAGCCTGAGTAAATCCCCACACCTTGCCACCTTCATAATGCAATTCCATCACAAACTCCCCTTGCCATCCGACCGCACCCCGCTAAGTTCTGCGTTGACGATTGCCGCTGGGTACTTCTTTGGCGGGTTTATCCCGCTTCTGCCATACTTCTTTGTTAGTAGGGGGAGGGTTCTGCTAGGGCTTGCCTGGAGCGTTGGAGTTATGGCGGCGAGTTTGTTTGCGTTTGGGGCTGGGAAGACCATTCTTGTTGGAGCTGGTAGTGAAGAGGTGGAAGCTCAGGGCGAGGGCGGAGACGGGGTGAAGAGGAGGTGGGGCAAAGCGGTTAGGGGTGGAGTCGAGATGGTGGTTGTGGGTGGGGTGGCGGCCGCCGCCGCGATGGGGATTGTGCAGGCTTTGGGGTAGGGGCTGGTTATGAGGCGAAGGGCGAAATCGGGGCTGTATTATTGTCATCGCTATTATTGCTTATCGCATTATAAAAGTGTGGGATTTCCGGCTCGTCTTGGGTTATTCTTGGGTTATTGGGTTTCGGCGGGGCATCCTTAGAATCATTTTATATCACTCGGCTTGGAAGCCAGGCTTTTTCAGCTGTTGCAGGTGTGGATAGGCTTGTTTTAATGGGTTTTCATTATTTATTCCCCCGTTTCTCGAAATTATTCCCATCGTTTGTCGGATCTTATTAGCTAGCTAGAATTCACTTTAAAATTACAATGCTGCTTCAACTACTGCCACTTATTTCTCACCAGTAATTTGTAGCGTATCCCCAGTGCATTCATTCCGATAGTTGGCAGAGGGAATCAGCGACTCTAACTAAATCTAAGCCAGAACCCCAAAACCGGTGACCCCACTATTAGATTATGTTTTTTCTCACTGCCGTTAAACATCCTCCTTTGGGCATTGATGGCCCCTTTGCGACCCGGTGAAGTCGTTCTTTTGATCAAGAAAGGAAGAAAAGGCTTTTCTATCGTCCCTATCTGTGATCAATGCCGATAACTCCTGTTCTAGGAGGCCGCATCATATCTACCTACCTACTGTACCTGTACCATAAGTCTATGTTTGATAACGGAAGATAAGGCGCTCGTTTCCCAACCCCAGGCGAAAAAAGAGAAGGGAAAAAAAATCTAAATTCAGATTCACCTAAGGTATCAATTGGAT
>Ga0307509_10002232_pt1 | contig 31701 bp, 33 predicted proteins | sample 10_EM_MG_FD_202245 | JGI IMG/M metagenome (GOLD analysis project Ga0307509, IMG submission 202245) | Populus trichocarpa ectomycorrhiza microbial communities from riparian zone in the Pacific Northwest, United States - 10_EM | ecosystem: Host-associated > Plants > Roots > Unclassified | place...
GGTGCTCGCACAAGGTCAGAAGTAGTGGTGAATGTCAAAGGCTTAAATCTGATATCTACTTAAGTTTAAGCATTTGGCATTCTACTTCGACAACCAACTTTTCCTCGAGAGAACTAAATTGAGTGAAGCTTTGTGCTTAACTATATTACGTTGTACCGTTGATTCTTCTGAATTATTTTACCTCATCTTTATCTTCTACTTTGAGTGTTTGGTGCGGTCGCAACCTTAGAGTTCACCTCTCTATAGGGTGCCCCCGTTACAGCGGAAGAAGCCCAGAGGAAGACCAACGCCGATGCTCTACGGGCTGTCTTCGATCTTGTCCTCGCACCATTACAGGAGGTTGTCCAAGAAGGCACAGTGATGGATTGTGCAGATGGCAAAACCCGCCTGTATTTTCCCATTTTGTCGGCCTGGATTGCGGATCATGCGGAACATGCAGCTTTGCATGGAATAGGTAGCAAGTCGTGCCCAAAGTGTGAGGTTCCATCCAAGGAGCTTGGTGGGAATCTGTGGAAGATATATGAGGCCCGCGACTATACTTTATATTGGGAAAAAGCACAGGAGCAAGAGACTGGAGAGGCTGGCATCGCTGAATACTTTCAGCAGGTGGGCGTGAAAATAGGCCGCAATGTATTCACTGAACTCTACCGAGTAAACCCAGCGGACCTACATAAGCCGGACCACTTACACAACATTTATCTCGGCCTATTCAAACACATGATGGAATGGGTAGAAGGGTTCCTGAAAAAGCATAAACTGCAGCAGGCATTCAACGATGCCTGGAAAGAAATTCTGCCTTATCCCGGATTCAGTGTACCCAAAAGGGCCTATCGTGAAGTCACACAATGGCAGGGAAAGGAAATGCGCAACCTCGGTCGATGCATTTCAGCAGTATTGGCGTCTGCATTGCGAAATCCACACAGTTCTCAGCATCAGGATTTCAACATCTCCTTGAAGTGTGTTGGTGCGCTTGTTGATTTCTCCCTAGTGACTCAATATCGCAGTCATACACCGGATTCACTTGCCTATATGGAAAGGTACCTGCAGAGATTTCACCAGACGAAGGACATTTTTCTTGAGTTCCGCACTTCAAAGTCTACACGCGCAGAGGTAAATCGTCAGGACCGGGAGTTAAGGAGATTAAATGGCAAATCAGATTGCTCAAGAAGCCCACCATATCTCTGCTGCCCAACGCCATCGGCAGGCTGATCAAAACAGGCTTCAGAGGGTTAACCGGCGGGCAGATTTGATCCAGCGAGAAAACCACTTCACCTTCATCAAGATGCACTACCTTAGTCACTTTGTCTCCCACGTGCGACGTTTTGGGTCTATTTTGATGTATTCTACTAAGATGGGCGAGCTGGCACATAAGGAACAGATTAAAGAGGGTTACTGCAGGTAAAACAAGAATAACGCTGCCCGACACATCTTGTTGTACTATAGACGCAAGCACGCTCTGGGAATGAGGTTGCAGACGATAGAAGCACTTTCAAAAGCCGAGAATGCGTTCGTAATGGGAAATGGCTGGAGGGAGGCACCGGCCTCAAGCCGGAGTGCGCCTTGGCGAGTTCTCAAAGGCCGCATGATGCAGAACATCGGCACTCTGACTGAGCTATGCAGAGCCCTCAACATCGATTATTCCGACATGATTGAGGAGATGCTACGTTTTATCAGGCAGACAATAGCAGACGACCAGCGGCTGCTTTCTGACCGCATGGAATTGGGATCACTTCCCGTAGAGCAATTTACACACCTTGAAATTCCAGTTTCAGACTTTCAGGAAGCTGACATTTTCCAGATCCACCGCGCCCGCTGCACCGGAACAAAGGCCTTCCACAATGGCGATCCTAGAAACGATTGGATATGGGTCCAGGCTGGTGGAGAGAAAAGTTATGGGGATCTGCGAGGGTGGCTAGTAGCACGATTGTTAGCACTCTTTAAAATAAGAAACGTCCTGAGCGGGGCCGGAGATGTCCATCGCCTGGCATTGGTACGCATACTGGATCCCATCGGCGCTGGTAGATTTCACCGCGGAAACGGACATATACGAGTCAGCAAGCGGCCCAATGGTCGAGATATGCGAATAGTCGGTATAGGGGCAGTGATCAGGCAGGCGCATGTAATTACCAGCGGGAGAGGCAATGGATAGTGAATCACAGGATAGATCTGCAGACGTTTAATGAGATATATTAAGTTATTCTACAGGATTGCGTATTCGGCCGCATGAGTATAACTTGGTTAATCGGCGGACGTTTGAGGATTGGTCCACGGCCGAAGTAAAGCCAGACCCTCCGCATCCTTATACCTCCGCCGGACCCCCTTTGTGTATCCTCCCTTATACGGCGGACATTCTCCCTTCTGTTTCTCCTCCATACCTATTTCGTCCGCCGGACGTTCTACCCTTCTTCCAGACGTTCTACCTTCCTCCGCCTGATACCTTCCCAACCTTCTGAGCCTTCATTTCGGTGATACCACCTTAAGGGTCTGGCTTCAATTCGGCCGCGCGAGTAGTCGTGTAGTGAATTGCTCTATAGAGTGAATCTGCGGACATTTAATGAAATATATTGAACTGTTCTATATGTAATTTGTACTAGTAGATAATACTACGGTAGTGAAATGAAATAGAATGACGATCGTGATACCTCTATGAGTGGTGCGCCTGTAGGAAAAGATAAAAGTGGCTCGAGGGCATCCGCGTCGAAAGGAGCCGGACGATTTCAGATGCCACGGGGCGGATTTAGGTCACCAGAGGGAGAAGGTAGGGGGCAGGTGGTCCGGGCGCTGGGAATTGGGGATGGGTAGGCCAGATGCCGTCAGACGAGAGCAGTAGAAGAGGGGAAGGATGAGGGGGGTGTCGGGACCGAGGGCGGCCGCAACAAGCGCGCTGGGTGCATGGGAGGGGGGATAAGGGCGTTGGGAGGCACCAGGCGCATGGGATGAGCAAAAACGTCCGGCAGACGGTCAGGGCGCATGGGACACATAGGGCGGACGTAAATCGTTTTTTTGCTGATGTTATTTCTTCCGTAGATACAACTGCCGCTCTGACATAGTCGCTGGTATGGGTACAATTTACCCTGACTCTGTGTATCGGAAATTCGAGTGTGAGCCTGTGACAGTCTATTGATGCTTGTTGTAGGATAAGGAAAGGCATTCTGATAAGAGCATCATATTTCGCCAGGTTCCCGATGATCATCTTGGTGTTGGGAACTTTCATTTTCCCAACCAAAATCTCGACTGAACATTCCTCCTGACTTTCGGATCTCAATTCTTTCATTGCCATATGGATCTACATAGGTTGTGCCATTTCGATGCATGGGATTCTATGTGTGCCAACAAAGTGGGTGCTGACAATGTTGTCTCCAATCGTTCCAGTATCGAAAAGAACCTTAGCTTCCTTTCTATTGAGGTCTATGGTTCCTACTAGGAGCCATGAGGTGTGATGTTTGCTGGCCGGGTAGTTTAAGCTGTGGCCAGGATTGAATTTCGGTAGCATGGATGTATACTTCATCCATTGAGTCCTGCTCATATTTCAACATTATTCGATCTTGCTTGCTTCTTAATCGCTTTTCCTTTGCCTTTCTTGTCCTCTTTCTTAGAAGGACATTCTTTGGACATATGGTCCTTTTCGCTGCAGGAATAACAGGTTGGTCCAACTTTCCTGTCGTCCCTATCCTGCTTCTTGTATTCTTTAGCTGACTTGCCTTTTGATTTGTGTCAGTGCTTTGGTTTCGAGCTACCTGAAAAGTGATCGCTCTTCTCGCTCTTATAGACTCCTGTATCCCTAAGGTCTGCGTCTATTCATTCGACATCCCTAAAGAGTTGTTTGAAGGTGTTGTCCTCCTGGTAAACTAACTCGGCTTGTCGTCTTAACTTCAGATACATGGTATTGTACAGTCTCTGACTGAATATATAATTGGTTATCACTTCTTCTGATAGTTGGTTCTGGTATATCTTGAGATTGACGATGACTTCTGTGATTCTTCGTACTTTTCCTTCTTTGGTGATTTGTTGTACTGCGTTAAACTTCTCAAATAGGTTATCTTTTTGACAGGTAGAAACAAATAGATCCCTTAGGTGTCCAACTAGTTGATCTCTAGTGATGTCATGACCAAACTCTCTAAGTGCTTGGTGACTAGCTTTTAGTGCTCGTTTCGTGGTATAGAGTATCTAGTAGCTTCCGTATCCTGGAGCATTTGGTGTAACTCCTGTCAGGTTTATGTATAATTGAACTGAAGTATACCATGTCTTGAAGGCTTCTTCTTTGAGATCATCTCCCTTACCACTAAACGTTGGAGGTTGGTCTAGATTTGCTGCTAGCCTTATCATCCTGTCATGTGTTGGATCTGGGGGGGTGCAGGTGGATCTGCCAGTCCTGCTTCTGACATATTGTCGTTACTATTGCTATTTCTATCACTGCTTAAACTGCCTGGGCCAGGAGGTGGTGCCGGTTCCCCTTTTGTCTTGGGTGTTGATGGGAGCTCTCCTGATCTGGTCGCTGTCTCCTTCTCAAGTTCTTTAGCTGACTATGTTAGCACTACCTCTGCTTCGTGTCTGGATAGCTGTCGAGCAGTCTTGTCAATCTCGAACTGCTTGCTCCCTTTCTGCTACTCTCTTTGAGCCTTGTCTCTCAAGGAGTTCTCTGTTGGCTTGGTGAGCTCTTCTCAAGAGATGTCCTTGCCCGTCCTTGTCTTTAATTTCGAAATGGTGTCTTCATTAACTTGTCGAAGTTAAAAAAATGTAACAGCTTCCTGGGGGTAGTGGTCTTGCGAGAGGTATCCCTATTGACTCTTACCAAACTGGTGGTATAAACGAGGTCTAGTACCGGAGACGCAAAAAGGTAATTGAATAGGCTCTATTACTTTATTGAAACTACTGAGAGAAGGCCAAGTGCTTTAGGTCTATACGAAGCTCAAAGATTCTCGAATCGAACTCAATAGAAGATAACTATTCAACCAAGTATATTGAAAACTCTGTCTGTCGAAGTCTGATCTCTCTAAGTCCAGAGAGATAGGGGTCTTTAAATATACTTGCGATAATCCATCTCGCATCAATCATATCCAAATCCTAAGGCATCAAAACGATACCTAACCCATAATCAAACAACAATAAAAAAGGGTTACAAACTTCCAGAGTTTGTATCCTAAAACAATACAAGTAACAAATAACAAGGCTTACAAGTCTCCTGAACTCATATCCTAAAACAAAACATAACACAAACTAACAAGACATACAAGTCTCCTGAACTCGTATTCTGAAACAATACATAACACAAATCCATACTCATACTAGTAACCTGTACCGGTTACACGTATCCTAAAACCAAACATAAAATAAACTAACAAGGCATACAAGTCACCTGAACTCGTATTCTGAAACAATACATAACTCAAATCCATACTCAAACTGGTAACCTGTACTCGTTACAGTAGTTATTGTAGCTACCTATTGTAAGATTGCTACTGCTTTTAGCTATGATCCTTTTTCGCTTTACCATCTAACAACTGCCTTATTTCCAAATATCCTTTAGTATCTGAGTCTCTCCCTTAACATGTGGGTCTATTTTGACGAAGATTGCATTTGTGATTTTACCAAAGCTTCCTTCTAGTTGTAGCTTGATATCAACTTTTCCGTAGTCATACTGTTCCCTATATCCAAATTCAAAAACAATAGTTGTTGTGAAGTACCTTCATTGAAAAAGTGCATAGTCTGCAACTTTCGTACTATTGTTGGATGAGCACAACAATTGATAATGCAGAGTCAAAATAGATGATAACCAATATTCCATGATATTTGTTAATGAATTCTATAAGATATCCTCCTACAAATTGTAATGAAATCTCTTGAAATGAAAGCTATGATAGCTACTTCTTCTACCTTTAATATTACTATCTATTCTGATTCTCTAGCATAGATTTCAGTTGCTACTTTTATTATTAGTTACCAAATTGCACGACAGTCTGTATAGCTGCAAGTAAGTGTGTTAAATTATAATTATAGAATATATTGTGAATACATATGTTCTTTTTCAAATATACTACTCTAATTTGATAAATCATTTTCCTGAGGAATATTCAGAACTTGATATTCATTACCTAGCACTATCTTGATAGCTTCATTTAGTGTCATTGGAGTACTTGAGGAGAAAGAAGAGAATAGAAAGACTCTGTTTGGTGCTTCATTTTTATAGAATAAATATAAAAAGAAACCATTAGGGTTAAGGATGGCTTTGTTGAAAATAGATTAATATAACAATCCTACCTGGTAGAAGTTATTATACGACAGGTAACAACTTACTTGCATTTAACTTTTGTTACTGTCGTAACTTTCTCAAAGGATCAGACTTTTTTATATCTATTCTTCATTAAGAAGTATATGTTATTGTATTTTATTTGATATCTTACTATCTTATAATGGGAAGAGATGCATGGGTCTATCTTAATAGACCAGGACGCTTGCATTCATGTAAGAAGTAAGGGAAAAGATTTGTATTGAAAATAAAGTGTAAGAAGGTACTTAGATAGTTTCCTGAAGCACTCTAACTACTGTGATCAAGTCCTCCTTATATAAAGTCTTTACACACAATCCTAACCCTGATTACTCAGAATATATGAGTCACACTGTCTATTAGTCAAAACGAGTCATACCCAAAATCCATTAGCTGACTCATATGAGTCCCTGCACAACATAAATTTATGCTACACTGTGGGAAGTTCCTTCCACAGAACCAGATGTTACTGGTGATGCAGGAAGGCAAGTTAGCAGGAGTCTTCCAGAGAATTTCGCAGGAGCCGATATGTGGCAACTGTATGGCCAGGAGGGATTAAGACACGTTTCTCACAACAGGTGGAGCATCCCACCCCCTGGTCGTGTCCACAATACCAATGTTCTGGGTAAAATTGATAGCAATATAAGTGAGAAGAATAGAACTGGGCCCTAAAAGTGTGGATAGTAGAGGCTACTGATGTTGATCCTTGACTTAGTGATTACTCCCGAACGGGATACTTTTCCCATACACAGCAGTCGATCTAGGAAGCAGAACAGGGTTTGGATATCGGTTGAGACTAAGGGGAAGTTAGCAGTAGTGCTAGATGTCCCCTAGGAAGTCACAAGGTGTTGGCCTAGATGTTGGTGTCTTGATAAATCTATAATGAGTCTCATTTCTATCTGCTTCGCAATTTCTAACAAAGGTAGTCCATATACCTCCAGTATATCCTTTTCGAGTATGAAGTCTAGGGCGAAACGAATTGTGGAGCCAATTGAAAGCGCAAGGAAGAGAGTGGCGGTAAAGGCCTTTCCCTCTGCTATTCCGAATAAAGTGCACACTCCCAATGTCTCAGGAAGCGTGGCGAGCCAACAGTTGCTGGAGGATATTATGTCTCTCTCTCACCATCATACAAGCATCCCGCCGCCATCCCGTATCCTCAAGGAAACAGTAATAGCCGCGATTAGAATATTGAAGGCAATGCCTTCAGATCCATGAAGCTATCTGCAGGCAAATACAAATAGAAGTGTTCCTTTATTCTTGCTGACTTCTCAACTAGACGATAGGACTATATATTTACTCCCAGAGGTGTTCATAGGTAGATGCGGGTTCACATCCTTGGTATTGGACCTTTGTTCTAGCCCAGGAACAAGATGGGGTCGTCGGGGTAGTGTGTTCCGTTGAGCGCTTCTGGCCCAAAACCTCATAACAAAGTCAATCACAGCGAGCAAATACTTATCACAGTAAAAGAGGTTGTATCAACGCTAAGAACGGGGTGTATCTTGGTGAAGCCTAGAACGTCGTCCTCTGTCCATGCTAGGCAGGAGATTCGACAAATCCTGGAGGTGATCAGTGACACCGAATACCCTCGCCTCATCCGGGGTGGAAAATGAAGCCTCTCCTTAAAGTCAATTAGGAAATCTCACAGCATTTTACTGCCGCCCACATCAAGGCTAGAGATCCAACCAACGACTAGTGCGCTATCGAACAACAAATCAACTCAATCCAAGCCAACCTCGGCCTATATGAAATACCCCCCCTGCTAACCGTAACAGTCCCATAGCAGCACAGCTGCCACCCCCCAGCTCCCCCCTTTCTAGTTCTAGAACCACAGGCGTGCAGCGATACAACGAACATTCATGCTGGTACTCCTCCCCTGCTCTTACAAACCAAACCTTTTGCCTCCTACCAGAATTCACCGAAGCTAGCAGTCACCCTTAGGGAATGCATGTACAGAATTCGCAGCCAGAAAATGGCCAGCAGGTACTCCGACCCAGACCGTGCCCTTTCTAAAATTAATACTATTCGTCCCAGTGTGCAGAGTGCATATGGGAAGGTCGATTTACACGATAGTTCACGGGGATCGGCCTATAGGGCCAGGATGGTGAATCTGTTTTCGCAAACCACGGCGGAATCTGCTAGTGATAGGTTGGTCGACAGTGCGTAGAAAATATTGAGCTTTTCAAGTGGCTCTACAGACGAAGTTCTCGCATATTGACGTGACGAGGAATTGCGCACTTCTCCATTCGTTTCACTCCCCGGTGGAGGGCCCCTTGGCAGGCTTGGTTTGGGTAAATCGGGCGCAGGCTGTCAGGGTGGGGCAGAAGGCGGCATGGGCGAGGCGCAGAAGATTTGGAGAGATATGAAGGTTAGGGAGTATGGTTCTGGGGGTGGGGGTAGCATTAGGTGTGTGAAGCTTTCTACCAATGTGAACAGGAATGGTGGGGCCGGGGGTGGAGGGGGGTAGCAGCGGCGTAAGGAAGAGTCTAGTCAGGCTTAGGGATGTTAGGGAGACTGTATTTGGGTCTAGGAAGGTTTAGAGTCTTTTTTTGTTTTTTCCCCCTACCTCCGATTATATCTGGCAAGGGGGTAGGGGTATCTGGTCAGACACTAGATATAATTGCTGGGTTCCATGGGTTGGTAAAGAGGTGTCGTGCTTTTACTTTATGAGGTGGGTTGGTGATGCGGGGTAGACTAACCGGGTAGCTTTGTTGTGGTATAATTCTCCAAGCCTGGACCAATCATCATTCAGGGTCCCTTTTTGCTTTTCCACGATCAGGTTGAGTTTATTTGAGAGGGATAGCAGCATCTCTAGGTGTGGTATGAGGCTAGGTAAGCGAATTGTGGAAGAATGATCATTGGTGGGATCCTTACCGATAAGACCTGCCTCGTCTCTGTATGTCATAAGTTGGTTGAGAATGTGGAATTGCGCTGATGTATCATTCATTAAGCGGGAGCTCTAACTAATGATTAAAGACAAAATCATGAGATATCCTCTCCTAAGAATCCTGCGTCTTCAAGCTGAATATACCAACCAACACACAAACCCTCCCTATACCCATGAGTAGAGACTCTAAGAAGAAAACCAGAGGGGTAAAAGGTCGAACAACAAGCCCGAGGGAAAACCGGAAATCCCACAATGAAAAAACATAATACTACTTGTAGAGGAGCGATGGGTAATATTATTCTGGGGTGTGAGAGCGGCTGCTGGATGGGGGATTGCCATAAACTCCTTAGCACAAGGAAAATCCCCCTAGACCCGACGCCAGGACAGCCAGGGTTTCAATGACGGTCCAGATACAAAAATATGTCTAAAGGGGTGAGTATAGAGCTGTGTGTGTAGAGTTTATTGACCTCACCGTAAAATTCAGTTCCAGGTAACTCATAGCTTCTTTCCTCCACATATAAATTTGTCCGCAGGTATCAGTCGACCCAGGCAGTCAATCTGAAGCCCCCCCCAGTTTAGTTTCCTTTGCTGGCAAGTAGGTTAGTCAGTAAGCCAAGGAAGTTACACAACCTCGCCCAGATTCTTTCCAGTTCCCCCCGGATGGAGAGAGCTATATCGGAGAGGGAATGGTATTCCACTGTCTTGAATTTAGGAAGCACTCTGCCCCCTTTCCATAAAAGATTCTACTAGTAAGGCCTAAATGTTTATGTTGCATGTATCTTCCGACTCAGAATATTTTTCAGATTCAGGGTGCGGTGTGGACACCGGTTGCTTCGCTGATAACCACCACTCCTTCCTCTAGGCCTCTACAGCTCCAATTTTCAGAGGTGATCTACAATTTGAATCATTGGAGACGAATTTGCTCTAAAGCACTTTTCTCCCCCACACCTCAATGACAAGATCCTCGTTTCTTTTCGTTTAACCTCACACTGTCTTGATCCGCGGGATCATCAAAGGCAGAGAGAACGACTTGGACTGGGAAGCGTCCCCAACCGTCCAGGGGCCCGGCCGGGCAACTGCCGGGATCCTTAGACCGGAGGAGAGTGGCTCTCTGTAATCGGTCCAGGGGGTTCAAGTCTCAGGGCGGCACTCCTTGGGCCGGAACGCGGTATTCCCAGCGGTCCAGTCATTCCGTCTTCGGGGTAAGGTGGGACGGTCTAAGGTTCATAGTCCGTCTTTTTTGGGGATGCTAGGACTGAATACCGCCCGGAAGGTGAGAACTGGACGGACTGGAGGGCACTATAGTCCTAACTCTTGGACCTCCAGCACCACATGAAGGAATTATGCACATCCGAACAGATCATTATAGCATCATGTGACATCACTCGTGTGGTCCCCCACCATCCCCTCCCTATCCTGAACATACATGTCTCACCCTCCCGGATTCTTCATTGTCCGGGACAATTTTTCAAGATTTGTGCGAGCTACATAGAAATACACATCCCCGTCCCGGATTTTGAGGGTTTCTGGACCGGATGAAAATTTAAATATCTCTAATCCCTATCCACATAGAGAGTATATTCAGTGTCCCGGATTTTCTCTTAATCCTAGCCCAAAATATCACATCAAAGCTGCCCAAAGGCTATATTGATACCAACTCCCTCCAGTCCACCCAGTGGGCAACAAAGCTCATATATCTGCAGCAGTGTAAGGCGAAGGTTCTGTGGTGTTTTCCACTTTTTGTTTCTGTATGCAAGTTTTGCCTGATGGAATTGGGCAGGTTGTGAGTCGATAATTTGCCTTGATTGAGATAAAATCCTTCTATTCAAGTTCAGGATCGGGAGGTTTCTTCAATCCCATCCACTCATCTCTCAGGCCTTTTGTTTTCCACTGTAGCCCTCATCTAAACCCTATATGGGATAGCTGGAAGCCATATCTACACAATTATCACTTGCCTTTCGGTTTTTCCAAACATCATGTTAATCAACTATTCCACTCTCCGTGATCTTTCACTGTCACGGACGGTCAGCTCCTGATTTTGGCCATCCGGGACAACGTGGTGCAACCGTACTTGCTAAAAAAAAGGATGACGCAGAAGATCCTTCCTAATGTATTGGAATGCTAGGTTGGGAGTGAGTTAGGGCTTGTCACCCAGCCACCAGTGCAGTTGTCCTGTCATGCCCCGGAAACTGTGTATATAAATATTCATTTGTATTATAATCTAATAAGATAGATCTAGATCGCATGAGATGTACGAGTACCCATAGAAGTGTGAGTACTGACAGCAGGGTACAGATGCCAGAAGTTTTGGGGGGAGGCAAAGCGTGATATGATTACTACAGATTGCTGTTGTTGCTGTTGGCACCTGTAATTATGACATAGAGATGCAGTGTTTCTACATAATCTATCACACCTCCTAAAAGCCTATAGAGAGGCAGTAAAGTTAAATGGTCAATCCGGATGGGGATTAACCGCCAAAGATTTAGATATAGGCAAAAGAGCATTGCGAGGTATCTCATCTGTAAATAACCAATTTATTAATATATACAAAAAAAGAAAAAGATTTAAATTAAACAGAATTGCTAATTAAAGAATAAAAAAAATAGAAAAATTACTATCACGATGTACATATTTTTTCCGCCTAGAGGCAATTCTAGGAGAGCGACCGAATATTCATCCTCCTGCTCTTTTTGATTCCGGAACTGGGAGGCATGAGCCAACGCAAGTCGTCGAGAGAGTAATTGTGGTAATGAGAGAAAATATGAATGAGGAAGAAAAGGGAGAGGAGCAAGTCAAGGAGAAAGGTAAAGAAGGAGAACGGGAAAGAAAGGGGGATGAGAAATGTGTCGAGAAGGAGGTAGGGGAAGGGGAAGGAAGCATGAGCGGAAGGAAAGAGGAGAGAAATGTAGAGAAAGAGGGGGAATGTGAGGAAGAAGAAGACTTAGGTTATATTTCACAATATACGATTGTTAGCGATAGGGAGGATGAGGAGATTCGAATTGAAGGGGAAAATTGCAATAGAGTCAGGGGGGGTGGGAGCAGAAGATGAAGCAAGGAGCGAGAAGGAAAGACAAGGCAGCGAGAAACACCAGAACGAGAGACTGCACAATCTTCGTCAGCTGGTTCGGCAATTAGGGGCGGGGGGAAGCGACCATTCCGGCTATTGGGCGAGGAAGAGAAAGAGGAGCAAATGATATCAGCAGGAGGAAGGGGTACCAAGAAGAAGAAAGGGGATGCTGGAGCCCTGATTGATGCAGTAACAATTCTAGCATCAGCAAAGAACGATAGCGAGGATAAGAGATATGACCTACTCAATCGGCATCTGATTCAGCAAGGAGATCTCAGAAGAGAAGAGCTACAGCTAGAAAGAGAAAGATTAGTGATTGAAAGAGAGAAGGCAAAGGCAGAGCACAGGTGTACTGAGCTTATGATGCTGCAACTACAAGCATCAATGAGATCCAATTCGCAAAGCCAAAACGAGAGGCACCATAGCATATCCGAACACATTGACAACCTTTCCGATGCCTAAACATTCCTACCAAATGGTTGATTCTTCTTCCATTTGTTCTGTCATTTCTTCCTTTGTTTCTTTCCTTGTCTCTTTTCTTTTTTTTCTTCATTCCATCATTCCTTCCTTCATTCATTGATTTGTTTGTTTATTCGTTTGTTTATTTATTTGTTTCTTTGTTTACTCATATATTCCTTCTTTTGTTTCTTAGTTAGTTGGTCAGTTCCTTCGTTCATTCTTTCCTTCGTTTTTTCTTTCATTTTTTTCTTTCTCTTGTTTCTTATTTCTTTCTTTCCTCTTCATCGGTACCTTCTTGCGTTCTTGCGTTCTTGCGTTCTTGCGTTCATTCGTTTATCCATTTACTCGTTTATTCATTTATATGATTCTTTATTCTTTCCCTTCCGTCTTTCATTCATTCGTTCTTCCCTTCTTCAAATCCGGCTCTTGGGGGGTGCCTGGGATGGTCACGATAAAGTAGTAGAGCTACTGTTGAGTTTGGCAGACCTCGGCCCCAATAGGCCTCACAATGACGGCTAAACACCGCTCTCATAGGCTGCCCAAGCCGGAATACTGTCCCTGCAGTTCATCATGGGCCTGCTACTTCCCTCACTGACAACCCTGGTTCCAAGAAGGCTCTCGTGAACCATCATGGATTAGAATAATCAAGCGGTAAAGCTACTGTCAGAATGGAAAGATGTTAGCCCCGATAGGCCTATCAATAATGGCCAAAGGCCATTCTCATGGGCCACGGAAGTCAGACCTGATAGAGTAGTGGAGCTACTATTAGGAGGGAAAGATGTTTGCCTTGATAGGCGAGACAATGATGGCAGAACAGCACCCTCGTGGGCTGCGGAAGGCAGATATGTTAGAGTACTGGAGCTACTGCTGGGACGAAAAGATGTTAGCCTTGAAAGGCCAGACAATGATGGCCGAACACAACTCTTGTGGGCCGCGGAAGCCAGACCTGATAGAATAGTGAAGATACTATTGGAGCGGTATGACATTAGTCCCGATAAACCGAATAATGGCGGCCAAACACCTCTCTCATGGGCTGCCCAGGATCAGAAACTGCTTCCATCTTTCACTCTCTCCTTTCTTCATTTTTTGTTCATTCTTTTCCTTCTCTCATTCATTCGTTCACTTATATCTTCGTTTTCTTCCATCTCGTTGTTTCTTCATTCTCTCCTTCCTTCCTTCATTCCTTCCTTCTTGCTTTTCTTTATTCTTTTCTTTATTTGCATGTTGGCTTTTTTCCCCCTCTCCCTTCTCCATTTTCTTCGTTTGCTTCTCCACTTCCTCCCTCGTCTATTTCTTCGTTTGCTTCTTTATTCGTTTCTTGGTTTGCTTCTTGGTTTGCTTCTCTGTTTGCTTCTTGGTTTGCTTCTTGGTTTATTTCTTCGCTTGTTTCTTGTTTGATTTCTTCGTTCGCTCCTTCGTTCGTTTCTTCGTTCGTTTCTTCTTTTGTTTCTTGATTCTTTGCATATATTTTTGTTTTGTTTTTTGTTTTCATGATTTTGTTCTTGGTTTTCTCTTTGTATTCTGCTTTCCTTTTTGCGGGTTCAATATTATATATAGTTTTGAATGTCAGGAATTGATTGTTTTACCTTAACCCATTTCAAGGGTTTATAGTTGTGCCAAAAAGTATTCTCGTATCCGATTACGCCATTCCATTCCAGACTGCCGCTCCGCTAGTAGTCCTAATGGCTCATCAATATCTGCCATTTCATCCCTAGCTGCGTCTTCATAGCCTTGCTCCTCAAACCTTACTGCTTCTTCTCTCCATCTTCCATCATCCTCATAGTTATAGAGGAAGTTGTGTAGGACAATGCATACTATGATGCAACATACAGCACGTGCATGATCAGATCTGTGTCGAATATAAATAGGTAAACCCCTTAGTGAACGCCAGCGATTCTTTAGTATCCCAAATGCTTGTTCAATTTTAACTCGTGCACTAGCTAGACATTAATTGAATTCTTGGTCTCCCTCTAATACCCTACTGGCTAAAGGTTCCTTATAAGGTGTAATGCATCTTCTTGTAACTCGATATGCTTTGTCTGCGATGATGTATTCTTCAGGCTGTGAAAAATAGGTATTTGGTGTTTTGAAAAATTCTGTCTCACAGAAAACAGTAGTGTCCCCTACTGATGCTGGAAATCCAGTTGAAATATAGGAAAATCTTCGTTTACTATCACAAATTCCTTGCAGGTTAAGTGCATAGTGCTTTTTGCGATTAAAATAAGTCTCTCCATGAAAAGAGGGAGAATATTGTAACACAATATCGGTCCCATCCAGGAATCCTACACAACCTGGAAACTCACTTTGTGCCTCAATCTCGCTTCGTTTTTTTTTAAAATCCTCACTCCCGGGTACTGGCCATTGTATATATCTTGTGCTAAGATGAACCAAGGCTATCATACAACACTGCAAATAAAGGTGCGCAGTTCCCTCTCCAATTCCTAATTGGGCAGCAGCCCGTACTGTTGAGCTTCCATAGGACTCCAGAATATAAAGAGTCGTGGCAAGTTGGATCGAAGGCGATACTTTGTTGATTATGGGAGTTGTTATAGAATACGCGATCTTCCTGAATTTCATTGGCTAATAGGCCAAATGATGCTCGAGTCATTCTGAAAAACGAAATAAATCTGTCTTCAGACATTGAATAAATCTATTTATGGTAAGTCTAAATTTATTTCTTCTTCTTTCTTAAAATGTTACTTAACATACATGATCATGGAATAGGTACTCACTACGTGGAATAGGATCTCGTGGTGCTAGATATCGAATCGCCGGTACAATCAAGCTCATCCACTCAATCCCTTCCATTATCTCCTCCCCAATACCTGTTCCGCTGTCCCCGCTTCCTCCTCCAATAACCGAATCCTCAATTCCTCCCCTAACTCCGCCACCGTTCAAGATCCTGTTAAGGATCGTCGTTGAACTGGCTCCTCCGCCACTCTCTCCTCGACTGCCCTCTTTGTCTGCAGGCGATGACCGAATTCCTGACTCTACTAGCAATTTTATTTGCTCTCCCAAATCGTCCTCTCCATACAGCATCTCTGCTGCAACATGCGCAAGCCAGAGAGTTTTCAATTGGGTGGTAAGTCGTGCCTTTTCGGATATGCGAGGCATGTTGGTTCTGTGATTGTTGCTTTCTAATCTGCTTTCTCGCTTAGCCTACATAATTTACCCCTCTTACCTCTACCTGTTACGGACCTTATCACCTGCGTAACAATGGTCTTGTATCATAAAGTAAAGTGATTGTAAATTAACTCTTTCTAGGTTTGCCAAGCTTACATGAAACAGGAAAGTACGCTAAGTTTTTCCGAGTTTTCGAACTTTGAATACCCCTACTGTACCGGTACTCGAGTACGGTATGGTATGGTATGTGGTATGTATGCACACTGCACGCTTTCTGTATGATACCCGTTCGTGTGTACAGTAGATACCGGTAAGCTTCCGACAGCAAAAAAAAACAAAAACAAACATAACTTAGGATTGTGGAATATGGAGAGAAACATCCAAGAGCCTCATTGACTTGGCAAAACCAACATTTTTTCCCGAATGAATTTTGAAAATAATATTCTTGAGAACATACAAGTAACTTTGCTCGAATAAACCTGCTTCCAGCTCTTGAAATCAACCCTATCCTATCCTGCTCAGACAAGCTACTACTCGAGTACAGTACTCGAGTATAGTCTGTTAGTGTGCCCTTTAGCGCTGCAAATTCGACATCCAAAGTCGTATGTTCGCCGTCTATAATACGTCCCAGTCTCACATACAGTCCAATCTTCATGAGTCTAACCCTTCTACAGAGTCAGAACCCCCAAGTTCCCCTTCCTGAGATAGACTCTTTTCTTTCAGACAATCAACCATCTTGTGACCATAGTGACGATCCAAGGGGAGTTCTCAGCAGGTCGTCCACATATAAGCGTTTGATCTGAACAACCATGATTTGCGTAATCAACGCCACTTCGTCCTTGCTAATCAGGGCTAATTCGGATGAGATAAAGGAATCTACTTAGACGTTAGCAAGTTGCAGAACTTCGGGGACGGTTGAAGCTCCGAACTGACCGTTCACATAACCCACATCAGCGATTTGCACTTTCGCTTTCACGATTGGTGCTCCTGGCCACTCTGCTTCCTTGGCAATCCTCTCTGGTGCCCCGAGATTGTCCACCACAAAAGCGTGTGCCCCTCGAGGGACTTTGCGATCCCCAGTGAGCTTTATCGCTTCCAGGCGATTCGCGTCCGGCTGGTGGAAGAGGATAAACTCGCAGCCGATTCCTGGATATATGCCTACACAAAGATTGGCTGGAGATTAGAATAAAGCTACCTGGAAGGATATATACAGTTTGGGTCATATACCTGTCCAGACCCCCTTGTAAGGTCTCTCGTCGTCAGGAGTAAACAGTTGTCGATTGATGGCACTAAATGTATGCGTGATATCACCCACCTCTAGACGGAAGAGGCCGTCACTGAATTTCTCAGGGCGATACAAGTCGTTGTGGTCGGCGATGCTTTTGGTTCTTTCGTTAGCTGGAACCGTCCGTGGCGGCCATGACGACGAGTTAAGGCGCACCCGCTTTAAGGTCAGGCTTTGGTTCGTTCCACTTGTGACTTTTCGTGACTCCGGATCTGCTCGAAATTCTGGTATCTCCCCGAGTCGGACCTTAGGGTTCATCGAAATGACCATTCTGGTAAGGTCCAGGCTGTATGGGTGGGGAGTGAGGGGATTCTCCACGATTTGAAGGGGGAACGCCTCCGTCGTGCCTGTTGACGCCAGATGACGGGCCACCAACAGCTGTCCCTGGAAACGTTGGTCGCCCATCCAAAGCTTCCCGTGTAGCCACTTATAATCCCAAACCGTTTCAACAACGGGCCTAGATTCTCGTAGCGGATTGCGGAGACTCTCCTCGTAATACCATCGTGATTGGTCCTCAATGGGATCATAAAAGTCCCTTGCGGGAGCTCCCGGCTTGCCTTCGTCATTCCCGATTTTGAAGGCACTATAACCGTACCGCCAGTCATGACGGCCAGAAAACGGCGGAGCGCATTCGAGAACAGTTCCTACGTATCTGCAGTGAATGAAGTCCTCGTCTCTGTCAACTGTAATCACCAGCAAACCGGGCAAGTCCGTGTGCCACCAGTCCTTTCTAAGTAGCATGCAGTTACGCCATTGGCGCAGCGCATGCTGGATGCGCAGCTTGACAGAGAGATGCGGAGTGTTTGGTATCAGCCGGTTCATGGTGACATCCTCCTGTTCCAGGAGGCGGTGGTGCCAATGCCCGGCGATCACACCGTTTACGTCAACGACACAGGTGGGGTCCCCGACTGATCCTTCCTCGAACATGTCCCCAAGAGAATTGGAGGGTAGGTCATACAGGGAAGTGGGACACCAGGACCAACCACCAGAATCGGCCATAGTAGCCTGTCCGTGAAAGAGACTCGACTGCTCCATCGTATAACACCTTTCGATAATCGCTTTTGTAATCTCGTCTGGCCGCTTCGTATAGTCAAAATCGTCGAGGCCGACGAGAAGACCAGCGATGATCATACGGTCTCGAGGCCAGGATGTATTCCTTGGTTTGAGAACCGCGAGGAGGTCGGTAATGCTCTCAATGGGCTTACGAAGTCTTCGGATAATGGTCGATGCGATCCAGTGAGCCCGCGTACAGTACCTGGGGTCTTGGGCAAGGATATCCTCGTCAAGATCCTTTATGACTGGGCCGTCTGGGCCCTTGTATAGCACCTTGACCTTCTTAGACATGATAAGCTCCAAGGCTGTCCAACCACGCGTGAGCCACGGGGAGAAGATTAGGGCTAGGCACGGGCTACCGTCATCAGCCCAATCGAAGTCAACGAGGTATTTATCATGTAAGAGTGTGTACTTGGCTCTGGAGTAGTTATGATGCATCTCGTTGATTGCCTTTCTCCGCATCATAGGCTCTGTTGGGATGGAAATTGTATCCCACCAGATTGCCTCACACTGAAGCTCCTCGATGTACTTCTTCAGAAAGTTGAACAGACATTCGTTCACTTTGCCCGGGTCACGAACTCCAATCCCGGTTCCATCAGCCCAGATGTGGGAGATAGCGACGTAGTCTTGGCTTTGTGAAACTTTGAATGGCTCATTGCGTGGCGTGTGCAGCGACCAGACCGTACGGCCATTGTTTTTGAGGGACTCATTCAGCCGATCCGGGTTGAATTTGACCTGTGGGCAGTCCTCATCCTTGCATTTGTGGCACTGCTTCACCTTCGTACTGTTCAGAGCCGTATCCAGACAAAAGCTCTCGTTGCAGTCATCGTGGCCGTGGTGCTTGAGCTGCTTGTATTTCTCCGCCGTTTCCATGATTCCTAGTAAGTCGGCCTCCTTGCGTTCACTGACGAGTGCTAGATTCCAGAGCCGGTTCTGGCAAAGCCCCAACTTACGTGCCCTTCCGGAGGCTCTCCTCGCTGCAGGACCCGTGATTTCTTTGGGTAGGAAATCGGGTCCCCACGAGCCACCCAAAACGGTGCCTTGTCCTAGCGATGCCTGAACTACGAGCATCCAGTATATCACTTCGATGACGTCAAGCAGATCGATTTTCGCTCGCCGGTCCCCGCTTCCCAGAAGCTCTCTTGTCAGGGGTTTTGCCTCTAGCTTATACTCCATAAGTAGCCAGTGACAGATGTTTGCAGCCGCAGACAAGTGGAAGAAAGGCCGAGTTGCCCTTTTCTGGGGAGTAAAAGCAGCTTGGCAGGAGATGACTACTACAGCCCATTCCCTGAAAGGATTCCATTCACACTGAGGCACAGCGTTCTCTATGTCCTTTCGTCTGCTGCCGCATGCCTCGTTCTTGCAATCTCGGATTTTTGCTTGAGAGCATAGGTGGGCAAGGCGGTTAAGAAACGGCGCTTTCGGGTCTGTCAACTTTTTGACTCTATCTCCAACAATGGTGACCCACAATCCACTCCTGTTATCGTCATTTAAGCAGTGGGTATGCTTGCTTGCATCAGGTTCTCGAGAAACAAGATAGTCGTTCGGGGTAATGTGGAACAATGGCAGTGGAGGGCCGACCAAAGGGATGTTGATCAATTCTGTTGGAGGTCCATGAGCGTCCCAGCGGCTCATAAATTCCTCTCTTCTTTCTTCCTCCATAAACGCCTCAAAACTCCGCCGCATCTCTCCTTTTTCAGGATCATGGTAATAATTTTTCTTCCTTTTTGAATCAAAGCTCTGGATGACAATCAATCCAGTCTCCAGATCGCGCTTTAACGTCATGTTTGTCGCCGTTTGACCCCTCGACGATGGCGCGGATGCTATACAGTACAATGTTGGAAGGAAGGTGAGGAACCAGCTCTGTCCGTACAAACGTGGGTCAAAGGCGGAATATCGAGCCTGCCCTGGCGGATGCTGACGTGTCAATATAAGCTCTTTCGACTTATCAAATTCATTTTTCGTTTCGGCTCGGCTTGCGGTGGCTCCCACCCTAAGCGAAATCGTACTAGTAAACAGCAAAAGGGCTACCCTGATTCAACCAAACCTCTTGGTTATCTAAACGGCGCCGACAAGCCTCTTTTGTCCAGTTTCTTACTTTAACAATGTTGGAAGTTAACTATGACCGCCACGTCCAGAGTTCCGTGGCGTATCTCGTGCTAAACTTACGGCACGAAGCCTTGCGCACTGGCAAACTATGTTTCTAATCGTTTTGGAAGCGTGAGGCTGATTTGGGAGAACAGCAGGAGCGGTGAGACTCGGAGGACGAACAACTTTGAGGCGATTACCACGGCATAGAATAGAGAGTGGTTAAGATAGGTAAAACAGTAGAGTGAAGGATAATCTTGTGTATTATTCTTATTGAGCTATGTGCGATATACAGGTGTTTAAATACACAGAAAACGAGAAACAGTTATGACTGAAAGATGTGAAAACATGAACGTAGCTGTGATACACTCTAACAATCAACAACACTTATCTCCGTCATTGTTATAAATGAAACTGATAAAAGGAAAGTGTACGCAAGAGATAAGTTAACTGAAAATAGAAATGATGCAGTTATGATAGTTGGAAGTGTTGGAAGTCGTGATGCTGCTCGGCATGCTCAGACTATCCTTATCGCTATCGTTTCATCGTTCGTTCGGCATGCTCAGGCTATCGCGATCCCTATCGCTGTCCCATCCCTATCACTATCACTATCGCTATAGTTTGTTCGTTTGTTCGGGGATGCACATGCGATCCATATATCAGTCGTCGCCCGAAGTCGTCATCCGCAGTCGTCGCCCGAAACCATCGGAAAGAAGTCGGAAGGAAAGGGGTCGGAAGGAAGGAAAACGTCGGAAGGGAAATGATGGACGATGCGGGAATGTTAGAGTGTTTGTTGGATGTCCAGAGGCTATGTACAGTGGAAATTCTTTTGTCTTTCCTTTATGTTTGTTAGCATGGAAGCAAGCGAGGAAATGGGGATTTACCTGGAAGGTGTTTGAGATGTGTGGTGATCGATAGAAGGACTTGGAGGATTTTGTTTTGAGATATATACTCCTGTCTTTACCGTTAGTTAGTTAAGTTGTGCGAATTTGATATCTTCTCCACTTACCAAAAGGTCTTATCGTGCGATCGCCGTATCTTGTGTTAGTCGTCACCGTTCGTTATCGTTCATTATCGTTGCTTTGGTTGTCGCCGTTTAAAAGGAAGAGTGTTGCAATTACAACCAAATAACTCTCTCAAGTTCTAGCTAACTATTGCGCTACTTAACAGAGGGAAAGTACTTCGTCACCCTCAATCTTCAACAGTTTCGGTGCCTATAGCATCGAGGAATCAGACTTGTTTGGGATGCTAACCCGGCACAACATGTGAGAGTCCCTCTATTTAATCTATGTTTACGGCTCTTGTTAATACATATTTCCAATTCTCTTCGACTATGAACTGATTACGAGTGAGTTTGACAAGAAAATGGGCCTTCATCGGTGAAGGCGTGTACCAAAAGGGAGAAGAACCTGTCGACGGTGTCGATGAGGACCATGAAAACGACGAGTACGACGATGGCGACAGCGGCAAAAGTGGCGATGAAGGTTACGATAATGCTCTTGACGATGGCGGTGATGACAACGATAGCGGCAACAATGGGGATGGCGGCGAAGGCGGAGATGACAGCGATGACTGGGTCGATGAGGACAGCGACCCTGGTGATCCACCACCACGACCAGACAACTTCGAGACTGAAGAGGAGAAGGATGAGGCTTACAGAGAAATTTTGGTTGATTGGTATCGACATTACTATCCAAGCATGACCAGAGAGGAGCGGGGGGACACCATACGGGCCCAAATCCGCAAGGGCAGAAGGGAAGCAGAAGACTCTGCAGAGAGCGAATCAGATAGTTATGACGAAGGCGACGACTACGATCGTGATTAGGGATGTGGCTTGCTATTCTGATGACGGAGAGATCTACTAGGACACATCAAATTGAAACTGCTGTGTCTTCTCGACATTGGATCGCCTGCTCGTCACTGCCGCCACCTGCTCGAAACCTTTAGTTAACGTATCATGCCAGTGACTGGATAAATCCGGGACCAAGAGGATCAGAGGAAAATGGTTACACTCGAAGATGGCCGCTTTTCCATCCCCTTTCCTCCCTCCCACTACCTAGTCGAATGCCAGTCAACCTGCATTGGGCAGCGTCGCCCAACAGCAAAACACGAGATGTGCCTACCGTAGTCCGCGCCCTGTTTGGACGCTGGCAAGGATGGATTCCAGTTTCAGAAGCTAGAGTCTTTGTCTCGCTGGTTGCTTAGCCGGTGAAAGCCATCCGTACGATCCGTTGCAGAGGTTACACTACATACACTACCGGTAGTTTGGCGTCCAATGTCGCCGCAAACTAGGAAAATTGGACATGCCCTCTACGAGTACCGGTACCATTGCATACCGGATGCTGCTTGTCGAGCCTATCAAGACCCTCGCTTATGCGTCACCAGGAAAGCGTGCAGGTGATGTGGTTGCATTCAATCACGCCCGGACAGTTGTCCTTTTCCGAAAGGTTGCGAAAAAAACTCACTTGACAAAAGGTTGCGGATCTCTGTTTAATTGGCTCTTGGCAAGCCACAAGCTTAGGAATTCACAGTATATCTGATACTTCAGAGAGAAACTTTCAGTACGGCCCCCCGGTAAAGGCTATTGCGCAATCAAGCTCTGAAAACTTTTTGGGAGCTTTCGAGCCCCTTTCGCAACCTTTCGGAAAACTACAATAACTCCGTTATCTTCCCCACTAATTGCCGCTGGTTTGCTCCGCTGCTCCTATGACTCCTCCACCAAGAAATTCTCAAGGCTATTATTTTCGATCTTAGACAGAGTCGCGATGCCCCGTACCATTTTTGAGCTTCCTTCTCTTGCCTTATGGCTGCAACAACTTGCGGGAATCCTTCCCCTTTCCGCGCTTATCGAATTCATCGACCTCGCAAACAAGCTGCACATCTATGAACTCAGTGGCTTGGTCCCCCTCTGGAATTGGCCTGTGACTCCTGCAGGCGCTCGACTGCTTCTCTCGAGCGAGGATATTACCGGCGTATGTTGCCTCGATCACGTTGGTCGCAGTGCAGTCTTACATTGTATTGACGGGCGATATGGAGACTGGTATCCTTGTAGTACACCTTCCACAACCCGGTTGTGCGTGTCGACACGGAAAGTTAGCATCGTTGTGAAGAACGATAGCATTAATATGCAGAATGAACGGGGTAGGAAACAGAACCTCGATATCTTTGATGCTATGCGGCTCGGGCCACCATCCATGATTAGGCCCAATTCTCTCTTCTCTAGCGCCTTTATCAGGTACAGACTCGTGTCGACGATCGGATGGCTGTGTTGCGTTGGAGTGGCTATTGTTTCTCTCATGGCAGGATTGTATATTGGCTGTGGATACCTGTTGCTCGTACTTCTGACGGGGATATGTGTGCGCTTCACACATGGCGGGAAGCCGCGACGACTGCTAGACGAGCGACCTGCTCCTTACGCGCGTATGGTGATTGCGACCGATAGCTTGAATGGGTCGGAGTGGTGGGCGTTCTACGGTGGCAGTTACTTGCTCAACTCCTTGCTGAACAAGCCGCTATACCGTACCGACACCACCCCTACCCCCAAACTGTTGCGATTTGCGCTACGACTGCTAATCGTCGGCCAATGGGTACTAGCAGTAGGGTCGTGCGCTTTGCAAAATTGGAATGCGCTCGTAATATCATTCTGGATCATATGCTGCGCGCTTATGAACGTCTACGCGTATCCGCCCGAGGAGAGAGTGCAGGATTGGCTGCGGTATGACCTCAACATCGTTCTCGAGCGGATCCACACCGAATTCAGTTCGAGAAGATCCATGCTCAGCGCTCTGGCCTACCTCAACCCAGACAGCGCGCACACCAAATGGATCGATCCAATTCTTGCGAGCTCGGAGGATCGCAGCCGGTGGGAATCGGCGTTGTTGGCATATATGGAATCTGGCAAGTTACCGGTCGTCTCTTCTCTATAATGCTATTTACTGATAGTTGGTACGTAGGAGTATGCAAAGATGCAGGTGTGAAGGAAATGTACTGGTGGAAATTTATTGAGGAGGGAGTTGAAATGGGTAAAAAGATTAAGGCTACACAGGAGCAAATAAAAGACCACCATTACGGTTCCGTATAGTAATGAAGCGAGTAATGAGTGGTTCAACAATTTGCGATCGTTGCGGGGACGCTGACCAGACTTTTCAACATATCATTGCGGATTGTCACTTTGTCGGAAGGAAGAAAAGGGGTGGATCCGGAAGTTTTTAACATAGCTCAGGATTCTGGGTTATGGAAGGATGATAAGGGAGGGAAGGCACTGGTTAAGGAACTGTCTTCGTTTATTTCAAAATATTTTATAAATTTTCCTGTTAAGTTGGGGAGGTTTCCTTTTACGAGGGGTTCCGCTTTGGACTCCTGAAAAATTGTTATAAGGCTTTAGGGCAAATGATGGCTGGTATTGGTTTTTACCGTTTATTTGTTATTAAAAATTTTAGGGGGTGAAGGAGTTTCTTTTGTTTTTAGGTTTTCTAGGCCATACCTTAGGGAGCATGCCTGGTTTTTCCAGTAGTTACGAATAAAACCACGGATTTAACAAAAAAATAATAATGAGTGGTTCAAGAGTCGCCCGTATTCGGTCTGCGATGCAGGGGCAACGCACGAGCGGAGAAGAAAATCTGTACCAAGGCGAAAAACGGCGTGGGAAACCGAGCAAAGAAACGCATCGACCGAAGCAATCAGCCAACGTAGTTAAGGTAACAGCAAACTGGCGAAGAATCGTTCATATCCATCAAAATGTCGGGCAAGCAACTAGGCCTAGCAAAGGTCATCAAAGCAAACTCACAATTATCTTTCTCTTTTGCCGGTTCCGTTTTAGTCTCTGAACACTCTCGCTTTAACAGAGACGACGTGCTCCAGCAGCTTAACTGCCTTACCCACCTGTCCGTCCGCTTCGTATACTTGTATGAGCGTATGCTGCGACGCTAGTCGAGAAGGATACTCTTCTACTAGTACCTTCTCTTTTACTATAACGACGTACTCTAATAGCTCGACCGCCTTGCCTACCTACCCGTCTGCGTCGTATGTAAATACGAGCGTATACTGCGACGCCAGTCGATCTGGGTGCTCTTCCACCAGTACCTTCTCTCGAACTGTACGGGAGCAATTCTACAAGGCTACCAGCCAATGATTTCCAATCAGCGATTTACTATCTTCCACTATGAAGCGTGGAATCTGAGTACTGCCTTCTTCATAGACTGTGTATAAGAAATATCATACGCTATACTCGCTCTTGAGTTTCGTAATTATTAAATAATATTGCAATCGAGGCGTCATTCGTAGTTTCTCATTACCAATGGCAGTTTCCAGAAACATACATGCCGCCCATAGAAGGAAGGACTAAAAGAACAAATTTTTCCTCTGATTGAAAGATTGAAGCCTATCATCTTCATTCAAATTGCCACTTGATTGCTGCTAAAATGTCCTGTTTTCCTTCACAATCTTCATCTCCCCCTAGCCCCAGATCCGGAATACATCAGAACGCTTCGCCAACGAACAGCCAAGCTCACAGATGTGAAGTCATATCTACCCTTCCAGCTTCTTTTTCCGATCTTTGAGTGGTTCGAACAAGGTTTCCATTAGCTGGAAAAGACAGGTTAACAGACAAGACTAGAAGTGGGGGGACCGAGGTGATACTTACCCATCGGTCTAGCTTCGCTTCGTTTTCGTGCTCCTTTTTGAACCTGTCATCCAGTTGATCTGCGACCGATTAGTAGATGAGGTAGTTAGGCATGAATTGTTCACCTACCTGAAGTACAGTACACCATATCGACGATCTCCGTACTGTCTCTGATGGTCTGCAGAAAGTCTGTCGCTTTCTTTGACGTTCCAATCTGACCAATCATAAACTTCACACCTGTCGGTTGGTACAATTAGCAGCTGGCACAGGTGGAATGGGAATATTCACTCTCGCGAGGATATTTGGCAGCATTTAGCTTTTGGCTGCACTCCACGATGACATTTTTGAGCGTAGCTTCTAGTTCCGGCTCGGGCCCACCGTCGGTGAGGATAGAGATAAGGAGCGGTCTCTCGAGGCTCTTCGGCACAGAGTCGAGCTTGTCATAGACCAGCGGCTTGAGAATCTTAGATTTCAGGTTTGTGCCAATATTGGTGTTGCCGTTATGGTCCCACTCCATGGGCTTGAGGATGTTCTCGATATCGCCGAGGCGCAGGTTCGAGGAGTTGGGCACCCCCTGGTTGATGAAGCAAAGCGCAACGCCTTCGCCTTGGGCGAGGACCCGCGTGGTGATCTTGGCAATTCGCGCGACGAGATTTTTCTGGGATTCCCAGCGACCTTCAAGTTTCATTGAGGAGCTATCATCTATGCCATCGTTGTCAGAGTAGAAAGAACGGGGGGTTGTCGTCGTGTTTGACTTCCCAATTTCGAGACACTTACCGCAATAGATAACTTGTTGATGCAATGACACCTTGATAGTCTTGGGCAGAAGGTCTGGGCTGCCGAGGGACGTGCTTGTATCATTTTCCAACTCCACAGCGTTCTTAGCAACCTCTTGAATGAAGTCTTCCTTGCCCTCGAAGAAACGCTCCAGGGGGGAGTCATTGACCACTTCGTCGATCTTTTCCACGAACTCGGCCGTGGTCGGATCCTCGCCACGGTTTACTTTCTGTGATTTCCGGTTAGTGGACAACATTTCCACCTGTGCTGGTGATGAAAGTTGGCGCTTACCCGGTCCCAGGCATCGTTCAGATCGATATTTAGGCCGTACATCCGCCGGACGACTTCATCGGCGGTCTTGTTGACCCAAGCAACAATGAAGAGGAGTAATCCAACGACCATGTCAATTAACATCTCAAAGTCCCCCTTCTCCTTCTCTGGGTTGAGAGCACGAGTAACGGCCCTATTGTAGGTCTTTTCGGCCAAGTCTTTCGCATTGTAGCCATCATCATTCGTCAGGTCCAAATTCGTCAGGTCCAATGATGCCCTGGCCTTTCGTAGTAGCCTGATGGATTCGATATGCTTCTTCTGGACGACATACATCAACGGTGTGTTGTTATCGGCTTTTGGACAAGTCGCGTCAGTGGCGTTGGACGATGTCTTCCCGAGAAGCAATTGGATGATCCGAGCACGATTCTTGTCGGTCTTTGAGGCGGCAAGGAGGAGTGGTGATTCGTCATCTTTGGAGAGAGTGTCTGCTTTGGCACCACTTTTGAGGAGCAACAGGACCTCATCGGCGTACCCTGCAACCGTGGCAGCCCCTAGTGGTGTTAGGCCTTCGTCGGGGTCTTGTTGCTCGAGAACAGTCCGATCAGCCTCGATATATTCGTTGAGCCTGGCCTCAGTCAAGGTTCCATTGCGGACATCTTGATGAATATTCATGATGAAGGGTTTGGCTTCGGTTACTTCTATCACCTGGTGTTGTGGAAGTTTCGGAAAAGTTTGATGTGGAATAGAACATATTTCTAATGAGTAGAAATATCCATTTCTATCAAGGCTACCGTAAGCAACCAGCGAGACAAAGACTCTAGCTTCTGAAACTGGAATCCATCCTTGCCAGCGTCCAAACAGGGCGCGGACTAGGCACATCTCTTGTTTTGCTGTTGGGTGACGCTGCCCAATGCAGGTTGACTGGCATTCGACTAGGTAGTGGGAAGGAGGAAAGGGGATGGAAAAGCGGCCATCTTCGAGTGTAACCATTTTCCTCACTGGCATGATACGTTAACTAAAGGTTTCGAGCAGGTGGCGGCAGTGACGAGCAAGCGATCCAATGTCGAGAAGACACAGCAGTTTCAATTTGATGTGTCCTAGTAGATCTCTCCGTCATCGGAATAGCAAGCCACATCTCTAATCACGATCGTAATCGTCGCCTTCGTCATAACTATCTGATTCGCCCTCTGCAGAGTCTTCTGCTTCCCTTCTGCCCTTGCGGATTTGGGCCCGTATGGTGTCCCCCCGCTCCTCTCTGGTCATGCTTGGATAGTAATGTCGATACCAATCAACCAAAATTTCTCTGTAAGCCTCATCCTTCTCCTCTTCAGTCTCGAAGTTGTCTGGTCGTGGTGGTGGATCACCAGGGTCGCTGTCCTCATCGACCCAGTCATCGCTGTCCTCATCGACCCAGTCATCGCTGTCATCTCCGCCTTCGCCGCCGTCCCCATTGTTGCCGTTGTCGTTGGCATCACCGCCTTCGCCGCCATCCCCATTGTTGCCGCTATCGTTGTCATCACCGCCATCGTCAAGAGCATTATCGTAACCTTCATCGCCACTTTCGCCGCTGTCGCCATCGTCGTACTCGTCGTTTTCATGGTCCTCATCGGCGTACCCTGCCACCGTGGCAGCCCCTAGTGGTGTTAGGCCTTCGTCGGGGTCTTGTTGCTCGAGAACAGTCCGATCAGCCTCGATATATTCGTTGAGCCTGGCCTCAGTCAAGGTTCCATTGCGGACATCTTGATGAATATTCATGATGAAGGGTTTAGCTTCGGTTACTTCTATCACCTGGTGTTGTGGAAGTTTCGGAAAAGTTTGATGTGGAATAGAACATATTTCTAACGAGTAGAAATATCCATTTCTATCAAGGCTAGTATTCTTTCCAGACCCTTTGCACTGCAGCAGAATCCCAAATGCTGTTAGCGCAGCCGTACAGGACCGGCAAGGATGTCTCCCCGTCCCACCGCTCTTCGGTTATTTTTGCCCAAAGCATGAAAACCTGCTGACAAGAGGCTGTTTGATGTTCTCGACACCAGTACGACCAGGAATGTTGTGACTGATGCAGGCTGAAATGCAGCACGGCCCGAACTGTTGGACGAGGAAGAGGTTGGGCTCGCGTGGCACAAAGCAGCAGGTGGGGGGGATATGACACATCGTCCACGGGGCTGACTGGCGGGGCTGACAAGACGAATGTGGGCATTGTAGGGGTATGGGTTGCCAAGTACTGGAGGAAGAACGACCAAAAGGCTTATTGCTGTTTTCACTCTGGTTGTCGCAACTTTGGAAAACAGACGTTGACGTTTTTTTTTTTGAAAGAGAGGTTTTTTTTTTTACCGCAATTTTAAGTGCGCCACTTGGTGACTTTGAGAACTGAAGGGGGCACTTCTGGCCTTTCCACAGCAAAGATTGACCGTTTTGCTTGGGCACGGCCTTGACGCTAGCTTCGGGAAATTAATTTGCGAAAAAAAACAGCACCCTCAGTTTTCCAAAGTTGCGACAACCATAGTGAAAACAACAATACGGTGCAATTCCTCACGTTTATACTCCTGGAATGAGTTTACTGGTACTCCACACTTGTAAGAACCTAGACACCAGAGGACAATGCAACCAAGAAGTGACTTTGATGACCTACCCGTAGTTCACCGCCTCCCCACAAGTCCTGGATATTTGAGGAACAAGTTCTTGAGTAATTGAGGCACTACAGACCGATCTACAAGTATGGTGGGGGACACTTAGACCGCCTCAACAAGAATTGCATCAAGTCTCAACAGCAAGACCAAAAGGTTGCGCTATCAATGAGAGTCGATTGGCAGAAGAAAACTTTATTGATTTCATGCGAAAATAACAGTGCGAGTGCTGGAGTAAAATGAATAAATAATTTATCAAGATAGCCTGCACAGAAATACTCAATTTGACAAGATAGTACAAACTTTTTTTTCATGAGATAAACAAATGGATCTCGTAATCACCCAGGTTGCAAATCTGTAAAATCTCTTTTTGAGCTTAACTTATGGTTAAAATACGTATTGTATGTAGAGTGCCCTTAACACCGAACGATGGGCGATTTGGTACCTACTGTGATGTGCCGGGTACTGGGCGCAGCCCCTGGAGGAACTTGTTATTTGCTCAGGAGGATCAAAAAAAGGATCCTAACACGCCCCAAAGAGGCATCCGGGGCACCGCTTTCGGACCCTCATCGTAAAAGATCACTCATTGGAGTTAAGATGGGTAGGCAAAGATGCAAGTAAGATTGCAACACAACTTCATTTCTGAGATAGGTAGCGACATAGCCTACAAGTAAATGTTTAGATAAGTGAGAAAATCTAATTATACAGCTGGAGCTCGTGCTCGATAGCAAGGTGGCACTTTAGATGTTCGCCATTGTCCAATTGAAGTGGGCATTCAAATGGGCATGTGACAGGAGTAACGGAAGTCGTGGGAGCAGGGTGTTTAAGGTGGATATGTTTTCTGAGAGTGCTGGTCGTGGAAAACGAGTGTAATCTGTCTTGTGGCCGTAGGTCTTTATCACCAAAACAAAATGGGCAATAATTCTCGCCCATTCCATCTTTGGTATGAGTTGGAGGTTTTTGCAGGCAAAGGTCGGATAGAGCTCGGATAGTATCGGCCCAACTAGCATCCTCGGAACAATTGAAATATTGCGCGATTCGGGACCTCAGTGGGCAATTGAAATGCGGTGTTGGATAGGTGAAGGTCGAAGGGAGCTCGCCACCTAGTTGCTGCTTGATTTCCAGGGAGTCAACTCTCTCGAACCACTCTTTCCTTATATTTTCTAGCCTAGCTCGTATCAGGGCCTTTCTGCGTGCGTCGACCTGTTTGCTAAGACGCATATATTTGCCATAGAGGTCTGGTTCGGAATTCTTGGTAGAAACGACGGTCCCATATTTATTTCGTAGAGATGTGACTAGTTGATCGCGTTTGCGCGTGAGCAGCTTAAGCTCGGGGCATCGTTGAAGACAGTCATCGCTGGGATCAAGTCTGATGGGGGCTCGGGGATCTCTCTTGGCGCTCATTAGTCCAATGTTCTTGGTTATTACACCATTCTACCACACTGGTAGTCCCCGGTTCGAGCACGGGCAAAATTATTTTATTTTTTATCGAAGATCATAAGTTCAATTTTTACCTCCTTGAATCTTTCTTTAGTTTTCCTTGTTTTCGATTTATTAGTATACTACCTCCGTGTCAAGGATTGGCCCATCACCCCGGAATAGCTACAGCAAGCCGATAGAAAACGAAAACAGGTGCCAATTCTCGACTCGGGGACACAAGTATTATAGGATAGAAAATGTGAGACTAGGCAATTTTCTGCGGCCCAGTGAAACAATAAAGAAAAACCCAAAAACCTAAATAAGCTTAAAACTAAACACACTCTGAATCTGAGATAAAAGTACACCCCAGGAAAACTGTCCTCCCGAGTGATCCCGTATGAATACAGACATTTCCACCACCATGCTCTAATCTTCCACTAAGAACCATAACAAGCGCCCAATCTCTATAATGCACCCACCCAGATATATGCGCACTGACAGTCTGAATTTGAAACCTCTAAAACAGAAGGAGAATATCTACCACCCTCTCTCTCAGTGTTCCCAACGGGCCAGGTAGGCCAGGCCGCGGCAAAGCCTGGCCTAGCCTATGGGAATTCTCTAGGGCCTGGCCTGGCCTGAGCCTATAGGCTTGTTAAGGCTTGAGCCTGGCCGGGCCGGGCCCGCCTATAGGCCGTATAGGCTTGGTACTGTTTCGGATAAATTTTGTCTTTGCTTAGTTCCTATATTCTTAGCTAACTAGAGCT
>Ga0307509_10002233_pt1 | contig 31690 bp, 22 predicted proteins | sample 10_EM_MG_FD_202245 | JGI IMG/M metagenome (GOLD analysis project Ga0307509, IMG submission 202245) | Populus trichocarpa ectomycorrhiza microbial communities from riparian zone in the Pacific Northwest, United States - 10_EM | ecosystem: Host-associated > Plants > Roots > Unclassified | place...
CGTCGATCCTCCTTGAATATTAATCTTGAGACAGCTAACCGATCATGCTCCGCAAGGTGATCGTAAGACCCTATAGTTTCGTTTTCAAAAGTTGAATTGCAGATGTTATGGACATCTCTCATCGCTTCGTGGGTTGGAGCCTAGCGGAAAGTCAGCACCAACAAGATATATTTAGTGATTGTGAGCACTCACACTTTGCCATTTTGTCCCGCCTTCTTTCCTGCCCTTCCCTGGCTCAATCAGCATTCTCAAATCTTTCCTGCCGACCAAGTCCAATGCCTGTGCCCCCCAAGTAGTCGGTGGTTGTTCTTGGCATCTTGCAATAGCCTCTCGAAGTGGCACAGCGATCCCTTCTGGGAGCCTTTCTAGACTTGCGGCATTCATCTTCAATTCAACCATGCGAGCGACAACATCTACATCTGTAGCACCCGGGGTGGTTAGGGTAGTGTAAATCTCAGTGACATTTCGTGTTCTGGGTGTAAGTCTTGCGAAAACGCGTTTCTGTACTGGTTGTGCTGGGGGAAGTGGCGGCGGTGAGAAGGGATTTCTGGCACGAGAAGTGCTCTGCGATGTTGAGTATTGGCTTGATGTTGACGAACCGGAGGACCCGACAATATCCTGTAATGTCATAAATGGTGTCTGGGTGCTCCCGTCTAAACAACCAATTAACCAGTCATATATTGAGGGCATCCGGAAAGGTTGTTGAGGAACATCGATAATGGTTATTGGGGCTGATAAGTTAGCAATATTCTCCTTGGACCCTCGGATGGAGGGCTTCTTACATTCATCATATGCCCATCCCAGCATTTCGAGGTCCTCAAGCATGTATTCTTCAACCCACTCGGACCAACCCATCCAAGTGGCCAGCTGTCTCAGTAACGGGCAAAGCCGTCTCCCAGCGCCCTCCATAGCAACATCTAGTTTCCACTCCTCCCGGATCAATTGTAGTGCTACAAGCAACACCGCTAGCCCATTTTTGCGAATATCCTCAAGAGCTTCACGACCCCCAAAATATTCATCTTCAACGGCCTGCCCCATTGGAGTTTTCAAGAATTCTCTTGCAAGTGAAATACACTCGATAAAAAACCTATTCATTTTCCGCTGCTCAGGAGCGCTGGCCATTGCACTTCTCGCTTTGGTAGGGCTAGCTTTCACAGGAGGCCTATTAGCTTGCGAGAGAATTCGCTCATCGTCTTCCTCCACCATCCAGCTCCATGCAGCCGATCTCAGATATTCTGGAGCGCTTCCCCATTCACCTTCACTGTTAATCATATCTTCCCATTCCTTCGCAGCAACGATACTAGCGCTTCTAACAAAACCTGCGCTTTTCCTCTTTGGCACTACCCTCTGCTCTGGTACCGATGGGACTGAAAGCAGAAAAATCGTGATCACGAACGCCCGCCACTCATCCACCTCCGGCACTTTGCTGGGGCCAGATGGTGCCCCAGTCATAGATGGTAAGTTGAATTCAGGGTGCTCATTGACACTCAGCCATTTTGCAACTTCAACCCAAGTTCCCCACATCCCTTCTCCCGCTATTGCGCCAGATGAGGCCCCAAGTATAACCTTTACGGTTTCTAGGCAGGTCTTGACTAAAGCCTCCCTTGGGGCCATCGTGACACCTATTCTATGGCCTACGCCGTCCCCGTCAACCACAGTTACTCTTCCCCCAGATTCACTGTATTCGAGTCTCTGATATCTATCCGGGCTAGTTGATAAAGTTCTAGCAAATCCTTTCTTTCGGCTTCCTCGCCTGCTTCCATCTTCACCCACAACATTGGTGTTCCATCTCGCCAATGTTGGGGGTAAAACAACTCGGATACTAGGGCCCCAGGGGGAATAAAGATACAATTCTCCACCATCAGTAAGTATCAGGACACGTGAAACCCCATGATCATCCATTTTGATAGCATCAAGAACGTTATGCCTTGTCTCGGCTTTAGAGAAAACAGGCGTATAGCCAACACCAATGATACCATACTTGTTCATCGATTTCCGGCTATACCCTTTGGGCATCGAGGGGTATATTTGAAGCGTGAAGGTAACTAGCAGTAGGACTCCTTCGTCAGAATTCATGATGCAAAGCACAACCTTTCTCCCACCACTTTCTTTCCCTACAGCGGCCGCTGCCGTCGATGCACTGGAAGCGTGTAAGGTAAACACTCTAGGTATTTTACGTGTTGCATGGTTTGCTTGTGAGTCTGGGGGGCCTCTGAACGTGTATGTGTCCAGTTTGCTCATGAAGACTTCGTTTCGTAATCCTTCGCCATCGTAAATTCCTAGGCCACCCATTCCAATACCCAACGCACCCATATTAAGCTCGTTTAGGAGCTCATCCACCGGTTGGTCGTTGTCAACCAACATAGAATTCGCTGGCACAGCAGGAACTGGTGGAGCACCAAACGAAGCGCCAATGGAACCAGAAACATCAGAAAACCTCCCCCCCCGATCGTGGTTTCCAGATAAGTCTGCCCGAGCAACCAAAGATGACACTCGGCGACTAGTTCGTTTCCCTCCGGTCTCAAAATCATCACCCAATCCGGGAAGTGAGCTCGCATCGGATGGTCCTAGCGATTCTCGGGTGTTTGCTACTGTCCCCGTAGACGTGATAGAGCCAGGGCCTCCACCAGCAATAGGCGTCGTAGCACCTGTCCCTGGGCCAAAGGAGGATCTGCGACGAGCCGAAGCAGTCCCGGAATTGGCGCTAGGTGTCCGTCGCTGGGTATTTGTGGGAGGTTCCTGGGGAATGTACCGAACACTCCATATCGTTACCTGCGCTTTCTCCGGATTTCTAGTAACCGCAAAAATTACCTCTGGGCTACTATAAGCAACAGGATTTCCGGAAGCATCTTCTGACGCGGAAAACTCTAGCTCCGAAGAAGGCGAGATGAAAATCAAGTCCTCGGAGGATGGTGTGTTACCGGGCGATACGATCAGTCCAACCTCCAATAATGGATCTGTTAAGGAGAATAGCCTCGGAGCGTCCTTAACGGTATTAATCACCGGCCGAGCACTAAAGCTATTCCCCGTAGAAAATCCAGGTATTGGTGGTGAAACCGAGATTGCCGGCGGTTTCCTCTGTAGAATTAATCCTCGAGGAGCCGGCATAGCGTGCTCAACCTCAAACGGCAAATGAATAACGTGACTAGTACCGGAAAGAAAGTAGACAAACGCCTGGGTCTTTAGTAAAACCACCAGTGCTCTTGCTCTCCCCTGCGATACAATCTCATCCTCCGTATCATCGGATGCAGATGTCGCCCCACTTGTCTCCCCCCCTTTCGCCTTCGGGAAGCTCCCCAATTGCGCAGCATACGTCCTGCTCTTTGAGTTCCATGTACTCATCCGTTTTTTATTTTGCCCTCCAGGTAACCAATCCTGACTTTTTCTCTTATTACTTTCCCCACCACCCAGGACATATGTGCCACCATCATCCGGCGTCGAGGACCCCTGGGGGTGAACAACGGCATCCTGGGGATCATCAGAGGGAAACCAGGTAAGTACTGCCTGAACTACTGGTTCCCCTTCGACGTCGTAGCGAAAAACACGTCGTATTACCCCGCCTTGTGACCAAATTACGGCGGATCCGGTGATCAGGAGTTCCTCATGAGGAAGGCCGGAGGTCCATGTGTAGGAGTTCGGCGGGGGCGGGTCGGGAAGAAGGGATTCGGTAATGCAATATGGAAGCGCAGCGGGAGTGTGCAATCCAAGGGAGGCAATTCGAGACATATCGTTAGGTTTCTAAGATCGCCCTATTCTACAGTCAATAACTTAGTGAAGGTGCTGGTGATACGATACGGTGGGGTTGGTGGGGAGCCTACTCAAACAAGCAGATGAACACACGCACAGCTTCAGCGTGGTATTCAAGGGGGGGATTGAAATCAGGGCTTGAGGGGTCAGTTCACTCCTGATATAGACAAGCTCATAGTTGGTGGAAATATTCCCATCAAATTAACCCAGCGATGTAGGTGTAAAGGAAAAGTGAATTGGAGGAAAACATGAGGAAGGAGGCTCTGGGATCTCGTCGCGGTTTTGACCTACACGTGACATGTTTTAGAAAACATAGCCTATGCCCCCCTACGAGTAGAGAGGGTGCTTGCCTGCCTCCGATCACCGATGTATGATAGCCCACAAATCGCAATTGTGTATTTGCCAAGAACTCTGTTGATCAGGAACCAAGTTGGGCGGTCTACAAACCACCTTTACCTCGAAATTATGATACCTTCACAATCATTGCCGCCTATAAAAAACACTCCTTTCTGACCTCAGCACCCATCGCCTGCTCGAGCATATGCTCACAAACTCCCGGGTTCGACCTCTGGTGCAAGATATATCAAACAATACAGTTATTAGAGCCCACATGGGTTCAGAGAGATATCGGAAATTCATTCAGACATGCCACGATACTTCGAAACCGTTCGTCCCCGGACAAGATAGAGAAAGCCCACCATTTGGAATACACGCTGCCAAACTACATTAAGAAATTGGTGAGACCTAAGCACAACCCTAATACCCGAAACAAGTATTTAACTTAAGAGTGAAATAGATACAGCCAAACCATTCTATGCCGAGGAATCCTGCATAAATCCAACCTTTCTCTTCCCCTTCCCACCAACAGCACTTCTCCTAGTTTGATTCATCCTCTCAGCAAGTTTAGCCCCGGTCTCAACAGGTTTAGTAGTCGGATTCGATCGCTCGTCTATCTTGCCTTCCCCAGACTCACCAACGTCAAGAAGGACAAGACGATAGCTGGTCGTCAAGAGCACCCGTGCAGTCTTGTTCTGTTCCGCATCCCCAGTGACCACACTCAGGTCCCCTACACCAGCGCCCCTGGTATCCCAGCCCTCAAGTACCAGAAACTCCTTCTCAACTTTCCCATCCTCACCACTCCATGCAATACTATTAAAATTGCTTGATCCAGTGTTCACATTTTGCGCGGCTCGCTTTTTGATCTTGATTTCCTCGGCTTTCCAGAATTTCTTCAAGGAGGGGAGGACTAGGATTACGCTGCCAAAAACCATTGTGACGATTTCGTCGTAGATTTGAAGATTCCCCATTGTCGTTGTAGACTTGCCCTTAACAAGTGTGGCTTGATTCGAAAAGAAGCTACTTGCACCAATCGGCGCGACACACAGTAGCCCCTTCAAGCCAATTCTCTCCTCAGCCTTGAGAGATCCGCTACGGCGACGTCGATTCGTTATGTTTGTACCTGCTGAGGTGACAGATGAAGCTCTGAGAGAGGGACTGCGGCCGCTGACCTCGCTAGCATTTTCGTCGTGGTTTGCATGACTTAATTTTTTGCTGGAGCTGCTATTATACCAGGTCTCTCCAACCATACCTCCGACAATAAAACCAGTGACAACGGAGCCAGCCTCTTGTCCACCGGATAATACGCCTTCCAAATCCCAGATCCCCCATTCGCCATCCTCACAGAGCACCACCACGCTCCGCCCCCCAGTACACCACTCCGCCCCTAGAACCTTCTTCCGTCGTTCAGTGACCCGAGAATATGGTGTGTAAAAGCTACATAGCCACGTCTTGGTCTTGGTGTCTAGGATCCTAACAGCGCCTCTCCGGTCCGAAAGAAGTAAGTGATGTTTACGAAGTAGCGAATGAGCTGAAGTACTGAAAGCTAGGGAAGTAATTGGAGATTGTAAGAACATTGTGGTTGGTCGCGGCGTCGACTTAAAACTAACAGGGGCCAGAGAACCGCGTGCCGGAGGAAGAATCGATATGCGCCAGAGCAGAAGGACTCCACTGGTGTCCACTGATGAAGAGGCGATGACAACATCCCAGCCACTAGGCTTGTCTGAAAGCCGCGAATCATAAGAAACGTCATCGGAGTCCGGGTGAGCAAAATTGAATTCATCCGAGGGCGTCGGAAGAATTGACAAGGACACACATTCGGCAGGCTCGCGATGGCCAGATACCCCACCACCTAAAACAACAATATGCTCGCGTTTCCTGGGAGGAGAGGAGGGAGGTGCGAGTGGTAGCGTAATGAGACGAATCGTACGATCACCACAGGCCGCTACAATCAGCATATTCCTATATAATAGGTTCTCTGAAATAAACTCAAGTTCATTATCCTCGTCGTCGATGTCCTCTATTGGCTCTTCCGTGGGTAAGATCGAGGCCGGCGGGAAAGAAATGCAGCTCACGGAGGTGCCTAGGTGAATAGTGTATTCACAAGCAAATGCTCCCTCCTGAAGCTCATCCTGCGCCTCCTCACCCTTCTGCTGATGATCATGTGAGGCCATCGTCTCGTCGCCATCTTCCTCCGGCTTCGGTGGAGCGCGCCACAAGATCTTGATTCCGGACTCATAGCCAACAACTAATATCTCCGAAAGCGAAGTTGGGCGCGAAGGGAGCGGGCGCGGGTAGAATTTGGATGTATAGGTGTGTGCATGCGAGAGCTGGTACGTTATTTGCTTGAAGGAAGTCGAAGGGGATGATATACGGGGTCGTGGTGGAGACATTTCGCCTGAGGTAAATTGAAGGTTGTTTGGGGAGACGTGTTTGTTTGTTCATTGATGACATGAGGCGCTAGTAGCGTTGCTGTGGCTCCATTCACAATCATAGAATGTCACTCGGGTCGCCGGTCTTGGCACCTATTGAACACTCCATCTTGTCCTATGTTCCGCCTCACTGCACCGTTCAGACACCGTAGGCTCTCGTTTCCCAAGGCTTGGAGCGAAGGGTATTAGCACGAGTGTACCATGTATAAGTGGGAAAAACATTACTATCCCCTAAATCAGTAAACTGAATGCCCAAAAACAAGGTCAATACAGCGCCGCACGGATCTCAAGCCTATTACCCAAGCCTGTTATCCACCCCATTATACAGTGGCCAAATTCCGGCTCCTACCCCCCGATGCTACAGAGTCTCCCCATGCCTCCATCCTCAATAATATCTACTCAAGCTCCGGGTCACTAGGGAGTAGGAACTATAAGTATCGTTTACGATGGGGCGGCTAACGTTAGAGGGTGGTGTAGAATTTAGCGGAGTCAAAGTGCTAGAATACTTATTTAGAAGAACAGGATAGAAAGTAGTTATTTGAAACCGAACAAGCCCGCGAAGGAGTGAAGGTCCTCGTTAGTCTACCATTTGGGGGCTCACGCAGAGGTATTCAACTGTCCATTCTTGGTGTAATAGTTTCTGCTTAGTCTGATTATGCGTTCTTAATGAGGTAAGCCATTGAAGAATACCCGGCAGTCGGCACGAATGCCGGCACCGATAGTAAACATTGTCCTGACCAAGCTTTTGCTGGTGATAACTTAGTCTGTTGGTCGTTCGATCAGTTGACTGATTGAAACTAAGTGTAGCATCCTTTGGGCCACTTTCACTGTTCAAGCTTCTTATGGACTAGTAGGAATTGATGGATCAAATGGTGAGTATATCTTCAACGATCTCTAGAATTGGTGGCAGTGTTTTGCTTCTTTGGTTGGGTCTTGCTTTTGGGGGCGTATCCTTGTGCTCTGGGGGGGTCTTAGTGGGAATGTCTCAGAACCTGAAGGATCTACAGCTTTCTTATATCCACTTAGCTTTCAATTTGCCGTTTGGTTGCTGACCAGAGCATTAAATAGAAGGGGCCTTGCTAAGTTTTTCTTTCTTTTTTTTCCGGCAAATTTCAGAGATTCTGCTCTAAGAATGCATCCACTCTTTCAGAAGCTGCCAAATTAACCTACACAAGTGACCGAATTCCAGATTGAATCGCCCTGCGAGGATTTTCCAAATATGTAACTACTGACACTGCACAAACTAAGTCATTCTCAAGGCGGTAGACGTCGAAGTTGTATCCGGTGAGACGAATTCCAGTCTCCCTGAGCATGGCATTAGAAAGCTCTTGCCTACCCCATTCTCGAAACAAAGGAATATCCTGCGCGGTTTTTCACTGTGTGTCAAAGCTTTGCCAACGGTTTAAAGTGACATATTATGGTAGTAATAATGGCCTGAAGTGAATGATAGGTTGATCAGTATTTCCCGAGCCTGGGGTACTTCTGGGATCAATATTCTTTTGGGTGAAGAAGTATTAACTTAGGGCAAAGAGAAACTTTATTGTTCCTCTTGCTAGCAAAGCGTTCCCTAGGTGGTATTTAACAAGGACATTCCCGGTCCTGTCATGGTAAGTCACTTGGCTGAGGAAGCACTCTGGACTCTTTTAAAGAGGGTTATTTCCCTAAGTCTCACTAGCCTCATTTGGAATGCCCAAGATGGCAGCCTCGGGGCCCTTTCCTGGGCCCAGATGCTTCTCACTCCTCACCAGGGTTCCGATGAATGTCCGGATAACTTCAAAGGCTTTGTGTTGCAGGGGGATGGTGTGCCAGAACCACAAGATTGATATTAGGAGCAAAGAGCCGAGTGCGTTCTGCCGACACCTCAAGCTGGTTTAGCCCTTCAACAAGTTCCTAACAGCTTTTATTTCTTCGTCGCCAACATCAAGTGCACCAACTAATTCAAGGTGGCCTGAGCGACCATTCTGCCTCCTTTCTATCGTCGACAAAGGAGAGCTAGTTGGATGGCAATGCGCCGGGATAAAGCTGGTTGCTGGTGCGGGAGGCTCGGGGGTTGTAAATTTGGAGTTATTTTACTGTCTATTTCTGACAGAGTATTGGAAAGGAGGACTTGTAGGTCTCAGGATCCTAGGCTTAAATGGGCAGACAGATAATGTGCTCGGGCGTGTTCATAAATTGGAAAACTTTGTGGAAAAAACCACAGGATTGCTATACGGTAGTTAGAACCCCAGATCAGTTGCATTAGTGTGCCGGTATGCTTTTCTCCTAACCTTACCCTAACACATGAATTTTGGAGATTCCGGGGAGATTCTGGGCGCTTCAACTACAGTAATAATTATTATTGGGGGTGCTAGTGTGTTTGGCACGCCATCCTAGCAAGCATCATATCCGCACAAGCGAGCCCCTAAGCAACACCTGAACCACTGTTACATCGGCAAGAGCCGCAAGTAGGGTAGGTGATCCAGAGCAATATCATGGTTATTAAGCTGATAGAGACCCTCTGGGCTCCCAATTCAGTTGTTTAAAGGAAAATTTTAAGTTGGTCAAGACAGTCACCATTCCTTTAGAGGTATAACCCAGGGAATTGGGCCGGTACGATACCTATTTTTTCTTGCACTGGGGCCAAAGGTGCTGAGATTCCTGAGAACGCGGGCCCGTTTTTGAATACGTCTTCCCTCAATCGACAAGCCCCTAGACAGTACTAAACTTAAATTTTTCTTTAAACAACAGAATTAGGAGTCTAGAAGGTCTCTAATAACTAGATCCTAAGCGTCTAAAAGTACTAGTATACTCACAATTCTGCCATGTGGCATTTTGCGGGGAACACGGGATATGACATAAATTATGGGTGGTATCTCGAGGGACAAGCTTTCAAAACACGAACGACCTGCCCCGAGTCCACCCCCGAACACCGTCCTACCTAAGGAAACCATGGGCTATGCCTTAGTTGGTGGTGGCCCAAAGGCGAGATCGTGCTGAGGAGTGACACAAGTGCATTTAAGCTCCAAGAATGGTGGTATGATAGAAGCGAATACCGGCATTTTAGTCAATCCCGATGTGGATGGATGGTTAAGGTGACCGGGGGGGGGGGGTACTTGTAAGCGGGTATCTATAGGCCGCAAACGTACAGTGTGTTTGTTAGTAGAGTTAAGGAGTGCTTTTTCGGTGGACACCTCTGGGGCTCTGGGGCGTATCCACCTGAGCTGTGTTTTCCTAGGGTGGCGAGTGTGGCATTCCTCTGGCTCCTTCAGTGATTCTATGTCTCTGGGCTGTGGACCCGGGTACCATGGGCGCAGCGGCTTCGCTTTGGTTTCGCGGGAAGCGGAGGAACGGCATGCTAATTGACTCGGCCGGTAGCTGGGCTTTTTATAGACGAAAGTTGAGCATTCGCAAATTGATATTGCTGAAGAGTTTGTCGTGTGACCTACAGGAAGGCTCCTTTCGTGGCAGCTTACAGCATGTGTACGAGTACGCGTGCACAAACCAAAGGCACGTCACCAAAGGCACGACAACAAACGCCACGCTATCAGGATAGAGATTGAGCTGGGACAAAGTTTAACCGTGGTAATTAATGGATGTAGTCGGGCATTCCTTAACCTCACCGGCAGACAGTGCAGACACCGAGTGAGGAACTATGATGGTGGAAGTTTGAAGAAGGAGCTTTTTCTTTTCCGCGAGTTGGAGGTTGCATATACTCAGCTTAAGGGCTTGGGATGAATTAATGGCCTTGCAGCAGTGGTTCTTTACTCGCCGATAGGGCTTAAATCTCCCCAACATCTGTAGGACTGGTGGGTCCTCTACTTGGGTAATCATCACGGTGCTGGAAATCCGCTGTCAGATTATCAGGAGAAATCAGGCAGTTAGCTTAGGGAGATGCTTTTCGTACAAGACAGGGGCCCTTAAGCTAGCCAGATACCCCTACCGGTACTTTGTACAAAAACATACCCGAGTGCCTGCACTCGTATGTGATAAACCGTCGTTGCTATGGGCGGGGGACCCGGGCACAATAGGTTGATTAGTCATGGTCATTTGTACCGGAGTTACCCGGCACCCTCTGGTTCTAAGAGTGAAAGAAGTGGTTGTCTTTGGCCGCGTGCATAATATCACACGGTTCATCAACCCGAGTTCGCAAAGCAATCCAGATCTCAATCCTCTCAGATCCCCTCGAGGAATTCCTATTAGGTGAATTGGCTACCGCTGTTGTGAGGACAGGTTCACTATAATATGCCTCGCTCCCATTCTCGTTCCCGCTCCCAATCGCCTCCTCGACGTCAAAACCGTCGCTCACACGACAGCCGCGGCGATCGAAGGCGACAAGATGACCGTTCTAGCAGAGACAGCAACCGCGAAAGGCGGTATCGGCGAGACCAGGCGGAAGCAGACGAACGACCCCCTCACCGACGGGATGACTCTGATGATAGACACCCGGAACGACGGCGACGACGGGATGATAGAGATAGGGGCCACGTGGAAAAGCAAAGGATAGAAGTAAGAGATTCGAAAGATAGATCAAGGGGTCTACCATCCTCTGCTAGCCCGGACGAACGACTAGCCCGTCGAACAGCGGCTTCGGCCTCCGAATCTGGAGTCCTTGAACCCCCAAAAGATAAAGAGGAAGCAAACTTCAATACCACCGGCCTCCTCGCCGCTGCATCAAATACTACGAATGGTGTTGTCCTTAAGTATTCTGAACCTAGCGAAGCACGGAAACCCCCTGGCTCACAGCGCTGGCGATTATTTATCTTCAAAGATAAGGACATTATTGATACTATAAACCTCAATTCCTCATCTTGCTGGCTTATCGGGAGGGATCGGGCTGTTGTGGACTTGCCGGTTGATCACCCCAGTTGTTCGAAACAACATGCTGTTATACAATTTAGGTTTGTCACAAAGACAGATGAGTTTGGGGATAAGGAGAGTGGGGTAAGGCCGTATCTGCTAGATTTGGAGAGCGCGAATGGGACGGGAGTTGCCGGGAAGAGGATTCCGGAGAGTCGGTATGTGGAGTTGAAGGATGGGGATTTGATTACTTTTGGGCTGAGTACCAGGTTCGTTGGGTCTCTATATTTTATATCTAATGTGGCACTGACGGCAGGTTTAGGGAGTACGTTTTAATGCTTGAGAAGGACTAGCTAGATGCAGACAGAGGAGGGAATTGCAGTGAGCTCGCGTAGTATTTAATTTAGCATTAGGGAGTTATTTTTGGACGTTAGAGGAATATTGTAAGCATCGTATTATTATTATAGTACTGAGAGATCATCAAAAATCGGTTTACGGGACTCTATCCCTTGCCTGAGTGTGAAGGCTTGTTGAGGACTGGAGATTTGGCTTTGCTGTGGGCGATTTACAGACATATATTATACCTTTGTACAGGCTGTCGTTTCTTAGACATAGAGAATTGATAACATATCATGTCTTGGGAATAATAACATGTGTTAACCGTTGCCGTGGAAATGCTGGACCCACCTTTCTTTTTCTGTCTGTGACCAAGCCAACAACTTTTTGCTGCCCAGTAACATTGGTCATCCTTCTCCCTTTAAAAAAGAAAAAAGAAAAAAGATTAAGCGGATAAGTATCATAAAATTTAATGAATAAAAAAAGTCCCCCGTTTTAACCACCTTTGTTATCTCTATCACCGACTGAAAAAAGGGCGCCGGATTCAAATATTATACTATACACATAGACAAACAAACATTCCTTAACCCGGTTCATCAAATATCTACTCGAGCGAGGGACACATTCAGCCTGGGAATCCTCTTTCTACACTAACTTCCTTCGCTGACCACTCTATTTACACCCCAACATTGTTCCCCATCATTGGGGCCCTCGATTCCTTCCAGTGAAAATCATCATCAGGACCTACAATGTCACTCGGCGGGTCTGGAAGCTCGCGTGGGCCACTAACGGAAGATCAGCAGGCTACACCCGCTAATAATGTCGCATCACATTCTCCCAACATATCGTCAACAAACGGTGTGGAAATCACTCTACTGACCAGTCCGGGCCCGGATAGCTCCAGGCAGGAAGTCGATATGGGGGATATGAGTTTACCCGCAGAGCAACGCCGGCATCTGCTGGAGCTGGAGAGCTCTTTTAAAATCGATTCGGATCTAGGGACCACTCCCGAAGAGGAATCCAGCACCATATCCGGGCGAATAGGAGATATGGGGCCTCCTCCACTTCCACCGGCTGGCGTGCCCAGAAGAGGATTACAACGCACACCTAGCAGCATATCGAATCATCGCAAACTCAGATCGGGTGCGGCGACCCCCACTACCATCGTGGGTAGTAGGGAAGATTTGCGGGGGAAGAAAATTTTGGCCGACGCGGAGGAAACGACTTCATCTTTCGCAGATTCAGGCGCCTTTTCTCCATTGCAGACCCCTGTTCCGACTAGCGAAACTGACGGCGAGCCGAATTTATCCAGCAGCCCCACTCTTGCGGCTCGGGCGAGGAACAACAACAGAAACTCTACTAGTCTGGCTGCTGCGTTTGTACCCGGCTCTTCGCATGAACCTTCGCCAGAGGAAATCGGGCTTGCTATTGACAGACGACCCTCTACGGTTTCAGTGAAAGGGGAAGGAAGTTACGGGTCATTGGGGGGTGAGGAGGCGGCCTCTGCAGTTCGGCCGGCTGGTTCTGTGAGGGGGAAGGGTTTGTCGAGCAATTCTTCATCAAACTTAGTTGGTGGATCTGCATCAGGAACACATCGACGGAAACCGAAATTTTTACGCTCACGACAGTCATCGCAGAGATCTAGTGTTTCTTCTATTGGAGATACGGGTATGGAAGCTGGCGACGACGGTGCGAGTGTTATCACTACCGTCGAGGGTGGCGGTGTCCTTTCGCGGTCTGCGAGCCTAGGGTCTATTGCTTCAGGAATTACTGGAATAGTTGGTGCGGGAAGCATTCGGGGCACGGAAGGGCTGTTTGGCGCCATGTCAACCGCCGCAGAGCGGGCTTTGGCACGACTTGATGAGGAAGAAAAGAATTCAAGGAGAGGGTCAGTTGCCGGTGGCGCTGAGGAGAGCAGCCCTAAGGATGACGCCATTGCGGAGCCCACTACCCCAAAATTCCAAAAAACTCCTCTCCCCCCCACAGATACTGTCATCACTGCGCAAGTCAAATCGGTACACGTGCCCGCAACAGTAGCTAGAGAATACCGAGCAGGGCACCTTGCGTCGATGCAGACACCCGGGAGTCCATCGAAACGCGGCGGACCAGGTGCTACACCGGCCCCAGGACAGGGTAAAAATATGACATTGAAGGAACAGAGCACTATCATTGACAGATTGCAGAAGGAGAATTTCGATCTCAAGATTAAAGTGTTTTATCTCAATGATAAACTGGAAAAGCAGTCTGATGAAGGGGTTAAGGAAATGATGAAGGAAAATGTAGACATGAAAGTTAAGCTTGCTGAGGGAATGCGTGAAAGAAAGTCCCTAAAACGGAGGATCAAGGAACTAGAGAAGAAAATCCAAGAAATGGGAGGCGAGAAGGAAGGAAGGGAAGATGGCGAAGATAACATCACTGAGCTCTGGGAACTGAAGGAGAGGGTAGAGAGATACGAGGTTGAAATTGAAGAACTTAGCCGTCGGGAGAAGGAAAGGGAAGACCGTATGAGGGAGGAAATTTCCCGAAAGGGAGCCGCGGGTGGAGAGCGAACCGAAGAAGTCGTTAGTTATTCACGTTCCTTATTTTAACACACAATGCTAACGTGAAGTAGGGAATGTTGAGAGAATTTCTCGAAACAGAGACCGCTAGAAGGGAAAAGGTTGACATGGAAAACCGCCGCCTAAGGGAGGAAATCTGGAGAATGAAGAATGAGACCAACGGCCAGCCTTACCTCAACTCTCATCACAGCATCAGCACTCGTCATTCATCCACACGTTCTGTATCTGAAAGAGACCGAGATGAAAGCCGTGAAAGAGGTCTTATGAACCAACTTCGAGTCGAGAACGATGAACTTCGGAGAGAAGTTGGCGCTCAGACCAGCATGCTCACATCCCGCAACCGTGAAAAAGACCGCTTGTATCAGGAGATTGAGGATCTCAAACTTCATTTACGCAATGGAGGTGGGTCTGCTTTGGGCATGGTCGCAGAACATGATCAGCCCCAGCAACATCAGAATAGGGCTGCATCTGTCATCAGCGACCGAATCCTTGACCGCTCGGTTTCTCGTGCCGGAGGAGCTGCTAGTGTTGCTGGGACTCACGTGAGTATGTTGAGCGAGAGTGAAAGAGAGGATTTCGAGAATGCGAATGGCCAACTTCGTGATCGTATTTCTGAATTGAGACTCAAAAACCAGGAACTCCAAATTCAGATCGAAAACTGCTACAGGGAAATTGATCAAAAGAGGGATGACATGGAGAGACTTGTAGCGGAGTATGAGGAAGAGTTGCAGCTTGCTCATGCCGAAGTCCAGGAAATGCAGGCTGATCGGAACGATGCATTAAGGATGAGAGAGGATATTGAAATGGATTTCGATCAATTGAAGGAAGAGGCAGAGGAAGAAATCCAGAAATTAGAGGAGGAGCTTGATATCAGGCTAGGCGATATTGGGAAATTAGAGGAAGACGTCAAATGCAAAGAGGAGGACTTCAAGGGCCTGCAACAAGAAATGAGGAATGTCAGTGACATTGTTGTTAGGTTGGAAGATGTGCACGAAGGGCATGCCGGTGAAGTACGAAGGTTGGAAGAGAAGATAGAAGATCTCCAGCGCACCCTGAGGGAGAACGAGCAGGAGATGAGTGTTCTCGAAGGATCCCTACGTGAGGCTAATGAGAAAATTGAGAGAATGGCCGTCCAGAGCGAGAGCGCCAAGGGAGAGATTGCATTCTTGCGTGAGGAACAGGATGCAGACAAGATCAAGATCGGAGAGCTCGAAACGGTCATCAAAGGACTCGAGGAGACAATCGAGGAAGAGAGGGAGAAAGTCGCCGATGCTAGGGAGAGACTTGAGGGTGAGAGGAAGGATCGCGAGAAGATGGGCGATAAAAGACAGCAAGAGTGGGAGAGGAAGGTTAATGAAAAGAGCCAAGAAGTGATGAATGCTAAGGATGAAGTAAGAAGGCTGAGAAGCAAGGTCAGCAATAGAGAAGAAGAGGCTAAGCAATGGAGAGAAAGACTCGAGGAGCTGGAGAGAGCTCTTAGAGAAGCGCTTGGTGATCTTTCTGGAACTAGGACTGGGCTCTTCAAGGTATCTCCCACTCCCGAAGCCATCATTGAGGGTTCTAACAAGACGCAGTCTATTGTGAATCTACAAAGCGAACTAGAGAGCACGCTTGAGGAGTTGGATTATACAAAGAACGAACTTGTGGAGAAAGACCGCGTGCTTAAGGATAGAGAAAACTTGCTTGAAGGCATGGTAAGTTCGATACCGTTTTTCGGACTTCTGCCTGGGCTAACCTTTTTAGGCTCTCGAATCCCGGAAGCTCACGGACCTTCTTGACAAAGAGCGTGCTGGTCGTAAGTCTGATCGAGCAGCCCTTGAAACTCTTAAAACCACTCACCATCAAACTCGCCACACAATCACTCAGCATCAAACTCAATATACAGAGCTCGAAAAGACTCGCAACAAGGAGTCAAAGTCAATCCACCAACTGGAGCAACAATACCGTGAGCAGCTCGCTGAGCGCAACAACCTCCTCACACAAATTTGGCTTCGGCTCAGTGCTCTCTGTGGCCCCGACTGGACCCATAGAAACAGTCTTGTCTCAACAAATACCAACAACGTTAACGGCAAACAGAGCATGGAGGCTGCTGTTGTTGGTGCTCTTCCAGGCTTCCAAAAGAACATGCTCATAGCAGTAAAAACAATAGAAAGCATAGTGGCTGGCTTTAAGACGCGATGTAGAGGCGTTGAACGCGATTTGTGGAAAGAATATCAAGTCGTGGAGAACGCTCTTGAGAGCCGGACCCGTCGCCTAGAACGTCTAGAAAACCTCGTCCGAGGCGGTATCGGTGAGCAGAATGGAATGCGCACAGAAGTCGCAAAGCTGCGCACCGAAAATCGTCTACTGCGTGCGGAACTCAACGTGGTGAAAAATGAGGCTTCGTCAGCAACTACAACCGCAACCACCACAACCGCATCCTCGAGCCAGCAGACCCCACCCACCCTCCACCGTTCAAAAACCTCTGCGGCAGTCCCCCAGCAGCCACTGAAGGAGAAGGAAACATCAGCTTCCGCTTCCACCGCTATCACACGCACCAGTTCCGCTGCTAGCGCTCCGACCGATCCCCAAGACGTCAGCGAGAAGCGTTGGATTCTGCGTCTCCGCGAGTTGGAGAAACGTTTGAAGGCAGAGCGCGAGGCAAGGTTACTCGATCGCTCAGCAGCTAAGAAGAAAGTTGAGGAGGCGAGGGGAGCTAGCGCGGAGTATAAAGCAGAATTGGAGCGGGAGAGGGCAGTTAGTGGGTCTAGGAAGTAATAATTGACAGGTGGACGGCAGGTGAGCAGAGGCGGGAACGGGGGGCATAAATGAATGAGTGGTGTTGGGCGTATGGGTGCTTTTTTTTTGTATGATAGACATGAAAGTCATGGGAATGTTGAGCTTCATGGGCTCAGGTTCGGCGTCATGGGGTGTCACTCTTCATTACGGTCTGAGTTGAGATAATTCAAGATTACTTACATGCCGGTATCGTACTCGATCTGCTTGTGATGTCCTGAGCGAGATTATATTGTGTCGTAGTACTCTTCTATTATACACTTACTGATACCTAGTACCTGGCGGTCTCCGGCCGTAGATTTGCAATCCGTGACCCTTCCCAAATCCTGTCTCTCACAGCTAATTTCCCAACTATAATTGCTCCCTTGCACAGGAAGAGATTTTATCGTCAGTTACAAGTGATCAATCTTTACAACTTCTCTTATGACTATAATGCGTTCAGCATTCAGTAGGGTAATATCGCTGCCTGCGGGTGGGAATGGAATATAAAATCCAAATATACCTACGAGCAAGGCAAGCACATACAGTATCTATTCCTTCGGTATGATACTACAGTGATATGCGAAATACCTACGATAGCTAGCACAGTGGCCGAGGTGTCGAGAACCGGTTAATCCCAGGCACAATTAGAAGAAGCGTAGGAGTGCAACCCCCCACCCCCCTCAGCAGGATGGGTTATTATAGAGTGATCCATCAAATGGGGCGGGAAAGATCCTTCCTCACAAGAGCTAGGAGATTGGAGGCTTGGAATTTGTGGGTAATGTTGTAGGATAAATTAGACTGAAGAGGCATAATAGTAGAATCCCGCTCTGGACTGCGCACTTAGCGGGATCGGCGGGGCAGCAGAGGGGGAGGGAGAAGGAAAAAGAACGGAAAGAGTTAGGCCCTGTTCGACAAGTAGAAATTTAGAGAATCTCGATTTTTATGGCGTGCCGAACACATCACTGTTTGGATAGTGAATGTCGCTGCATTGCGCCGTGCAGTGCTCCTCTAACACCTAGGTATTATGGTAAAACCTCAACCTGCTGGTAAATGCCTGGAGCAACTGATATGATACATCAGCAAGCTAGGGCTATTGAACAAACCACACTATGGTAAGGGAAGGGGGAAAATTTTTCGGAATATCATGATCGAGAAGCATCGCCATGACGCTGGACCTATCTCTCCTAGTCAAGTCCATTGTATCTATCTTTTCTCTGGTCTTTTAATTAGGCCAAGTCAACATACGGTCCAATCCCAACGCTTGATACAGATTATTTAGAACAATTTCTACCTATAGTGCCCATCGTAATTTTAGCTATGTTACTTCGCATCTACACAATTTTTGGACTTTTTTTTTTGACGATTTACGATAGCAATATATCATCGTTCAGCATATGCAGCAATAAAGGAAAACGAAAAATAAATAAATTAGCAACCTCATTCAACAAAAGTAAAATCTAACAAAATTTCATTATTTTGGATATAGGAATTCTCCTATACTGTACATGCAAATAAAGCTCAAGCGAATGTCAGGGTATTTATAGCAAGTAAAGCTCATGCAAGATCACCTCTTGTTACTGGTAGGTCTTTCTTCTTTTTTTCTCAAACGGCCAGCGGTATGCTAATACTCAATCATGTATTTTAGCAGCCGTTTCCATACACTCCGCCGACCCCAGCTGCTCCAGAGAGAGGTCCAGTGGGGAGCCCAGGATTACCCACATCGGCCGAATCCTGGTTACCCGGTTCCTGAGTCCTCTGCCGGCGGACTCGAGTAGCAGCGCGATAGAGTGCTAACTCATGGCTAACAATTTGGTAGCTCGGTTCGTTCAGCCAGTCAACAGCTCCAGATTCGAAGGGGGAGGGTTTGATCCACGGCATTTTGTCCTCCAAGAGTTTGATCAGGTGTTGGGCAGCCTTAACTTTCTCCGCTTTAATGGCTGTGACGTTACTTCTCTCATTCATGCGGGAGACGAAAATAGGCCTTGCGGCGATGTAGTTTTTAACAATCCCCCTGATATGCCTGAGGAGGACCCAGCCTTGGACTGTAGTACGGATTCCAAGGGTAATCATCATTCTGCCAGTTGCACCGGGGACTGGAAGGCCGTTCGTCAGTTGTTTATTTTCCTATAAAGAGAGCAAAGAAATCTACTGCAGATTTCAACAAGAAGCCTGCAGTACAAGGCAATAATGTGGGAACTGTTTGATTGAGGAGCAGTGAAAAGCAGATATTCACCAAGGCTTCTCCAAAAAGAGAAGAAAAGAAAAATAGGAAGAAGGCTGCGACTTATGGAAAAGGGGAATACTCACAATGCTGCATGATAAGGGCAGGGTCTCTCTCCTCCCTCTCCTGAGCGCTCTCAATAAGAGCAGCAGGAACATCGAAGTTCTCCATGTCTAGAACTGAGGCTGGTAGTGATAGATTTTTTTCTGAGAGAAGATACCTGCTAAAAAGTATTAAGATTTAAGTAATATATATGCACCAGCTTTTGAAGAAATGAAGCGGGAGGCGCACGAAGGTGGAAATAGAAATCAGAAAAATTTCTAAGTTACCGGAAAGGAAGAACAATGGGGAAAGTTGTGGGAAGGAGTTGATCAGGAGTATAGTATGTGCAAACTATACTTAAGACAACGGGTCTAGTTTGAGTTTTCTTGTCAAGTAGAAAGTAGCTTGTTGTATTGTAGTTGGTAATGGTTGTGAGTTGGAGGAAGGAGAAGAGAGGAGCGAGCTTAAAAAAGCACAAGCACCTATATACGTCAGGAGATTGAATTGGTACTGAGGCTTGGCTATCTTCTCATTTTATTGCGCGCTAGATTAGGGTATAGATAGGTCTCTGGATTTGCTTAACCCTAGGGGTTGTGGGTGATAGTTTTGCTAGGGCACAGGCTTCTAAAGCTAGAGCAAGTGGGGAAAGGGGTCACAGAGTATCACTCGCCTGAACTAAAATTCTATATTATTGGATCGAATGCATCTTGGTGATATGGTATCATATCATAATAATTATTACCATAATATTATTATAGAAATAGATTTTATTTTGTAGAGCGTAATTAAAGTATTCTGTAATTCTTCCACCTTACTGTATTGAATGTAGCAATATCTCTATACTTCTTAAGTCGATATCGAACCAGCCTTCCTCAACACATCGTCTTCTCTGGCTTACTCGTTAGAAAATTTCTTGCGCACACATATCTCATTCATCTTAAGCTCCTAGTAGTGATTTCCAGACCCCGCGGCAGACCTGAGAGGAATCCTTCAAATATCGGAAGCTCACCGGGCATAACCTTAACCAGCGGCAGGAGAGCTGAAACCCATTTTTTTATTTGACAAAGTGCTTAAGTTGCACGCTTTTCCGGTCTGGAAAGGTCACAAATAAGAAAGGTGAAAGGTGACTGCTGCTAAGGGACCTCGGTGAGCTTTCTGCCATATTTCACCTACCCCTGGTGCAGCCCAGGGATCCAATCTATAACTCCTATTCGCTAAAGTAAACCCACGCCTTAAGCATTTCCCATACCTACTGCTATATATCATACAACCTTCAAGTTTTTCTACACCCCCCTCGTCGAACCCTCATTACTAGCCCAGCACTTTACCTAACAACGACAATAATAATACAAGCAAGCATATAAAAGGAATAAAGTGAAGAAAGGAAATAAAATCACGGAAACTAATCGTTCTTCCTTCCCCTCTTCTTGCAACCTTAAGCCAACCTCTAGTTTTCCATCACCGGGACGAAAACCAGGTGGAAAGAAAAATTATTTCGGTGAGCACTGTTCCGGATGCGGTATCCCAGCGGGAGTCAACGCATCAATAGCCTTACACCACACCTCTAGCCGGTCAGGCTCTACTTTCCCAGCTTCTAGGCATTCCTCAACGTACGTGCGGAAGCCATCGTAGCGGTCCTTGGTGAGTGTCTCGTGGATTTCCTTGTCGCATTTTTCACGAAGGTACCACCCCGCGGCGCCGAATGTGTATCTTATTTTCATTAGTATGAGCGATAAGGAATAGGAAAGGGGCATGGGAGGGGGATTACTGGTCCGGAAGGACAAGTGCCCGAACGGCTTCTTGCGTATCTTCCGGTATCTTATCGATCGCCGGAGGGTTAAGGTACAGCCTCGACCCACCCCGCAACTTCAAAAGCTGATCCTGAAGCTCCGGTTGATCCCAGGCATAGTCATAAATGTAATTGAACTGTAACATAGCTTTCGCTACAACCTCCCAATCCCCGAATTAGCAAACCACCTATAGCTTGTCTCCCATCGGATTAAGAATACACACTCCCCTGCCCCTTCCTCCCAGTCATGTTGCTAACATTCTCTTTAAACCCCGAACTCTCGTACAGCATTGTAGCGACCAAGGCTGCCTTCTGACCTAAACTGGTAAAATTGTACTTGAGGAAGCTGTTGTTAATGTACCCCACCGAGGTCCCAGCGTTCGTGCACCCCTCCATCTTGAAGGTCTTGCTCTCTGACCCGTTCCAGCAGGACACGGACGACGGCCAGGCGAAGATTATCTGCGACTCGGCTATGGGGCCAATTAGGACTGTGGTGTCGAATGTGTTCCTCCAGGAGGGCGAGTCCCATATTGCTGGCTTCCAGGTGCCCGTGTTGAAGTGGTTGGCCGAGGTTAGGGAGAGGAGGGAGAGGAGGGCGAGGGCTGTTTGGACCATTTTGTTTTGAAATGAGGGGGGCGGTGTTTTTTGCTTTGCTTTGGATGTACAGTGAGGTAGGGCTAGCTAGATAGGTAAGTAAATGTGCGCAAACCTCGGCGGGCTAACGAGCTGCGCAATATCCTTCTAGGAAGCAAGAAAGCGATCCAACTCTCAACAGCACTGGAAAAGAAAGAAAGGAAAAAAAGGTGATAGTGGTGAAAAAAGGCCTTTTAAGACGTGATGGTGTAACTCCCTGTCTTTATATACCTCCCTCCAATCTACTCCTCCCTTGGTTTACTTAAATCCGACAGCGCTCCCCCACACGCCCGTGATCAAGCTGTGCCATTTACCCGTATACTGATGTTGTTTATTATTGGAGAGGGCCCTGTATAGCTAGTTTTCGTAACTAACTTCTCGTCCTCCGGACCGGGGGGGGGCTGTAGTCCGGTAGTGTAGGGAGGTGCCTTTATTGCAGTTATAGTACCGGCGCTGGTTTCTGGGCTAGATTCGCGTTGGGTTGCTTGGCGAGCTACCGGGTATCGCCAGCTACCAGGTACAGTACCTGCAATTAGCAGGGATCAATTATTACGAGATCTGGAATAGGCTTGATAGCACCTCTTGCAGTACCACAAGCAACTAACCTAACTTAAGTCCTGCCACGCATCCCTTAACCAAACCAACCCCAAAATACCAGGAAGGCTATCTGTTAGCACCTCAGATCTCGCAATATTCCCAACCACTTTAATGCAGACGGCCTTCTTATTGGAGCATACAAACCCTATTCTCATATCTCTCGATTCAAGAATCCAATTTTTGATGGGGAAACTCTGGTTCTCACAACCAACCCACTCAACAGATCTATAACCTCATCGGCACCATCGACTAATTCACTCCCAAGACTCGGTTATGGTGGGTTAATAATACAAATCCTAGTCTAACTTATTCACCGAAGGTGAAAACAAAACAAAGGAGCCCCATCCGGCCTCGGTGGAGGAGGCGCTTACGGAATGAGTGTACCGACCTGAGCATGAACCGGCTCATTTCTCAGGACAAATAGTGTTAGCATGACAGAAACCACGAACAGATTCAGCATGGTGCTGGTGGTTGGGGTTGTGGGAATGGAGGAAAGGAAGGGAAGGCCGAGAAAATAAAGGCAAAAAGGTGGGTCTACAGATGGGAGATCACGAGTAGTTTAGTGAGTGTCGTATGATGCTCCTGATCCGCGCAGTTCACATCTACGGTATCACGTCGACGGCACTATACTGTACATCGACCAAGTCAAGCTGGGGGAAGGACCGAACAGCAAACAAGGAATAAGCGAATGAGTTTACCCAGTTTTATAATACTCCGCCACGCCCGACCACATCTGCTACGGCGCCAGCAGAACCGGTCAGTGGGTCGGAAAACACACATATATATACATCCTACGGGCCTACCTACGTCGGTCTAATGCAGATTCCATGCCTGCGTTGATCGGCTTAGTGATCCATGGCTAGGTTAACTGCACTGCTCGAGTGCAGTACTCGTACAGTACCTACCCCTGTGAGCGAAGACAGTAGGATAAGTATTAGTTTCGATATTGACATGATGTGAAAATGCCTAGCTGGCGCAGTGGTTAACTTGTCAAGAAACTAATAACCTTCTGTGCGATTAGCAGGAGCCCAGGAGTTCGATTCCCCTCAAAATGAGTTATTATCGAACAATCCATCACGTAGGGGATGTGGGCAGTCCTGCCCTACAGGAACTGGGAGACTGAAGGAAGCCCTTAAGCCTTCAATAAGGCTGTAGACCAAATCAGACCTGCTGCGAGGTGGTAGAATCCGACTCTAGGCCCTACCTGTAAGGGTAGGGTCTGCGATCGGCGGGGTAGCAGAAAACCAAAAACGAGCAAGTTTTTTTTTTAATTATTTCTTCATCTTTAAATGAAATGTTGATTTGATTTCTTTGATTTGGGGAGGAAAAGTGGTCGTAGGTTCTGAAAACTATATATTCTCTAGCCTAGATAAACACTATCATATACCGGTATGGAGAGGGAGTCAGAAGCTGTATCAATGTATTTCCCTGCATGGAGGGACAACTGGGAATTTTGAGAAGCAGCTTTAGGTGTGACACACCAGGTTCAAGGCCTTTGGTGCCCATGGCTACAAAATGTCAAGTGGCAAGCTTCGATTAATAGCTTCGATAGCGACTTTTTATTTCTCTTCGGCTACACTGGAAGCTAGACCACAACTGCCAAACCAGGAGCCATGTTTCCTTGCCTCAAGCCTAAACATGGAAAACCCCGAATGTCGGGATGTCACACAGGTGAAACTAGCGCAACCATTCAATTGAGCCGCTTACGCTACACTACCGGAACTCGCTGGAATCTGACAGATAGACTGCGGGCGATGACCCATGAAGTGTGTAGGTTGAGCGAGAGTAGAGACGCTTGCTATTCTTTGCATAGGGTACATATATCGTCTTCTATCAACCACTACCACCGCAACCGAGCACCATAGATATCACCATAAGACTGACCACGAATAACGCCAATGCTAGTTTTTAAAAACCCAGACATTACCTCCTTCTTGTCTGCCCGTATCCAGTACTTGAGTGTCTCGTGGCTCCATCACTACTACTCTCCCCTCCACCGCCACCGCCACTGCCGCCCCAACTCGGACCCCCATAACCGCCCGACGGTGCACCACTCGATTGGAACCATTGCGGTGCTGTCTGCGTCTGATTTGCTCTGTCTCTATTCCCCATCAAGTACGACCCCGCAGCGCCAGCCGCCAGTCCCGACCAGAACCCCGGGCGCCATTGCTGTGAAGAGGAGGAAGACGAGAACGTTGGTTTCGGGGGCGGGCGGGGATCGTACGGTGGTGGGGGGTCATCTCCGCCACCGAACCATCCCCCCCCGCCGCCGGGCCGTCGTGGCTGTCTTGTTCTCGGCATTGGATTGTTGTAGTTTTTGTATACAGAGTACAAGATCCATGCGACGATACCGATGAAGAATGCCCAGAAGAGGAAAGTTTCTGTCCCTGTTCATGTGTTGGGTGTTTTCTTAGCTGATTGATCAAAAAGAGCGGGGAGGGTGGGAAACCTATGCCCTTCGAAGGTAATCGTTTGAATACCGACCCACCATATCCGAATTTTTCGTATCCGTAATCTGTGAGTGCGAGTCGGTACTCTACTCCGCAGGAACCTGTGCCGTTCAGCGGTTACCTCTAGCGAGGGGAGGGGGGTAAAAGCATGAAAAAGTGGATGGGTCGGTACCTTTGAGGACGTATTGGTCGTCCGCGCTATCATAGCTGTATCATGATCAAGTTAAGCATAATGCCTGTGAAGAGATCACGTACTAGATAGGGGGACATACCCTTCGCATATAACATCGGTGGAACCAAGTTTGAACTCTCGTGGTAGATCTGCAGTGCATGCCCAGCTCACATATTCGTCGTTATAATCACTGCCTGAAAATCAATAACCAAAGCCAACCCGCCGGATGATCGAAAGACCCCACCTTCCGATATTTTTGCATCTCATAACATCAATCTCATATTTTCCCTTGCCTTCTCCACCCACGCATTTTAACTACTCATGAACGCTTTAGTAAGCTCGTTAATGAAAATTTCAACAGCTCTCTTACCTGCGGAACTGCTGGAACTCTCCGATTCTTTGTCATCTGGTCGCTTCGCAGCGTTAAGGCAGGAACATCAGAGAGGAGAATCTTTTGGCCGGGTTTTAGCTTTGCTGCTGCCGCCGAGGTGGCTAGCAGCAAAATCGTAGCGGTGGGAAGCTTCATTCGGAATCTTGGGATTGTTTGGGAGACGTGGTGGAAACAAGGTGGGATGTTGGTGGGTTGGTTTATCATTACGAGAATGAGGCTCAAAGGACACCGTGGCTTGTAAACGCCACGCTTCACTAGTAACTTATAATAGCGAGGATACAAGAGATGTGACGCAGGGCTTGAAAAGTTCCATGAAGCGGTTTTGCGGCATGGCTCACAAGCACCGCTCTTAACGGCGGTAGCAATTTAAGAATGGATTCAATTCGGGAGTGACAGTTTAACTAAAAACAAAACAAAACAAAAAGCCCAAGTTCAAGGATAAGAGGTGAGTTTCACCTTTTTATTCCCCAACAATTTTGGTTCCCTAAACATCGAGGGCCAACTATTAGAAAAAGGCCCAAAATACAGGTGTAAAAGAAGGGACTCACAAACAGCATCTTAGATTTCTAAGGTTCAATAGACGTTTACCACACTGTAGCAGAAACCCGTTCATATCCCACTAACACCCCCGAAGCAGTTCCGCCGTAATTCCAGAGGCGAGACCGCTGGCGGGACGCCCTCAGACCTGCGTCTGGAGATCCGTCCTCGCGTTGCTTTGCGAGGCAACAAAACCATCATTCTGCATATCGGTTAGCACAGGCAACTCCAAATGACAGAACAAAATTCACCATCATAGTATTCATCTTCATCCTCAAGTTCATGCAACTGCTCGAAATTAACCTTGTATCTGAGCAAAGCGCCGATCCCGCCAAATCCCTTCACAAATTGATTGCCTTCACCGGAGCGATCGGAGACAAACTCCAATGTAGCGCCAAAGCTCTGATACTTTTCCGCCAACCACTCAAGAAAGGAAATTTGCTCAATAATCTCCATTTCTTGCCCAGAGGCCTTGTCCATGAATTTCTCGCGATCCTGCTCTTGAATTTTATTGGTGTGGAGAGTGATAAGGTCGCCATCGGAGTTCTTGAGAATCCAGCGAGTCACATCGAGATTTTCAAAGACGATAACAGCTATGACCGATATTAGCAACTCTTTTAATAGTTGATACAGAATAAATACTCTCTGCTGCGCCCAACTCCATAGCCTTTAGGGTATCCTCGATGCCATAGCAAACCTTTCCAGTATCCTGAGATATTTCCTCAAAATACTTGCCGATCAGCTTCTTTTCTTGAACAAATTTCACATTGCTCAAAGTCTCTCCGGCCAACTCGATAGCCTGATTAAACCCGTTCTCACCGCCGTAAGACACATCAACAACCTTGATAATCTTTGCTTGCAGGCGTTGGTCAAAGAGTTCACTTTGAGCAAGGTCGGTCTTGAAGTCGGCAGATCCAGCAAGAATTAACCCAGAGACATTAACCTTGTCGTGGGTGATAAAGTTCTGCACAGCCAATTCTGCCACCTTACGGACGTAATTGTGACGCTTCTCCTCTCTAAGACGTGCAAAACGCAACGCCGACTGTCCACCACGCCCATGCTTCTTGGGAAGGTCAACAGAGAACTTGTGGACGATTTCTCTAGTGTTTCCACTCAAAGTTCCAAACAAAGCGCCGTTACCGTCCATTATAATAAAGCCGAACCTGGAGTCAGATTCCAAGAGCTCTGACAGTGCCTCCGTATGAAATTTGTTATCACAGAGGTACAGAGAGGTGTTGATTGGTTTGAAGGGCTCAAAGTCAATATTGATTTTACGCTCTTTGCCTTCGCTTGTGATGATTTCACCACAGTAGACGACAAGCCCGTTGGGCGGAACCTTGTTGTAGAGCTTGAGACGTTGCTGAGTAGAAGTAATAGCTGAAAGAACAGAGAGACGATTGACACGGGATTTGATGTTGGATGCGGTGCCGTACTCATCAGACAACATCTTGCCCACGCGAGAGATCTGATCCTTAGGCGGGATGATTAGGGAGATCATACTGGTTCCATTGCCGCGTGCTTCGGTAAGACGTTTGATCAATTTTTTGATCTAATTTGCCGGAGGATGCGTGTCAGCAGTAAAATTTGTTAGGGGCAACGATCGTACCTTCCACATCTCAATGTTTTTCTCCATGTCGTTTGCTTGAGGCTGGGACATGATGACGATAGGCTGTATTTTTTTTTTGCTATGTTCCTAGGTGTTTGTTGGATTCAGAAGTATTTGGGAAAGAAAGAAAAAAATGGGAGAATGGGGGTGAAAAAAAAGTGGAGTGCGGGGAGTCAGTAGGATGAGAGGTGTGACGGCTAGGGGTGGGTGTCATACTGGGTGTGTCTTGGCGGTAGGGAAGCTAAACCTAAAGGACTTTAGTATTTCCCTGTTCAAGTAAACCTTGCCATACCGTAAACTCTCGTTAAATCCACCATCCACCGGCTTCTCGATCCCTCCGATCAGAGACAAAACGCCCCGAGAAGGAATAGTGTTTTCCAGACGCGGGATAGCTTGCCTATGACGCTCACTGGATCTCATTAACTAGTACCGTACTCGAGTATTCTAATTTTGTTAACATACCCGTCTAAGCCTATTGCGGTTTAGACTGTTGAGATCCATGGTGGATTTAACGAGAGTTTACGGTATGATACCTGTGCTGCCTCACACAAAAATTACATGTTATGGCTTTATTTATTTATTTATTTATTTTTTTGTTAAATCCGCGGTTTATTTGTAATGTAGATAGCTACGGGAAAATCCATGGCGAGGTATGACCTAAAAACCCCCCTAACAAAAGAAACTTAATACTCCCCAAATAACAATTTAAGATGAAAACATCACATCACTCCTAACATTAATTGAAAGAACAAATTAACCAACTCATGAAGCCAAATTGGCATTTCTCGTAAAAGGAAAAACCCCTCCCCTCACCGGGAAGTTAATCCTGTTGTCTATCACATAGGAGACCAATCCCTTAACCCGAGCCAGACCTCCGGCTCCGGAGTTACGTCGAAATAATCGGCCGGGTATCCCCATCTGGTGCTAGCTAGCGCATGTTATGGCTTTACAGTCTCTGATGGGGTCGTGACGAATATCAGCGGGTGACGAACAGGGGTATTTGGCCAATAAAAAATCAAATTCGTCAAAGTAGGGTAACAAAAAACACCGGTTAATCCCTGTTCGTCACCCGCTGATATTCGTCAAGACCCCATGAGAGACTGTATCCCATGGGCTGGTGAGACATGCATAATCCGGACACTCTAAAAATAGTAGATTCAGGTGAGCATTATTAAGCAAGCGAAGAACATCACCTGTAGTTTTTGATCGGCAGAGTAGAGAGAGACGCCGTATACTTCTCCTCAAAAGTCAAGACTAGCAATCACTTTCTAATACCAAATGCCACCAAGAAAGCAAGAAAACCAAACAAAGGATAGTCAGCGCAGGAAGATTGAAGCCCTGCCTCCGCCACCGGAATTTGACTACCTAAAATCACCGTTCCCCGAGCATGAAGGCTTTCCAACATTTCCCAGCGAATTTCCCACCCTCCCCACACCGGGACAGATCTTTGGTCTCTTTTTTGATGTGCAGGTCTTAGATACGATCGTTGAGAATACCAATGCTTATGCAGAAGAAAAACTGTCGGCTGTTGATTCAGTACGGCCATGGGTAGTATTAACCACTCCGGAACTTCGAATTTTCTTTGCAATTCAAATCTATATGGGAATAGTTAAATGTCCAAACATAGAGATGTATTGGGAGCCTGAGTTGAAGCATGCTCCTTTTAAATACATGTCTCTTGTTCGGTATCAGCAGATTAAACAGTTCTATCATCTGTCACCTCCCGGCATCTCTCTTGACAAGCAACATTGGTACAGAAAGCTTGAACCTATTGCTTCACTGCTTCGCCAAAGGTTCCAGCAGTACTATTTTCCCTCAACAAACCTCTCCTATGATGAGATGATGATTTCATTTGAAGGAAGAAGTATGCATATAGTTAAGCAGCCAAATAAACCTATTGATCACGGGTATAAAATTTGGGGATTATGTGACCATGGATTTACATGGGCATTTTTATTTTATTCTGGAGCTGTAGGAAATGAGGTAAGTGAATTTACTTTACAGTCAAAGCAGTATGCAGACTTGGATAAGGAAAAAGGTATGCAGGTCTTTAAGGTCAAAGAAGGTGATCGGAAAGCAAAGCGTTTAGAATATCTTCAATTTTCTTCAACTTATCATGCAGTTTGCACTCTTGTTTTTTTGCTTCCTTTTAAGAATTTCCCCTTTAATATTTACTTAGATAACCTGTTTACTACTATTCCACTTTTCCACTACTTACGCATGCATGGCATAGGTGCAGCTGGAACGACAAGACCTGGAAGGCCTGAGTTTCCCTCTTAGCTTGATATTTCTAAGCCAGTTGCCAGAACAATTTTGGAATGGAACCATCTCAGTGGGGTAGTGGTTGATGATGTTTGTGCAGTATTATGGCAAGATAATAATACTGTTTTACTACTAACTACAATTCATGATATACAAAAACTTGTATTGAGTAATAGGAAAAAGCCAGCAGCAACCAGCACAAATGCAAGAGCAGTGCGAAAGATATTTCAAGAGAGGGAAAGTGAGAAGCTCCTTCCTATTCCTGAATTAATTGTGGACTATAATTTTTTCATGGGTGGAGTTGATATTTCTGATCAGCTCCATGCTAGTTATACTACACACAGAAAGTGTTGGCGCAATTGGCTGGCTCTATGGTTCTGGCTACTTGATGTCACCTTAGTCAACTCTTATTTTCTTTACAAGAAAGCTACTATGGGAGGAAGCAATACTCTAAGTCAATTAGCTTTTCGGCGAAGGTTAGTTGATGAATTATTAACAGAAGGTTGGCAGGCACTTCATCCACAGTCTATTGCATGCCTTCCGCACCATACATCAAAAATTACACAAAGTACACAATATCCACCCTTTCACCTACGGAATCTCCTCCTTCAGGCACATCCTAGGCAAGTCAAGCTCAGCAACCGACAGCTTTGCTGGCTATGTAGATATAAGAAAATGGCTAGTACTAGCAGAATCAAGTCTCGGGCCCGGAAAACTGCAATTGGACGCCAACCTCTTACCATAGTTCCCAATCACAACCTAAAACACAAAAAGGATAACAATCTACATATTGTTAAAACCTCAGTTTGGTGTGCGACCTGTTACTTACCCCTTTGTGATACTCATGGATACTTTAATGAGTTTCATCACTTGTGATTCCCCCCGGGCAGTTCAACTTTAGTTGTTTCTGGACATCTTGAATTTACTAGTAGCAACTAGTACAAGTGTCCGGAACCATCTTAAATTTCCATATTTCCCAACAGCGTACTATTTTTTTCTTTTTATTAAGAATAATTCTTCTAATGTCCTAGCTTTAGTAGAGCGGAAACCCTATTGCACATAGTCAAAATTCCGTCTTCACGGTCAATTTTGGCTTTATGCAATAGCAACTCGCTCTGCTAGAGCCATAACATTATAAGAATAAGGTCTACTAAGATAGACGCCGCCTTGTTTTTTTAAAACATCTGTACTTATTGGAGTTTTAAAACTGTTTTCTTTTAAATTGATTTCATGTTTCTTCTATCATTCAGGATCTCATGCCATTTTTACTTTCTTTTTTCTGATATTGGTGATCATAAACCAATCCCAAAGCAGTCAAGCTCACAATCCAACTTGCTCTATATTGAGAGTATCTCCATTATGCATGTCTCGCCAGCCCATGGGATAGATATTATCATACTTGTACAAATAACTTGCCAAGCTCCATCTCCACTACCATCCGGACCCCGCTTTTCACCTTCCTATTTCGGAAGGAGACAAGCGGGGTTCAACATCACATACAAAATGTCACAATCCTACCCAGCCACTGAACTTGGAGCTTCATAAGTGTGCTAGGACGGCCTTCTTATGCTGTTAGGTGGGTGTAACGGGGGCACACTGTAGAGAGGTGAACTCTAAGGTTGCGACTGCACCAAACACTCAAAGTAGAAGATAAAGATGAGGTAAACAATTCAGAAGAATCAACGGTAAAACTTAATATAGTTAAGCTCGAAGCTTCACTCAATTTAGTTCTCTTGAGGAAATGTTGGTTGTCGAAGTAGAATGCCAAACGCTTAAACTTAAGTAGATATCAGATTTAAGCCTTTGACATTCACCACTACTTCCGACCTTTGTGCGAGCACCCTGTCCTGCTCAGGGTCTGTCCGAAGTCTACCCTCCATCAGGATTTATCCTGCCGGAAGTGTCGGACCAACTCGGATATACTTAACTCCGTCAATAGGATATGAGTTTCTGCAATGCATCTCCAATACAACCGCAGGTGAAAAACTCTTCCTATCGAAGTCATACCAGTGGCTAACTGTTATGACAACAACCGGAATCAATACCTA
>Ga0307509_10002234_pt1 | contig 31688 bp, 40 predicted proteins | sample 10_EM_MG_FD_202245 | JGI IMG/M metagenome (GOLD analysis project Ga0307509, IMG submission 202245) | Populus trichocarpa ectomycorrhiza microbial communities from riparian zone in the Pacific Northwest, United States - 10_EM | ecosystem: Host-associated > Plants > Roots > Unclassified | place...
ATTTCTTGGCAGCTAATCATGCAGAGTTTTCTCCCTTGTTGGCATCATCTTCACTACGATTAGCTGCCAAGAAATAATGAAACCCATATTAACTGAGACATAAGACCACTTCGCAATACACACCTTATTCTAACCTCTTAGCGCGAGGTCCAATTATTCGAGTTCTTGCGGTACTCGAGTACATAACAATTAGTATTTTTGGGCGGGGTGGGATGACTGAGATGAATGGGGAGATGGCCGAAGGCAAGAGGCCGTTACTCTCAGCTACCATACATGCACGAGGACTACTCGAGTATTGCCTACGGTACCTCGCGGGCGATGCTGCAATAGTTTGCGGGTTGTTTGTTTATTACCGTGCCCAGAACGTAATACGCTCACCCTCACGCATGCTTTGCACTCCCCGGGTGGGCTATGCTCCGATTTGATTCACTAAGAGCTTTCGAAAGTACTGGAATATACTTTAGTCACTCCATCCTCTCCTTTTGTTGCCCCACACAGTCCAATCGGTATTTCTTGTGTAACAACTCTTCATCCTTCACTCCACACCACCCCATATTGTCTCAGCTCTATAAATAACTGGCCATCCACATCGAACGCCTTTCCAGCCCTACGAGACCATGCCAAATTCGGCCCACCACACCCACAGCACAACTGATCCTCATGGAAAATCTCACCCTCAAAGCGAGCCAGCAAGAAAAGAGCGGAAAAAAATTATCCCTTGAACTGTGGAGACATTCCGGTCCAGTTTCTAATCTAAAGTACTAACCTGTTCGAGTAATCGCGACCGCATCTCTTTCCGGTACTTGAGCAAAGTCGCCCCACTCCACACCATTTCTCTCACAAATAATGATGAACAGCGCAGATTTTGCGGCGTTCTGAACACGGCTACCGTTCCAAATCCTAGAGCTTTTTCCAGCCCGATTATTGTACGAGTAGTGTGCTAGTACCGGTATTCTAAATTGCAAAGTGGTCCGGGAGGTTCTCAGTGGTAGAAGGGATACAAAAGTGATAATCCAGGTTCTGAGCCGACGCAACCGGCGTAGAATTCGATTCAAAGATCGAATCGATTTTGGATCAATACAGGAATTGAGGTTCTCGAAAAACCCGTCAGCTAAGGCTTGGCTTACGCATGTTGTAGTACTCGAGTAGAGCTGATGATGGAGTTTGGGCTTGGGGGCGGGGGGAAAAGATCCTAGTGGGCCAAGGACCACTAGATTGAGAGCACTGGGTGTGAGGGGCAAGTCTGTGGAACTTCCTCTGGTTGGCTCGGGGCCTTCCCGCTCGAGCCCTTTGCGCAAAGAGTCCGACAGACACATTTTCCCTTCATCGAAAGTTAGCTTCACTAACCGATTTGGCTGTATGATCCGCACGCGGTTTCAACGAACCAGACCGGGAGTTCGAGAATCCTCAATGCAATGCGGCCCGCTGGGCGAGAAATGTGCATGAGCCAACCAACCAAAGAGAAGCGTGTTTAAGTTAGTGCAGTACTGTACTCTAGCGAACGACTATGGATCTGATTTGCACATGGGGGATCAGAATTTAAAGATAAGAACCGGCGACCATTCAATCAGAACCCTTGCCGCTGTGCACAATAAAGCAACCTTCAATGTTGTCTGCCGTACCAAGTAACCAATGCGATAGCCGGAAGTGAACCTTTTCCTCGGAATAGGGGAAGAAAAAATAAGGAAGACCGGCTTACTACAAAAGGTGCTTTCTCTCTTGTGTTTCCCGGGGAGTATATGTGAACCTTGTTGGCGCTTATAACAAGAGAAGTACCGGAAACCACAGTCCTCGACTTGTAATCCCGTGTTACGGACATCCCAATTGCAGCAGACTCTTCGTGCTCAAAAAACAAAAGCGCCATCGGAGCGAGGCTTAAATCTCTTGCCTTTTGTTTATGGTTTCATAAAAGAGTGTAGCTCTACCTGTGCGGGTTTTATTAGGGATATGGTACTTCTTGGGCGGGGCACACGCCACAAGTAGTTGTGTTAGAATCTGGTTGGTACCTTGTATCTGTATGGCATGTGCTGTTCTGCATGATAATTTGCTTTGTTGAGCTTGTGCAGCTCGAATCAGGCGGTTCGTGCATGTATTGTGCTAGTACTTATCGGACAAAAAGGCGTGATAACTACAGTCCTACTGTTATGACGATCTGCACAGGATCACCCTATGATTGGCGGTACTTGAGTGCTGGGTGGGCAAACTCGAGAACACATGTTTTTTTTGTTTTTTTACTGGCAATAATACACACTCGGGCTCACATTCCGTCTTAAGGTCGGGCTTTTCAGGTCCGCTGAACAAGGGGATCTCGCGGGGTGCGGGGTTAGTGCAGCTTCAACTCTGATTGAAACAATTACACCACTATCGAAGTGTTGCTGGAAGGTTGGAGGCGTTCGAAAATGGTTGCTATTGCATACAGCCAAAATTTGGCCCCTTTTCTTCAATCTAGGCGTGCCCAATAGCAACTCTTTTGAAAACACTTCAAGGCTACGAGTAAAGCTGACCGAGGAAAGGAGAGTGGATAAATACTCCAGGTGTATCTCTCGATATCAACCATATCTTCACCACGACTGCTAAGCCTCTCCCCCACTTTTGTGTATCCACTACTTTCCAAACCTTTTTTTTTAAAAAAATCTTCACCCCCTACCAACCATGAAGTTTTCTCTCTTCACTGCCGCCACTGCCCTCTGCACCCTGGCCTCGGGTATGGTTATACTAGACCTAGACATGGACCTAGAGCGAGACCAAGAGCTAGACATAACTCCTCAGAGAAAGATCTTCCGCCCTGCAATCGCTATCATAATCCGAGAAGCCTACCCTGACACCCACTATCCTCCAACCAACTGGGCCAAGGTCTGCCGCACAAACGGATCTAATAACGTCAAGACCCTTCTCGGATTCTATATCCCCGCCTGCAGCGGAACTTGCACCATCAGCTTCTCCGATGCTAGCAAGGTGAGCGGCAGTCACCAAATGCAACTATTCACTACGGGCGGGTACCCCGCGTACGGGAATACCTGGAATAAGAAGCCTTACACGGATATACACAAGGGCACCTTTGAAACTTCGGAGGATGGTCCAGGCCCGGCGACTGTCTTGGCGGATTATGGGTTGAAGTTCCCGTGCCCGAAGGCTGCTACTAGCTACGGGTTTGAGGTACAGCCGGTTAATGACAATGATTGTATTGTTTGGGATATTACCAAGGGAGGGTTCATTATTACTTGCGGCTAAGGATCATTTCTGTTGGAGGGGCGAAGCGTTAGGGGGGAAAAGAGGGGCGAAGCGTTAGGGGGGAAAAGAGGGGCTGGGGAACTGGGATTTTGTTCGGGGATCTTTGATTTTTTTTCTCTTTCTTCCCCTCTTTTGTCCTCTGGTTTGCTGTTTTGGGGTGTTTTTTTTCCTTTCTTTCCCTTCTTTTTTCCTTTGCTAGCTTGGATATGGTCCTTAACGGTAGCTCAATATTCTTATCGGAGGGTGTCAAATGAACACGAGCATCTAGCGTCGCAACCAGGTACCCTAGCTGAAAATGTGTGAAAGTGTTTTTTGCGATTACAAGGCATCCAAAATTATAACCAACCCAAAATGAGTACTGCTAGGTAGTACGCGAGATTTTAAGTGCATTTTTTATTTTTTGCTTCTGTTGTTGAAGTTGTCTTAATCACTGTTGTACTGTACTCGAGTAGAGTTTTGTTGGTATTGTCCATGGACAAAATTAACCGCGCATCAAAGAATATGAAAAACTCCGGTCATGACAACAGCACTCCCCCACCAACCCCAATATCATGAGAACTAAAGAAACAAATTAAACATGTAAATCCATAGTAGAATATATAGTGGAAACTGATATTTGGGCCAGAGAAATTTCTTTAGGTAGTGTTAAAACTGGAGAGTGATAAAGTGTTTAGTTGCTATGAATGGTCGGTGCGCGGTTAATTTTGTCCACTCACCATACCGTATTAATACAGTATCTTAGTTGCAACGGAGGGTGTTCGCATTTATGTGGCGCCCTGGATCCGTTGCTTCGGGGACTTTTTGGCACTCCGGTACCGTACCCTATGATCTCAAATAATCGAACCGAGTGCTATGTATGCAGTTGATAATTACCCACTTTAGATAGGGGGGGCGAAACGACCGCAAGAAAAGAGCTGCTCAGGTCCCACCTCAGGAGACAAAAAAAAAACAAAAAAAAAAACACCAGACCTTACTAGAGAAGGCAACTCCGACGACATCGCATACGGTTAGATATCATTGAAATCATACGGTAGACATATTCTTGGAGGACTTATTTAATAACATTAAACGATATTTTTATTATATACTAGTAGCATGCTTCGTTAAGTTCCTCACCAAGTGATCGTTTGTTTTGTAATCAATATTCGTAGCAGCAGTTCCCAATTATAGCATTGGTGAGAAGGTTTTTGTCGGTTATGGTGCGTTGAAGATGATTGTCTATGGCCGATCATTTCCTCTTCTGGCTCGGGTAGACAGCTGCTCTGTAGGGTACCATAGCTAGAGGTCGCGTCTGTGCCAGTCTCTCTCATCCTAGGAAGAACTTACTTCGTACCGTAGTTTTTAAGCACCTGACCAATGACAATAGCGTTGCTGACCTGTGCGTGGTTGGTGGGGTGCTCGAGTAGGGTATGTATGTATGAGTATGATACTAGGCGGGGTACTCGCTACAAGTGGTTGTGTCCGAGCCTGGAGTGAGGTCTGCTGAAATTGTAGGGGGACAGATGGTGTGAGAGAGAGCTGTTCTGGGTGGAGGGGAAGATTTGGCTGGTATGATACTGTACCATGTATCGGAAGGTATCGGTGTGGTACTGTTCTCGTAATTTTCTCACCATTGAGAACAAGGCCACTATTACATGCCATCGATATCCTGAGGCTCCGCCCATAGCAAGGGTAAAATTTATTGGATTACTAAGGCTCCGGAGGATTTTCTGCCGGTGCGCAACAGTGGCTATGTTCAAAAACGTCGGAAAATTATGAGTGTAGTATGATAATTTATTTTTTCAGAGTTGGTGCAACCCAAATCGGGCTATTCATGCGTGTGCTCATCTGACAGAAGGGAGGCTAACTGCAGTTGTACAGTAGCAATTGCGGTAGGCTGCCGGACGATCGTTTTTTGATACTGTAATGATTTTATTTACGGATTCACGCTAGTCCGGGCACTACGTGATGGGCATACACACTTTTCTCTCTCTCACAGCTAGGTAAAATTATACACACTTGCACTCACACTCCATCGTAAAGTGAGACCTCTCGGGCCGGTGGTGCAAAGGGATCTGGTGGGGTGTGACGGGGGTGCAATATAGACTAGATTAAAGTAATGACTCCACTATCCAAGTGTACTCGTGATATTCTGACGTTTGTAAACACGACTATTATTGCCTGCCACCAAAATCCTAAGGATTCGGCAGATTGTTCGCCCGGATGTAATGGCAGTGTGCCCACAATCACCACAAAACTTGGAGAAGAGGGGGGAAAGGAAAGAAGATAAATAGCCCAAGTGTACCCCTCGATATCAAAATTTTCTTTACCATCCTCCTGGATATCCAAAGCCTCCAGATACTACTTCCACTACTACTCGCCCCCCTCATCACTTTTACCACTTTGCAAACAATAACGTACCTTCACCTCCTACCAACCATGAAGCTTACTCTCATCGCTGCCGTCTCCGTCCTTTCCACCTTGGCCTCCGGTTTGGCACTGCCAGACCTGACTCCTCGTTCGACGGTTATCCGCCCTTCAATCGCCGTCGTGATTAAGGAAGACTTTCCAACGACATCATTCCCAACCACAACCCCCGAGGTCTCTCGTAAGAATGGGGTTCACAACGTTAAGACCCTTCTCGGATTCTCTATCCCCGCCTGCACCGGAACATGCACCTTCAGCTTCTCCAATGGCCTCACCGCCACCGGGAGTCGCACTCTGCAACTCTTCACTTCCGGCAGGTACCCCGCTAGCGGGGATACTTGGAATTCGCATCCTTTCACAAACAACCAGCTAGGCACCTTTCTGGTTCCGCTTGGTGGCTCAGGCCAGGCGACCGTGGTTCAAGATTTTGGGTTGACCTTCCCGTGCCCAACGGCTGACGTCAAGAACGGGTATGAGGTGCAGCCAGTTAATGATGATGATTCTGTCACTTGGGATATTGCCACGGGAGGCTTCATCCTCACTTGCGGCTAAGGGTCTTTTCTGTTGAAGGAGGGAAGCATTAGGGAGGAAGTAACAGGCTAAGGGGTTGTGGTTTCATTCAAGGATCTTTTATTTTTTTCTTATTTTCTTCCTCTCATTCAAACTTCTTGGGTATTTTTATTTTCATTTTCTGGCTTAGCTGCGGTTCTTGTCTCAACATTCTTACATTCCTTCAGGAAACTTTGGCATTTTTACGGCAGGCATATATGCTTGGAGGGCTTGTTTAATAACGCTTAAATGGCATCTATATCATACTCGCAGTGTGTTTCGTTAGATTTCTCGTTCAGTGATTGTTTAGTCATTGATTGCCCAAGGGTTAGGTATAGTACCGTGAAAACCGAAATAATTGGGCATGGCGCTAGGACGTCCAGAATTTCCCCTTTGGATTAGGTGGAGAAAAAACACACCGCGAAGATTCTCCTTCAGCCCTCACTCCTCGAGTACGGAGTAGAGACAACAGACCTTACTAGGAGAGGCAACTCCAACGCCTTAGCGCGATGCCCAATTATTTCGGTTTTCACCGTATGGCAATCGAACATACTTTAGGGTTTCACCAGTTTTTTTTTTTTAAAGATTTTGATTGGTAAATTTCTTTGGCGTATGTAAGGATTTTATGCCTGTCCCTTGCATTCGTAGACGCAGTTACATAATTATGATCTTGGGGGATAGGAGGGTCCATTGTCATGAGATTAAGGGGGAGGAGCCGATCATTTCCTCTTTTTGCTGGGGTATATAGGCGCGTTATATAGGGTAGCTCGTGGTAGCGCTTGTGTGGTCTCGCTTATCCCAGGAAGAATAAGCTTATCCATTCTAATTACCTTAGTTTTCAAGCATCCGAATTAGAATAGCAGCGTTGCTAACATGTGTGGGGCTTGCGAGACAGGCAGGGTACGGTATGTGCACGCCACAAGCAACCTTGTCCGAACATGGGGCTGAATTTGTGGAGAGACAGAGGGGTGGTGTGAGCTGCGGGGCGGAGGGGCTGAGGAGCTTGGCTTGTACGATGTATCGCGACCGGCGGTATGGCATGCTCCGCTCGTAATTTTCTGACGCCTGTGTGTCCAACTACCACCATAAAATCTCGCTTTTAGCGAACCGGCATGGACTAGGGCTTTTTGAAATTTCTGATGCTAAGAAAACTAAGCCCCCGAGAACCTTGAGAGAGACAAGGTACTTGGCCTATCATCAATCCCAGAAACTTGGCCTCTAATAAATTGTGCTACAGTGGCACCTCGTGATCCCGGATGACCAAAGTCCAAAGAATCTGTCCTGGACAACGAGTGATCCGGGACAACGGGTCGAGTTTTGCTGTGAAATTTTTGTTTTAATTTTTCACCATTTCGTACGGGACAGCGGGGTATCCGTATTGTCGAGTTCTGGGACAGCGAGGCTTGACTGTACTTCATTAAACGGGAGAGTTTTTTTCTTCTGTATTGCATGTAACAAAAGTCCCAACCTTCATGACTGTGGCAGTGTACCGTATTCCATGCTTTTCTTTTGTTAGTGGGGGCCGTCTTGGCGTGGTTAGGGTAAAATTTATTGAATGATTGAGGCTCCAATCGATCCTTGGTCCGCATGCAATACCGTGGGGACTGGAATACGGTAATTGAGAATAACTCAATTCCCCCCCTTCGGGTTAAAGGGAGGAGATACGTGGAAAGATTCCTTTTCAGCCTTCAGTTGAGACAAATAAAAAGAGAAAGCAGAGCAAACCTTGCGAGGCAGCCCGGATGCCTAGCGAGGTTCTCAGTTATTCCAGTTCTGGCAGTGCTCGAGTAGCAGCCGTGTTCACAGAGGGTAGAAAATTACGGGTTCGGTATGGTGGTTTGTTTTTCTGAGCTTGTAGGACTTGAATCGGATTATCTACGCATGTGCCCATCTAACAAAAGGGATGGAGGGCAAAGTGCAGTCTTGCTGCAGTGACTAGGCACCTAGGTGATCTCTTTCGGATGTTGCAATGATTTTATTTACGGGCTCGCGCTATTCTGGGTAGCACGTGGTGGGCGTACACACTCCCATCCACAACTCATCATAAAGTGAGACATTTCATGCAGGCGGTGCAAAGCTCACTGGTGTGGTGAGGAGGAGGGTGCATGGTTTTCATTGAGATGAAGTAGTGACTCGATTGTACAAGCGTGGAGTTAGTGAGGGAGAGGAAAGAGGATAAATAGCCCGGGTCTATCCCCCAATATCGACACTCTCTTCACCATCCTCCCGGGTATCCAAAGTCTCCAGCAATTACTACTGCCACTGCCACTTGCCTCCTCCTTACTTTTATATATCTACTATCCACCACTTTCCAAACACAAAAACACCTTCACCTCCTACCAATCATGAAGTTTACTCTCATCGCTGCCGTCTCTGTCCTCTCCACCTTGGCCTCCGGTTTGGCACTGCCAGACCTGACTCCTCGTTCGAATGTCATCCGCCCGGATATCGCCGTCGTGATCAAGGAGGAGAAACCAGACTATGCCTTCGGCTCAACCACCAACGCCGAGGTCTCCCGCGTTAATGGATCCAAGAACGTCAAGACCCTTCTCGGATTCACTGTCCCCGCCTGCACCGGAAAGTGCACCGTCAAATTCTCCGATGCCTCGCCCACCCCTACTGGCAGTCGCAGAATGCAATTCTTTACTACGGGGTGGTATCCCACTGCGGACAATACCTGGAATAAGAAGCCTTATACAGATATTCATAAGGGCACTTTTACGACTACCAATAGTGGCGCAGGAGCGGCGACTGTGGTGGAGGATTTCGGGTTGACTTTCGATTGCCCGTCGACTTCTACCAAATACGGGTTTGAGGTGCAACCTGTGTGGGATAATGATTATGTCACTTGGGATATCACCAAGGGAGGATATACCATTACTTGCTAAGGGTATCTCCTGCTGAATGGGAGGCATAAGGAAATGCGAGGCTGAGGAGTTGGGATTGCGTTTGGGGTTGTTTTCTTTTTCTTATTTCATACTCTCATTTAAACTTTTTTGGGGTGTTTAATTTTTCATTTTCATTTTCATTTTCCATTTTCTGGTCTAGCAACGGTCCTTAGCTTAATGTTCTCGTCCTTCAAGTGCCTTTGGGGTCACTGTAGACATATATGCTTGGAGGCATATTTAATAACGTTTAATGGCATTCTTATATATCCGCAGTATGTTTCGTTAAGTTTCTCGTATAGAGAACATCTCGTGATTAATATTTGCAGGCGTCGTATTGCCTTGGGAAGAGGAACGCATTGCCCGGAGATTTTGGAGGGGACTTTTTCTTGTTGGAGTTGATCATTTCCTCTTTCGGCTTAAGCATATAGCTATTCTACTCGTTTTTGCCTGACGTTTGTAAAAACGACCGGGTCCGCATATGCCAAGATATGCGAGAGTGGCCAATAAGATTGATAGTAACAACGTATGACATTAGAAAATGTGACCTGAAAAAGAGCTTCACCAGGTACTCGAGTACTCCCCACATTCCAAGGTTTGTGAATTATCGCAATCCATGAGAGGTTTACCAAACCGCAAAATCCTTTGAAAATCACCTCTGGTTTTTCCAAAAAAAAAGCTAAAAAATCCAAGATGCCCATACCAATGCCCGCTCTAATGCCCGCCCCAATACCTACCCCAATGCCCCCACGGGGCCCAACAACCTCGGTGTCAAAGAGAGCCCAGGTGGTGGGTTATGCAATAATGAGAGGTACTCGGAAGGTAACCTTGGCTCAGATTTCAGCCAAAACAGGTGTTCTTCTGAGTACCTGTTCAAATATTATTAGGGAAGCCAAGCGCCGGGCTGGGGAGCCTGGAGGCAATCCAGATCTCTGTGCATTAGAGAATCTGGTACCTAGGACAAATAATGTGAAGGGATCAAGATCCCTTCTCACAGAAGAGGAGAAGCAACATCTAGTTGCTGTTACACTATCTGATAGTGAACATTGCCGAATGACCTTTGACTCTCTTGGACAGGCTGGTAGTTATAATATAATCTTTATTCAATATGTACATAAATTAATAAATTAAATTTACAGCAGGCTTGAATATTAGTGGAAAGACAGTAAAGAGAGTACTGGCTGAGAATGGAATAAATCGAAGAAAACCTACCGAAAAGCCCACACTCTCCCCCGAGCAAAAGGCTGCCCGCCTAGCCTTCTGTCTTCGACATCGTAATACAGACTGGCGGGATGTCATCTTTACAGATGAATCCTATTTTGAAACTGGGGCACTTCGGAGACGCCGTGCTCGTGGGGTTCTACGCCGAGCCGGTGAGGCATATCTTCCCCAAAACCTTAACCGCAAGTTCCCGAAAGGTGCAACAGTGATGTTTTGGGGAGCAATTATGTATGGATATAAAGGCATGTAATTACTTTAAGTCAAATATTTTCTAATTTATTTTTATCTACTTCTATATTAATTATTATTAATATACATGAGATCTAGGTTCCCAGCTTCCCTACCACCTCTATCCCACCCCCTACGAATCCCCAAAGCAGAAGAAAGATGCAACCACTCAGCTTCGCCAGGAGTGGGAGGAGGAGAAGGCAGAGGTTACCAGATACAATCTCACAGCAGCGGGGATTGTAAATGGTAAGCCTCTACCTGAGTTAAAGGAGCGGGGAAAGGATAGGAGGGGGGGGATTGACTGGTTCATTTATCGTGAACGTATTCAAATCCCCCTCCTCTACCCCTTTGCCCTTGCTGCCAAGGTAACAAGGGCAGGAGTTGTGATAATGGAGGATAATGCGCCTGCGCATATCCACCATTATCACAATCTCCCACGAGAGCAGCTGAGTCTGGAGAAGTTAGAGTGGCCTGCTAACTCTCCCGATCTCAATCCGATTGAGACAATTTGGTGCGAGATGAAGGATCGCATAAAGGAAAGGCTTGGGATCCGAATAACGGCAAGTGGTATTCGTGAAGTAGTTGCCGATGAATGGCTAAACTACCCGCTAGCTAAGGTTAATCACCATATCCTTTCAATGTCAGGCCGTATAGAAGCCTGTATTCAGGATGGGGGGGATAATTGTTTTAACCATTAGCTTTATTTTTATTATTTATTGTACATTTAATCTATCTAAACCTATTGCTCTACCTTTTCTGCTCGAGTGACTGTTCTATGATTCTAACCTTGCCATACCACTCATCCGTTCACCAAACACCGGCCACCAGCTCCTTTACTCATATACTCGGGTACATGAGTTTGGTGCCTTTTTATTATTTTGAACAACTTGTCAAGTTTCTTAAAAGATACTTTCATGCAGGTCTCATGCACTAGGCCTTGGCAGCATATGCGGACCCGGTCGTTTTTACAAACGTCAGGCAAAAACGAGTATAGGGTAGCTAGCGGTAGCCTATGTGCCAGTCTCGCTCACCGGGGAAAGAATAAGCTTATCCATTCCTACGGTAATTTTTGAGCAACCGGACCAATAGCGCTTCTAACCTGGGCGGGGTTTGTGGCATGCATAGTATGCACTTTACTGGATGGGGTCACACCATAAGCAGGTGTATCCGAACTTGGGGCATGAGATTTGCTGAATTTGTGGAGAGACTAAGGGTGCATGGGAGCTGTGAGGTGGAGGGGCTGAGAAGCTTGGCTTGTACCATGTATCGGTACCGGCGGTATAGCACATACTTCTCTCGTAACGTTCTGACATCTGTGAACAGCGCAACTATTTCATAGTAGCAGCTATGTTTACAAACGCTAGAGAACCGTGAGCTCGATGTGGAAATTTGTCTTTCGAGGTTAACACGGCTCCAATCGGGTTATCAATAAATGTGGTCACCTGGAAAAGGGGAGGGTTAACTACTGTCGCATGTACAATGCCCACTAGAAAGTTACCGAACAGTTAATTTAGGTTAACCCGCAAAATAAACCCTGCCTTGTACTCGAGTACGAAACTTTATCCCTGCCACTAGTAATCATTTTATCTTCGGACTTATATTGTTCCGGGTAGTTATGCAGTTGACATCAGCACTTTTTTCCTTTTCTTGGGCAGTCATAAACACTTGCACTCGCATTACCGTACATCGAAGTGCGAGACTTAAGTTGGCTGTGGAAAGGGATCCAATAGTGCGAGGGGGGGGTGCGATTTTAATTCGGATTGGAGCAATGACTCGACTACAGAGGTGTAGAGTTAATGGGGAAAGGGGATAAATACCCCAAGTGTATCCCTCGATATTTTACACTTTCTTCGCCCTCCTCCCGGGTACCCAAAGTCTCCAGTTACTGCTGCCGCAACCACCGCCAAGCCTCCTCCTCACTTTTATATATCCACCCATTTCTAAACATCCTCACCTTCTACCATGAAGTTTACTCCCATCGCTATCATTTCCATCCTCTCTACCCTTGCCTCCGGTTTTACACTGCTAGACCTATCTCGCCGCGGGGGGGTTATCCGCCCGTCGTTTGGGAAGGTTGTATGGAGTGACCTGCGCCCCACCAGCCCATCTGACATCGTCGGGGTCTCTTGTAACACCGGAGCCCCCACGGCAGTTGCCATTCTCTGTTTCATTATCCCCGCCTGCATTGGAACGTGCACCATCAGCTTCTCCGATGCCATCGTCGCCTCTGGTAGCCGCGGAATGCAACTGTTCACTACGGGCAGGTGTCCCAATGCGTGGGATGACTGGAGTACCAGACCTTATAGGGATCAACATAAGGGAACTTTTCTGGTGACGGGTACTGGTGCGGGCCCGGCGACTGTGGTGGAGGATTTTGGGTTGACGTTCCCGTGCCCGACCACTCCTACCAAGCTAGGGTATGAGGTAGTGCAGGTTGGGGAAAAAGATTTTGTTGCTTGGGATATTACCAAGGGAGGGTTTATCATTACTTGCGGCTAAGGGTCTCTTTGTCAAAAGGGGGGGGGGCATTAAGAGGGAAAAGAGAGGCTAAAGAGTTAGGATTTCATTCAAGGATCTTTCATCTTTCATCTTCCTTTCTTATTCAAAGGTTTTTTTTGGGTATTTCCCCACCCTTTCCCTTCTCCTGGGCTCGCCCACGGTCCTTTGCTTCATATTCTCACATTCCTTCAAGAAGATTTGCAATCATGGTAGGCAGATATGCCTGGTGGGCTTATTCAATAGCACCTGATGGCATTTCCATATACTCACAAGGTGGTGTTTGGTTAGGTTTCTTATCTAGTGACTATTTCGTAATCAATATTTACAGTGGCAGTCACACGATTATGGCTTTGGTAAGAGGAGAGTCTATTCCGGTTTGGGTAATAAAGATATTTGTTTAGAGCCGATTGTTTCTTCTTTGGGCTTGGGAGGCGCACCATTAATTGGTATTGAGGCAATGGCTCGACTGGCTTATAAAGTACGGGTGCGAAAATACTCGTCCGATGCCCTTTTTACACCAAAAATGGACATTTTTAAACAAACAATTCTCAACATAGCTTATATACAAGCACTTGAAATCTTTCCATCAGTTAGGGAATCACTATCTATTCAAACCTCTGCGAGTAGAAGTGTAAGGAATCAAAGCTGTCTTCAGTGTTTATGATTGTGTCAACTAGTGTAAAAGTGACTTCAGTTTTTGTATGGGGCTCCAAACAAAAAAGTACATGGCAACCACTACCAGATACTTAAACAACCTTTTCTCCATCACTTAATAATATTTCAGGATTCTGTAACTGTCTTCATGTTATCTACGGGTTTGCTAATGCAAGGATAAAATTTCGCTGATCCCCATAGACATTGTGCAATGAGAGAGGGCGGTGAAGATGGTCACTTTTGGTGTAAAAAGAGCAATAAGACGAATACTTTTCCCCTAGTACTGTAGCGATGTAATACTGGTGGAGGCAGGAGGGTAAGAGGCTGTTCACTAGGGGCAGGCACTCCACGGCGTGGGATACCTGGGATATCAGGCTCTATAGGGATCTTCATAAGGGAAATTTTCTAGTGCAGAGTACCGGCGCGGGCCCGGCGACTCTGGTGGAGGATTTTGGGCTGACGTTCCCGTGCTCGGTGACTACTACGAGTCGAGGGTATAAGGTGAAGCAGGCTGGGAATAATGATTATGTCATTTGGGGTATCACTAAGGGAGGGTTCAGTGTTCCCAACCGTCCGTCCGTCTTTGTATGAGGACGGGACGGACTATGGGGGACTATAGTCCTAGCGCTTGGACCTCTGGCACTGGCCAAGTTAATATCATACACCAAAGGGATTCTTTTCACATCATGAGACATCACTCGTGCCATCCCGGGCAGTCCCACACCGTCCCCCACCGTCCCACCATTCCCGGCCGTCCCCGACTATCCCCTGCCGTCCGCTGCTGTCTACCCTGCCTGCCTTGGGCTAGCATGTCTCATCCGCCGTCCTGCCCAAAGACGGCCACCCCGGACGGACTACAGATAACCGTCCCGTCCCGTCCAGGGCTTCTGGGAGGGTTTATCATTACATGCGGTTAATGGTATCTTTTGTCCAAATGGGGAGCATAAGCAGGGAAATGAAAGGAGAGGGGGTTGAGATTTCATTCAAGGATCTTTTATTTTTCTCCGGTTCTCATTCAAAGGGGTTTGGCTACCCCCCCCTTTCCCTTCTCCCCTGGTTATCCAGGGTCCTTAGCTTAGTATTCTCACATTGCTTCACGAACTTTTGGCATCATCGTAGATATACATACCGGGAGGGCTTTTTCAATAGCATCTAATGGCAGTGGTATTCTTATATACTCTCAATATTTTTCGTTAAGTTTCTCATCTAGCGAATGTCTCGTAATTAAGAGTGTCCGGGGGGCGGGCGTGCGGCTCGCACACAATTTAGGGCCAGGCCAGTTTTTGAAGATCTTGGTGTATGCGACGATTTTACGCCTGTCCCTTGTGTTTGCAGCAGTAGTCGCAGAATTATGGCTTTGGAGAATACTAGAGCTCGTTGTCATAGGATTAGGGAAGTTGCCTGTTTAGAGCCGATCATTTCCTCCTCGTTCTGGGGTAGATAGCCGCTTCAGATCGGGTAGCTAGCGGCAGCGCACGTGCCGGTCTCGATTATCCTGGGCAGGACAAACTCACCCTTTTGTAGGATACTTTTCAACTATCTGAACAAACTGCTTTGAGAATCTTTTAGGGGTTTGTGAGAAATATAGGGTCTGCACTAGGCAAGACACACGCTATAAGTACTTACGTTTTAATCTGACGGATGGATCTGCTAACTTTGTAGAGAGACTGAGGGTGCGTGGAAGGTGTGAGGATGGGGGGGTTGAGAAGCGCCGTCGGTTCTGCTCGAGTAGGTATCGGTCTGCTACCTCGTTAGCTTAACTATGATACAGTAAAAACTGGAATAATTGGATCGCGCTAGGGCGTTGGTGCTGCTTCTCCCAGTAAGGTCGGTCTTTTTTTTCTTCTGTCTCAGCTGGGGGCTGAAATGCAATATTTTTGACCTTTTCTCCCCCTAATTCAACGGTGGAGGGAGATTCAGCATATCTTAGAGTCAAGTTCAATCATTCATTCATTTTTTTTACGGCAAAGGAAATACCGGTATGTCTTAGGGACTCGAAGTTTCCCCTTTGGGTTCGACTTTGTTTTGCTTTGCTAGTATTTCTCTGGCCATTTAAAATAGGAAAATCGGACGCATAGAGAATTTTTTTCCTTTGACTCAAGTTAATATAGCACTGTTCTCATAATTTTCTGACACTTGCGAATACTACTACCATTGGATGCCACAAAAATCCTCAGGCTCCGTCTGACTTTCTGCCCTTGCGAGATGGTAGCTGTTTTCACCGAGGTTAGAAAATCACGAGTTCGGATAATTTGTTTTTCTGAGCTGGTATAACTTGGGTCGGGCTATCAATCCAACAAAAGTTAGGGCCCAGTGCAATCGTATAGTACTAAGTGGGGAGCAAGGTGTTTTTTCTTCATTCCTTGGGTATTTTAATGGTTTTACTTTCCAACTTACGCTATTCCGGGCAGTAGATGTCGTGAATACACGCTCGCACTCATATCGCATTCTGGAGTGAAACTTTTGATGTCGGTTGTGAAAAGGGATTTGGTGAGGTGAAGGCTGGATATAGTTTTAATACAGATTGAAGCAATGGCTCGACTATGAAAGCTAGGGTTGATGGAGGGAAGGAAAGAGCATAAATAACCCAGGTGCATCCTCGATTGCGAAATTTTCTTCACCATCCTCCTGGGCATCTAAAGTCACTGGCTACTACTACAATCGCTACTGCTGAGCCTCCTCGCTTTTATATATCTACCACTTTTCAAACGGAAAACACCGTCAACCCCCACCAATCATGAAGCTTACTCTCGTCGCTGCAGTCTCCATCCTCTCTACCCTGGCTTCCGGTTTGGCGCTACCAGATCTAACTCGCCGCCGGACGGTTATCCGGCCGGTAATCGCTATCATGGTCAAGTCAGAATTCTCAAACACCCCCTTCCAAACCCAGATACCCGAGGTCTCCATTAGTAAGGAAGGTCAGATAGTGGAGACCCTGCTCGGATTTGTTGTCCCTGCCTGCACCGGAAAATGCACCATCAGCTTCGATGCTATCGCCGCTGAGGGCAGTCGCACACTGCAGCTGTTCACTACGGGCTGGTACCCCACGGCGTTAGATACCTGGAATGTCAGACCTTATAAAGACATTCATAAGGGAACCATTCTCGTTTCGACTACCGGTGCGGACCTAGACACTGTATCGGAGGATTTTGGGTTGGCGTTCGATTGCCCCTCGACTACTACCAGCTATGGGTTTGATGTGGTCCCGGTTGGGGGTTATGATTACGTTATTTGGGATATTACTAAGGGAGGGTTTATCATTACTTGTAGCTAAGGGTCTCTTCCGCTGAAGAGGGAAGCATCAGGGGAGAAATGAGAGGCTGGGGGGCTGGTATTCATTCAAGAGTCTTTTTTTCTTTTCTCTTCCATATTATAAGAAATACTTTGGGGGTTTTAGAGAATTTTTTCCTTTTCTGGTTTGGCTACAACCTTAACTTAGTGTTCTTATATTCCTTTAAGAGCTTTTGGTATGATACTGGTATTAGGGTAGACTCATATTCTGGAAGGCTTATTTACTAACGTTTAGTGGCATTCCGATATACCCGCAATATGTTTCATCAAGCTTCTCATCCAGTGATTGTTTTGTAATCGAGATTTGCGGTAATTGTTACACTATTATAGCCTTGGGGAATGGGAAGGTGCATGGTCATGAGATAAGGGGGGAAGATTGTGTGGAGCTGATCACTTCTTTTGGCCCGAGCATATAGCAGCTTTATATAGGGGGGCGGGAGGCAGCATATGAGTTGGTCTGCCCACCCGAGGGAGAACAAACATATCGCTCTGTAGCGTAATTTCTAAGCGCGCGAGCTATGAAAATAGCATTGATAAATAGTGTGGGGTTTGTGCGATACCTGTACTACGGTACGTAGGGTGTATACTGGGGGGGGGCGCACCACATGCGTTTGTGTCCTGACCCGGGCATGAGATCTACTGAATTTGCGGGGGGACTGAGGGTGCGTGGGATATGCGGAATGGACTAGCTGAGAAGCCTGGCTGGTGCTATGTATTCGTTTAGTACTGTTCTCGTGATTCCTGACTCCTGCGGAAGCTGCTACTATTGCGCACCACGGAAATCCTGAGACTCCCACTGATCTCTTTGCCTATATGGAATACCCTAAGAGGCGAAATGGTTGAAAATGACTCTAGGACGCAGAAAATCCCCCCCTTCGGGTTAAAGGGGGGAGGCACGTGAAAAAATTCCATTTCAGCCCTTGGTTGTGACAAAAAGAAAAAATACGGTAGTCCTTCCCAGGACAGGCAACTCCAAAGCCATAGTGGGATTCTCAATTATTCAAGTTCTAGCTTTAGCAGCTGTGTTCCCAAAAGTTAGAAATTACGATTTCAGTATAGAACTGTATGGTAATCGGCTTTCCTGAGCTCGTATAGCTTGGGTGTGCTTGGTCGGGTTATCGATGCATGTGCTTAACTAACTAAATTGAGGGCTAAGGGCAGTATTTGGTAGTAATTAGACAGCTAAGTGATCTTTCTTGGATACTGTAGCGATTTTATTTGTAGACTCACACTATTTTAGGCAGTAACTTGTGAGCACATATCCAAGCACTCACATTCCATCGTAAAATGAGACTATTCGGGTTGGTTGGGCCCAGGTATCTTGTGGGGGGAAGGCGAGATATAATCTTACTTCATATCAGAGCAATTACTCGACTGTAGAAGCGTAGAGACACATGGGGGAAAGGAGAGAGGATAAATGGCCCAGGTGTATCTCTCGATATCAACGTTTTCTTCGCCATCTCTTGGGAATCTAAAGTCACCAGCTACTACTGCTGCCACCACTACTGAACCTCCTCTCCATTTTTACACATCCATCTTCCAAACAAAAAACACTTGCATCTCCTACCAGCCATGAAGTTTACTCTTGTCACTGTCGCCCCCATCCTCTCCGCCCTCGCCTCAGGTTTGGCACTACCTGACCTAACTCCCCGTGGGGCTCCAATCCGCCCGGCAATCGCAATCGTGATCAAGGAAGACTTCCCTAATACCCCCTTCCCTCCAACCAATAGCGCCGAGGTCTCCGGTAATAATGGAGTTCACAACGTCAGGACCCTCATCAAAATCATAGTCCCAGCATGCAACGGAATGTGCACCATCAACTTCTCCGATGCCAGCACTGCTACCGGGAGTCGTAGGCTACAATTATTCACCATCAACGGGTACCCCGCTAACGGGAATACCTGGAATTCAAAGCCTTTTACAGATATTCACAAGGGAACCTTTATCACTTCTAATACCGGTGGGGGTCCTGCCACTGTATTGGAGGGTTTTGGGTTGACCTTCCCGTGCCCAATCAGTACTACCACTTACCAGTTTGAGCTACAGCCTGACTGGGATGATGATTCTATTACCTGGGATACTGCTGTGGGAGGGCTTGTCATTACTTGTGGTTAAGAACTTCTTCTGTTAGAGGGGGAAGTATCAGGAGGAGGATAAGGGGATAAAGGGTTGGGATTTCGTTCAAGGATCTTAGTTTTTCTTTTCTTTTCTAGTTTCGCTACCGCCGCTGGCTTAATGTTCTTACATTCCTTCAAGAACTTTTGGCGTCAAGGTGACATATCCTTGGAGGGCTTATTTAATAACGTTTAACGGCATTCTGATACACTTGCAGTAGCCTTCGTCAAGAACCTCATTCAGTGATTTTTTGTAATTAATATTTGCAGCGGTAGTTACATGATTACGGCCTTGGGGTATAAAGAGTCCATTGTTATGACATTGGGGAAGGTGACTGTTGGAAGCCGGTCATTTCTTCTTTTGGTTCATGTATAGAGCCGCTGCATATAAGGGTAGCGAGAGGAAACGCATGTGTTGTCTCGCTCACCCTGGGAAGGGCAGACCTATCCCTTAGTGCCGTAGCTTTTAAGCACCTGAACTAATAGCGGTGTTAACATGTACAGGGTTTGTGAGATGCCCGCATTCCACTACATACGGTATGCACTGGGAGGGGTACCCATCACGAATGGCCGTGTTGGAATCTGAATCTGGGTCATGAGATCTGTAGAATTTGCGGAGAGACTGAGGGGGCGTGGGTGATGCCGCATGGAGGGGTTAAGAAGCTTGGTTGGCACTATGTATTGATACGGTACTATTCTTATATTTTCCTGACGCCTGCGAACACGGCTACTATCGTGCATCACCAAAACCGCGATGCTTCGGCTAATTCCTTGTCTCTATGGAATACCGTAAGGATTGGGATAATTGAGAATGAAGCAAGGACGTCCAAAATTTCCCCCTTGGGATTAAGGGAAGAAAACACGTGAAAAGATTCCCTTTCAGCCCTCAGTTGAGACTCATAAAAAGAAAATAATAAAGTAGGCTTTGCTAGCAGAGGCAACTCTAACGCCCAAGCGAGAGTTTTAACTATTCTAGCTTCGGGTATAGGAGCTGTGCTTACGGAGGTTAGAAAAATACGGGTTCAGTGCTGTAATTTGTTTTTTTAAGCTCGTATAACTCGAATGAGGTTATCAATGCATGTGCTTATTTAACAACATTGGGGGTAAGTGTAGTCTTGTGGTAGTAATTAGGTAACTAGGAAATCCTTTTTGGATACTGTGGTGATTTTATTTATGGACTCGAGCTATTCTGGGTAGTGAGTGGAGGACATAAACTTCTCGCACTCATATTCTATCACAAAGTAAGACCTTTCAAGGAAGCCTCGCAAAGAAATCTCGTGGGGCGAGGTAGGTAATTCTAATTTAGGCCGGAGGAATGGCCCGGCTTTGGGAGCGTGGAGAATGTTTACAAGAAGATAAATACCCCAGGTGTATTCCTCGATATCAACCTTTTCTTCGCCATCCTCCCGGGTATCAAAAGTCTCCAGCTACTACTGCTGCCACAGCTACCGAACCCCCCCTTCATCCTTACACGTCCACCTTCCCCCAAACAAAAACAAAACACTCCCACCTCCTCCGAATCATGAAGCTTACTCTCGTCGCTGTCGTCTCCATCCTCTTCACCCTCGCCTCAGGGTTGGCACTACCTAACCTAACTCCCCGTGCGACGGTCATCCGCCCTGAAATCGGCATCATGATCAGGGAAGACTACCCAAGATTCCCCTTCCCCCCAGGCAACATGGTCGTAGTCTCCCGTATGAATGGGGCTCACAACGTCAAGACCCTTCTCGGATTCGTTGTCCCCCCCTGCACCGGAAAATGTACCATTAGCTTCACCGATGCCCTCACCATTCTCGATAGTCGTACACTTCAACTGTTCACTACCATCGGATACCCTGCCGAAGGGAATACCTGGGAATCAAAGCCTTCTACCAATAATCATATAGCCACCTTTCTGGTCAATATCCCGGGCCCGGCGACTGTTCTGGAGGATCATTCGTTGACGTTCCCATGCCCGGCGACTACCACCAGGTTGGGATATGAGGTGCAGCCGGTTAATGATAATGATTATGTTTCTTGGGCCATTGATAGGGGAGGGTTTATCATCACTTGTGACTAAGAGCTTCTTCTGTTTAAAGGGGAAGCATAAGGGGGGAAACGAGAGGCTAAAGTGTTGGTATTTTATTTAAGGGTCTTTTATTTCTTGATTTAGTCCTCTCGCTCAAGAATTTTCTGTATTTCTCTCTCTTTTGTTTTCTGGTTTGGCTGCGTCCATTGGCTCAATGTTCCCTACCCTCCTTCAAGAACTTTTGGCATCAGGGCAAACATATACTCGGAGGGCTTGTTTAATAACGTTTAATGGAATTCCGATATATTATAGTCGCAGTAGCCTTCGGCAAGATTCTCATGCAGTGATTTTTTTTAATCAATATTTGCAGCGGTAGTTACACGATTATGGCCTTGGGGTATGAGGAGCTCATCGTCATGACATTGGGGAAGGTGTCTGTTCGGAGCCGGTCATTTCCTTTTTGGGATCAGGTACCGAGCCGCTACATACGGAGGTACTCGTACAGCGTGCAGTTTTGTAGGTTACACAGGGTGTGTGAGGGTGGCAGTCCTCGTTTGTGGAACCTACAAAACTCACACGCTGTACAGTACCTCCGTGTAGGGATACTGTAGCGAGAGACAACGTATGTGCTGTCTCACTCACCCTAGGAAGGGAAAACTTACTCCTTGGTACGGTAGCTTTTAATCAACTGAGCTGGTAGCGGTGTTAACATGTACTCGAGTCCGGGGTTTGTGAGATGCCGGCATTCCACTCCATATGGGACCTGTACGGGGAGGGGTGCCAACCACGAATATCTCTCTTCGAATCTGAATCTGGGGCATGAGATCTGTTGGATTTGTGGTGAGGCTGAGGGTGAGTGGGGAATGCCGCATGGAGGGCCTAAGAACCTTGGTTGGTACTATGTATTGGCCTGGTACTATTCTTGTAATTTACTGACACCTGGGAACACGGCTACTATCGTGCATCACCAAAACAGTGAGGCTCCGACTAATTCCCTGCCTCTATAGAATACCCTAAGAATTGGAATAATTGAGAATGAAGCTGGGACGTCCAAAATTTCCCCCTCGGGATTAAGGAAAGACATTTGAAAAAGTTCCCTTTCAGCCCTCGGTATCTCCTTGACTGCTGAGACATTGCAAAATTTTATGCCGTCCCTGTTTAGTGTCTGAGTATAGGTTAATAAGTAACTTATTGTTAGTTACTACAAATTCGCAGATGTGCAAACCTCAGACCATAGCTAATATTAGTTACATGACCGTACTGTACCTACGCACATCATCGCTGGAGAGTACCGTAAGAACTCTTAGAATTCACTATCGCTGTCTGCGACGAAAATCCCTGTGGGATCATCACATCATCCCAAGACAGGTTTAGTTTCGGAAGTGAGCAGGGTTGCGAAGGTTATTCGGGGCCCTAGCACGGCTGGGTGGTACTAGTCCCTCTCAGGGACTTTTGTCTTTAAACCTACAAGTAAGATTAACGACCTAACAACGATAGCGAATTTTAAGAGTTTTTGCGGTAGTGAGGCAGCACTTTAGTCATCTCTGTCTTAGATACTGACAGGGACGGCACAAAATATTGCAATGTCTCAGCAGTCCAGGAGATGCTAGCTATGCTTAGAGAGGTTAAAAAAAATACGGGTTCAGTGCTGTGCGGTAATTTGTTTTTCTAAGCTCGTATAACTCGAATGAGGTTATCAATGCATGTGCTTATTTAACATTATGGGGCAAGTGTAGTCTTGTGGTAGTAATTAGGTAACTAGGAAATCCTTTTTGGATATTGTGGTGATTTTATTTATTGACTCACTCTATTCTGGGTAGTGAGTGGTGGACATAAACTCCCGCAGTCATATTCTATCACAAAGACTTTTCAAGGAAACCGCACAAGGGAATCTTGTGGGGCAAGGTGGGGGTAATTCTAATTCAGGTTGGAGGAATGGTTAGACTTTGGGAGGGCGGAGATAATTTAGAAGAAGATAAATACCCCAGCTGTATCCCTCGATATCAAACTTTCTCCTCACCATCCTTCCTGGTATCAAAAGTCTCCAGCTACTACTGCTGCCACAGCTACTGAGCCTCCTATTCATTTTTACACATCCACCATATTCCAAACAAAAAAAGACACTTTCACCTCCTCCGAATCATGAAGTTTGCTCTCGTCGCTGTCGTCTCCATCCTCCTCACCCTCGTCTCAGGTTTGGCACTACCTGACCTAACTCCCCGTGCGACGGTCATCCGCCCGGAAATCGGCATCATGATCAGGGAAGACTACCCAAGATTCCCCTTCCCCAAAATCAGAATCGCCGAAGTCTCTCGTAGAAATGGGGCTCACAACGTCAAGAACCTTCTCGGATTTGCTGTCCCCCCCTGCAGAGGAAGCTGCAAAATCAGCTTCACCGATGCCATCACCGCGACCGGTAGTCGTACACTGCAACTATTCACTACCATCGGATACCCTGCGGAAGGGAATACCTGGGAATCAAAGCCTTCTACCGATAATCATATAGGCACCTTTCTGGTCAATATCCCGGGCCCGGCGACTGTGCTGGAGGATCATTCGTTGACGTTCCCATGCCCGGCGACTGCCACCAAACTCGGGTATGAGATGCAGCCGGTTAACGATGATGATTATGTTACTTGGGATATTACCAGTGGAGGGTTTATCATGACTTGTGACTAAGGGCCTCTTCTGCCCCAAGGGGAAGCATAAGGGGGAGAATGAGAAGCTAAAGTGTTGTTATTTCATTCAAGAATTTTCAGTATTTCTCTCTTTTTGTTTGGCTGCGCTTATTGTCTCAATCTTCTTACGTTCCTTCAAGAACTTTTGGCATCACGGCAAACATATATGCTCGGAGGGCTTATTTAATAACGCTTACTATCGTTCTTATATACTGGCAATATGTTTCTCCTTTAGTGATTGTTTCGTAAAGTTAATCCATATTTGCAACCGCGGTTGCGCGATTATGACCTCGGGTAAGAGGAGAGTCTATTATCATGCGGGTAGGGAAGAGGTGTGTTTGGGCCTATCATTCCCTCTTTTGGCTTGGGTATGGTATCATAACTTTATGGTGGCTTCATATAGGGTAAGTTAGCTGCTGGTAGCGTATGTGTCAGTCTCGCTCATTCTCCGTCTTCTCATCCACAGTTCTTGGATATTTTTGCCCTTCTTGTTTAGCCACGATCCTTAGCTTATATTATTTCATTCCTTTTTAGGAATTTTTGACATCACGGTAGACATATGCCTGGAGGACTTATTGGATGACCTCTAATGGCATTCCTATAGGCTTGAAATATGCTTTGACGAGTTTTTCGCCAGCGATTGCCTCGTAATCGATATTCCCAGCCGTAGTTGCGCAATTATGGCCCTTAAAAAGGGAGTCCATCATCGTGAGATTAGGGAAGATGTTTGCTTAGAGTCTATCGTTTCCTGTTTTGGCTCGGGTACGGTAGATAAGCGCTACACATCGCGTAGCTGGCGGCAGGGAAAGTGTTGTCTCGCTTATTCTATTAATCGAGAACAAGCTTGCCCCTTCCTTCCTACGGTAGCTAAGTACTAGCTTAGCTAATCTGTAGAGAGCTTATGCGATACGCGGGGTATTTTCTAGGCGGGGTCACGCTACAAATAGTTGTGTCCGAATCTGGGGCATGCGATTTACTAGTTTCATGGAGAGATTGAGGGTGTATGGAAGCTAAGGGATGGAGGGGATGGAGGACTTGGTTGGCGCGATATAATATATCGGTCAGGTCTTGGGGCGAGAATAAGTCCTCACACAAAGAGTTTGAAGACGGAGGGCATGTGGATGAGGAAGGATGTAATGGAAAGGGGAGGGAGGTTTTGTAGATATTATTGGGGAATTCCCCCCGTATCACTTGTGAAGACAATCAGAATCCATTTTACTGAATAAATCACCATAGTTAGCTTGGGTAAGGCGTTGTAAATTTGTCTAGTATTACCGGTATATCCTCGGTTTCTTACAGGAAATGTCGCGGGCCCCCGCTTGTGGCCGCAGTGGCGGTGTATGGAGTATGTTATCCGGGTATGTGGAGGGAGGACCCCCCCTAAATCAAGTCGGAAAGCTTGCGATACCAGAACCCGAAACCCACGACAATAGCACTAATAGATACTATCGAAGGGCTGAGTTGCATCAAGACAATTAGTAAAAGCTTTGAATCCTACCATTCACATACGAATCAAATTAATGCCTCATACCGTTACTGGCACTTTTGACAAGATCGGAATGTCCAACTATTTTACCCTGCTACTTGTAATACATTAAACTAACCCTGCTTATATCATACCGCCAAACTCAACCTCCGTATCAATCAATTTGTCTTCTTCTTAAAGTTCCCCAACCATTTCCTTAGGGCTGTGGTGAAAAGCTTTCTCGCGTTCACACTCTCCGGCACTGTAGCCACGAGATCCCAGCCGTGCCCTGCACCCTTTAGAAGGTATCCGAACACCTCTCCCTTACCCGTTGAAACCCCCTCCTCTGGAATATTTTGCGTCAATTTGACACCTTTTGGCGCCCAAGACTCCTCGGATAAGAGCGTTAAGGCTATCCATGGGTCGTATTCACCTCCTAATAATTGGTCAGACAAGAACAACAAGTCAAGGGGTTTGAGTAATACCCGTAGTAAACACGTTCGAAGGTCGAAGGTCCCAGTCACCGTATTCCAGGTTAGTTTTGTTCACATCCGGCTGCTGAGGTAGCAGGCCGCTAGAAAGTCCTCGTGGGAATTGCCGGTTACACATATCTTGCTGATGCTTGAGGCTATTATAAGATGATACGATTTGATTTGGTCCCTGATTATATGATTGGAAAAACCCTAATCAGTTCGTTAGATAAGGCTTCCCATCTTTCAAGTACAAGCTTTTACCCCATTCAGTGCAATATTGATACATCCAAGTCAAGGTGGTCGGGTCTGGATTTGGATCATCAAGTCGGCAGTTTGGTTTCCCAACAGTGCCGTTTCCATAATACCCAGCACAACTAACCCCCGCCACCTGATTAACCTAAGAGGCCGGTCAGTATTTGAGCTTTTACTTTGGTGCCCGATTAAGTGACTAACAAGAGGTCCGAATAGCCACCATGAAGCCCAACGATCAGAAGTAAATTTAGCTCCTTTGCTTTTTGCCCACCCTTCTTCCGCAGAGACGGTTCCTGTCGCGGGATCGGTAGAAATCCAATCGCAGAACGACGTCAAACCTGTTATCCGTACTTAGCATATTAAATCCTTATCATCAGATCTCCAATCTTCAGGGCTAAACCGTACCTCCGAAGCCTTCACCTAGATTACCCTGCCAGGAGTTATAGACAAATGTGAGGACATATGCAAAGCCCTCATTTGAGTTACCCTCCGCGCCAGCCCCTAAATATTGTTTCTTTATAGCTGCCGCAGTATCCTCTTTAGAAAGTTGGTCATCGATATACTTAATCACTGCAACAATGTCATTGGTGCAATTTTTGAACCCAACCGCACTGAGCCCACGATATACGTGGTCCCAAAATACCGAATAATCGATCTGCGCATGGACCGGAGCGGATGAGGAAAGCGAGGCAAATATTGTCTCGGGGTACTTCTGCCGAACAAGTGCTGCACGTACCCCAGGATAGCTAGCGCCGAGGAACACCCATGGTGTAGAGGCTGGTGTCAAGTCTATGCTGGAGAAATTGGGAAGAGTGAAGTTGTTGGCAAACGCCTAGTTATCAGTCAGTGAAAGCCAGTGGCGAGGTCGACAAAATGTACTACCGGGATATCTGCCAGGGCTTGAGAAGTGTTCAGCCACTTGAACTCCTCCACGGGCGTGGAAAGAGAGATTTTAACATGTGATGAGGCTCCGTAGTATCTAGAAAATTAGCCCATTGGCCATTACTACTCATCAAAAAGTTCGGAATTGTAAAACACTTACCGATGTTCCCAAAGAATCCCAATCCCGTTGAACTCTTGAACTATTTGCCGGAAGGGCGAAGTCCCTTCGACAAGCCTGTCCCGAACTGTGGGTTCGGCGTCATTTTCCCCGGCGTCAAATACTTGATATCCGTTAGCCCATCATCCATCGGGCGCCACATGGTGGAGGGCACAAACTGAAGACAGGACTTCCGGGCCGGTAGAATTCTTCAAGCACCCAATACCTATTTTCGAATGTTCCAGGGAAGTTTCCAAAGTGGTCGAGAGGGAGCTACCAGAGCGAGATTGAAGCTGATATTAGATCCAGATAGTGCAGAGGAGATGAGAGGAAGGCCAATCACCTTGACCGTTTTGGCTGCCGGAACATTGCCCGATCCTCCGCCGACTGCAACATCGGCTCGCTTCTCGAAATGGAAAACTGGCTCCGGACGTATCACCGCCTCAGAAAGGCCAAGAAGCATCAACCCTATCACCTGTCGTTTCCACATTTCTCAAGACACTCACTTCGCTCCGGGGAACTCGCAAGTATGGAAAAACTAAAAGTGCCTGAAGGGGGATTCGGTTTGCTTTTAAATCTAGGCGACCCAGGCCCCTCACAGTAATGAATACTCACAATGTGGAACGGGGCGAGCCGAGGACCTTCCCAACACTCTTTGTTGTGGCTGACAACTCCAACAGTGGGAGCGCTTCGGAAAATGATCTGCTGTAAAACGCACAGGGTATATGAACTACCCCTGCCGAGAAGGCGCATCCCCCAGGATTCAGCTCCTCTTCTGGTTGGCCATCATTGCTTGCAGCTTCTATTATCGGGTACGCAAAATTACTACTCGAGTATTCCCCCACGGGGTACACGGCATCTGTGGGCCTTTTTGGTGATCCAAGGCTCTCAAGTAACAAAACCATAGACTAGTGCGTACTGTATTAATTCGCTGTCGCTAAACTCAATGGTTTTACCGCACAACCTGCCTACCTCGACCGAAGCAATATGTGTCACCCTCCTATAGGATCTACAGATCCAAGAGACAGCAGGAAACTTACAACACAACAAATTCTCAAACCTAGCTACCACCCCTAGTGAAAGGGTCTACTAGAAAGTGAAAGGCTTGTTTCAATATCGCCTCCGAGGGCTGTCCTTGGCAGTGCCACAAGCGAGAGCCTCACGAAAACCTCACGACGTATGATGTTCCTGGAAGCGCTGAGAACGGATGAACCCTAGGAACAAAAAGCGGTACCGACTTTCCCTCTCCCCGAATGTCGAGATAGGAAAATAGATTTCCCTCGATGAAAGAATTGTATTCAGGCAATCCGGATAACCCCAAAATGGGGCTTCTGCGGCTGCAGCGTGGTCCAAGAATACCGATGCTTGTTGGTTGCAGGGCTAGTGCTCGGCCAAGCTTTTGAATCTCGGGAGTGGCTGCCGGGTCTGGCGAGAAGTTATGGAAGTATTGATTTGGTTATCATATCATACCGTAACTAGATATCCCTATCGCTTCCTCTTGATAGGTTCAACCCCTTGTAACCTAGGGCTCATGATAGCCCATTGGTTGGAAAAAGGAGTAAGCTAGTCTCTCAACCCAGCTCGATCTAGCCGTTTGTCCGCAGGTCTACAAGGGGCAGGGGGGTTGGCATCCGGGCCTGCCGAAAGGGAAGAGGCGAAACCCAGTCGCACCGAGATAGGAATATTTTCAGGCAGTTCTAGTAATCAGGTATCTGTTTAAGTCGGCTCCAGCGATAAACTCGTTACCACACACCCTCTGCTTAGTCAGTACTGGCTCCCAAGATCCTAGGGACACCGTACAGAGGTACAGCCCATAAGTTTTGTATACCGTATCTTCTTGTATGAGTCGGAATAGCGCTAGTGAGGATTTTCTTGAACCTACCCAATCGTCACCCTCTATATGTTTAAACTGTGGCGACTTGGCGTTTTTCGTGCCTTCCTGTTGGTTCGGTTGCCTTAGTTCTCTTTAGCGCCATTCCGACTCATACAAGAAGATACGGTATTTTGCTAGCAGGGGTGCCACGCTAGTATGGGATGAGTGGGCGAATTGGGTAGCCACAATACCCATTCCGCTGCCTTTATACCCAATTTGCTACATTTCCCCATGCTAGCGCGACACACCCTGCTAGTAAAATACTCGTAATTTTCTGACGTTTGTAAAAACGACCGGGTCCGCATATGCTCGCAGATGCTAGATGGCCCAATGATATCGACGGTAACAACTCATAAAATGAAAACTCTGACCTAAATTCAAGTACCTTCGAGTTCCCTTTCCTGAGGGTTTCTCACCAAAACCATACCTCAAATGTACTTGAGCTGGGGTCAGATGGGTGCCTCTTCGCTGCATATGCGGACCTAGTTGTTTTTACAAACGTCAGAAAATTACGAGTATACAAAACTTATGGGCTGTACCTCTGTAGATCGCAAAAATCTAAACATAGAACACCAGTAGGATGAGAGCTTTTGCTACGGGTGGCACCGCCGCTAGTACGGAGGTGCGGGGCAGTAAACCTCGCTTGTGCAACTTACAAAACTTATGCGCTGTACCGTATTTACTCGCTAGATCCACTATCGGGGATCTGTATGGTGCCGGACAACCTAAATCTGCCCACGTGGCCAAGTGAGTGAGAGACCGAGTGATCGGCCATGATGCCGACTGTGAATGTACCATGCATATATTGAGACTGAGCTAGCCGATAATAATGAATGAAACTTGTGATAGGAAGAAGAAGAAAAATAGAGAAGCGAAGTGGAGATTGTTTAACCTGAAACTCAGGTGTATGTACAGTAAAAAAGGCGAGAGATAGCAGAAAATCTGTCTTTGTTGTCCTTCTAAAAGTCATCTTCAAGATGCCGAACACGGCGGTGTGATAGATACTCATGATAGCTCTGACTTCCATATGTGAGACCTTTCCTGTAGGCCTCCATAATACGCTGTGTACGGGCGTAAAATAAGGAAATGGTTGATGGCTTGACTGAAGAAAGTGCCTGAGGAATAATCTGTATTTATAAAGGGTAAGTGGAATTCAATTTCATAAACAAGGGCAAATAGATAGAAACTTACCGTCTTTAATCCGTCATAATTGTAATCGCAATTATCACGAGTATAACGCTTGACTTGACCCCAGTAGTATTCAATCCAATTCAATTCGCAGTGAAATTTTGGATAAAATAATACTAGATGCCCGGTTGCCTCTATTCTTTCTTGTAGTTTTCCCTTTTGATGGACAAAGTCATACTGGAGGGAGAGTATTCTGCGAGCACAGCAAGCTTTTGTTTTAACTTATATTAGTAGGAGCATGGAGATGAAAGAGATATTAAGAAAGCAAGACTTTAATAGCTTACAGTTTTCTGTGCAAGAAGGTGGAAGGATCTCGCAGGCAGGGCATTTGCGTCCAAGGTACGGTTGGCATGCCTCACAGTATTTCTTCTTGGTGCAAAGCGAACAGCTACGCCTTGCTAAACATAAATCACAGCACTGTCGTGGTGAGCAAAAGTTACTCCCCCGGCAGTCTTTCTTTTTCCCCTTTTGTGGTTTGTGAGTTATGCAATAGCTTCCCTTCACACACTGCTTGCATTTTTTGCGAGCTCCACACTCTTCACACTGGAGCTTTGGGCATTCCAATCTTAATCCTGTTGTCCACAATCCTCTTTCCTGTAATACAGTCTCAATCCCTTTCGCAATCCCACTCTCATCCACCATAGACTGTACTGTTCTAGTCCCATTAACAAGAAAGTAACCATCTCTCATTATTGGCTATTCTCCTCCACTACCTAGGTTCATATTTTGAACTCGTAATGCATCTTCAGCAAAGGAACTATGACTTGAAGCATTGTCGAACAGGAATAATGCTTTGTATCCAGGATAAACTGCTTCAAATATTTTGATACCAGTATTGAGAGTATGGCTGATAATGTCATCGGTTGACCAATATCCAGCACTGTTTTGAGAACCGAATTCAAATAACTTTGATGCATGTTGAGGGATACCAAGCTGCTGACGCTGTTCAATAGATAGCCTTTCCGCACTAAGACGCCCAGAGGGTAGCAAGAAATCCGAGATCATGATTCCTCTTCCTCTTCCTTTTGGCCGTAGAAAAGTAGTATTTTTATCCTTCCATGCCCGAGATCTTGCCTCATTGCTATTCAGAGTACTCTCATCGTGAGTTACCAGAATAACAGGAGGATGCAATCCTCCAACCTGACATCCTTGTGGATATTGCTTGGCCTTGATGTCTCCCTCCTTATCAAATTCGACTAGGTACGGCCTCAATCCCTCCAGTTGTTCTAAAAAGCGAACTCGCTCCTCTACCACATCCGCCCTTTCATGACCATCAACATACTGTTAGGCGGGAGCCTATCTCAAAGTCTTGCGAGATAACTCAGGCCGATAATCTTAATCGTAGACGGAGATTGTCTAGGAAGGCTCAATGTTCAAAGTAGAGGCAGATAGAGTGATAAAGATTTTTCTTAGCGTAAAAACTTATATTGATAAGATCTCTTCTCCGTTGCTTGATAATGTTCAAATAGCTCGGGAGGCACCTCGATATTTATATGCCGCGTCTGGGTGGTTGCGGGCTACATCTAGTTCTCATACTAACTAAGTACCTGCTAACAAACTCCAGCTTTCTTCCAAAAGGGCGAGCACCATTTGACTCTGACAATTTTGTTATCTCACTTCGACTTCCGAATCGC
>Ga0307509_10002235_pt1 | contig 31688 bp, 30 predicted proteins | sample 10_EM_MG_FD_202245 | JGI IMG/M metagenome (GOLD analysis project Ga0307509, IMG submission 202245) | Populus trichocarpa ectomycorrhiza microbial communities from riparian zone in the Pacific Northwest, United States - 10_EM | ecosystem: Host-associated > Plants > Roots > Unclassified | place...
GGTTGAGCGAGCACCGGTAATTACAGTTTGAGGTGGGATATCGGGGGTGGGGAGTTTGCAGATGGACAAGAATGGAAGGAAATTTTAGAGAGGGAGGGATGAGGGGTGGGATAAGAAGGATAGGAGACAGAGAGACTAGAGGGGGGAGAGACAGATTGTGAGGGCAGAGAGCGGCGAGAATATCTAGGATATGATGGAAGGGAAATTTACTGGCTTTGTAGCTGGGGCACCCATGGCCCCATTTGCAAAGGAACAAAACTGTCCGCAAGGAGGGGCAGAGGCGAATTGAGGCAGCAAGTGGTTGATTGAGGAGGGGCACGCAATGATAGGGTACGGTAGGAGGGGCGGACTCGGCAGCGGTAGCAAGCAATAGCGTGGCGGCCTTGCGGGAAGCAGCACCCAGCACAGTGTCGGTACTGTAAATGTATCATAACCAATCACACAGACTAGCAATAGCAGCGATATAATGCCGAACGGCATGGAACTCTAAAGTAGGCAGACGAGTAGCAGGCGTACCGGCAGCTGAGGCAGCAGGCAGAGAAGTAATAGGAATTAGAAGAGATGGGCATGATGGATCAAGATGAGGGAGAAAGGTTGGATATAGCTATCGGCGGCTGAAGAATGATATCGTTAGAGCTACATGGTTCGGTGACTTCGGGAAAGTAGTAGCTAGTACAATGAAAGTAAAAAGGTTACTAAGTTAGATAGGTGTCACTTTACAGATTTCGAAGCTGGGAAGGGAGGCGGGGTACAGTATCTGTCGAAAACAGAAAAGACTCCATCTTCGGATACCCTATCCCAATGATGAGTTGGAATTATTGCCACAACCAGCAGAGACCACACACTCACACTCACACTCACACATACGCAAAGAGAGAGAGAATACCGGTATGCTACCCACGGTAGACAGCCGAAGGATACGGTAGTTAGAAAGGGGGGGGGGGGGCTATACCACAACCCAGGAGAGTCTAAACCCAACTTTAGAGTGATTTCCTCTTCCGAACTGCTGGATGAGAAAATTAATGAAGAATAAGGAAAACCCCTTCCCCTCTTCTACCAATGGGCCAGTAGGGTAATGACAAAACAGTTTATCAACCAAACGCTTTACCCTGGGTTAATGTGGCCCCTTCACCGGGTGGGATGCGAATTCCCCATCGGCCACTCGAGCAGAGAGAAGTGCTTTCTCGCTTGAAAGGCCATTTCAACCCTGATCCTTCACTCCAAGCGTTCTCACGCGTTCGCCACGATAGCTGACGTCGAGAGGAGACTGGTCAGCACGAAGGACATGTGATCGTTTGTCTCGAAAGGTGGCGAGTGACCCATTTACAGGCGAGCAATCATGAATCACAAGAACTTCTATAATCCCGCTGAAGAAGCACTTTTCTATCATACCAAATATTACTCCGCACAAAACCTGAAAGTTACAACGCAATTGGCACATTATCATATGCTACGCTTTGTTCCCTTGTGAGGGAATAGATGATCAAAGAAAGAAGAAAAAAATTAGTCGAAATCCAACTCCACTCCCCTGACATCTGGCACGACTGGCCAGTATCCACACGAGAGTGCCACTACTTCTTTAGTAATGTACGAGGACAGTACGAGAAGCAGTCTTCGTACAGTACAGACAGGCCCGGTTAGCCATGTGTGGTGCCCGTGTGTGTGTATTCGAGCGCGGCACTCGGGCGCATAGGCGGTACTCGATCACACCTCGGCCAGTGCTTGCTGTGCACCGCGCTCGAGTATGGTACGGTATGGTGCAGTGCTCTACATCTGTAGTAGCGGTTTTCCGGTGGGCCCCAAAGAAAGCATGTGGAGACGGGGCATCACGAACGGAAGTTGCCAAAGCGAGACCAAGGAGACGGAGAACCCGATTCGAAGGGTTCTTTCCAGAACACGCAAATGCTATCACAAAAAACCGTCAATGGTAACACAAGCATAGCATCTTTCTGTTTTCTCTCTCGCTTTTTTATCCCCTCTCCACAAGCGGGAATTAAACTGGACTACCGTAAGTGAGTACGGTACCGGTATGAGAGCCTGGATAAATAAAGCTAAAAGAAATCCCAATCCCGGTCGGCCAAATAGGGGTTTTAAATGTTTGGGGATGGATGGCACTGCGGTGCCAGATATTGGGGGCTAAAGAAGGACATGCGGTATGTATTTCACCAAAGACCAATAACCCAAAAGCGAGTGAATTCTTGGATAATTTGGGATGCATGGGGGCTCACCGTATTCCTTGTTACGAAATCCTCTCCCTCCGGCCCTTTTCTGGATCTCCATTCACCCTCTTCCTCCAAGGCAAACCCTTATTTCCTTCCTCCCTCCTTGCTTGCAATTTGGGGTTTTCTGCCTGGTGTGGATTGCTTTGAGCTGGGTGGTTGAGGAGCAGCGGGTGGGTGTGTGTGCCGTTCCCAGTCAATTGCTTTTATGTGAGCTAAGCTGGGACCAAGCTGTCAGTTGCTGACCCTCATTGGCAAATTTGGTTGCTTCCTTTCCCTCTCTCTTTGGGCACGCGAGCTTGAGTTTCCCACCGTGCTCGCCTCACCAAGTCTCCTCCCCTCCGCCTACCTTTCCCCATTCCTCCCCCCACTTCGCCGCCTAAGCCATGTGGCTATTACCCCGCACTCACTTCTCTTCGTCGTCATCGTCATCATCATCAGGGCCCTTATGCCGTGTCCTGGCCATCCTTTCCTTCCTTTTGTTTGTTGTTGCCCTGTTCGCGACCCCATCAGCCGCTTCACGAGGTGACCGTCTCCCGGAATTCAAGGATTGTGTGCAGGTTCAGCTCTCCCCCTTCAATTCCCTTCAGATCTCCTGACCATCTGCCCTTCCTCTTTTCTTCCTACCCGCCTATTCTATCTGCTCCATCTCCACCTCCATCTCATGCTTATCTCTCTACTTGCTTCTTCTCTCTTCTTCTTTTGGCTTTCGTGATCACGTTTCATATTTCTAATCTCTCTTGCAGGGCTGCAATGAGAGGAACTGTCTTTATGAGAGGGCTCCACTTCCTCTACACCTCCGCCTCCTCCTTTGGAATTGCCCCTCCGAATGCGATTATGCATGTCAACGATCCGTCACAGCTTCACGAGTTGCGAATGGCCAGTCAATTGAGCAATTCCACGGAAAGTGGCCATTCAAACGACTTTGGGGCATCCAGGAGCCCTTTAGTGTACTCTTCTCAGTCCTGAACGGCTATGTTCACTATGTTGGGCTGAAAAGCCTCAAGCGCGAATTACCTTACTCGTACCCGCTCTATCGATACTACTGGCTCTTCAGCATTTTTGGCATGTTCTGCTGGCTTTGGTCTACTGTCTTTCACATGCGTGATTTCGTCTTTACCGAGAGAATGGACTACTTTGCTGCTGGCGCTAATGTCCTCTACGGGTTATATCTCGCTCCAATCAGGATATTCAGGCTCTATAAGCCAACCTATGCACGTATTCTGCGGATCTGGGGGACGGTGTGCATCGCTGCCTACATTGTTCACGTCTGCTTCCTCCTGGGCGTCCGGTGGGACTACGCTTACAACATGGCCGCCAACGTTGTTGTGGGATCCGTCACAAATGTCCTGTGGACGTACTGGTCTATTCGGCACTACACAAGGCTGAAGAGCTTCTGGGCCGCTTGGCCTGGTTTGATAGTTATGTGGTTGATCATGGCTATGAGCCTGGAACTGCTGGATTTTCCGCCTGTCGCTGGGGCTCTAGACGCCCACAGCCTCTGGCATGCCGCCACGATCCTGCCGGGTATGTGGTGGTACAAGTACGTAGCAACTCTCCCTCTACCTTCTTACGCTTTACCTTTTACTCTTCCTTCCTCCCTTCATTATGGCCTCAGTTGCCGCGTCCACGTATGCGCTTGCTGACAAAATTTGCCATCTGTTAGATTCCTAATAGTAGATTCAAGGAAAGACGTCGGATCCGTCGTTCCACTACAAAGATTGAAGGCTTAAAAAAAATCACTCTTTCTCGCCCGCCACCCTTATCACCTTTAATTCTCATACATACTTTGTACATGCTTTTTATTTTTACCCCCCAGGCATTCATTGAGATACCCTTGATTACAACAACCTGTTAATATGGAAATCAGAGGATACCAAGGATAGAGTATCGCCATCAGTCGGTCAGTCAGCCAGGACAGTTGGAAAATTTTTCGGTTGGCTAAAAGAAATTTATTGGTATTTTTTTCTCATGATCTACCCTCTGGGGAATGCGTGGCGAACGACCGAAGAAAAGAAAAAAGTCCGGGATTACTCTGCATGCCTTCATTGCCAAACCATGTACTCGTAATGGGGTGATGTTTGCGAACACAGCTCTTATCGCATAACACCAAGATCTAAGCAAGGAGGTTGAGGCATGGCTGTATGCAATACCGGTAGCGATCGTGTTCACAAACGTCACCCAATTACGAGCAGTGATATCTACTTGATGGATACCCAATTTTGCTGTAGATAGCCTCATTACTTAATGCCTGCTTTTCCATTTTCTGTTCTTTTTTGCACCTCTTTGGGTGGATCACGAAATGCTATCTTTTTTTTTCTCTTTCTTTGGCTAAGGGGGATGATAGGGTATGAGTGTGTGGATGGTGGGTGACGTACTGTGCACCCCAAAAAGCTCACCACATCGCACAGTACCGTCCGGAGGAGCAAGCAAGCAAGCAGAGCAGAAAACCTAGGTGAGGGATTGCAAACGCACCAAACGTACAGTACAGTACTAGTACTGCCCTCACACCGCACTGTATCTTATGTAGTCTACTCGAGTGCTCCTCCTCTCCCTCTTCACATCTCAAGTATCATACCGCGGACAGAACCATACTGTAAATGGCATTACCAAACCTCATGCCACCTCACCCGGCCATTCACCGCTAGCACAGTCGAACTATCATATCATATCCAATTTATTATATTATATTATCTACACAGCACAGCATCATTCACCCGACTCACCGAATATCCCGGAACATATCGGATCAGATAAGATAATATCATCTTTTTCAACCAGAGGCAAGAGTGTAGTTACACGGATTCTCAAACGGGAAATTACCGGAAAAGCTTGTTTTTGAGCCGCCACGGGTTGTTCCGTTGGAGCGGGGAGGCGGGGAGGGGGCGTTGTTTATCGTGCTATCATAGATGAATGGACGGATTGGGACGGCATGACACCGGCAGACTACCGGCATGTCGTGTGCGTGAGTGGGCTATGGTATAGTATGGCGATGCACCATCCGCAGCCGGAGCACCTGACGAAGAAAGAAAACATTGTCCATCCTAGACCACAGAGGGATCCTCAACCACCACTCCTACCAGTATCAAAATTATGGCTACATTAGGTGGCAGGGTGGATGACCCTTTACACGTCAATGGGGGGAGGATAGGAATATATTCTTAGGCTTTCGTGAAGCTATAATATTATAATTATGATATGGGCTTCGGAAGTATGATGGGGTAGGGCAAAATTTTGGCAGGGGCAGGGCAATGTCCCGGGACATGCTAATTGTTATCAATTTTTTTGACAGGATACCCGTTGATAGCTACCGTATTTTGCCAAGACATTAGCCTCCTTTAATGGCCGGCCAGGCCACTCTTAGCAAATTAACATACTCTTACTAGGCTGGGATGAATGTCTGCCTCTTCCGGCTGCCGGACTCCCTCACCCTACGGTGTGGTATCGATCGGGCCGAGGGATGGAGTCGTCTGACGTATTGTGGGAGTAAAAATGAGCGAATGGGCGAGTGACATGGTATTGGGTTTGGGAGTCTTCAATATTTGTAATGGTGAGTTGTTAGATACTGCGGAGTACCGTATTTACTCGAATACAAGAGAATTACGCTAGACTTGAGGTGAGGTTGTCCGGTGGAAAAACGGAATAGCCTTAGCCTTCTTATAGCCTTAGTGTGGTCTTGGTGGGGAAAGATCACATCCTAGCGCCATTCTCTTATATTCGAGTAAATACGGTATGGAGCTGGGTCTTGTTTTCTTTTGGGGTACAAGTACGGGTCTAGCCACAAGATCGCACTCGGCGTGCTACTACACACACCAATGCTGTATTCCTGGATCACTCAGGCGCCGAGGCATCAAGCTGTAGTCGCATGCGGTAGCACAATATATATCAATGAAAGCAGATCTTCACCCTATTTCTTCCCCAGATTTCATGTTTGTGGTAATGGTACTAAAAACAACAGGAATCGTGTAACATGATGGCAGAAAAGGGGCATCGTCAACATCATCAAGCTCCTCGGAATGGTGAAGAAAGGCTTTTTAATGTGTCTCCTGCACATTTGCACCCATCCATCCAAGTTCCCTTTAGAACTGCGCCACAACGTCGGCGACCAATCTCGCGAGCTCCTCTGCCTCGCCCCTTTCCGCAGCTTCAGAATATACCCTTACGGCATCCTCTGTCCCAGAGGCTCTAGCGAAAGCCCTTCCTTGCTTGTACTTCCCAACAAGAGAATCAATCTTCTCTTGCACTCCCACTGGTTCCACAAGTTTCCGCTCGGCATCAGTCGTCTTGAAGACAGTTCTGTCTTTGACCTCGACACGGACCAAGCGATTGGGCAGGTCAGTGTAGGTCGAGTCCCACTCTTTTGGACCCCAGCGCTTGTGTGCCAGAATGACCTCTACAAGGAGAAGGTCAGACAAGGCATCTCCCACAGCCTCGTTAATCAAATCTATGAGGGCACGGAGGTTTTCGAGGGCACTGGCTTGAGCGGGTGATTCTGGTGAATGCGAAGCAATGGTTGTATGGGCTGCGTGGGAGAAAACCACAGTCCCATGTCCGTTAGCCTCGAAGTAAACACCGCAGTCAAACTTAGTGGCTGCATGGTGAAGATGTTTAACACCGGTGGGTGTGCAGATAACTGGTAAACCGAGAGTCTTGGTGATGTAGGCTGTTGAGGAACCGTTTGCGTACGCAGTCTGAACAACGCCAACTTTGAGGTCCGAAATACCGGCTGATTTTACAAGGTCGGTGATAAACGAAGCCACCAGAGTAGCGATTTTGTCCCCGTCGAGCAGACGGAAAGTGCCGTCAGAATCGGAGAAGTAGTATATTAACCTATCAGCATCACCGTCAAGGGATGCACAGCGAGCTAGTGGAGAGACTTGAGAGGCAGGTGGGAGTCGTTGTTGGGTTTTTACGAAGTCGGCACCACACTAACTGAATGTGAGTACATTCCCTACCGGAGCTAGCAGACAGGTTGTTGGGTAGACTAACTTGGTGGTTCAGCTTTGAGGGCTGGTCGACAAGATCGTTGACAATCTTGACATCGAAGATTTCCTTTCCAATGTACCCGGCAAGAGCCTTGAGTTTTGGTGCACCAACCCCATTCGCACAGTCTACGGTAATTGGTCCAGGTCTGGGCTTGCCTTGCAGCAGCTTTGCATAGGCACTTCCAATCTTTTTGTAGTACCCCTCCTCGGTTGGCTCTCCGTAGGGCTCACTATGCGGGGGGTGTTGGGTATTCAGACAGCGGACAAGGTAATGCAATTGGGGTGTTGTTAGGATCCCATAGTCATCGTATTTAGCACCAACGGAAGTGAGGGCATCGAGCAGAGCCGTACCAAGAGCAGGTCCAGATTCGCGGGTATCTTTGGCGAGAATGACGTGAGCTGGGGTGGATGCATTGATCTTCAAGGAAGATATCAAATGCTCATAACGAGCCACGAGCTCCTCTTCATTCTGAGCGTTTGCTAGACTTGTGGCGTAGGCTTCCCATGAAGCTTCAAGCATTTCGCCCTGGTGAAATGCGTATTAGTTATGCAATAAACCAGATATCAGATGGCTGTGACCCACCATAGGATCTACAAGTTTTACTCCATTGTCCTCGGGGACGTTGTGAGAAGCAGTAATCATGACACCAATGGTCTTTCCATTCAGCTTCTGTGAACGCAGAGCAGCGAGAAGGCCAACACGGAAAACAACGGAATCAAGCAAATTCCTATATTCCCATCACCATTTAGTGGCTGGAAACAGATAAGAAAGTATGGGGTTCAGGGGAAGACATACGCTTTCATTCGGAACTACATCAGGAAGGCATAACAAGTAAGTAACTACCCCCGAAAAGCTCCACAAGTGGCGGACAGAGCTTACCCCGGCAGTTCCATAGGCAAATGTTCTATCTTCAGGTTTAGGGTGCTGTTGCGAAGCTTGGATAATCTGAGACGTCATCTTGCAATGTGATGTAGGATTGTGACAATCTGAAAGTGATTCAGGATAAGCAAGCTTCCGGAGCAAGTGTAGTTTGAACGGGGGGAAAGAGCAAAGGCGGGGAATTGATCGGGGGAAGTAAAAAGCTAACAATTGAAGGGGGGGGGGGGGCTCAGGACTCTTCCTTACAGATGGGGGAGGTAGCTATCTATTTATCTACCTCTCTACTTATTTATTCCAAGTCTCTCTGTTTCAGGGCCGAGTGCTAGTGAGGGAGCTGAGATGTCAATAAGGCTGAGGCGGGGTGAGGTGGGGTGAGGTGGGGTGAGGCGAAGGAGAAGAGGGTGGTGAAGGAAAAATATGAAAGGAGCGGAGGAATGAGAAAGGGACAAGCCGAAGGGCGGGGAAGCCTCGCAGGGCTAGAATAAAAAGGGATTTAGTTCGTTCTTCCCCTACTGCAGGACTGGCTTAGCTAGGGTAAAATATATCGAATTCATCCCTACTGCATCGCCAGGTAACAAGTGAACAACAACTACTCGAGTAGGGGAGTTACAGCACACGAGCGGACCTTGGCCTGCTCTCTATTGGATTGCCTTATCTGTCGATAATCTACAACGGGGACACGAATCGAGTTCAGTGTTAGTGAAAAGTTCCGCTATGCAGACGCAGCCCGGCATCTGCCCATAACTCTATGCGTCGTAGGAAATGAGGGCTGCTATATGCTTGTACGGTAATGGGGCCAAGAGATGAAATGAATGTGCTGTGGCCAATACAGCCTTCCACTGTAATACGGCAGAGCGTGGCGATTAACTACGGGACTGTATTGCTATGCTGTCAAATCCCCCCCGCCAAGCGGCAGACCATGGTAAGGCGGTTTTAAACTGTGGTACTGTCCAGCCCACGACATCAATTCATCTCCGCAATTGCGCCCTTGCCAAGATTGAAAGGGGCAACGTTCCTGATCCATTCAACCCCCCCCCCCCATCCCATCCAACCAGGATTCTACATGCTGATTAACACCCAACCACCAACCGCCAACCAGACCCCAGCCCACCACCGCCAGCTGGGAAGTCTATATTTATCGGAACCCCAGACTCTAGCATACATACATACTCACGCACCTCCGCGATCTCAGCAAACTTCCCCTCAATCTGCAAACAAAAATGCATCGGAAGACAACAGATTTACCGGTACAACATCTACCTTCTCGACCAGGCAATCCAGTTGTAATGAAAACTGACGGATGCTGTGTGATGGCAATCGAGTGGGATCTATTGGCGAGTCTAGTGACAGTATTCGGCTTTCAAGTGGGTTCAAACTCCCCTCGCATCAGACGCCTCGCTGCACTTCCCATTCAGTATTTTACATGATGATGAAGCTGGGGCCAGGAAAGGGCAAGGTCTTTATGTCGCTTGCCCTATGCTCACAAACACCAGCCATGAAACAGATCAGCAGTTTGCTCTTTCAAGTGTAGCTGCTGTACCGTCTGATACCCTCCTTTATATATATATATATATATATTATTTTAAAGACAAACATAGGGGGTTGAGCATAGTAACGCGTGGCATTAGGATTAACTGAACGAGGCTAACATCTTGTGTATAAGATAAGGGCCCTTTGCGGTTCTAAATCCAACCGTTATTCTCTAGCTCGCTCTCCGACTTGGTGATACAACATCTAAGGTTCTCGTGCAGTCCTGATTTTTTTTGGGGCGTGACACACCATACGTCGGTATCCCGTGCATATTGCAAGAGGATAAATACCCCTGTTAGCTAAAGGACCATAGCCCGCTGCCAGCGGCCAAAATACAATGATGCAATTGCGGGTTATCCACGAGGCTCAGAAAACAGTGGAGTGATGATCGGAAGTCATTGACATTAAGTGTTCTAGCTGTCAACTCAGGCTGCCATTGACAACCCCGAAACGAAATATCCTGCATTTGTCCAGAGAATTGCTAAAGCCAAACTAACTCTCAAGCAGCTGCTTGTTGTGATTGGGGTGATGGTGAATTCATCATTACAAATTTGCATCAGTTTCGCCCGAGCGGAGGGGGTATCTTTCAGTCCTTGGTGCTTTGCTCTCGGCGAGCATTTCCCTAAGGCCAACGGATGGCATAAGAGGACACATCCAAGCTTAACGGAAGCTTGCGACTTGAACACAACAAGAAAACTATGGGGCGAACCAGAGTGGGCACGCTGCGATTGGTAATATACTTGCATGATTGCTTTCACGGAAGCTTCCATTCTGCGGGGCTTCACAGGAACTCCATTTAGGCCATTAATGCTATCAGCGCCTCGGTGAGGGAGGAGCTGCTGCACCGAAGGCCACATGCAAGGATTCTTCAAGCATCGGCTTCAATGGACCTGAACAAGCAAAGGAAGCAAAGGCAGGCAATAATGCAACTTCCCCGTACATATAGAAAGTTGGAGACACTGTGGTGGCGGCCGAAATCATATCCTCCCCTGCTACAAGCAATGTCCTCGATAAGGTCCAATGACTTGGACAGGGGATGGACCCATTCCAGCACACCCGAACCCCCGGCTATTGAACCCTCGTGAGTGTTCACTAGGAAATCGTCTACACACGATCTAACCTATGATAGCTCTCCAATGGGTTTGATAAAATATATCCCCTTCTTCCCAATCGAACCCACCACTCTGACATCTCCACCAACCCCACCCACCCAAACCCAAGTACCGCAACTCCACATCTCTAGTCCTCACACCGCTCCCCGCACCCGCTAGTTATAAAGTCAAGCCTACAAGTGTGGTAAGTCGAATAAATTTGTATTATCCAGCACCCCACCCCACAATTACAACTTCAGAGTGACACTCCATGACGACAGTAGCTTTATATATTATGGCGAGAAAAAAATAGCAAAAGAGCCAAGCGATAAATTTTCTCTACATTCCAAACAAACAGATATACCCACCCACGGCCACACGACATGATTGATAGCGAGGAGGGGTATCCACGCGAATGCAAGAAAGAAAGTACGGAACGAGAGAGTATGAAGCGAGAAGATTAAAAATGAGATGGCCATTCCCCCGTTCGTCCATCCCACTGCTGTAGCAGACAGAAGAAACAATGACAAGAGATTGAGGAGGTAGGCAGGTAGGTAAAAGTATAGCCAAGCGGGAAGAAAACAATGAACTCCAAACCGCCAACGTGTGTAGACAAACGAGAAGTCGTATGAAAAGGAAAAAAAATCAGCCCCATGAATAATAATGAAAGAAAAAAAATACCCCTGAATATCCACCTCGTTTTCTTGATTAGCTAGCTAGCTAGCAAATCGTGAATACGTTGACCGGTTGAGTGAGGTATACCGACCACTAGGGTAAGTGATTAAGCCGACTCCCCGTCAAACTGGGAATTAAAAATAATAGGATTGCGCATGGTAGTTCTCGAGACGGGGGATGACGCTGTAAATTCATTCCATTTGATTTCATTAGCTCCAATCAAACTCACCCAAATCAGCTGAAGGACTGCAGAGTAAACTTACGAAACCCACACTCCCTCCCTCCTGCCCCCGCCGCCGGACTTCCTCTCCCCCCTGCACTTCCCTGCCTCCGATGAACCTGCAACCCCCCAGCCCTAGCCTCAGCCCCAGCGGGCGGACTCCCAGGCACGCTCCGAATAATCTTAAACAGCTCCTCCAGTACATCTCTCCCCAACTCCCCCCCTCCCCCAACGGCAGGGGGCGAAGGCGAAGAAGTTAGAAAGCTACGCGCCAGCTTCGGCGACGATGACGACGAGGACGGGATGCGTGCTGGCGGTGCGGGAGAAGTAAGCGGACTAGGGGTTCGCGGGAGCGGGAACTGGTCTAGGAGGAGGAGGGGGCGTGGGTGTCGGAATTGTGGGAGGCGGAGGGGGCGAGGGGCGAAGACGGGGTTTGGTGAAGATGCAGTGGCGGTAGCAGTGGCGGAGGAGGAAGTGGAGGAGGACGAGGACGAGGACGAGGAAGTGGAGGAAAAGGGGGGAGGGGTAGATGGGGGTGTTGCTAAGTCCGAGTCCGTGTCGTCCGGGAGTGGAGGTGGGGGGGTGGTGATGGCGGTGATGGTGGTGGTGATGGCGGTGATGGTGGTGGTGGTGGTGGTGGTGGTGGTGGTTGCGGGGGTCAGGGAGATTGAGGGGGGGGTTGACATTGTCTGTTTGGTTGATGGAGGTGGATGCGGGGGTGTGCGGTGCTTGGTTTTTGTTTTGAGATGGTGACGTTGGCGGTGGTAGAGAAGGTGGAGATGTTTTAGCTGAAGCTATGATAACGTATCGTATTTCGCTCGAAAAGCTAGGGGGAGAAAAAGCTTGCTTCCCTGGTCAACCAGATTTGAGTCGTTGAGCCGAGTTATTGTAAGCAACTGTAAAGTTAACCTTTGTTTCAATACGGTAATCGAGTTGATCTCCTTGTTGCCAAAAACCAGTAAGCAGAGTTAGTAGCAATTAAAGTGAGGAGGAAGAAGCTGGAAGGGGGAAGAAGGGGAAGAAAACCCAAACCCGCGGGCAGGCAGAAGAAGTGCTTTCCCCCCAGGAACCAACCAACCAAACCCAACAAGCGACCACACCCCTACGTACCGAACGGCAGCTCACCACCACTCCCCAGCCATTTCGACCCGCGCCAAAGTATGACATGATACAAGTTAACTAAAGGTCTATTTATATCCAATAAAACAACCCGAGCTATCATAGGAACAGAGCCAGAGCTAATACTTCACCATGTCCCTAGGGTACCTATCCAATCATAGAAGGGGGAACACATCCACGATAGCGAACGACAGGCCACCAAACCCACTGAAGAAAAATCAAAATCAAGAGTGCCCTATTGTCGTGAGCACTGTACCAATATGATATGATACAGTAGTCTACTGACTATGATAGCTTTCTGGCTCCTTAGATCACGTGGGCATGACATACCGTGCAGTACGGTAATATACTCAGCTGTTGTGGTACGTACGGTACAGCTTAGTTTTTATCGGTGCAGCTTACCGGTAAATTGCAGTAAGATACCGTACCGTGGTGTGGTATTATTATGCACGCATGCACGCTCTTTAATACCTGTGTAAATACAGTACGAGTAAAGTACAATACATCCCCTCCCTCCCCACCTCTCTCCCATTTCCCTTTCCACCAAAAGGATTGGAGGACTTCTCGTAGGAATCTGGAAAAATCTGGAGCTTGGATCAAGAATCTGGATCACAGGTTGTTCCCATAGAAGAAACCGATTCCCCACATTTCTAGATTACAACTATTGTGGAAAAATGAAACAACACATATCAAAACTAATAGATACAAGTTTCTAGATTCCAGAGCCTGGTAAGTCTGAACCAGGGGGGGGAGGGGGTGGTTCAGATTTTCGAAAATTTAGAATCTAGAAGTTGACTTTCTGGGTTTTAGCGTGAAAATATGCCAAGACCACTTCTAAATCTCTTCTACTCGGACAGGGTCAAAAAGGACGGAAAAAATGATCAGCAAGATCAGGTGGGGTTGTTATGAAAGAAGTTGCAATAGTGGAAAAATTATTGCCTTAACAGACATCAGAAATCCAGACTGAAGAAATAAGTATCTCAGTATGAGCCTTGACCATTTAGATGACATTTAGATGATGATGGAATCGCCAGTCTGCAGTTGAACCCAAGCATTTATATGAACCTCTTAAAGAATTATTCCAAAAGTCCTGATTCCTTCTCCCTTGGTACTTGTATCAATTTGGCCTTGTACCATCAGATCCCTAATAAGACCCATCATGAGAATACAATGGCAACTGCACTGCGACTGCTCTAGTTTTAGTTAATAGCATCCTATAACACCCCCATTTTTTCCACTTACTCCTGATCGATCAGCGCCTCTATCCTTGTTTTGCCACCGAAAGTTTTCCGCCCTTTTTGACCCTGTCAGAGTACTAGTAGATTCCTACGGGAAGTCCTCCATTATATATCTTCTCATTTTCCAGGCGTTTTATCAACTACCGGTACCGGTATTATATATATTGGTGATTGAAATCAGAGTATGATATAATGCCGTAGGACAGATAATCCATGGGAGTTTTTTATACACGGACATCAAAAAATAAATAAATAAATAATTTTATCAGGAATGGTCAATGGATATTTTTGACTATTGAATGGGTTTGTATTATTTTATTTTTTTTCAATTTCGTATCATAGTATCTGGGAGGTATTTACATAATATTATGTAATGCGAAAGAGATACCGGTATTCGGCAGTGCTAGTTGTGCGCTATGTCCGTGATAAGAACTTTTGTCTATTATACTGGTTAATGTAGCTTGAGAGCGACAAAAAGATTATTATGCAGCGGGAAACTTCTGTCTACTAGTATGGTGGAAAGAGTTGGCACTCTTAGACTATTTACTCTGTAAAACGGGTTCGTTGGGCTTGTGGAGTGGGACGATAGTTTTGGTGTGAGATTGGGGATGCAGAGGTCTTTCACCCACCCTCGGTATGGTAGGTAGTGTAGGTACGATATGTATCGTGTCTAGACGGACCAGCATGTCAGTCGTGCTACAATAAAGAATTTGGTTTCCACTTTGGCGGTCCTAGATCGAGGTTCAGCCCACTCGGATGGTTTTATGGGTATGGTTTAAGGCCTACTGGATCAGTGAGAATACCCTATCATATCATAGCTATAATATCATAAAAGCGGCCCAAAGAAGACATTCAGGGCCATGCGGGCAGGGGCTGCAGGCAGGGCCGTTCTTCCAAAGTCCTCCCTACAGCTGTAGATATAAAGGTATCATACATACCCCTACAGAAGGTGGATACCCGGGCAATACATACGGCACCAGCAAAGTAACTTTAAATCCCATAATGAAGTCCCCACCCCCTCCAATAAGCTTCAAGTTCACCCCTGCATCATAGGATGGAACCACGAGAGCTGGTCAGTGCAGTACGAATAGTACTGTACCCCACCCTGCAATGATCTTCCCCTTCAGCAAGCTGAAACCTCATCAGACTAAGCACATCTACTTGTATCCATCTATCCACCATTCCCGATACGAATAACAACGCATTGCCAACTAAATCAGGATGGGTATGAACAAGAATCCATCTTCTAGAAAGCTCCCTTGCATCGAGAAAGGTCTTGTCAGGAAATGGCTGAGCGGTGTTGGTCTTTGGGTGATTTCACTTATGATAAGGGATACATTTGGATTATATCTGCTCTAATTATACTATATCTGCAATAGCTTTGACTTAATGCAACTCCCCGGCGCGGAGGAGGTATGTGATCGAATTTCATGGAAAGTTTCTGTCATCACCGAATTATCCCAACTAGTTTTTTTCTTTTTTTTTTTTCTCTATAAAAAATATTTATTGAGTTTATGAAGTGGGATATTTCTAAGTTAATGAAGAATTAGGGAGCTGCCAAGATCCTCCGCCGGCTTGTTGTACAGTATGATACAGCGAATATCCTGCATCGTCTAAACTTTCTCTACTACAGTGGTAGCACTCACATTCGTAATAATATTATTATAAGTTAAAAATTAAAGTATTATAGTTGCAAGTTACGGTATGCTACTAGCACAAATATGGCACAGGTAATCGAGTACAACCACAGGGTATCATATCACGCCCGTCCACTCTACCATACAGAAGTTAAGCCAGAACTCTCTCACATACACACACACACATGAACATACGCATATTGTACACAGACAGACGAAACGGTCGGACACTTTTTCTTTTCGCCCTTCCCATTGTCTCCTCTCCTTGCCTCTTTATGATATGGTACGACACTATCTATTGTATTGTATTGTATCCATCCATTCAGTTCCGTCCATCAACCCATCCATCAATTAATTTCACCCCGCGCCGACTGGACCGTGCGTACATCACTAGATAATTCACAGACTGCGGTGGACAAAATGGAGAAAAAAACAAAAGGAACCAAGAAAGGACACAGCTAATCCCAGCTATAGCAAGTAGACAGACAGACAAAGTAAACTTAAAACTTGAAGGGGAAAAACGAACAAGCAAGACTATAAAAAATCCATAACGCCTCTAAGCAAAAAAGCAAAGCAAAGTACGGATGAGTTAAGTAAAAGCAAGCAACTAAAAGAGACTAAGAGAAAAGACAACGGAGAATAGGAAAATAGAAATGAAAATGACTTAGTAATACAATTAAGACAGCTTTGATGTGATTGTAGATATTGGTTTTTTCAGGAAAGGATAGGTTCTTAGATGTTCGAGATAAGAGTGATGCCCACTTGATCTCCTGCTAGGACAGTTGCAAGATTCCGTTCCACATATCAATTTTAATTCCGGTCAACTCACCGATTGGAACTTCAATGTTGCTAACAGTGGCCAAATAGTCATCCAGAACGACGTCAAGCATAGCGGTGGTCTCATCCATCTTTGCGGCGGAGGCGGTCATGTCCTTAAGACTTCGGAGTATGTCAGCGAAAAAAAGGAACAAACGAGCGGGACAACCTGACGGGATGCGTGACTTACTCGGTGAGCGTAAGTTCCCCCTTGAAAAAGACGAATATCTCTGCGCGGTCGGCGCCAACCATGTGAACGCAAAGTTGTCTGAACCGGCGGCTGGAGCAAATCAGATTGCGAATGTACTGGCGATTATCCGTATCCAGTATACGTTTGCAAATCGGCAACTAGCCACTCCCGAAGGAAAAAGGGAAAAAAATCAGCAAGCTGCATCTCGGCGAATGGCAGTGAACAAAGGCCAAGTTTAAAAATGTAATGCAGCCGATACTAACCAGTTTATCATAACCTCTCTGCAATCTCCCCTGTTCATTACCACCCTCCCCACGTCTCTTCTCGTCATCACAGAACATGGTTAATATATCGGCCATCTTATAGAAGAACCACACTTGAGCCAGTCGCCTAGTAGCCTCGTCGCCCTCTTGTTGACTAGACTCGATCCAATGAAAGTATCCATCGTAATTGAAGTTTATACGCGGTCCCATGGAAAGGCCCAAACAATTATCACCTCCCTTCTCAGCACTATGGAGGTTCGGGTGCAGCGCTCTAACGATGAAGTACCTTAACTTCTCAATCGCAAGGACAAGCGTGGTATTACTCGGCGGAGGAACGGTGGAGTCCTTCAGGGAAAGCATCTTACTGTCGAGTCTCTTTCTCGCGGTGGTGGTCCAGGTGGACGGGCCGATGGTCGAGGGAGTAGAAGGGTCTGAACCTCCGCCGTTAATGTTAACGTTACTACTGCGCGCAGAAGCCGTGCTCTTTTGCCGGCGTTTCTTGGCGGTCTGCTGCTGCATCATAGGGACTGGCAGACCTGGAGGGATATGCAAAGGGTTCATCAATGCAGCAACTGGCTCGTTATTCTCTGTCGCGGGAGTAGGAGGTGCATTTCCCTATAGAATATCAAAGGACATTGTTCCGTCCATCGTTCCATGGTTAGTTACGTTTTACAGCTTTGTTCGGGGAAGGGGGGAGGGAAAGAAGAAAAAAGGGTAGGAAAGAGAAAAATGATTTTTTTCTCCCTCATTCAATTGGATGAAAAAAGCACGAACAAAGCACTCAAGAGCTGCAAAAGAGCTAACCTGCATCGGGGGAGCTGGTCCACGCATCGGGAGAGCTGGACCAGCCCACAGGATCGCAGCTCGCCGCTTCCAATGTTCGATGACCCGGTAAAAGTCATCTGGACTTAGTGCCTCGACCTGGTCAATGCTGGCCAGTACGGCGTCGAGAGTGGAGGACATTTAAGCGTAAGAAGAAAAAAAAATGATTGAAAAGGGAAAAGAAAAGAAGGGAGATTTCGATCAGTTGTGCTTGTTGGCGTGATAGATGCTATGCAGATTAAAAAAGAAGGATAAAGGATATTGGGGAGGGGGGCGGGTGGTGGTGGTAGTGGTGCGTGAGGGTCCGTAGGGGGTGTATGGTTCGGGATGGGTTGGAGCGTGCAATAACAAAAGAGTGTTGTTAGATGTCGTTCCAGGTCAGTTGCTGGAGGGAAAGGAGTGCAAATAAGCTCCGGAGCCGCAAGAGTGATTCCAGGGCGTGGAGAAACGGGTTCAACGGGGAACCCGAACGCTTCCCGCCGTTCGCGCGCTTCCAGAAATGCCAATACCGGTAACCCCGGAGGAAAAGGGTTAGAGGGTTGGGAACAAGACAAGACAGTCACAATAAATATAAAAGAAAAGGGTGAGGAATAAGGGCGGGCTAATAGGCAAGGGGGGAGGGGTGGGAGAGAAGGTACTCGTACAGTACAGGAGCGGTAGGGTAGGTGTGTGGTGGTGTGGCGGGGGGGGAGGTGATGGAGCTGTGGGTTTCGGAAGAAGGGAAGGAGGCGAGAGAACAGCCAGAGTAACAAAGGAAGTGTGAACCAGGGGAAGTTTGTCCAGAGGGCACGCGCGAGGCGCGCTGTTGCTTGCTTGCTTGCTAACTACTGCTCCTCCTTCTCCCTCTGCTGTAAGTTATAAACCCCGGCGAACAGCCACAGAGATCATGCAAAGAACAACAAGAAACGACAGTGCGTGTGTGTGTGTGAATCACCCCTGAACCCAAGCTCTATCTCTCTTTCCGCTTGTCTGTCTGTATGTCTGTCTCTCCCCAGAGAGAACAGAAAGGGGGGGGGGGGGAAGGGTATATGCTCTTCTTTCTCTTCTTCCTTCCGTAGTACGGTAAGTTAGATGCTGAAAGGGAGGAAGAGATATACGGTACTCAGCAGTGGCAACAGAACGAAGGCACAGGAAATATAAGAAATAAATAAATAAATAAGTAAAAAGGGAAAAGAAAAAAGAAATATATATATAAAAAGGGAAAAGAGAGTGTCAGGCAAAACACAAGTGTCAGACGAGGAGGAGGAAGGAACAGGAGATTGATCCAGACAATGCAGACTCTGTAAAGGCCGCCAGATCCTATTTTTGGCAACAACTCCAGATTGATTCTCCCTCTCTCTCTGTTCACTTTCTCTTCCCCAGACAAAAGCAGCAGCAGCAGCAGGCGGGCAGTTGGATAGGCAGGCAGATACGCCAGGCTCTCTTGCAGGCAACAAAGCAGCACAGGAATCTCTTCTTTTTTTTTTTTTTTGTTTCCCCCACATATGCCCCCCCTTTATCCCTAAGTTATTTACCTGTATTTATATCACTGGAACAGCATATCTATCTGGGTTCCATTTATTTTTCCAACCCACTCCCATCCAGCTGGTGAGAAGGCGCAGAAGCTTTTTTTCCTTCTTTTCTTTTCCCCTCCCACGGGGGGTTTTGGAAAGTTTGGAAGAAGGAAGGAAGGAAAAGGTCAAACACATAAGAATCTCTGAACGTTTAATACATCTTGGAGGGTAACAATTGGATCATGTAAACTTTTCAACCCCCTAAGAGTTTCAAGACGCGTCTTACCAAGACTCCCTTTCCCTCTTCTGCACGTCACTTGGCGGATTTCGTGGAATACTTTAAACAAACCTCTTTCTATCCCTTGTCTCTTGTCCGTCCTGGGTCGTGGTTAACCCTTCACGGTCTGGAGATGGATGGACAAAGAACTCGAGAAATATGTAAACCAGAGTGTTTTAATATCTACGGGTATTAGATCCCACCGCCCCCCCCTTTTTTTTTCGAAAAAAAAAAAACCGAAAACCGAAAACCGAAAACCCGTTTTTGCACATTCGCAAGAACATGATAGGACGATTCGGATGCGCACCTGAAAAAAATTGTCCATCCCATCCAGGTTATGCCATCATACACACATGCATTGGTTAGAAGGATGCACTTGAGTACGGTACAGTACACACCGTAAGTCGAGTAAACTAGCCAACCAACCACACCACCACCATTTACTAAGCCACAACCCGGTCTCTCCTAAGTTCCTCCACTTCATCACTACTAAATCCAAGAAGATCCATCAACACTTCGTCCGTGTGCTGACCCAGCGTGGGGGGTGGTGCCCTGATCCCCGGTGTGGAATCAGAATACTTCACCGGGGTGTTTACAAGTTTGATGTCACCGCATGTTGGGTGGTGCACTGTTTTGACCATGTCTCTGGCAAGAACGTGGGAGTGGGATAACGTGGCTTGTATATCGTTGACGGCGGCGTACGGGATTCCGCTGGAGTCGAATATCTCCAACCATTCCTGTGATAACAAAAGAATACACGCACACACCCATACTTTAGAAAAAAGGGAGAAAAACAGCAAGGAATACCTTATAGCCGGGAACTGGGGACGAAGGTGAGGTGGAGATACCGGAGCGCACAGTACGAGGAGACAGGAGGGGGGGGGAAGTTACCTGGGTAGTCTTAGACCTAGTTATTTCCGCCATCATAGGGACTAGAATCTTCCTGCTCTTGACACGATCCTCGTTGGTCACAAACCGTGGATCAGTTATCCACTCTGGTCTCCCAATCCTCTGACAGAGTATAGCATAAAGTCTGTCATTCCCACCCCCCAATAAAATATTCCCATCCGTGGTGGGGAATGACTCGTAAGGCACGATGGAAGCTAACACCCACATTCCTCAACCCTCCTCCTTATCCTTCTATACGTTTCCTCCCTCAGAGGAGAGTATCGAACAAGATGATAGAAGAACTTACGATGCGCCGTCCCAAACCTGCCTTCATCCCTCTTCCCGGAAATCAAGGCGGAACTAGCAATATTCGCCAGGGTAGCAACTTGACAATCACTCAACGCAACGTCAATCCATTGTCCCTTTCCTCCGTTCCCGGCTCTGGCAATCACGGCCGCGAGGATAGAATTCGAGCAATACAGCCCAGTAGTTAAGTCCGTGACCGCAACGCCCACCTTCACTGGGGGCCTTTCGGGCTCTCCGGTAATGTGCATCAACCCCATTTCCGCTTCTACCATCACATCGTAGCCCGCACGGTCCTTGTAGGGTCCCGTCTGGCCGTAGCCTGTTATGCTCGCGTAGATTAGGTGCGGGGCTATTTCGTGTAGGGTCTGGTAGTCTAGAGAGTAGCTTTTGAGGGTCCCGGGAAGGTAGTTCTCTACGAGGATATCGGAGGCTTTTGCTAGGTGCTGGAGGATACGCTGGCCGGAAGGATGCTTGAAAGAGAGCCCTAGAGATTTTTTGTTCCGGTTAACCTAAGCAGACGACTAACGATCAATTGACTCCCCAAATACTACGGATGTAAAAGAAACACTCACAGCCAAAAAATAAGCACTCTCCCCCTTCCCCCCATCTTTCGAGGGTGCATACGGTGGTCCCCAAGCCCTAGTATCATCCCCGCGCGTTGGGTGCTCAACCTTAATGACCTCCGCCCTGCCCCCACCACCACCACCACATCAGTTGCCAACCCCTCCCCACGCTAAAAAAAAAAAAAAAGAAAGAAAGAAAGAAAGAAGAAAGGAAGAACAAACCCAAGATCTCCCAAGATCTGCGTACAATACGGCTACTCGGTAGTCAACCTAATTGCCCTCCATCGCCGGGGTCGTGAGTAGGAAGGGGCAAGGAAACCTACCCCTGCAAGAACCCTCGTCAAATCCAATACTCTCAATCCTCTTAAAGGTAACTTTAACTTCGGCGAGTCGGGGACTCCAGGCGAACTCGTAGAGTGCCCCCGTAAATGTAGATGCAAACTTCGGGATCTGGGGAAGAGGCTTGGGCGGCGGAGATGCATGATTTCGTTGGTGGAGTTTTTCCAGGGAAATAGGGGGGGGGGAATGGGGGGGTGCAAAGTTAAGCTTTGCGGCTCTAAGCGCGAGTTACGGCTTTAGCTAACTTTCTGAGCTGTCATAAATCTGCGGCACTTTCTGCTATGCTGATGGTAGGGTAACGTAAGGGTTGCACCGGGCCTCGGCTAGATCGAGTGAGCGTTTGAGGAAGAGGTGAAGACTGAGAGGTCTACCATGGCTTGGGAAGGTGCTGTGGTGGGGTAGTTGGTCTGGTTAGGTTAGTGAATGGATGAGTGGGTAAGTGAGTGAGTGAGTGAGTGAGTGAGTGAGTGAGTGAACAAGTGTGAGAATAGGGGTGGTGGAGGGAGGCGGAGGGAGGGGGGAACCAGAGGTGCTGTCAATGATATTCCCGTATATTAATTTGTCTCAATACTGATGCGTATTTTGTGGGAGTCTGATTTTTGGTGGGTGAGTGTACCGTCCAACCCACCTCACCGGTCCGCTGCTCCAGAGGTTTTGCTTTCAGATCGAGGATGAAGTACTCTACAATAGTAGTATCATATGATACCTGAAGGAACTGATGAGAAACCCCGGGTAAGATGGGGGGTGATCCACCCGCTCAGAATCTCTGTACCCTCCCTCCTAGCAATGCGAAGCTATTGCAATGCTGACTCCCCCGTGCTATGAAAGAATCCTGCTGAGATAGAGCGACAGCTCACTTCACCTCGAACTCACTAAACACTTCACTCACTCTTCCATCTATAGTGATTTGACCTCGGCGGTGGTTCCTGTGGCTCCCATGAGAGAGTTACTTCCTCTAGCTTGTATTACGGAGGTCTGCGCTTGTTATAAACCTCCCTTCCCGAATTAGGGAAGAGAGAGAGAGTGTGTGTTATAGCCCACTGCTTATAACCTATGATATGGCACAGCAAATGCTTTAATGTACTGCATGGGCCTTCCTGCTCCCTCCACTTCTCTCTTCCAACGGGGGAGCCTGACATCCCCCCCCCTCTCATAGGCAAATGCCAGGCGGAGCATGCAAGCACGCCTTTCAGGCGTTTCTCCAGCAAGGCACAAAATTGTACTCCCCCCATTAGTATATATCGTCATGACGTTTCTACGAACCCACTTCCCCATGGCGCTGAGGACAGGGAGGTTTTGGAAAACACGTTCACGGTCGCTCTTAATATTTCCGTTCCCTTTGCCTTTCCCTTTCTTCCTCTCCTACAGCTAGAGCCAAGTTGGCCCAAAAAAAATGAATAACTACTCATCGCGAAACGAGAAAAGCTTCAAGTGGGAGATACCTCCTCCCACCGGACAAGCTAAGACAGCACTATGCTATGTAGGCAAAATAATAACCTCAAGTTGACCTATGATACGCTATTCTTTTCAAAAGAGGAGAGCCGAATCACGGGTCACCTAAACTCATCTCATTTCATCATAACCTCTGATTCGCATCACCTTAATTCTCATCTCGCATCATCTGATATCACCACTCTATGAAAGGCATTAAAAAGGAACAGAAAAAAGTGAATCAGAGGCGAGAGGGCACACGTGCACAGAGCACACATCATAAAAATATAACCCCCCTTTCAAAAAAAAAGAAAAGAAAAGGAAGGGGAGAGGGGAGAGAATCGAAGGGAGAAGAAAAAAATAAGCACAGCAACACGTGAAAACTAATAAGGTATGATAATAGCTTAATCAATATAGGATAAACGAACGCCTTCGGGATGAAGGAAGAAAGGCAGGCAGAGGAGGAGGGGTAGTGATTCGTCGAACGCCTCAAGAAGAAGTCTGAAGTTAAGTTGGAAGTCAAAGATAAGAGTATACATATTCCCTGTTCTCTGTAAGGGGGGAAGATCGAACACCAAATAATAATAATTGGGGTGTGTTAGGCAAGTTAGGATAAAATATATGATGAATGGAGGATGAAGACGAAGGAGATGAACAAGAGGTTTACGAGGAAAAAGTAAATTCAGCGAAGAGCTGCACTAGGGATTGATGTCTTTTCGCAGCTAATTCTAGAGAAGTGTGGCCTTCCCGGTTTGGGATGTTAACGTCGGCACCGTTCCGTAAGAGAAGAGCGATGACATCCTTGGACCCGCACTGGACGGCAAGGTTCAGCGGTGTATCACCATGGTAGTGATTTTGGGCATTGATGGAGGCACCAGCATCAATGAGGACCTGGGATATCACATCGGACTGGTGTCGGGCGGCGTAATGCAGCGGCGTCTCACTGTACTGGTCTGTGGCATTGACATTGGCTCCCTTGTCCAAAAGCAATGTGACGAATTCCTCATACCTTTCGCCTCCGACCGAGATCGCCAGGTGCAGCGCCGTCTGGCCATCGCTGTTCTCGGCATCGATCTCTGCCCCATTATCCAACAATAGTCTAGCGATGTGGACGAAGCCCTCCCGGGCCGCCTCATGGAGCGCCCTGTCACCATCGGTGTTTGGAACGTTGACGTCCACGCCTTTCTCCAACAGGAGTTTCACAATAACATCGTAGCCCTCGCGGACGGCGGGCAAGAGGACCGTCTCCCTGGCAGAGTCCCGTATAGTTACGTCCGCACCTTTGCGAAGCAATAACAATGCTAGAGCTTCTCGACCGCCTTCGAGAGCATTGAACAAGGGTGTTTGTAGATAGCTCGTGCAGGCGTTGATTTCCGCCCCATTTTCCAATAATAAGCGCACCACGCCCTCACTTCCACCCGTGACAGCCCTGTGCAACGGCGTCTCTAAGTAGTTATTTTGAACGTTGACTATTGCTCCTCCCCCTAGTAACACCCTAGCGATATCTTCATGACCACTGTTGGCGGCATGGTGGAGCGCGGTTTGCCGATTCGCTATCTCCAATCCCGCATTTGTGTCTCGAGCGTTTACCTGTGCGCCTTTACGAAGTAACAGTCTGACAAGTGGTCCATGGCCTTGCCGTGCTGCCCAACAGAGCGCTGGTATGCCGTCCTTGTCCGCTGCGGCAAGAGTGTGCATTATTGGTGTTAGAAGGCGGGCGAAGCGGCGGTTTGTCAGAATTAAGGCGTTGAGGTCCCTCGGGTCTAGGAATTCGTCTGCGATTACGAGGAGAAGCTCGTTCGGGAGGTTGAGCATCGGCATGGTGGGGTCGATAGCCTTGGTTGGTATGGGGTGGGGTCGCCGAAAGTTTATTATTATCCCTCCCAGTTTGGTGGTGTGGTCGTTGCTAGGGGCACTGTGGCTCTCTTTTTTTGGGGGGGATTGGTACAGTGTTGTGTGGTATGGTATGGTATCGTGTGTTTCGGAAAAGGAAAAGGAAGGAAAGGGAAAAAGGGAAATCAAAAAAGAGCTATCCTATTTCGAATCAAAGTCTCCCCGATTCAGTGATCGATCTGAAAAGATAAATGATAGAGAAGGGGGATCAATTACTAAGTTACTCTTTCCTCCGCGAAAGTTGTCATATCAGGTCGCATCATAGAACGATAGCGGTGAGTTAGGTGGAGTGAGGGAGTAGGGTGATGAATTCCGTGATATCGAGCACCTTTTTGCTTTTGGGGAACTCGAGCGAGGCACAAACGACATACCTCTAGCTCCTAATCAACCTTCTTCCCTCCTTGCCAAGCTGAATATTTTGACACCCTCCCTTTAAACCACCAACCAACCTTTGATTTCACCATAAACGTCCTTTTCCCTCCTCCTCCCTGCTCAGTGCCTACCTACCGCCTGCAGAGCCCGCCCCCCCCCTCCCCCATTCATCCATCCTGCCGTGATAATGCTAGGGCTTCACTTCATCCTCCTCCTACCGCCACCCACCCGAGCCCGATTAATAGAACTAGCGACCCGGCACACCAATTTGGGGAGGGTGCTGATCAAATGGTCGATCTGCAAGGGGTTTGTTGCTGATATCGTCGAATACAAGGTATTATTATTTTTTGCCCAAGAGATAAAAAAGAAGAAAAGCAAAGATTAGAGGGAGAGAAGCAAGAAAGAGAAGGATATGGAAAAGGGTGACAAACAAGCGAAAGGGGTACCGAATGAATTTCCTGGCTCTCGCTGAGGGAGTAGAGAGAGAAGCTCCAGTAATCGACTCAATCTACCCTAACCCTGAACCGATTTCGACCTACATATCCCATGCACGATCTGTACAGTTGGATGCTCATTGCATACAAAGCAGATCAGATACATTCGATAAAAGGGATCAGTACCTAGATTTAGCTCTCATCTCTTGATTTTCAGGGAATTCATAGATCCATCGAGGCACTGATATCGTTTGTTCCGTGAGAGAAGTTGGATATCTACTACCAGTGTTGAGATGTGAGGGGTACTTCATGGGAGCTCACTCGAGGTTTTTTTTTTTGAAAACAGTCGATTGGGAGATGCTGGAAGCTGGAAGTGGTATGAGCTTTTTTCTTCTTCTTGCCTCTCATGCTATGCTAGACACCCTCGAGTTTTAAACTACACTGCTTGAACACGAAACCCATGTCAGGAACATCATCAGACGACTCGCGTGAGTAGCGTCTACGAGTAATGAAATGGGGTTATGATGTCAGATGGTCTTGCTCTCACGTACCGGTATCTGTGCTGACACGAGAACCATCCATTTCTTACCCTGCACCCTTCTCCTCGACAATCAGCTTTGCCGGACACTTCTTACGTGCCGTAAACCTACCCCGGTTGTGGGAAGGCAGCCCATTTGCAGTCACAGATAGAATTGCCCAATTGCAATTGCAGAATAACCCATGAATTCACATTTTCCACGGCCGTTGTCAACAATTTGACACAAGCAGAAATTCCTTATTCGCTGATATGAGACGAAAAGAAAGCAGAAGGGGAAAGGAGGATGGAAAAATAAAGGATAAAAAGAAGGAAAACAGGGTATAAAGGGGTAATAAGAGAAGAGGGAAAGGAAGAAAAGAAAAGAAAAGAAAGGAGAAAACACATCACCGCAGAATTAAAACCAAACCACTACAAGCATCATTAAGGCTCCCCCGCACGGTAAACGGGCTTAAGGACAAATAAAACTTCCAAAAACAAGATTTAACTTCATCACGAGCAGCGATTGTAAAAAGGCTTGTCGAAATCTACCTATCCCTATCCCTTCTTCCCCTCCCTCCATAAAACCTTCTCCTTTCGAAACTTCCCCTCCCCCGGAACCCCTCACCCCCGCCTTCTCTATCCCCATCACGTTCCTTCTCCACCTCCTCTCTTGGCTTCTTTACGGTTGGTGCCGGCAACCCCGTCTTCCACTTTGGATGAGCCCCCTCTTTGCAACTGCTTCTGCCATCCGGACAGAAGCCAGCCAGATAAAACTTGCAGATCTGCTTCCTGACGTGTTTTTTTGAGCACGTGGGCCCCAACGGACAGAAGCCGTTCTCGAAGTGCGGACATGGAGGGATTTTACTGTCGGGGTCTACGTGCAGGTATAGACATTCCTCTCCGTTGCTGCAGTAGCCATTTCGCACGAAGAAATTGCATTCGGGCATTTTGCGTCTGTTTGGACGAATCAAAGGGGAAGACACACACCATTGCGCTATCGTTAACCTTCGTTTACAAGGGAAGCAATGAAAAAGGAAAAATAATAATCAACGGGTGACCAAAAAGTGAAATGGGGCGAAAGGGGAGGGAGTGGACTTGCAAATTGTACTCATGAAGAAACTCACACGCCTCGCCTTTCTTGCATAACGACCTCAACCAATGCTTGCAAACCAAACTGCTCCATTACCACCATCGTTAGCAAAATTCCTTTCCCCTCCATTCCCACTTCCTTCCTTCCTTCCTCCTTCTCCTTCTCCTCCTCCTCCGCCGCCTCCTCCTCCAGCCGCCCCCAAACCCAACGGGAAAAAAGAAACCTTGGAAAGACTAAAAAGCATTACTTGTTAAAGGAGCTCGAAACCGCATGTTTATCCGGACAGCTGTTCCCCATGGGACAATGTCCCTGCACAAACAGCGGACAAGTCCTCCGATTAGGATCCAGACCAAACCTATACTCCTTCCTCAGGAACTCGTGAAATGCGAACCGGCTGCCAAACTGCTGGGACTGGGGATTAAGGATATTCTCGGCAAGCGAAGCGTCCGGGGATGCTGCCGTCGTCGTCGCCGCTGTGGCCATGGCCGGTCGGACGAGTGGCCGGGGAGGGGAAATGGTAATGTTAGGTTTGGTTTTGGCGCAGGTAAGGTGATGAGAGCTTGAAGGTAGGATTCTCCTGCTTATGAGTTTAGCAGAAATTTTTTGTGGCGGTTACGTCGAAAGCCAGCGAGATGTGGCTGTGGATGAAGAAGAGTGGATTGGAGTCCGGGGCTTGAGGCTGGGGCCATGACGAATGCTGCACAAGTGTTCTTGTCGCACTAACTTACTTGATTAAGGGTTAGGGCTAAATGGCCTGACCACGTGACACAGATAAAAAGAAGGAGGGTCCACCATCGCTCACCTACGGAGGTATGATAATTATGATACAGCTCCTAAGTTTTTGTATGTTCCACAGGGCGTAGGGGCAGCAAACCTCGCTTGTAGAACCTACAAAACTTAGAATAGGCCCTGTATCTCCGTAAAGAGGAAATTTGCATTAGGGACGGAGAGTGGCGTATCGTAGGAATTATGCGAGATGCTCGGGACCAAGTACTAGTTGCCACGGTATTCGATAAACATGCTTGCTTTCCCAGCGTTGAGGAGCGCTTTCCCGACCGGACACCCCTTGTATTACAAGTTGCTTACAAGTGCTACACTAGTGCAGTACCGTAGGCTAACTTGTATGGCATCACATCGTACAAGACAAATTATCCACCTTTCGAAGAGGGCACCTTTCGCGTGCCAGATTCTTACTGTGTATCCAAATGATACGGTATGGCGGGGCTACGGCTGTGGTGGGGAAAGGGCCAAATGGTACGCAAGTACTCGAGCATAGGGATAGTCGCAATGGATAGGGATTGGGCTCAACAGGGAAAGCCGGAAGTGCAGCGGAGTCACCGCAAGAATCACAACGGTGGCCGTGATCTCCTCTCCCGAGTTCTCCTTCTCCGGCTATTTACACTGCTTTTCCACCTATGTATCATAAATCTATATAATACTACCGTGTACCTTGCTTGCCTAGCCATTACAATTGTCGTTAATGGCACACCAGCTCACCAATGCACCGCACAATACTCGCAACCTGAGAGGCTCGAAAATGGAATGCCCGTAAATATCTGCCGAGCACGCAAAGTGATGCACATATCGCACAGGAGCCAAAAGAGGGTGAAAAAAAAGACTCAAGGGCTGCGGAGGGCACGTGATCTTATGTATATCCGCTGCATCTCGTTTTCGCCTTGGCTACCGTATGCAATAGTAGTGGGTTGGGTTTGCTGGGAGGGGGGGGGGGGTGGCCTATGATAGTTGGTATGATTATCAGATAAGCCTGTGTGAGTGCCAGGGGAGAGGAGATGATGTTGGAGGCGGAGAGGGAACTGGATCCTGTATGGCCCAGCTGTACTGTGCTTGTGGAATACCGGTACTATTTACCGCGCTTGACCGAACATGCTCCTACCAATCGGAAATGACAGGATGCGGATGCTCACTCGCTCACTCACAGATTATCACTTTCATGCGAGTATCTGGTATATACTGTGCTGTAGTGTGTCATAGTCCCCATCTCAATATCCCGTCCAAGGACCGCCGGAGCAGAAGAATTCCAAAAGCCTACATGACCAAAATAATCACTGTATCAAACATCATACATAGTCTCTTTCAGCCAATCGCGCCTTGTGATCTCTGACTTACTCGTTCGGAGACTGTGCCTCTCTTAGGCGAGAGGTGTCCGAAAATACGAGTGGTGAGTTTGCGAATTTTTGCCATATACAGCACTTTGTGAATCCCGGAGACCCCTTGCCTGGGGCAAGTACCGTATGACACGGTACAGTACTATACCATACCGTAGTGCTGTACTCGAGCACAGGTACGAGTGCTGTGCCCGTGTTGCATCCGCTGTACCAGTTTCAATAAACTATTGGTTCCCAATTGATCTGGTGGAAATCAAACCAACCGAGTTATGTAGCACTTCTTACGCGTCCCAGGCAAGTAGTATCCGGAAATACGAGTCGTGAGTCTGTGATAGGCACTGTGTTTTTATTATTTTTATTTTTATTTTTATTTTTACCATATATTTTGCGAATCCCCGCTCTCGGACACCTCTCGCCTTGGGCAAGTAGTGTACTGTACCCCCCCAAACGCTCCCTCGTACTGTTCAAGCCTTAACTCGCCTCACGGCTACGGCACTGCTCGGTAGTCGGTCGCAACACGAGATGGAAGAAAGAGGGAATCTTACACAATGCTGTGCCTACCTACCAACCTGCTTGTTGGCTAGGCTGCGCTGACTCGGGCGATTCTGGTGAGGTGGGTACAAGCAAATTGACGGGGTTACCACCGTTAATTTATTGCTATTACCGTACTACTTGGGTGCGGTGACATTCCACACGAGAACCCCATCTTTTTCTTCTTCTCTTCACAGGGAGGAAGAATATCGGTACTACTAGTATACAGTAGACTCCCGGTCACAAGTTGGGATAGGGTTGATTATGTGTTACACAAACATCGGTGATCGTTTCTTGGTGGTGTTAGGATGATAGTGGTGATGGGAGGGAGGTCCGGAGGGGCGAAATGGGAGTTTGATTAGATACGGGTACAGTGCTGGTACTGCATATACCTCCGTGGTAAAGAGAGTGAATAGTTAATATAGATTAACTTGCAAAATAACCCGGAAAACTTCTCCCATGCCACTTGTATCGCCTCAGGGTTTTGGGAAGGTTTGAATGGTTGGGACTTGGAAGGGTTCTTCTTTTTTTCCTCTCTCTTTGGCTGGATGTCGACTACCCGAGTACCGTATGATACTAGCAATTAGATGGAGGTTGGGGAATGCTCCTGGAATGCTCCTGAACCAACTGGCGTTGCATTGTGATAACGGGGACTAAGCCAAGCGAGAGCTTGGCTTTTATCTCTTCTCTTGGCTTTTCTCTTCTCGAGAACATCTACGGCTATTATCCTAGAACTTGTACTGTACAAGTATCATAACAATAGGCTAAGCCAGCAAAACTCTCTCGTGTATAGTACTGTACTCGTACTTGCACGATACCGGTCAAGCTCCTTCCCTCAATTTTCCTACCCCGCTTTTCACCTTCCTATTTGGGAAGGCATAAGCGAGGGCAAAACACCACACATCAGTCTCACGATCCTGACCTGCCCCTGAACTTGGAGCTTCATAAGGGTGCTGGAAAGGCCTTATCATGGGATAAATACACCATACCGGCTGGTACCCTACTACCACCTCAATATCTGCCCTCTGGTGGCCCCTCGCCATAGCCATAGGGACAAAAACCTCACTACTTTGGCCAAATTCCATGGCTGCTGCCACAACAGTGTGTCATGGGTTTGGCCCTCCTCCATACTTCAACTCGGTCGGATTTTCTTAGCACTGTGTAGCTAGTATTCCACTGTCTCTGGTTACACCACCGCCCTGCTGATCGTTTACTACGTCTTTACCTGATGCCTTGCTCTTGGGCTGGCATACAGTTGTTCACAAGAAAAGGATTCCTCAATTCTACCAAAAGCGAGGAAGGGTTTGTCTGACGGCCCTACACCATCAGCAAAAGTACAATTTTGATCCCTATACCTCATGAGGTATAGGGGGTATTGTTAGGCGGGAGCCTATCTCAAAGTTTTGCGAGATAACTCAGGCCGATAATCTTAATCGTAGACGGAGATTGTCTAGGAAGGCTCAACGTTTCAAAGTAGAGGCAGGTTAAAGTGATAAAGATTTTTTTAGCGTAAAAACTTATATTGATAAGATCTCTTCTCCGTTGCTTGATGATATGCAAATAGCTCGGGAGGCACCTCGATATTTATATGCCGCGTCTGGGTGGTCGCGGGCTAGATCTAGTTCTAATACTAACTAAGTACCTGCTAACAAACTCCAGCTTTGTTCTAAAAGTGCGAACACCATTTGACCCTGTCAATTCTGTTATCTCACTTCGACTTCCGAATCGCAACACCATGAAATT
>Ga0307509_10002236_pt1 | contig 31688 bp, 29 predicted proteins | sample 10_EM_MG_FD_202245 | JGI IMG/M metagenome (GOLD analysis project Ga0307509, IMG submission 202245) | Populus trichocarpa ectomycorrhiza microbial communities from riparian zone in the Pacific Northwest, United States - 10_EM | ecosystem: Host-associated > Plants > Roots > Unclassified | place...
GGAGGAATGCCTGTGGCCGAGTACGTGAGCGCGTCGCCGTCGGAATCGAACCCAGAAGCGGCAACGTACACCGCCTGGCCGACCCCGGTGGTCAGCGATGAAGGGAGGGAGACGGTAGGGGCATGGTTGACGTACGTGAAGGTCGGGATCGAGACGTCATTGAGAACGATATTGCCCGCACCCGCAGCCTGGACCCACTTGATCACCAATTGCTTGCCAGAGCTGCCGGCCGTGTAATTGACGGTGTATGTGCGATCGAAGGTGCCACCCGTGAGACTGGTGGTGTTCGTGTAGTCAGGAGCGGAACCGTCGCTAAGGTGCGCGGTAAACGTACCAGATGAATTGCTGCCAGACACGTACACCTTGACGGTCCGCGCCTGCGCGTCAGCGGGAACAGTGAGTTGAAACCCGTAGCCCGCTCCGGAAACTGAAACCCCGTTCTTATTGCTGCTGCCGGATGCAGTGGGGGTACCGTTCGACCAACCCATCCTGCGGGTGTCGGTAGTGTTTGCGGTGACCGTCGCGCCGCCGATCACCGTGTAGCTGCTGATGATGCTCGTACCAGTCTTGCGGACCAACCCCGGAACGCCATCGCCCCAGTGAGCCCAATCGAGTGTGCCGACCGAGGTGAGGTTGACAGTGCTGGTGGACGAACTGGATGACCCAGAAAGGGACGCAGCCATTGCACCGAAGGAACTTCCAAGCAAAAGAAGTGCCGAAAGGAGGCAGCTCGCCACCCGACTTGTCTTCTTGCTGTAGAGATGCGCTTGCATAGGAGCCCTTGATTCTTGGATTACCACGCTGATTGACCGGCGAGGACCAATGGATTTGGGCCAACAATACCGCAACAATGGGCAGCGAGTTGTCCGGCAAAAGACCCTGTTATGGGTCGTTTTGGCCGCGCACCAACCTACATACGCTGGAGATTGCCGATAAGCGTCTTCACGCAAAGGGACAATGCGATGAACCAGATGGGCACCACGAGTGGGGTGACAGCAAACGGCCAAGCAGCGTAGTAGAGCGGGAAGAAGGCCAGTATGACAATTGCATGCATTGCCGCACCGTAAATAGGTGCGCTTGAGATGCCGAATGTCAGCAGCTTCACGCGGCGAACGGTCGCGCCGTCATAGGCAGCGGCGATGGAGAACGGCAACAACATGGGCAGCCACATCGCAAACCCATGGCCACGCTGGATGGCAACAAAGAGGAGGTTCCAGAGAGATTCCATCCGCCGTCGAACGACCTCGAAGAGCCCCTCGGCCAGTGTCTCCAGCCCGGCCGACTTCCGCTTGTTGGCCTCGGTCGGGACGAACAGATGGAAGCTCTCCGCCATGATGCCGGTGTCGACGAACCAGGAGTCGAAATTAGCCCTCGCCTTGGTGGCAAGAGACTCAGCGACATCCTCTCCAAGCGTCCCGGCGATCAATGCTTCCTCGTTATGCGCGGCGTTGACGATAAGAGTAGGCGGCACGACCAGGATGACGACGATGCTCTCGATGAGCAAGATGATCCCCCAGATCAGAAAGGCCCGAACTAGCATGCTGACCTCCTTGTGATGTCAGGCCAGCGAGCGACCATTCGAGGCAGGTCATGACGAGTGAGGAGCCTTGAAAGCAGGTAAAGCCTCACCGTGGCGTCAAGATGATCTGGGATAAGGGATGGGTCGACTGTGTGGACCGAAACCGCGCCTTCCGCGTCTTGACACCAGTCCGAGAATGGCCCAAGCAGAGGGTTCCAGGTGCGGCCACGAGAGTCCACAGACTCAAGCGACAGCAGATATGACGAGTGCGCGAGCATGCCGGCACAGAAGTTCGCGAATCCCTCGAGATGCGCGGCCACGGTGTAGGGCGCGACTCCGTGCGGATCCACAGCATCGAAAGCAGCCGCAACAGACGCACCAAGGAGACTGGTGCCCGGCTGAGGACCGGGGAGGTCGCCAACATAGTTTGCGAACTTCAGGCAAACGTCGCGGGAGCCGGGCATGAGAGCAAAGACAAAAGTGGCTTTGCGGCGGAGCAGTGCGTCCGCCGCCAAGATGCGCGTAAGCAGGGATGCAGGGCTCAGCGCCTCCGGACCTACCTTGGCAAGGCCGCGCCTCGATCCAGCAACTCTCGGCGCTTTACGCATCTGCAAAGACAACCGAGTGAAAGGCTGGCCCAAGTTGCTGGATGTCCTCAGGACACAGGACACGACAGGCAATGATGGCCCGCGTAAGTGAAGTCGGCGTCTCCTCGCCGACAGCGATCGGCCGCGGCGCGACACGCAGGCGCGGTGCGCCATTGCCGACTAGCCAGGCGTGCAAGCTGCCGGTGCAGCAGTCCCACGAAATGGTGTGGTTGCGGCGCCGAGCGAATACGTGCCAAGCAGCCACGCCGTGGACGTGAAGCAGGAGTCCGCGTACGAAGTGCGCGAGCTCTGGGCGACCGAGGTGGACTGCGCGCAGCCCAGTTTCAAAGCATCGTTCGAGCAGACTCGCATCATCATCTGTAGAGGCTGGAACGGCCTGCATCAGATATTCACACAGGCGCAGCGCAACTCTCCTAGCCTGCGGCACGGCAGCAAAAAGATGAGTGGCGACGTGATCCAACTCCGGAAGCGCACTGATAGTCGCCTGAAGAACGAACTCAGGCGACTGGACCCCTTTGCCCGAGAAGGGCTGAACATTCGGTGAGCTATCCGGCGTTTTCATACCCGCACACGTTACAGCGAGTACGGGCGCCGGAGTTGGGCGCAAAGGGCCCTGAAAGGGCCCGTATCGGACGGAATCTCAGCGCCGTGCGGGCGCGCTATGCCTCAACAGGAGTTCCCGTGGCCCTGTGAAAGGCACGTTGGGTCGATACGCGGTTATGCGCATTCGCGCACGTGATGCACATCGGTGCGCGACGCGGAGGGATGTCGCCGTGATCGAGAGGAACGTATGTGCCGCAGCGGTAGCAGTCGCGGCGGGAGTTGATCACGCACGTTGGGCAGATGTCCTGGGCTGCGTGCTCAGGAGACACGCCAGAGACGTACATTGACTCGCAGCGCCTGCAGTGGCGCAGCTGGAGCACAGCTCGCTTCGACAAGGTTAGGCCGAGAAAAGCGAAGCGCTCGAACGTCATCCCGCCATCAAGAAATGGGACGCGCTTGGCGACGGAGCTGTACGTGTCGAACGCCTTGCAGTACAGATCACCAAGCCATTCACCGGGTTCTTGACGGCAATCCGGTTGCGAGACCGTGCCGGCAACGCCGGTATGCGCGTGCAGATATGTCTCGAGAACCGAGGCAGCGAGTGACGAATCGAACTGAATCACTGGCGTCGAGACATAGTGAGTGTGCGAATAGCCCGAAGGCCCGCGAGTCGGAGACTGCTTGAAGATCTCGCGATGGATGTCTCGAATGGGCAGATCGCCGACACCAGTCAGGCGTTCCACGGTCTTCGTCCTGGCCCCGCGCTCGAGAAGTTGGCTGACGAGAAGCATGACCCGGCTGTCATGCAGGCGATATCCGGATGAGTGTGAACGGCGCGTCATGGTCTTAAGCGGTAGCGCGGTCGGCGATAGGGGGGTTGAAGAGGGAAGCGACCAGCGAGAGATCAATCCCAGCGGAATCGGCATTGGTCAAGGCACGGGACAGATCCTGCCAATAGGCCGAGTTGTCGCCCCGAAGAATCCGTACACAGCTGAGCCCGCCGGTACGCTTGCCCAGCTGTTCGATCTGCTCCGGAGTCATCGACTTGATGACGTGGCCAACCTGGCAGGACAACTCCCAGCGCAGGCACGCGCCGGCGAAATCCTTGTTGAGGTCGACCTTGGCGGCCTCCAAAGCAAGCATGCTGAGTTGCGACGAGTTGAGGAGAGGGACAGATGACATGACGAACTCCGGGGTTGACGGTTGAGATGACTGGGAAAGAAGCAGACTTACGTAAGAACAGGTTGCCGTCCCTTGTAGAGACGACCGCCGGCGAGCAGCGCGAAATACTGGTGGTTCGGAAGCATCCCGAGCATGTCGGGGGGGACGACTTCGATGAGTTTGTCGCTGACGGTCACTCCTTCGCCGCCCGTGAACCCGGTCGCAGCTGAGTCACTCTGGGTGGAGGTATTGAGCGCGAAATTGCGAGAGTCAACGAAGGACTTGCCGAACTGCTCGGATATGAAGTCGCAGGTCACCTTGTCCTTGACGCGCAAAGCAATGAGATTGTTGAAGTTGCCGAGAGTCGAGAGTGCCTTCTCTTGGCTACCGAGACGGGACACGTAGTCCGGGATGGTCTGCGATGACGCCCAAAGAGTGAAGCCACTTCCGCGACCCTTGCTGGCCAGTTGCTGGAATGGAGCGCTGACAACTTCGGAGGCTTCGTCGACGATCAGCGTGATCCGGCGCGGCCGGTGGTCCGCCGCGCCATAGTTGTATCGCGCACCAGCCACTGCGGCCAAGTCAGCCACGATGATGGAGCCGACAGACGATGAGACAACCGAGTCGGACAACGCGTCGAGACCGATGTACATCACCTTATTGCCCTCGACGACCCGATCAGAATCGAACACCTCGCGGGTGTCGTCGATGTCCTCGTACCGAGGGGACAGCAAGCCCCCCAGTTCGCCAGCGTCGAGCATTGCCAGCGTAGGCAGGAGGGAACTGATCATTTTGCCGTAGTGAGCACGGTCGTGAGTGAACAGGCTGATCCCATCGTCCAGAGCCTCGGCGCGATGGGTGAGGCTCACCACGGCCTGGTAGTACCCAACGTAGGCAGCCAATTTGTCGGTTGTGGTTCGGGATGGCTTGGCAAGCTTCCCGTCCTTGGCCATGTCAACGTATTTCTCAACGTCGGCACGCCACGTGTCGTGAACGACACTCTCGAACTGCAAGACGAGGCAACGCTCAAGACAGGATTCGAGTCCGCCTTCAACATTACGCCTGATTCTGGCGATCGTCGGTCTCTCGCCGCTGAAGACAAGCAGCTGCGTGTTCACGTTGATGACGCGCCAGCTGAACGCGACGAACTGGTCGCTGCCCGTCTTGGACGGAATCTGGGCGCTGATGCGACTGGCAATACTCGTGATGCGGTCGAAGTTCTTCAGGACGTCGTACCGCACCGACTTCAGCGCAAAGGCGGTGTGGAAGTAGACAAAGTCTCGCTCGCGCCCAGGGGTGTTCTTGCACGCCTCGCGCATGGTGCTCACCAGACTCTTGTCGCCCTTTGGGTCGATCACGATGACGCAATCACCCCGACGCACGCATGCGGCGATGATGATCCGCAATAGCGTCGTCTTACCGGCACCTGTGGTGCCGAGAATCAGACTGTTGCCCTCCAACAGTGAGAACGGTAGATGGATATCGCTCTCGACGTCACCGACGCCGTGGATGAGGGGTGAGCCAGCAGAGTCGCTGTGCTGCTGATCGAAAACCAGACCGCGTGTCTTTGAGTACCAGGGAGGCGGGAGAACCTGCTTGTGCTCGCTCCGACGAAGATCGTATAGACGCTGGGTGTGGTGCTTCTCCCAGAGAAATCCCTTGCCGAGCCAGAGATCGCCGGGTCGCATGGCGCAATGCTTCATGTACTCGCCAACCGTCTGCATGAACATGCCCTTGCCGAGCAGATTGATCCGCAGGTTCCAGATGCCCATTGCGTCGCGAAGGCGCAGCATCGCAAAGACCATGGAGATTCCGGCGCAGATCAGAAACGGCGCGGGAGGCATCGATATGAACTTCGCCATACCAAGGCAGCAGAGAACAGAGATCGACCAGACGATGGACGCGTTGAACTCGAACGCTGTGCGCCAAGGAAGCGAATGTGTTGACTGGCGGAACGGATCCATCACACCTCCGCACGGGCGAATCCGAAAGCCGCAGCGCGGTCGGGCTTGATGACGATCGCAGTGACCATTTCGTCGCCGCGGCGAACCTTCTGAAACTTCCGTGTTTCGCCGGGAGTGATGTGCACGGCGCCAGCCTTGTTCAGGGCTGTGATGACAACCATGTGGTCGCCGGTGCGCTGAAGAAGATCCAGCGGGATGGCGAGACCGGTCTCGGTCCAGAATGTGGAGCTTGAGTCGGGCGAATTGTGAAGGGCCAGGAGCTTACGCATCTGCACCAGAACAGAAGGCGTTGGAAACGTCGTTGCGAGGGCGTCGCCGCTGGCTGCAGGAGTGGCCGGCGCCGGCGGTGTCTCGACGACCGCCGGGGGCGCAGGAACCGGGGTGGGACGTGCAACGGCTTGCGTCGTAGCTGACGGTGCGGCGTGACCGTCGCTAGCAGCACGCGAGGCAGCGGCGACTCGTTTGGCGTTGACTGGGGGACGCGTTGGCTGTTGCGTCGCAATGGCAGAAGCAGGCGAGATCTCAGGATCCACTGCGTCAGCAGCGATGGCAAGAGCATTGGTAATCTGTCTCGAGGTAGAAGCAGCTGACTCGGGAGCGGCGCCGGATGGGGTCTCCACAGTTGAAGGCGACTCTGCACTAGCGACGTGCGCGGCGATTGCCTCTTTCGCGTTGGCAGGATCGACGGCGATCGGGTCCGCGTAAAGGCTGACGCCGGCCAAGGTTTCGTCATCGAGGATGATCGCAGGGTTCGAGAGCTTGATGACCTCGTAGACCGTTGACGACCCAGGAGGCTTGATGTACCACCACAGACTCCCATCGCGATTAGGAGCGAACACACCAGACTGCATCAAGAGTTCGCCGAGGGTTCGCGGATCGGTGTGCATACCCTGGGCGCCCTGGTCTTTCAGGAAGGCGAGGATCTCAGCAACACCGGTGACCCAGAAGACGTAGGCTCCGTCGACCGCAACGTGAACGCGAGCCAGTTTCGTATTGATCTTCCAAACACCATTCTTGACCAACGCACGCATGCCGTTGATGAGGTACGGCTCGACGTGCACACCGACTCTGGGCTTACCAAAGGTCAACGGGTTGGTGTTCTTGTCGCGCAATATGACCTGGTCCCGGACCTTGCGAACCGTCCGAGCGAACTGACCGGCACCATAGGACTCGTTGAGTCGAGACACGGTCTCGAACATCGCTAGAAGAATAGAGCGGTCGTCCGTTGTGATGTGCTGCAGAGCCTCATTGGGAACGATGGCCTTGAAGATGATGAGCGACAGGTTTGTGGAGTCGGTGAGGTGAGATGTGGTTTGTGGCGGCCGAAGGAAGTACCGATGCGAATTGGTCTTGGCCAACCACTCGGTGAGAGGCTCGAACGGCAGCCACTGTTGGCCATGATCGTTGGTCACCACGGACGTCGAGATCGCCCGGCCGAGCTCACAACACAGGCCAGCGAGGAATGCGGCCAGTTGCCACTTCGGCTCTAGATCACGGCGGCGTTCTGCAGGATCCTTGGAGGTGAAGATGTTGCCCTGGCTGGCAACATAGCTGTGAAAGCCCGTCTCCAGGCAGAGCCGCAATAGACCGCCGGCGCCGCAAAAGAAATCGTTCGTAGTAGCAGGAAGAAGGTGAACGTAAGCCGCGAGATTGCGAACGGTCTGGTTGACGAACGGTAGCTCGGCGTCCGCGAGCTTGGTCACGAGGTTCTGCTGGGACTTGAGTACCTCCTCAACTCCGACGTTCGGCAAGCCGTGGTCGAACGGGGGGTATCGTGGAACCTCCTCCAACGACGCGCCGAAGTCCGGGTCGGGGTTGAACCCTACCATTGGTGCCTGAACGGCGTCGCGGAGAGTTTGCTTTGGACTCAACAGCGAACTGATGAGACGCCAAAGCCAACGGAGGAAGGTTGCGAACACGTTATCCCTACGGCGAAAGTCTAAACAAGGGCGCTAGAGCGACCACGGTGCCGGTGCCTAAGTGGCTGCTGGCTTCTTATTGGCGAACACAAACCATGACTGCAGAACAGGGCCACCGAGACAGAACACTGCCGAAAAGCACCCTACTCATTTCCTTTTGCGCCGCCTTGCGGTCGAGAACGCTTCAAGAGCGGCGCGAAGGCAATGCGATGTGTGTACTTTGCACGCCCGAAATGGCCAGAGAAAGTGCAATGTTTAGTACTTGACACATCAGGTCGCGATGTGGCAAACGCGAGGTGCGTCGTGCAAAACAAGCACTGTTTGAGATTGGAGAACGCTTGGACAGTCGTGTCGCTGGGGGCGACACCGAGTTCCTAGAAGCGACCCCTGCCCCCCCGATTTGAGGGGATTGGCCGGTAACCCATGGCGCAGGAAAAGGCTTGCGGGAAGGCAACGCTTGCGAGAGACGCGATCCGGCTGGGCCTGGCGCGACCCATAAGTCGTGCATGAAGAGGTGCGAAGTGAGAGGGGGTTGTCGAAAACGCGGGAGACTGATCGGCACGAGCGTTGGACTCATGAGATCTCAGCGTGGCTGACCGCGTCGGCATGCACCGTTCGGCGCAAGTAATAGACCGCCATTAGAGCGGGCAAGTAAGGGTTTGAGAAAGCCCTTTTTTGAATGAGCGCGAGATGAATCAACACAGGTTCTCACTCAAAAAAGGGCCCAGCGAACTGGGCGAGAGATGCGAAAGAAGGACTGCGGATTAGGCAGCGACCCTCGAAAGCATGCTGGTCTGAAGAAGTTTGAACAACGCCGCTTCAACTTCGGCGACGTCGTGAACGACTTCAGAGTTGTCGAACAGGTCGGTGACGCGCATCGTTTGGATGCCGAGACCGAGGACCTGAATACCCATGCGCCGCATCTGAGCGATGACGGCCTTCTCGGAAACACCACCACCGTTAGGCGCACCGTCAGTGACGACGAGGCAAACCTTGCGGGGTTGAGGCTGGCGCTTCAACTCGTACATCGCGAGCGTGAGCGCCGGCGCCAGTGGCGTCGAAGCCCAGTCGGGTGCATCGAGAGTGAGAAAGTTACGGGCATACGTTCGAGCTTTTGACCCAAACGGCATCAGTTCGCGTACCTGATCCTTGCGACCGTCAAGCTTCTCCGGAAAGGCAGAAGCCGAAACGTTCGTGCCGTCGACATCGCCGGCAGCGATACAGACACGGAGTGCAGCTCTTCGAGCGATGTCGATCCGAGCACCTTGCATGCTCTGACTGCGATCCACAAGCACCTTGAGGGCGGTGTGAACCAACTTCGCTGGCTGCTCGTGGACGAATACTTCACGCACGCCGAAGGCAACCCTTGAGAGCATGCGGGAGTCGACACGACTGCCTCGTCTGTCGTGAGACGTGGAGGCGCGTGTTTGCGCGAGGAGGAGATTGCGCAACTTGATCGTCAGAGGCCTGGTATCGCCGTCACCACAGTAGGAGCTGGTTGAAGAGACAGCAGGACGCGAGCGAGCGACGGAAACTGCCTGAGCGCCGCAGTCGATGGCATCTTTCGACACCACGTTAAGCACGCTAGACAGTACGGAGCCCACATCAGCGGGCATCTGGGATGGCACGGCATCGAGAGCAGCGCTGGCGACCTTACGCGCACCGCTTGTGGCGGGAACGGAAGAGGGACCAGGTGAACTGCCGGATGTGGGCTGGCCAGGAGCGTCGGAAGCAGGCGGAGAACCTGCATCGTTGCCGGAGGGCCCGGGAGCGGGTGGAGCCGCGGGCGCGGATTCCTTGCCAGGAGTGCCAGGCGAAGGCGTGGGCCCAGCCTGAGGAGGCGAAGTACCCGTGGCAGGGTCAGAAGGCGGGGAGCCTTGCGGACCGGAGGACTGATCCTTCCCAGGATCGGAACCCTGAGGGGGAGTCGGAGAAACGCCGGACTGAGTAGAACCCTGATCTTCTCCCGAAGACTTCGGCGGAGGAGGTCCACCAGGCGAACCTGATTGGGACTCCGGAGTGGCTTGAACCTTCAAGAAGGCGAGCAGCTCCTGCACGATTTCGAACACATCTTTGGTGTGCACAGCAGATTTCACCTTGGACACGATGGCCCAGGCCTGATCGACAAATGCATCACCGGCGGTAGCGATCAACAGTGCGTGCGAGGAAGCGGCGAGATCGTCAAAGCAAGACTGATCCGCAAGCTTGCACCGGCCTTGGTAGAGAACCCAAGACGAGAACAAGCCAGCGAAGTCGGAGGCGTCGGCGTGCTGCCAAAACCCCATCTTGATAAGACGACCGTACCCAGCATTGAAGATGCCCTTGGCACCAGCGAACCGGAGCTGCTGGATGGAGTCGCATCGAACATCCTCGAGGGCATTCCAGAGAAAGCCGCCGAGGTCACCATCGTTGCGATGGCCAGGGGTCGTGTAGAGCGGGTGACCGAACTCGTGAAAGCCGGTCGCGAAGAACAACTCCTGAACCGCCTGCTGCATCTCGGTGAGAGACACATCGGAGGCAAGCTTGTCAGCGGGGAAGCTGGCATAGGGAGGGAGGTAGATGGTGTGGGTTTCGCGGAGGTAACCGGGGTCACCACCGAAAACAACCTTCAAGCCGAGATCATCAGCCAGGCCACGAATGAACATGGGCACCGCCTGCTGAGTGGCGTTGAGAGAGACAACTTGAGCCATATGGGACCTCTTGGAGTGGTGAAACGGCCGCAACCAAACCGACGTGAATCGGTCTGGCTGAGGCAGTCAGGGGGTCACACGTCGTCGTAAACCATAGCGACCTCGCGTTGTTGGGCGGGGACGTTGGCGACGGCGACTTGTGGGGCTGAAGAAGAGACGGCGGCATGGGAACCGATGTCGTCTTCGACGGGGAGCAGCGAAGCACTAGCAGGGGCAGCCACCGGAGTGACTTGAACCATTTCGAGAATCTGCTGCGAAGACTCTGCAGTCATCTCCACTTGCTGACGCGCGAACGCGGCAGAAGCGAGGATGGAAGCAGGATCACCGAGCGAGACAACCAAGCTGCGGATGAGAATCAAGTCGCTTCCGCTGAGCTTGCCCTTTTGGGGCAGCATGGCGAACACAGCGTTGATGTGGCGCACGACGGCCACGAGCTTGGGATCGGCGAAAGACAGAGCGTCCAACTTGTCGCGGATGCGACGAATCGGACTCAAAATCTTCTGCGTCACTTCACTCTTCTCGCCTTTGTCGTCGGTCAGGGAATCGCGCAGGATTGCCTGCGCAATGACCGAGACTTCCTCGAGCGCGCTGTCAGCGACAGTCGAGGAGGCATCAAGGAAGCTCGTGCCGAGCACGCTGACCTCCTCGCCAGGCTTTTTGGGAAGCGTGGCGATGTCGGCGGGCTTGAAGGCATGCCAGCCGCACTGGATGTGCTTTTCCAGGTAGTCGACACGGTGGATCTTCGACTTGATGACAGCTTCCCACTTCTTGAACTCGGGCTTGCTGACCCACTTGCTGTTCGCGACGACGAAGTTGTCGATGAACGTACGCTTGTAGGCGTAGAACTCGGCATCAATCTCGTCAAGCTTCGCGGCAACATCGTGAGCCTTGGAGTCGGGCACAAGGAACAAACCCTTGATCTGCGTACCGAACTCGAGGCAGGCGTTGCGCTGGGCGTTGCGCTTGCTCTCAAACGGCTGCAGGGACTTGGGATCGCAGGTGTGGATTGAACCGAGCGTGGCGAGCTCATCCGGCGGGAAGTCAGAAGCAGTCAGACCGAGGTCTTCGGGCGTCAACTTCTTGGAGCCGGTGATCGACGTCACGAACGGGTTGATGAACACGAAACCTTGGAACGGGATCGTGGTGAAACGGATAGCGGTGGTCGGGGAAGTCATGGTGAGTACCTTTCGGGTTTGACGTGAAAGGAGCACAACGACCCCGAGGGGTGCGTTAGTACCCCTGGGGGAAGTCGACGGGAGTCGACGAGGTGGACTGGCGAAGCCGAAGCGACGTCAGGGTGAATACGTGCAGCAGGTCGGAGCCTGAAACACGATCTCTTGGCACGAAGGCCAAAAATCATCGAACAAAGTCGACGACGGAGAGAACTTGGAGTTCAAACGAACTTTCTCGAACTGCCGGCCGGGAGAAGCAGCTCGAGAAAGACCGCCCGAAGGAGGTCAAGGAATCACTCGGCGAACTCAGGATGCTGTTGAGGCACCGCTTGTTCAGCTCGTGAGACCAGGAGGTTGAAGTAGTCAAGCGCTTCACCTGCAAAGACGAGCCTGGTTACCCGAGGGGAGAACCCCTGGGCAACCATGGCATCGATCAACTGAGCAAGCTCAGGCAGGTACTTCGCCGCAACCTCGCGATTGATATGGCGAAGTACGGCGCGATCCATGGCTTTTGACCTGGACCTAACCGCAAGCGCCTACGTGGCCACAGGCAGTGCAACGCTCACATCCGTCCAGTTTGATGAACGCATGAGCACCGCACTCCGGGCAAGGACGACCCGCAATGACTGCAGAACCATCTTGGTGTACCGACTTCACAGTCGGTTTTGGCAGCAACCCACCAACCACGGAACGCCCTTCATCGTCGAGCAAACCCAGCACCTTGTAGCGGTACAGAATCAGCGCGGCGATGTAGGCGATGCTGGACTTGTAGTGCGCTTGCTTCCCGTTGCCAGGAACCCAGTGCATGAAGTCCAACTCCGCTTCGGAGTAGTTGAGCAACTTGCGAAGCTTCAAGCCAATCCACGCGGGGTCATGAACCCACATGTCGATCGACAGCAACTTGCACAAGCCGTCCAACGCCTTGGGATAGACGCCGGAAAGCCAGACCGAGTACGGCCGAATGGTGCCATCAGGCAGCTGGAGCTCCTTCAGGTACACCACGAAATCGTCACCAGCACGATCATTGCGAACGTCCCAGGTCCAGGACATGGTGCCAGCACCACGGGACTTCGGCTCCTTGCGGAACAGAAGCGAATCCATGATCGGCGTGGGCATCCCATCGATTTTGTCGAAGGCACCCAGTTGCTCGCAGCGGTAGCCGACGAGTTTTGCGTAGTACGGAACGATGCCGTCGAAATGACGCGGGACATCACCACCACCCGGGAAGGTGGCGTCGAATCCGTGTTCGGATCCGGCCTTGAGCAGCTTGGCCAGCTTGAACTGGAGCCACTTACGGTCGCCTGCGCGCATGTCGATGGAGAAGATCTTGGCAACAGCACCGAGGCCGCGCGGTTGATCGACACCATTGACCCAGGACTCAAAGGGCACGCCCTTATCGTCCTGGCCGACGAACAGCCCAGCGTCGATGACGCCCGGGACTTCCATCATGAAACTCCAAGCCATGTTGCCCTCGAAAAAGACGGGCCGCGACGGATACGCGAGACTGGAGGTGACGTCGGGAACAGCATCCAGACGAAGCCGACGGTCCGGATCCTCCTGTTCGGGAAGGTCGGACTTCTTGGTGGCATCGGGCAACGCTTGCGGGGTCACCGAAAGCACCGCGCCGAGCACCGAGTTCGGCCGATAGGTAGCCAGCCCCTTGAGACCAGCCTTCCAACCAGCGAAGTACAACTGCTGGAAATCGGCGTACGGGTAGTCAGCCGGCACGTTGACCGTCTTCGAGATCGACGTGTCGACGAACGGCTGAACGGCTTCGAGCATGCGCATGTGATCCATGGCGCTCATCTGGAGAGCAGTGACGAACTGCTCGGGGAGTTGACTCACGTCATGTCCCATTTCGCGGTAGACGCGGTATGCGTGGTCGGCAACTTCGTACTCGACGTGCCCACCTTCGGCCAGGCGCTTCTTGCGGTTGTACGTCCAGCTGAACGCTGGCTCGATACCGTTCGAAGCATTGTCCGCGAAGGCCAACGTGATCGTGCCGGTGGGCGCGATCGCGGTGAGATGGCTGTTGCGGATACCGTGCTTGCGGATGGACTTGCGAATCGCCTGGGGAAGGCGCTTTGCGAAGCCACTTTCGAGGTACTTCTCTGCATCGAACTTCGGGAACGCGCCCTTCTCCTTGGCCAGCTCGACGGACGCCTGGTAGGCGGCATCTCGCATGACTTCGGTGATGGAAGCGGCCATCGCTCGACCGGCGTCGGCGTCGTAACGCACGCCGAGCATGATCAAGGCGTCGCCGAGACCCAGGTAGCCCAGCCCAACACGGCGCTTGGCTTGAGCTTCAGCCTTTTGCTGCGGGAGAGGCCAGTAAGTGGCATCCAGCACGTTGTCGAGCATTCGGATGGCCGTGCTGACGCACGACTTGAACGACTCGAAATCAAACGCGGCTTCCGTTGTGAACGGAGCACGGACAAAGGCAGTGACGTTGATGCTGCCGAGATCGCAGCAGCCGTAGGGAGGCAGCGGTTCCTCGGCGCACGGGTTGGTCGCCTCGATGACTTCGCAGTAGTACAGGTTGTTTTCCTGATTCATGCGATCGAGGTACAGGATGCCAGGCTCAGCATGGTCGTAGGTCGACCGCATCACCAACTCCCAGAGGTCGCGGGCGCGAACCTTTCGGTAAACCCAAACACCGTCGGGGCGCTCGTACGCGTCAGGAAACGCGTTGGGGAACGGGGCCGCCTTGTGAGCGAGCTCGAACTCCAGGTCGCCTTCAACGGCCTCCATGAATGCGTCGGTGACGCCCACGGAAATGTTGAAGTTCTTCAGGTCACCGCCGTCCTTGGCACGGATGAACATCTCGATGTCGGGATGGTCACAACGCAAGACACCCATCTGGGCGCCTCGGCGAGCCCCTGCACTTTCGACCGTCTCGCAGGACCGATCGAAGACGCGCATGTAACTCACCGGACCGGAAGCACGGGACTGAGTGCGCTTGACAAAAGCGCCGGAGGGACGGATGCGGGAAAAGTCGTAGCCCACACCACCACCGCGACGCATGGTCTCGGCAGCCTCCAGGAGTGCGACGTAGATGCCGGGGTAATCGCCATCGTAGTCTTGGACCGCGTCGCCGACTGGCTGCACGAAGCAGTTGATCAGCGTGGCCTCGATGTCCGTACCAGCTGCACTGTTGATGCGGCCGGCGGGAACGAAACCATCGCACTGAGCTTGGTAGAAAGCCTCGACCCAGCGAGCTGGATCGGCTTCGACACTGGCAAGTGCGAGAGCGACGCGACGACGAACTTCGTCGATCGTGGTTTCGCTGCCCTTGCAATACTTCTCGGCCAGAACATCGATCGAGCAGGCTTGCGGGGTGAGCGAGAAAGGAAGATCGCGTTTCATAGTTGACTCCAGAAAGATGGGGGATTGACCCCCAGGTTGAAGACACCGCAGAGAACGAGACCAAAGTACCCAACGAAGGGGACGATGGAATCATTCCCCAAGGTGGGGTTTCACGAGCAAGCTCGTGCGTTGCTGGCACAAAGACCAGAATGAATCGCGCAAAGGCAACTCAGGACAACACCCGTCGTAGAAGAGGAACTTCTACTTCCGACAGAGGCCAGTAGCCGCTGTCGGAAAAAGAAGAAGAAAGGAACAACCCAAGACAGGACCCTTGGAAGGGAACTGTCTCGGATTGAAAACGGAACTCACACGGCAGTGAAGCTAAGTGAGCGCCGAGAATCGCGTTGAATGAAGACTGAGAACTAGAGGCGCTCGCAGATCCAGATGTTCTTCTGGACGATGCGATTGCCAACGGTCACTTTGGTCTTCGGGTACTTGATCAGACGAACAGCATCGCCCTGCAGAACACCGGCTTCACGAATGGCACGCTCGAGGTCGGAACCCCAAAACTTGCGCTCGCGATCGCCGTGCTGGCGCAGGACAACACAGAAGCTCGCCTTCCCTTTCTGACCTTGAGGGCCTTCCCAGGGAATGGAACCGCAGGCCTGGTATTCGCCTTCCTCGACCAGCAAGGGAGACGAACCGGTAGGCACGGGCGTGGCGACCGGATGAGGGTCGACACGATGCGGCGGAATGGACGGAACCGAGGGAGCGACGGATGAGGTCGGCTCTTCATCGATGACAGGAACTTCGACAGGATTGCGAACAGCGTGCAGAAAGCCGACGGCCTCATCGGCAGCCTCTCGCAACACGTCGTCGAAACGTCTGCCGGAGTAGTCAACGGTGAACATCGGAATCTGGTCACCGAACTCGGCCTTCATCTTGCCGTGAAGCTGGATGAAACGAACAGCCTTGCCGAAATCCTCGAAGAAGTTGACGTAGACGATGGCCTCGGGCTCGATGCGGTGTTGACGGATCCTCGTGGGGAAGACCATCTGCACCAAAGGCGAGTCCAACGAAGCGCCGCGGGGGCGGGCTTCGAATGCAACCTTCGAGGAAGCGGGAATCTGCGAATCCGCGGGAGCGGTAGCAGGGATGGAAGCACCGCGAAAACCGTGGTCACGGAAGTTGCGGAGTTGTTGAATCAGTTGACGCATGAGAATCTCCTAGATGGGCCACACACAACCCGAAGGTCGTGTGATGGACCCAGGGGGTTGAATGACGGCCGAGCAGGAGCTACGGCTTATTGGCGGGCTTGGAAGCTCGCGCTTGGGAGAAGTACGTTTGGATAAAACCGTCGATCGTGATGCGGGTGGCATCGCAAGCGCGGTCTAACGCACAGAAGTCAAGCGACTCGTACACCGGCGGGACGCCGCTGTCCAGGTCACGGAAGGCCACGAAGTACTCAGCCCACATCACCAGGGTACGTGTCGAGAACGGAATCTCGACGCGATCCTGAGTACCTATCGCGTTGTCGTTGCCGACATAGACGGCGCGGATCGCGTTAGCGACCTTGACCATCTTCTCCGCAACATCACGACTGACCGCCGGGTCCGCAACGAAGGCACTGCTGTACTGCCGCAGGGTCTTGTCGACGATGTCGATCTCGATATCAGCAGCCGGGTAGCCACACTTCAAGATCACGGAGCCGTTCAGAAATGCCACGTCCTGAACACTATCGCCAGAGTAGGCGCCAGTGAAGTCACCAAAACCGCCTTGGTTGGAGGTCATGAAGAACTTGAAGCCGGGAGCGGCCTTCAGGGTTTCGCCGGTCTCGTCGATGCTCAATTCACCGCGGTCGCGGATCATGTGCAGCTTCGAGGTAACGGCAGGCGAGAGGCGGTAGCCTTCGTCGAGGAGGTACGGGTAGCCGTACTTCATCGCCTTGTAGAGCTTCTTCGGACGGAACGTAGTTGCTCCGTTGACGAGCTCCATATCGCCGACGAGATCCCAGATCTTGGTGAACTGCGTGGCGCAGTCGTGCAGGACCGGAATGTTGAGGCGAGAGAAGAAGTCGAGAACGCGCTCAGTCTTACCGCAGCCGGTGGGACCGGTGAGCGTCATCATGAACCAGCGACTCTTCAGGAACGCGACCATCTTGACGATGAATGCGTATTCCTGAATGAAGCCGGCAATGCGCTCGGGCACACCTGAGCCGGGTTCGACAAAGCCCCTGAGCGTCATATCGGTGAAGACGGACAACTTCGGGACTTCGGGGAACAGTTGCGCCAGCTGGTGCATCGTAGGAACGCGAGCATTCTTCGGAGCAGCGGCGGGCACAGCGGAAACCAATTGCGGGACGGATGACATGGATGACTCCTTAGGTAGGGGTGTGATCGGGCGTCACCAATCCCTGACGGGAGTGATGAACGCCCGTCTAGGGGTAAAACAGTTGAGAGAGAAATCAGTCGCCGTTGCAGCGACTACATGCCTTCGTACTGATAGACAGAGTTGTCCGGTACGGCGCGGTCATCACCGACGATGTCGGCATAGAACGCGACTTTTCGAAGCGCAGGGAGCTCGTGTTCGCACATGAGATGCAAAGCAACGAGCAGCTTCCGTACGAGGTCGACTTGGAGCAGCTTCAGGCGAAACTCCTCGGGGTCGATCTTGCAGGCCTTGCAGCACGTGTGGAAGGACATGTGGTTCTTGCGGAAGTCGATGCCGTTGACGACATCCTCGGTGAACATCCATTGCAGGACGTACGCCTTTTCCATGGTGACGCGTGGCTTGGTATCCACGGACATCAGGAACGCAAGGTTCTCCTCGAGATGAGCAACCTGCATCCGCCAGAGCACGAGGGCGACCTCTTGATCTGTCAGTTGCTGCTGCCAGGCGGCCAACTCAGCACGCAGTTGGACGTCGGTGACCAACGAAGCGGGACCGCACTCGAAATCAGCGGTGTCTTCATCGTCAGCGATAGCCAGGCCAGGATCAGAACCGCGCTCCGCCAACTCGTCGGGTGACAAGGCGGCAGGAACGACGGGGCGAGCGCTGTTGGCGCGAGAAGCCTCGATGGAAACCAGTTCGGGGAACAGACTGCGGAGGCCGAACGAGCGTGCAATGCGCGGATCCACAGTGGCAGCAGTGATGCTGCCCTTGAGGGCGCGCTTGGCACGAACACGAACGACGACTGGGTCGGGTGAAACAGCTTCCGGCAGGGCGGTGGACGGGCGAACTCCGAAGAGGTCGTGCTCGAGAGACGAAACGTTGTCAATGGAAAGCATGGGAGCTCCTAGTTGCCTATGGGGAGGCATGGGTGGTGACAGTGACAATGCCGAAGCAAAGTCACTGGGGAGAGCCCAAGCAGAGACGACGAAACGAAGGTTCCCCGGAAGGGAACAGACGTCTAATCGTCCCTACAAGGGCAGGTAGCAGCGGTTGAAGGCTGCGGTAACGGATTCGCAAAGGAATCCGTTCTTGTGACGAGCGCAAAGGCAAGTCGGGCAAGAACCGGTAGTGCAGGTCGATGACCTGCTAGAAGAATTCGAGATACCTAGGGGGGACGTGGGCGAAAGCGTGCGTCGAGGCGGGCAACGATCGATGGGAGACCGGTGCAGGCGGATCTGGACGTGCGGGGACACGGGGGCGGCGCATGGTTGCGGACGGCACGTTTCGCACCGACTGCCAAAGCGCAGTGCTGCCGGAGGAGCGCGAGTTGGCAACTCGCCTCTCCAGAGACGTGGCGACCACAATGTGGTCACGCCTTGGGCACTTGGCCCGTGTCCGATGGGTCAGTGACGACGCCGTCGGGTGGTGTCCGGCTTACACCGCAGTGCGATGAGGCCGCGCGGAGGCTGGTGGGCCCCCTAGGGTTGCTTATGCCAATTGCATACGCGTGGCAGAAGCTATTGCGACCAGTATAAGCGGACGGAAGTGTGAGCGCAACGGCTCAAAAGATTCCGCAAAGTGGTGCGAGATGGGTCTTTTGCCAAACAATCGGCCGCCAAGTGCCCCGCTATAGTGATTCGACCCATTTTGGAGCGGCAGCATGGCAAACGACGAATCACTCTCAGGAGCACCCGCAGACGGCTTGTCCACCGATGTTGGACAAGAGGCAACTGCAGTAGCCTCCGCGCCGGCGGCCTCGACCCAGAAGCCGTCCAAGCAGGTGACTGGTGCGCCGAAAGGAAAGGCGAAGAAGAAGGACAAGTTCAAGGGCAGGCCGCCGACGCCGCAGTACAACGTGCGCGCCACGATCGTACGGAGGCAACTCACGGTCGGCGACCAGTCGTTGTTTCGCCTGGTCGAACTGCAGTGGCCTCACGTGCACCACGCGCTGTACTACATCACCGTGTTCGCGCCGGAAAGCATCGGCGGGCGCGTCGTCACCGCAGCGAACAAGGGCATCAAGGCGTACATCAGCGAGAAGCTGGAGGTGGCCAAGCAACTGTTGAAGGACGCCCAAGAGGTTGCTCAGGACGCCGGTGTGTTGATGGGGGAACACGGTTTCACCAAGGAAGTCGTGGTGGAAGTCTCGTCGCAGGTTGAGACTGACGTGCTCCAATTGATCAGGACGTTGGACGACTACGTCGTGGTGAGCGACTCACTTTGGATCGGCCGGGAAATCGACGACAAGAAGAAGGAAGACGCTCACGCCGACGTGAAGTCCACCCTGTCGACGCTGCACAAGCTGGCGATCAGGATGCGTACGAAGCTGATCGAATACCGCAAATCGAAGATTGAGAAGAACCAGACCAAGTCCGACCAAGACATCGCGGTCGAGTTCGAGCAGATGGTCTTGGGTATGACCGGAATCGACATCCAGACGGCGCGTCCCGCGGCTCTGCAGGATCCGGTTTCTGATGGGGCGCCGCAGAAGGTGCCTGCAGCGCATCGGGCAAACCTGGGAGACCAAACAGCGGCCGGGCGACAGGCGAAGGGTGCGGCGCCGGAGCGCGCTCCCGCGCCGGAGTTGAAGGACGCTGGTCAGGCGGCAAGTTTCGCAACCGCTGAGGCCTAAGCATGTCATCGAGCCCAGCGGATGTGGTCCACCAAGCTGTAGGAACAATTCAATCGGCTACGGCAGTAGCAGGCCAGGTCCTGAATGGGATGAGCCCGTCGGACTTCGCCGCTTCATTGCTGGCGGCCTCCTTGGAGCGAGCCGACGTTTTGCTTGCCATGGTGTTCCTGGGCGGCGCACTAGGCGCAGGCTGCTGGATCGGATGGGAGCTCTCGAAGTTTCTGTTCGGCGTCATCAGGTCGGTTGGGCGATCGGCACTAGGTAAGCCAGCCCCAAGTCCCGGTCGCACCATAGGCTGATGGGTATCCGCACCGTGAGGGCCAGTCATGGCAATGACTGAGGCTCAGTCGGCGGTCGTCAATGCGCTTGATGAATGCTGCTGCGTGGTGTCAATTCCGGGTAGCGGCAAGACGACGGTCATCACGCATAAGATTGCCAACATCCTGAAGTCCCGCACGACACGTCGGGTAACGGCTGTGTCCTTCACGGCGGAAGCTGCGCGCGAACTTAAACAGCGTACGCTGAAGCTGGTCCCGCCTCGTGATCAAGAGAGACTAACGACCGGAACGTTTCACTCGTTGGTGATCAGGGCGCTCCGAAAACACGGCCACGAGGCCGTAAAGCGCAAGATCGCGCCGGAGGGCACGTGCCGGCAGTACTTTGAGAGAGCCGTGCTGCTGGCCACTGGCGAGGACCATGTAAGTCTTAGCGAGCGGGCATGGGCAGAGAAATGCCGGATGACCTCTGCCGGCTCGTATTCCCCAGATGAAGATGGCGAGGTGCAGCGCGCCGCGGTGGAGGGATACCACGCGATGATGCAGGCGGCGAACCTTGTGGACTTCGGCGAGCTGATGCAAATCGCACTACGGCTATGCGAGCAGGACACGCTCCTGCTAGGACAGCCTGGCGATCAACTGCTGGTCGATGAGGCACAAGACATCGATGAGCTCCAGTTGAACATGATCCTGGAGCACCAAGGACGTGGTGTCATTGTTGACCTGGTAGGCGACGATGACCAGAGCATCTACGCATTTCGAATGGGGCTCGGCATCAAGGGAATGAACAGGTTCAAGGAATTCGCAGAGGCGCGTGAACTCCACTTGGACACGAACTTCAGATGCAGGCCTGCGATCCTGGAGTGGGCAGGCCAGGTTGTAGAGCAGAACGCGACCGGAAGGATAGACAAGGAGCTGAAAGCCGCGAGAGCCGCCGGCGGCACGATCGCATTCAGGTCGGCCGAGAACGGGGCGAAGGAAGAGGCCTGGGTATTCAAGCAGGTAAAACAGCTATTCCAGACAAGGGCGGGAACGGTAGCCATCATCGCGCGGCAGAACCACTATCTCCAGAGATATGAGTTGGTCCTGAAGGGAGATCCAGAGAAGGCCCTGAAGGGTGATACGGAGAGCGAGAGTGTCCCGACGAAGCGGCTCTCCGGAAGTTCCATATGGGACGAGGGCCCGGTGTGCATGTTCGTCGCTCTTCTGGTTGCGATCCAGCGATGGAAGTCACCGGCTGGCTTCGAGCAATTCCTGTACTGGATGGAAGTCAGGGCGAACGTCATTCACGACCTATCGAAGCAGTTCGGGGCCCGGTTGCTAAAAACACTGGATGTCGAACTGCCTGAGGCCGATTGCGGCGAGTGGGAACCGTCAACTGAGAAAGTTCTTCTAGGTGCACGACAGACGGTCGAATGGAAACGTAGCTTGGGCAGCAAGGCAACTGATGAAGCGACGAATGCTCTGATTCGAGAGGTCTGCGCCTGGTGCGTGGCGTATGCGGCAGAGATCGGTCCAGACGGTCAAAAGGGGAAGAACAAGCTTCGAGAGATGGAGCGGCTGCAGACGATGTCGCTGCTGCCGATGGTGGCTGACACACTGTGCAAGTTCAAGGGCTCGGTGGCAACGCGCATGAACACCATATCGAAAATGGATTCCGACTCGGCCGAAGACGCCTGGGCGGTGCGACTGGTGTCCATGCACGGGTGCAAGGGCTTGGAGTTCGATTCTGTCTTCGTGGTTGGATGCGAACAAGGAACGATCCCGGGACAGAGCGCGGAAGATGAGGACCTCGTAGCGGAAGAGCGACGATTGCTCTATGTCGCGATGACGCGAGCGAAAGACCACTTGACGGTCACGCACGCTCTGCAATACCCGGTGCGTCGGCCTCGTGAAGGGAAACCGAGCGTCAAGGCAGCAACGGCATGTGAATTCCTGTTGATGCCTGGAATGATGCCAGCATCGCCGCTAGAGGAAGCGCTGGACGCATAGTGGCAAGCCGGGTGAAGAGCGTTTGTCCGAGATAGTGGTGCTATCAGGGGCTAATCCAAAGCACATCGACCGACTTTAAGCAAATAGACTCACCAGAAGCCACTGGACGATTGCATGCTATTCAACTCATACGAGTTCCTGTTCCTCTTCCTGCCGATCACGCTGGGTGTGTTCACGTGGCTGAATCGTAGAAGCGGAGGCCAATCCGCTGTCGCCTTTCTGGGAGCTGCCTCCATCTTCTTCTACGGATGGTGGGACTACCGATACGTGGGCTTGCTAGGTGCAAGCATCTTGTGGAACTGGTGGATAGGAACGTCCCTGATGTCAACGCCAACAAAGCGAAAGCTAATCGTTGGCGTGTCAGTCAACTTGCTCCTGTTGGCGTACTACAAATACGCGAACTTCTTCGCTAGTGTGACGCTGGTGGCTACGGGGTTTGACGCCGGGTTGAGCAAGATCGTGCTGCCGCTGGGAATCAGCTTCTTCACCTTCACCCAAATTGCTTTCTTGGTCGACGCATACCGTGGTCAAGTGAGAGAGAAGGGGCTCCTGAACTACGTACTGTTCGTGTCGTTCTTCCCGCACTTGATGGCGGGGCCGGTGCTGCATCACAAGGAAATGATGCCGCAGTTCGCGGCGCTACAAGGAAAGAAACCTGAAGCGCCGATGGTTGCGAATGGCCTCGTTCTGCTTGTCGCAGGTCTATTTAAGAAGCTGGTGGTCGCAGACTACATTGCGAGGTACGTGGACCCGGCTTTCGCGAACGTCGCGACCATGCAGATCATGGACGCGTGGACTGCAACTCTCGGCTACACGATGCAGCTGTACTTCGACTTCAGCGGGTACTCGGAGATGGCAATGGGCATCGCGATGCTGTTCGGGATCCGGCTGCCGTTGAACTTTAACTCGCCGTACAAAGCGGCGAACATCGCAGACTTCTGGAAGCGCTGGCATATGACACTGTCGCGGTTTCTGCGCGACTACTTGTACATCCCGCTAGGCGGAAACAGGCATGGCTTCGGCCGAATGCTGGCCGCGCTGGCGTTGACGATGGTATTGGGCGGGTTGTGGCATGGCGCTGGCTGGCAGTTTGTGATCTGGGGATCGTTGCACGGGGCCATGCTGATCGGACACCGACTTTGGTCGCGCGCAGGGCTGAGCATGCCGGACTGGCTGGGCCGCGCATTGACCTTCGCAGGGGTGATGTTGGCGTGGGTAATGTTCCGAGCGAGTTCAGTCAGCGATGGACTGCTTGTTTGGAAGAAGATGGCAGGTCTCGATGGGATCGTGCTGCCAGTTGTCTACAGGTCGGCGGAAGTAGCCGGTATCCACACAGAAGTCTCTCCGTTTATCAATGGCATCGAGATCTATTGCCTGATCGTGGTCGTGACCTTTTGCATGACCACGAGAAACGTCCACGAAGTCTGGGAATCGTGGACCACCCCGAGGAAGCGCAATCTTCTGGCATTGATCGCGATGGCGGCCGTCTCTTGTTTCGCCGTCAATAGCGGCGGGCAGTTCGTCTACTGGCAGTTTTGAACCGTACCTACACCGCATTTGGGTGTTGAGCGCCGCGCAAGCAGTTCAACGCAATGAGAACAGAACCATACCGAGGCGACAGCTAACAATGAACCGTCACGTGAACGCCCTGAAGAACGTACTCGAGTCGCGCGACCCATGGCTTCGCTGGATCGCCTTGTGTTGCGCCGGCGTTGCTGCGACATGCCTGCTGTTGGCTCTCGCGGTGGCCACAAGAGCAGTAGTGAAGCGGGACATCCCGCTGGGTCAACCCGCGGCACTCTTCGCGATCGGCGTCGTTATTCTGGCGGCGACGCGTGCCATGTGGGACTACGCCAGATGGGGACGCAACGTTGCTGTGGTGGTAGTGGTATGCATCACCTGGGTGATGGCCGAAAAGATCTCGAGTCTGCTCGGCGACTGGTTCTTCACGATGAAAGCGCCGATCATTGTCTTCGGCGCAGTCTCTCTCGCGTACTTCACTGGCCCGACAGGACGATACCTGTTCAGGAAGAAAGATCCTGAAGACCAACCACAGGAAGCGCTGGAATGAAGTCCTGGAAGCGGTGGAATCTCGCGCTGGCGATTGGACTTGTCGCTGCGGGGGCAGTAGTGCCCGCCTTCAATCTGTTGATCGACCCGTACTCGGTACTGGGCACGGCGGAATGGATGCGTCAGGGATACAACGTGAACGAAAGGTTCAGAAAGGTCGAACACCTACGTACGCACCCAGGTGAGCACGATTCGTACATCCTCGGCTCAAGCATCATGGGCCTGTTCCCGCCGGAGGTCGCTCAAGAGGTGCATCCCGATGGCCACTGGTACAACTTGGCGTTCCTTGCAGGAACTCCACCAGAAGCGCTGAGGGCCCTCAAGTTTCTCAAGTCACAGGGCCAGCCGATCAGAGAAGTGATGTTCGGCATTGACATGTTCGCGTTTCGGAAACTAGATGGGACCGGGAGCGAACCATGGAAGCGCGAGCACCCAATGGTCACCGGGGAGTCGTGGACCAAGTGGCGAACAAGCCAAATACTCGCGTCCACATTCATGGACGGGCTCGAGAAGGTTGGGCACAACTTCAACAAGCAGCCTCGCTTGTCTTTCGACGTCGACGGTACTGGGCGGTACTTCCTGCTCAACTGGGACCGCGAAATCGCTGCCGATCACGCCGCCTTCATCGCCAGGCAGATAACTGGCAAGCACAACGGCGATGGTTCTGGACCGAAGAGAAGCAGCGTCGCCTTCATTCAAGAGCGGTTCGATGAACTGGGGGAATTGAAGCAGTGGTTGGATGCCAACGGCGTCAAAGCGCACTTCTGGGTCAATCCGATGCACAGGAAGAACATGGCGACGCTGACGGAGGCTTCGATTGATGACTTCCGCCGGCGCGTGACAGCTGCGGTGGGCGAAGTCCCTGATTACTCGAGTCGGAAGGACTTTTGCGACAACGACGACCTCTTCTACGAATGGAAGCATTTTCGGCCCGTAGCGGCCGCGCAAATCATTCGCGAAGTGCTCGCTCGCGACGACGGAATGATGATCCCCCCAGGCCACGAGATTGATTCGCCAAAGCTGCTAAGTCAACGATAGCCAAGCCGGCAGCCCGAGACACCCTTGGAGGTGCCCGCCTAGCAAGCTGTCAGCTCATGTGTGGTCGCGGTGCGCGCAGAGGACCGGGATTGTGGGCACTTGAGCCCTGTCGGTCGACCCGTAGAATGCTACCTGAGCGCCGCGAACGCCGTCTCCGGGAGGCCGTCAGACGTCGCGTGGACCGCCTCCCTCGGCGCGCACGAGCTAGACAGTGCTGTGTTGCGAGGTATAGACCATTTCCGCCGCCTTTTTCGAGGGTATGTTCATGGGCCACAGCTGCCACTATGCGAGGACGGATGCTCGGATCGGAGCGTTTCGTGTGCGAACGCCCGAGCTGAGCGTCGCGCAACATGAACATGAAGGAGCTTGGTGGGATGGCAACGCAAATACCGCAAGAATGGAATCGAGGAAAGCATCTCATGGGTGCTGACACTCCGCAAGCCGGTAGGCAACCTGAAGCCTGGCTTGACGCTGTCCCAGATGAAGCGCTGAGACAGATTGCGGCCGCCTGGGACTCGCTGTCCGAAGTGCAGAAAGAGATCATCTCGGCGTCGGTGGCCACCTTCTTGCAGGCAAATGAAGGGCGCCAGCAGTAGGTCTCTGTTGTAAATCGGGTTCCAATGGCGGGGCCATGCGCCCCGTTTTGAGCTCAAACAGTTGCTTTTTGAATAGACTTGTGGCGTGACCAGAGCAACCACGCTATCGACGGTGCAAGTTCGGGAGCGGCCGGAACAGGCTGGCGCCCGGGTGCGTCCATACTTTTGGACGACGCCGGAGGTGGCAACGCTCTCGCAGCTCTGGGATGAAGGAAGGGGCCTCCAGCTTCTACTGACGGCTCTACCTGGGCGCTCTCAGAGCGCAATCGAACAGAAGGCGTCAGACATTGGGTTGCCAAAGTCAGAGCAGGCTCACCCCATAGGACCGCGGGCGGACGACGACGTCGACGCTGAGATCACCGCTGCGTACTCGAACGGGGAACGTGGGGCGGTACAGAAGCTGTCGGCAAGCCTTGGCGTCCCTCATTGGTGGATCTCGAGAAGGGCAGGACAACTTGGGCTGGTTAAGCCGCGGTTGAAAGAGCCCGACTGGACCGTAGCAGAACTGGAAATTCTGGAGCGCGCTAGCAAAGATGGCGCCGCCATGGCACACCGCGCTCTCCGGCTGGCTGGGTTTGATCGCAGCGTCGGAGCGGTGGCGTCACGGATCAAGGCGATCGGAAGTCTGGAACACGGCGATGCGTTGAGCGCACGAGGTCTCGCCACCCTGATGGGCGCCGATGAGAAAACTGTCGTCAGGTGGATAACGACGTCGGGCCTAGAGGCAGCGAGAAGCGGCGCTGGCTGGCGCATCACCCGCAAGGCGGTTCGAGCGTGGGTGATCGCGCATCCGCAATCCGTAAACCTGCAGTGCGTGGATGCCTGCTGGTTCATCGATCTACTGGCTGGGTCGTGAGCCGATGTGGTGGCTCTCACTAGGAGACTTCTGAATGAATCAACTTCGCTCGATACTCTTGGCGGCGACGCTTCTGTCTGGTGCCGGCGTTGTTTGGGCGGCCGAGGACGCAGACCCCGGCCAGGCGCAACCTGCCGAAGCAGGCGCTGCCGGGTGCACACAGAAGCATTCAAAGGCACTTTGCATCGCACGCGCTGGGCACATAGCAGGTGCCTTGAAGGACGCGGCGCCGGGTGAAGTTAAAGCGTTGATGGCCAACAAGAACGGAGATGCGTTGTGGTATGCCGGCGCAGCAGCTGGATCAGGCACGCGCGTATTCCGGCAGGCTAAAGGTTTTTCAACCGGGGCGGAGGTGGGCGTTCTGCTGCTTGGAATGCTGTCGTCCATGACCGGGAACATCGACCTGGTTGGCAGAAATGTGGTGGTTGCGTGGATGCCCGCACAGCTCGCGGCGAGCAAGGAAGAGGCTAACGAGCGGGCGGAGCAGATGCTGCTCGATGCCACGTTTGCTAGCTTCAATGGCTCGACCATTTCGGTTGAGTCGACCTCCGCGGCGAAGGTCGGTGATCCCTATTCCCTGAAGAAGTCGGACTTGATTCGGTACAGGGTTGAAGGTGGCATTTGCGAGGGCCATGAGTGCTTCCTCATGCCGCAGATGAAGTCGAGCCCAAATGGGGGCGTGATGGGGGCGCGAGCTTATGCGACAAAGGGACCCGACTTCGTGGGCGGCGGAGACTCGTACCAGTATGCAACGCGCGTTGGGGCCTTGTACGCGCTGGCATTGATAGTCGACGGGAAGCTTCAGACGCACACCTATCTGGAGGAGCTGTCGAAGAGGCTTCCGGACTGGATGTACACGGTGTCGTCTCCAGAAACAAAACTCGCTGGCGGCCAGTGGTTCAACGAGGGCCAGAAGATTCCTGTGATCTATAACCGTGGCAAGGCGATGTACTTCTCTTACCCAGCAGTGGACTCAATGGAAACGGCAACTTTGTCGGCGAACTGATCTCAAGCCGATGGACATGCACCTGACCGCGGGATGTGGAAGCGCGGACACCCTTGCGTGTTACGCATGCGTATGCGTTACCTGGAAGAGCCTTCTGGGCTTCGTGCTACCGGCACTCATTGCCGCTGTCTATGTCCCTCGGGTTGCAAAGGAAGCGTCGATCGACGATTGGCTGATTTTGATGTTCGCTACCATCTTCACTTACGCCAGTCGTAAGTCCTTAGGTGGAGGGATCTCGCACGAGCCGTGGTACGTCTATATCGTCGCACTTTGGGGGATGAACGCGTGTTCTACGGACAGGCTGTCGTCGTTGAGGTCGATTCCCTTGGTTGGCGTCTTCTCTTTCGTGTCGCTCGCAGTGCCCGATGTCGTGAGCATGGTGACGGAGAGGCCAGCGTCGGGATACGGAATCCCTGGAGGCAACGGACTGCTTGATGGCCTGGTCCTGAAGACGGCCATGGCTGTTGGCCTCACGTACTTGGCATACCAGTTGAAGATTCGGCCGATCCTGCCAAACAAGCGCAGGCGCGGCAAGTCCTACGACTCACGCTCGAGAGAATTCCTTCTCAACATGAGGCCAAACTACTTTCGTCAGGTCGAAGACTGGGAAGGCAAGCTGAACCTCTTGACGTCTGCGCCAGGCGCAAAGGAAGGTGCCGGCAGCACCGTGAGCATCTGAATCGCAACGGCCGTCGATGGTTCCGGCTCGATGGTTCCTGCTGTGACGACAATATTGATTATGTCAACTGCCGCATATTTATTTGACTGCCCGCAATGTGTGCGCTCACTTCTTGATTAGGACACACCATTCGGCTGTGGCAATTCAAGGATTGGAGAGTCCCATTGCGCTCCGAACAGGCTCTCGCAGAGATACGTGCGAAACAAGGGGCCCACAAGCCGGCCAGCGGCGCCGTTCTTCCGCCAGTCCTCCTGGTACTTGATGTGCGCTTCGAACAGCACCTGGGCCTCGAAGCTGTGCCGGTGCATGAGCTTGCTCTCGTCGTCACAGGTGGCGAACACCCGCAGTGCTTCGGCGACGCGCTGCTCGCGGAATTCCTGCTCCGCGAACGTGTGTCTGCGTGAGGACGAGTCACCTGCAACCGCTATCGGCCTAGGCGGCGGCGTCGCGGACATCCCGCCACGCGAAAGCACCTCCTCCAACCAACGAGCAGGAGAGGCAAGCGGCTCAAGACGGCGGTTCTGAATGCGCACTTCCAAAGCGTCTAGCCCTGCAGTAAAGGCCGTCTCACCGTGAAGCTGGATGAACCGATCAGTCCATTTGACGGTCAGGCCCACGGATCGCGCTCGATCGTGGAGCACCATGTTCACCGGATCGGCATCTGCGCCCTCTTCCGCACGCCCGGCCGCCAACGGATTCGGCTGCACTTCGAACTGAATGTCACCGATCGCCCTGCCCTCGCGGTACGTCACCAGTCGAACCTCGATCTCTGACTGGGAGTTCAGCTCGCTGACCGCTCGACGAAGTACGTCTCGATGGAAGATCTTGTACTCACCTCCCGTGTTCATGCGACCTGGCTGGGTACTCAACGCGTCCCGCCACCACCTCCAGTGGTGCCTTGTGGTGCGGCGCGAGTTCTTGTACCTGGCGCAGATTTCGTAAAGCGCCAACGCTGCGATCGAACGAAGACGCGCATTGGTGACCAACGACAACGTCGCATAAGGCATCGGCTCGAGGACATCGCGCTTGAAGTTGCTGCTGTACTCCCATGTGATCACGTTCTGCCCGCCCACCATGCGGAGGTCGACGCCGCCGATCAGTTGGGCAGACGACCAATAGGCATCGTCCCGGCCCACTGGGGACTCCCACTGAATGAGACATGTCTGCATCTCGCGGATGACTTCCTTGAGCGCCTGGTTGTCGTTGGATCCATAGTCGATGAGTTTGGCGAGACGGCGAAGAGGTGCGCTATACGTCTGGCGCTCGATACCCTGGCGCTGTGCTACATACAACATGGCGTTGTAGATCTTGCGCGCGACCAGCGTCAGCGAAGAAGAGGTCGACCGGAGCACCAACATGCGGTCGGATTTTCTAAGGTGCTGGGGGTACGCGCCGTCCGGCGTTTCCTCAAAGATGTCGACCTGATTCATCGGTGAGACCATGCCGCGAAGTATCGCACCGTTCGCCTGACGGCGGGTGAGATTCTCCGGTGACCCCCCTCACCTTCCCGGCGGCAGCGGTGAGGTGTTTCGGTAGGACTCGAGCGCCCTGCTCCGTCCCGAGCTTGGCAAAGGTTGCTGGGCGACCAACTCGAACGAGCGAACGGTGAGGTGATTCGGTAGGTGATTCGGACGGAGCAGCGGCTTGGTCCCGGCGCAAGGGTGAGACGATTCGGTAGGTGTCGCCTCCCAGTGTCATTATTTGAGCGGCAGCAGGCTCCTGGACCCCCATGCGATGCCGTATGACGGCAATTCTTGCGCGTCCGACGCCCAAAGGTGAGTGGACTCGGTAGGTTGGTGCTGTTCGAGATGCTTAGGGGCGCTCCGCCCTACCCTAGCCTACCGATTCCTCTCACCCAAAGCCCCCATCGATGCTCACCCAAGCCCCTGTCCGAGCACACCAATCGCCGATGTCCACTCACCTGTCCTACCGGATCGTCTCACCCAATTCTCGCTAAGTCTTTGTCACACATGGTTTTTTTGGGCTCTGTATTAGTTCTTGTATTCCTTTTATATTTCATGTAACCCTCGTAGTAGGCTAGCGCTGGAGGTGTTCGGGTTTTATGATCTCATTCGTTCAAAAACACGGACTCCCCAAAGATTGGAGCGCACGCCTTGTCTACACAGAATCTTCCGTTTCCACGAGTCTCTCTAAGTCGCATCATGCAGGTCTCTGGCGTGGCGGCAGAAACCCTCGATGCAATTCGGGAGACATTCCTGGCCCCACAAAAGCAGAAGATCTCGCCTACCCTCTCGACGGGCAAGTTGGCTGAGCTTTGTGGCATCAACCCGGATCAGGTGCTCTACAGAGTCTCCCGCGACGATCCTACCAGCCTCCTGCCGAAGGGAAGTGTTGCCCGGGGCAACAACCGCAGATCCTTCACTGTCCAGGAGGCTGCCTTGTGGTCGCGAGCATATCGGCCTGAGAAGGTGAGGCCAGAGGGTTGCCGCGCGATAACAGTCGCCGTCGGCAATTTCAAGGGCGGGGTCAGCAAGACCACCACGACGATGACTCTAGCGCAAGGGCTGGCGCTCCGGGGCCATCGCGTGCTGGCTATTGACCTCGATCCGCAGGGAAGCCTCACAACCCTCTTCGGCCTGAGTCCGGAAGCGAATAGCCTTGATGGTGACGACACCCTCCTCCCCCTCTTCTCTGGTGAACAAGACAGCGCCAGATACGCAGTCAGAAAGACGTACTGGTCAGGGATCGACATGATTCCTGCGAATCCACAGCTCTACAACGCCGAGTTCGTTCTGCCGGCGAGGCAGATGAAGGAACGGTCGACTGGGATGCTCTTCTACAAGGTTCTGGACATGGGCCTCGAGGATCTGCGCGACGACTACGACGTGATCCTGATCGACACGAGCCCTTCACTGAGTTACACGGTCATGAATGCATACATGGCAGCGGACGGCATGATCGTGCCGATGCCGCCGAACACGTTGGACTTCGCTTCATCCGTGCAGTTCTGGAGCCTCTTTTCGGACCTGGCGCATGACATCGCCCAACGGGGGGGTAGGCGCGAGTTTGACTTCGTGCATGTCTTGCTGGCTAAAGTGAAAGCACGCGACGACAACGCTGCTACGGTGACCGGGTGGATCAATAAGGCGTATTCGGAATTCGTGTTGCCGGTGGAGATCCCGGAAGAGAAGGCGGCCGGAACTACTAGCCTGCAGTTCGGAACCGTGTTCGACGTCACGACTTGGGAAGGCACCCGACCGTCATACAACCGAGCAAGGGATGCCGCCAACCGGGTAGTCGACCTGGTCGA
>Ga0307509_10002237_pt1 | contig 31684 bp, 27 predicted proteins | sample 10_EM_MG_FD_202245 | JGI IMG/M metagenome (GOLD analysis project Ga0307509, IMG submission 202245) | Populus trichocarpa ectomycorrhiza microbial communities from riparian zone in the Pacific Northwest, United States - 10_EM | ecosystem: Host-associated > Plants > Roots > Unclassified | place...
GATGTCTCATGACCACCACAAAAGATACAGCCCTGTAAGACGGAATGACATAGGAAGGAAGACGCTTTAGACAAAGCCGTTGTTCGCCAGTGAGAACAATGGAAGATAGTAACATGAAATTCAACACAAACCTGTCAAGAAATGGTTCTGTAGATTAAGTGACGAAAGCTTCGGTTGAGCTTCATACTCACTATTGCGGATATGAAGGTGGATATGGAGGTGGATGTGAAGGTGGATGTGAAGGTTGACATTCCGCGTAATGGCATGCGTCATCAAGATAGGCATTACACAACACACATACAGCCCACGCATCTCTTAGTCCGGTAGTGAACTTTATCAACAATCTTCAGCTGCGGGACAAAATGTTCAATTCCTGACAAAATTGTATTTACATAGCATTCCATAGCATACTATGATAGGCGCGTAGAGTGCTCGCAAGAGGCCCCCTTCCGCATCATCCACCATGTCAAAGATCTCCGTTGATTCTGCCTTTGGTCGTTGTGTATTTTGAATGTAAATTCCTCTCTTGCTTGCTTTTCCTCGGCTTATCTTTCTGGCATTGGCGTCTTTCGGCTGGTGAGAGGGGCACCTCGCAGCGGCCGGGGAGGGGGGCGTAATGCTGGGCTGTAGGATAGGACAGCAGTCTTATCCCATGATCCAGACAGCGCACGAAGTTTCATTGGAGGAAACTATTATACAACCGACTGTTATGCATAAAAAAAGTCTTGCCGCCCGGATTACTGTGGCAAGGCGAAACTACGTTATCAGATTCACCTTCCTCGCTACGGTACTGGCGCGCCATCTTCTAAGTCTTTCGATATGTAAGAGCTATTCCCCTACATTTTGTATTCCGCAAACTCAAAATGTCCTGGGGTTATAGCCTGGGCTACAATGGAGAGAACAAGGTCAATATTTGAGACCGGCCATCCACAATGGTGTCATACAATTGTTCCATGCTTTACTATATGAGTTCGTAGTATGGAAGGAGTTGGTGTGAAGCATGTTTGCTATTCGAAAACTTTTTAGGGATAGGTGATTGAGTTGGCCAGTTGATGGAATCACTGGCTCTAGGAAGTATTCCCAGCGCAAGCGGATTCTACTCATCCTGCGCCAAGCTTATTACGCCTGTTGAGTCAACTTATTCTTTTGCCTGGGTCTATTTTATGCTAAATACCACCTAGACCCCAACCCTCAGGCCCTCTAATAAGTGAACCTTCTTGCTTATCGGTAGAATATGGTAATAATTGAACGGTGGGCTGCTATATTCTTCTATGGTGCGTGGACAAAATTAACCGCGCACCAACGATTGATAGCAAGGCAGCATTCGTCATCACTCTGCACTTTCAACACCACCTGAAGGAATTTCTAGATCAAATATTAGTTTCCACTATGTATTCTACTGTAAATTTACATTTACATTTACTTTTTATTTTTATTTTTTTGGTTTTCATCTTATTGGGGTTGGTGGAGGGGGAGCGGGGCTGTTGTTATGGCCCGAGTTTTTTCGTGTTCGTTGATGAGCTGCCACCGACAATAGTAAACCGGATTCACTCTGGATTGGGGCGCTTGGAATAAAATGAAAACCTTCCTTCTGCCCTCGGTAACGAGCTCATTCTCCCTTGAGCTGGAGGGAGAAATGCCAGATACTGGTATCTAAAGGGAGACTCTCCACAGCAGGCTCGAGTGCTCTGTATTGTGCCGGCACTCTTTTTGGTAGACTCTACGATGCGGATACCTGTACTACACAAGGCTAGAGGGGAGGATGCGAGAAGCGTAGGGCAAATCTCTCCCGGAATCACTCCATAAGCACGCTATCCATACAAAGGAGGACTCCATCGTCCATAGGATGGGCGAAAGCTAGGCATCATAGTTGGGAAACACCTCTAACACCTTGGAGGCAAACATTCCATCTTTGCTGGAATAATTAACTCCTCACACGCAATAGTCTCATACTCAATAGTCTCATACCCAATTCACTCGAAGCAACTATTTCCCTATTCAATTTACCAATCATTTCTTTTCCCAGGGAGAAACACGCACAAAGCTTGAAGAGCAACAATGATCCGATTAAGTACAAAAGGGTTCCGGTTCCAGAACCGGATCCGGAGAAGGTTTTGATCAACATCAAATATAGTAGAGGTGAGTTATAAGATCTAATTTAGCTTGATAGTTAGTTCTAGTTATTAAATTTAATTCTGATCCTAGTTTGCCTTACCGATCTTCACTTAAAGCCCCTGCTAGACTGCGGCAATGGGAAGTTATTAACAATGAATAGGCGTGGAAGAGTGATTGGCATTTGCGTACCAAAAAAACCTGATTGGAGGTCACGAAGGTATGGTCTTTTGATCGAACTAAAAAGTGTACGTTTCTGACAGTCTTCAAGGTGGTGCCGCTGTGAGTGGACTGGTTGAGGAGATCAGAGTAGGCGACCAAGCGGGCATCAAGTGGCTTAACGAGAGTTGCGTCTCGTATGAATTCAGTAATTTCATTCCGTCGGGCTTCTATAGAACCTACAAACGTGGAATAGGTATAGCCGGAGGCGAGCTCTTGTGTAGAAAGGCTCTATTCTCGGGATGCACCGTGCCTGTAGATGGTAACTTCCAGCAATGTGATTGCCGAGACGGTACGTGGAGCTGGAATTCCCAAAGGAGCACCGTTGGATGCGAGTGGCACGATTATCTGTTCCGGAATCATTGTCTGTGCCTGATGACTACCTATTATCCCTTTCAAGCCAACTCTACTAGGTTTAGAAAGCCCTTAAAGGATTTGATGCCCGTCCAGGTCAAACTATTGCCATTGCCGGTACCCGTGGTGGTCTCGGCTCTCTTGCTGTACGTATTCTACCGTAGGATCTTTTGCTTATACGGGTTAATTGAAGGCTATTAGGTGCAATGTACCAAAGCAATGGGTTCTCGTGTTATAGCCATCGATACTGGACGCGAGGGCCAAAAAATGTGTTTCGACACACTCGATGCTGAGGAATTTGTGGACTTTGCGAAAGGTGATGGAGTGACAAACATCAAATCTGTAACTGCGGGTCTAGGCACCCAAGCTATCTTCCTTGTGGGTGTGAGCAAAAAACCTTCTCATCAAGTCGCTGAGGTAAATCTGCCCTAGAACCACTCCGCCTTTAAAAAGGGGTTAGATAAATGGCATCTGTGGTGGATAATAGTACTGCAGGTCTTGCGGAACTGCAGTTTGCGTAGGCCTGCCCCCGAAAGCCTGCGTCTGAGCCGAAGTATGCTCGACAGTCGCCCGAATGATTACTATAAAGGCGTCCTCCGTTGGCTACCGCCCCGACACTAAAGAAGCAATCGACTTCTTCGCCCGCGGCCTCATCAAAGTCCCCTTCAAAGTCGGAAAACTCTCGGAGCACACTCAAGTCTTCAAACTCATGGAGGAAGGTAAAATTGCTGGAGGCTATGTTCTTGATACAAGAGTAAGTTCAGTCACTTACCCCGAGCCAGTTTTCCAATCTAACATTACTCCGTGCTGTAGAAATAAATGACTGAAGGGGAAACAAGGCTTTTCCTGCGCAAGTACCGCATTGTGCTAGTGAAGTGTGGTGTTATGGTAGCTGTTGTCTTGTTTGTTTTTTTTCGCCTGATTTAGGGGTGTTTCGAAATGTACAGTGCCATAATTTATAACTTCAGTTCACCTTAGCTCTCTGTTCCCCGCCGGTCGTTCACTGTACTAGTGCTTCACGGCGCGCAGCCAACCACGGGGGCCATGGGGAATAGCCATTTTGATTTTACACTTTCAGTCTCAACACTCTAACAAGTGTGATATAAATACACCTACGAGCAGAGGGGAGCCCAAAGTTCAAGCTTTATTTTGTCAACCATGTGTGGGCTGATCGGATGAAGGTGATTATGCACCTCGGAGCAGTGTTCCCAACGGGGCAGTCCGTCCGTCTTTAGTCAGGACGAGGACGGACGACGTTTTGCCGTCCGGTCCCGTCCTCAAGCCAGATTGCCCGACGATTCCGAGTGGAGGACGTCGGGCCCCACAGTCCCCCACCAGTACCCCTGTAATGTCTCAGTTATCCCATTTGATTCTTTGTGCTAGGATATGAGTTTTTAGAAAAAGCAATGATGAAGCGAAACAAACGCCAAGAATAAAGGCGGCTCAAAAATACCAGTAGTAAGTCTATCGCCAGCACATCACTGCTAGATAGCGGAGAAGTTTTGTCATGCTCTTTCACCTCACCATCTTGCTTATCCGAATATATGAACAAAGCTACTAACGCTAAAGGCAGTGGAATAAATACCAGTACATCATTACCAAGTCCTTATATCTATCGATCAATCGTGACTCATATGCGTTCCTTGTTATGTATGTTCTCCTTACCTTTTCTCCGACTCATGTGGTAAGAACAGAAAAATGTAGCACTGAAGGGCAATCAGGCTAGAGTATTGACCGCAACTTAAGTCTATTCTTCTTTTTTGCTTTCTAAACTAACAGTGACAGGGGTGTGGGTGGACAACCAAACGCGATCCTCAGCATTCTAACGATCACCAAACTTGTCCACTCTCTCTCTAGCATGTCTCCCCACCAGGCCACTGATCTCTCATGTGGGCAAAAGAATAAAACATATTACGTTATCTCTGAATGCAAGAAATGCATCACAAAAACTGCCTCTTTCCTCCGGCCTTTCCTCCGACATGTCCTCTTGCTTTCCCTCTGTTGAACTTCAATGGTGGCGATACGATTGAATGACGAGTGACAAACGGTGAAACGAAACGAATGCCAAGCAGCTGCAACTCCAACGATCGCACACTCAAGTGTGGGGAAAGAATCTTTTGTCATCCCGGGCGTTTCTTCATGGAGACTGCCGTTGCCGACCGTCACCGGTCGTCACTTGCAGTCCCCCGTCGTCCCCCGTCGTCCCCCGTCGTCCCCTGCCGTCCCCTGCCGTCCCCCGCAGTCCCCCCAATGCCCCGCAGTCCCCCCAATGCCCCGCAGTCCCCCACAATCCCCCGTCGTCCCCCGTCATCCCCCACAGTTGACTACGATTCCCACGGAAAACCCGCAGTCTTCATGCACACCATGCATATTAATGTCTCAGATTGCCGGGCCCGTCGTCCTCGGTAAAGACGGCCGTCTTTTGATTTTGCGGACGAGGACGGCGTATTTTCTGCCGTCCCGTCCGGTCCTGGGCTCTTGGCAGTCCGTCCTCCGGGCCCTGTAGGGCCCCTGGACCGTTGGGAACACTGCCTCGGAGCTCCAAATTTCAAGGTATTTTAAGCTTCAAAGTTTTGTATGGGCATCAGCATCATAGAAAAAAGGTTCCTATTGTTGAAACCTACTACGGCTGGCCTTGTGTTTCGCACTCTCACTGGAACGACCCAGTGTTTGGAAAACTCTTTTCTACGTTTGACTTGTGGGGTTTCATCTTCTTATCTTATCTTAATCACATCTTATCACTCGAAAGCCTACAGATATCTGCAGTCTGGCCATGTCTTGTCTGATAGGCCCTGAAAGCCAGCCCCCAAAAGGCCCAGGCCGCCCTAGACCCCAAGCCTGACTGAACTGGTCGCTTGCGGATGCTGGTTGTACTTATCCTACAGTAGGATCTTTTGCTTATACGGGGCTAATCGAAGGCTATTAGGTGCAGTGTGCCAAAACAATGGGTTCTCATATTATAGCCATCGACACTGGACGCGAGGAGCAAGAAATGTATCACAACAGACCCGGCGCCGAGGAATTCGTGGGCTTTGCGAAAGGTGATGTGGTGGCAAACGTCAAATCTAGAATCTAGGGTCTAGGTGCCCGAGCTGTCTTCCTTGTCGCTGTGGCCGAGAAACCCTTCCAATACGACGCCGAGGTAACTTCCCCCCTAGAGCCACCCCGCCTTTAAAAAAGAGTTAGATAATTGGCATCTGGGGTGAATAGTAGTACTGCAGGTCTCGCAGAACGGTAGTCTGCGGAGGTCTCCCTCCGAAATCCTGCATTTCAGCCGAAGTATTCTCGACCGTCATACCAATGATTACCATAAAGGGATTCTAGGTCGGCAACCGGCTCGACACCAGAGAAGCAATAGACTTCTTCTTCCCCCACGGCCTCATCAAAGCCCCCTTCAAAGCCGGGAAACTCTCCGAGCTCGTTCAAGTGTTTTAACTCCTAGAGGAAAGCAAAATTGCCGGATGCTATGTTCGCGTAAGTTCACTCATATATCCCGAGGCCGGTTTTCTAAACTAACTAACATTACTCCGTGCATGCAGAAATAAATGACTGAGAATAAAAGACTCTGCCTGAGCCAGTACCGCATACCGCATTGTGCCAGTGAGATCTTCCCGGGTTCGGGGTGGTATCTGGTTTGTAGGTGGTATTGATGGTAGCTGTTGTTTTTTTTTTGTCTAATCTAGGGGTGTTTCGAAATGTGCCATAATTTATAACTTCAGTTCTTGACTTTAGTTCTGTTCACAGCCGGTCATTTATTGTACTGTACTAGCGCTTCGCAGTGCGCAGTGGACCACGGAGGCACTGAAGGAAATGGCCATCTTGATTTTACACTTTCCCTCTCAGCACGCTAGCAGGCTGTGATATAAATACATCTACGAGCAGCGGGGAATTCAAAATCTCAGCTTTAATTTGTCAATAATGTTAGAGCTTATCGAGTGAAGGTGATTCTGAATAGAGGAACTCCAATTTTCAAGGTATTATAAGCTTCAATGTTTTCCACAGGGAAAAAAGGTTCTTATTTGAAGAAAAAAAAAACCACTGTTCTCAGGTGCTCGCACACACAACTCCAATCTACACGCCCAAGATCTTTCAATATGTTTCTCCTCCGATTGCCACAACATGTTGTTATCACGCTACTTTAAGCCAAAATTTCACATGCCGAATATATCTACCGGTCGTACTAGGATTAATTTCCCTTAGTGAGGCACTATCTTCATTAAAACTTTGTCCGCAGTGGGGGCCGATCGCGGGATAATAATACCTAAGCTGAGTTGATAGCTCGCTTTTGCCTCACATTCAATAATAAGAGCGGTGAGAAGTGCTTGGGATTGATATATTTTGTCTATCCTGGTACCAATCTGTCTAAGCAACCATTATGTGGACTAGTACAATTGATCGGGGGGGGAGAAAAAGAAAAGGAATTGTTGAAAAGGAGTAAAGGAGGAGCGGGGAATTCGGGAGGAGGGTTTACGATCGGGAAGGGATAGAAGTGAATAGTATAATGGAATTCCTAAGCTGTACTGATGTGTCTTAATAAACCCCCGTTCTCCGTTAACACTAAACCTGGATTATAAACAGAAACTGACAAATGTGAACTCGACTAGATAAGGGAAGCTATATAGAGGTTGGGGTGAGTATATGATACATGAGTGTATTCCCACTGAATATGATTTCCTTGGACTGAGGGGGAGAATGATATCTCAGCGCGGAGTTATTGTGACGGGAGGCTTACTCCGGGAGAGGGCAATTACCGGGGGCGGCCTTGGGAAATGCGGGAGAAGGTTGTGGGTGAATGGGGGGAGGGGAGTAATGACCGCAGCGGGCGTGTGTGCAGAGCAAGTGTTGTCCTTGTGGAGGCGGCATTAGGCTAATGTACAGGTAATCGAAGGAGGTAGGGGGGTAATAGCTCTTGGTCCTTAGGCCGTGCTAGGGGCTGTGGATGCTAGAGGCTGGAGCAGTGCTACTACATCCACATGTCCCCTCTCGACAGCCAAACTGAGTGGTGTTTGGCCCTGGTTATCAGGCTTGTTGGGGTCCACGTCGTCCCGTTCGAGCAGCAGTTTCACCACTCCCACGTGCCCGCGCTCAGCAGCCCAACAGAGAGGTGTTAGCCCACAGCTGCCCGGCTTTTCGGGGTTGATGTCGTCCCGTCCGAGTAGTATCTTCACCACTCCCTCGTACCCACTCTCAGCAGCGTAACAGAGTGGTGTTTGAAGAGAGGAACCCGGCTTGTCGGGGTTAACGTCGTCCCGTTCGAGAAGTAGTTTCACTACTCCCTCGTGCCCATTCTCAGCCGCAAAGCAGAGTGCTGTTTGCCCTAAGTGGTTCGACCTTTCGGGGTTAACGTCTTCCCGTCCGAGCAGCATTTTCACCACTCCTTCGTATCCATTCCAAGCAGCAAAAGAGAGTGGTGATTGTCCGAGGCGACCCAGTTTGTCGGGGTTGACATCGTCCCGTCTTAGTAGTATTTTCACCAATCCCTCGTGCTTATTCTCAACAGCAAAACAGAGTGGTGTTTGTCTAAGGCGGCCCGGCTCGTCGGGGTTGACATCGTCTCGTCCGAGAAGTATCTTCACCACTCCCTCGTGCCCATTCTCAACAGCAAAGCATAGTGGTGTTTGCCCAAGGCGGCCCGGCTTGGCGGGGTTGACGTCGTCTCGTCCAAGTAGTATTTTCACCACTCCCTCATGCCCATTCTCAGCAGCAGCAGATAGTGGTGTATGCATATTTCCACCCGAGTTATCAGGGTTGACGTCGTCCCGTCCAAGTAGTATTTTCACCACTCCTTCGTGCCCATTCTCAGCAGCCCATACAAGAGGTGTGTTACCAGCGCAGTCTTCTTGGTTGATATCACACTCTTCCACCTCTACAAAACCAGTCACAATCTCGTCGATCCCAAACATAGACGCACAGTGTAGGCCACTAGATAGGAAAGGTTTATCGAAATCATCAGGGCAAACATACCGCGCCCGTGCTTTCAAGAGGATTTTAGCTGATATATGATGACTGTAGTCGTCAAATAGCTCTAGCGCAAGCAGTTTCCCGTGATTTGAAAGATCCTTTTTTGCGTGGGTTCCCCAATACAGAGAAGAATATTCGAGAAATGGTATGCTTAGGAGATTGGGAGATGTGGTGGTCGAGAGAGCCTTGACCTGCCGCGAATTCAGATAGCTTAAGCAGGTTTCTGCAATTGTCGAGTGGGCGGTACCAAAAAGCTGGGGACGAGCTCGGAGGTATTCTTGAAGGGTAAAGTGAATTAACCGGACAGCAGGAGCCTCCTTGTCTATGACAACAAGTCCTTGGCAACAGGCTAGCAATGTCCCTATTGAAGGAATATTGTCGCTATTGAGATCTGGTGACCCTATCTCGACTGCTAGTGCGTGGAGCAGTTCGTCGGGCTTTAAGGGCCGCACGGCGTAAGTGATCCACATCAAAATGGTCATGCCAAGCCTCGCTTTCTCCCCACCCTGTCCCTTTATTCGATCCAATGTTGCACCATAAGCATCCCCCAACCCCAAACCATCGGTCATCGAGTCGAGCTTTTGTCGCCTGCGATGGATGGTGGTTTCTTGTAGGATCGCATCAATATTCAGCGAGACGAGCAAGAATCTGGACATGTATCTGTTAGTGGAAAACTTGAGGGCGATTCCGGAGTGTGGTTACTTCTACAGTACATACATTTCCGAAATATCCTCAGGAATTTTCCTCAGAATGTCTGCCTCCAGACTACTGTCCATCGCGTCAGGGTTTGTATCCTCCTTCAGCCTCGTGCGAAGATATCCGATAACATCATTTTTCCTGGGAGTGATAGCTATACTCACTACTCGTCCGGCAAGGCGTTTCTTGATTTCGGCTTGGATGTGTGGCCTCCCCGTCATGAATATCCGAGTACCGGGAGACCTCTGGATGATTTGATCAAGTGAATCAAGGATCTTGACCCGATGTTCTGGCGCACATTCATCCATGGCGTCGATGCAGATGAAAGTAAGCTTTTCGGATAATGCAGTATGCAGCATCTTCGAAATATCAGAAAGTCCTGGTGCCCGTCCACCAATCACCATTTTCTGGTTTTCATAAGATTGTGATATTTCTCTCGGTATCTCTCTCAGACCCCCCAAAATCTGTTTAAGCAGGGCGCCCAGCATATTCGTCGATGATTGCTCCCTTCCGGCGGAGAAGTCAGGGTAGGAGCATGCCACGGCGACATTATGCTCTCTCGCCTGATCGCACAACCTGTCTATCACTAATGAACTAACATCACGGCTTGTTAGTACTCGCCCTTTCCTTTCTATTCCTCGAGGTTCGCCCTCACCTAATGTAAGTTTTGCCAACCCCTGGATCACCGTAACAAAATAAAGCTGCATTATCGGAGTCTCCTCCCCCACTACCGACGTACCAACCTCTATATTCTTCGGTGTGCAAGAGCCATTCCCCTACATTTTCGACTCGGCGGTCTCGAATGTCCTGGTGTCGTAGCCTGGGCTCTAGAGGGGATAACCAGTTCAGGATCTGATAACGCTCATCGGCAATGGTAAAGTTATTCGTGATGGAGTTATTCGTAACGGTGGTATTCAAAGAGTTGGTATTATTACTAAATGATTGCGACATTCTCGGTTTTTGATGCTGAAGATATTGTAAATGATGGGTGATGGAGTCGGTCGAGGCTGAAGAAGAGCGGGGCCTTTTGTGAAACCTCACAAATACTTGTAGAGTACTGTTCCCTAGTGTTCCTAACGACCGGTCTCTATATGAGCCAATAATGCCTGGCCCTGCTTACCTCAGCCTTCACGGGAATTGTGACCCCACCTAAGCGCTACCCCGCGGTACGGCATAATAGCACCTCGGGGAAGGACGAAAAGACCAGAAAACTATGTTATGCAGATTCCATACAAATTTCCATAGAGAACAGCGCTGTGTTTTCTGACTTTTTTCCATCCCTTCTCGGGCACAGCACCTTGTACTTGGATGAAGGAGCACCCTCGAGCGGCTCTAGTGGAACCAAGTCTCTTGGTTCATGTACAAATACATGAATCCTTCAAGTGAATTAGTAAAAACTTTCATATCACTCAACCCAAAACTTGATACCGTGCCCTTGGTCATCTCGGCGCAGGTTTGAGAGTTCCCGTAACCTCGCAGGAGATTCTGTGAAGATGGGGAGCATGCTCTTTGGTATTCTTCATGACCACCAAATACAGACTCGTACAGCACAACTCAGTCCGTTGCCTCGGTAGGTTGCTTTACATTTACCAAAACCTAACCGATTGTCCTAAAGCTCAGGGAGCGAGTTCGCCAAAACCCAAACTGTTCGACGACCAACCCAAGTATCACTGTAGTTCAAACAGTTGTTGAATATGCTCTTGGGATTTCTCTTATTATTAGAACCTAGGATAGCTCAGGGTCTACCACTCACCACTAAAAAAAACTGTGCAGGGCAACAGAGTAAATAGCTGCGATACAACTCCAAAATCCACCAGGACATAGCCTTACTCCCGAAAATAAGCAGGACCACTATAATTACTATAGTATACCAATATATCATAATATTATATGTAAACAAAAAATTAACTCTTCATTAGCATGCTCACAAACACCACTACGCTCGAGCACTGTTATCTTTAGGCAGGTAGCCTAGTTCCCCCCCCCCATTCCTCGGTTGCTAGTCTACGAGCCGTCACAGGCCGTCACTCGCTTAACCCGTGTTTTTTTCGTTGTTGAAAATAATCGATGTGGAGGTAATGATGAGGGGTGTTGGTTTTACGTAGCGGAGTGGAGCGGTTCAAGTAAAGACATGGACTTTGTATTTAGCGGTGAAAGGGTTTATGATTCCTTCTGCCGAGTGTGTAGGAAGGAGAGTTGTGAGGAAAGTGAACAAAATGAAGACCTAAGCGAGGAACGAGCCACAAGAAGGGGAAAAGAAACAAGGGAAATCTTTTGATAGCTTGCGTTTCACTTTGCTAGTGTAGATACACGCACCACTGCGGCCTGAGAGTGCAGGCACCTCCCATACCAAGTACTGCCGTCTCGAATATTCAAACTCTATTACATAACATAATAGTTATAATACAATACGCTCAACGTCCCCAAAAGGCCAGGCCGCTCTAGCAAATATCCAAGGCCGATATAGGCCGAATTTGGTGGTCCTGTGAAAGTCTATCAGACGTGATCTGCTTTAGCAGTGCCTATAGGCCGGATAATTAGCATCGAGAACACATAGCTTTAAGGAGTATCTCGATTCTCCCCGCCTTCAAAATAAGCACCTTTTGTTTTTCTTCTTCTCTACCTTGGGATATTTTTTAATTAATCCTAGAATGAGTGATGCTCAACCAATTCGACAATGTCATGGCAATTCACCTTCAAGAACCCAGCACAGTCCCATCTTACCCCTTTCCTTTGATTCTGATTCTTCAGCAGGAATTAATTATTCTCTGTATTATCTTTTTTTTTTTTTTTTTTGGTATTATTGGCTCAGAGAGCGAAATTGTCCTCGCATTTGTAATGTTATTACAGAACTTTTGCTGTTGAAACTGTATTGCTTGCTAGGAGTTGGCCGGCATATCTCTCGGCCGGCCTTACTGCAGAGTGGCTTACCTGGCATATTCGAAATTGTGGGATTCACAAACTATCGCCTTTCCTGCTGTGAACAAGAAACATTTCCAACAAGCTGCCGAGGTAGATCTGCCTTGGAACCACTCTTCTATAAAATTGAAAAAGATTGATAAATAATACCAGGGGTGAATAATATTACCGCAGGGCTCATGGATTTGTAGTCTGCTTAGTTCTCGGTAAATTTTAGCTGAAAGTATTCTAGACCGCCATCTTAATAATTACTACCAAGGGATCCTAAGCGGGCAACTTCATTGTGACCCGAGGAGCAACTTACTTCTCCGCCCGGGGCCTCAATGGGGCCCCCTTCAAACCCAGCAGGCTCTTTTAGCTCACTAAATTCCACTAACTCAGGAAGGAAGGCAAACCTTCCAGAAGCTATCTTCTTAATACAAGCGCATGTTTAAATAACTATTTCCTCAATTGGCATTTTTATCTAACATCGCTCAGTGCGTGCAGAAATGAGTCACCGAAAAAAATGGCTTTCCCCGAACAAGGACCGCATTTTTCTAGTGAAATCTTCCGAGATTTCCGGGGGTGTCTGGTTTGAGGGTAGAGTTGACTGTTGCTGTTGGCTTGTTCCATTCATCTGGTTTGGGGGTGCTGCGAAATTTCCTAGAAGTTAGAGTTCCTTGAAGTTTTTCACAGCGGGTCGATCATTGTTCTGCACAGTAGAGCACGCGGATAAAAGTCATCATCTGTGGCCAGTTTTACACCCAAACCAACGATTTTCAGAGAACCAGAAATCCACCACCTAGGGTGGCCGCTGATCATTTCTTGGTGAAATAGTCATCCTGTCTATTCTAAATAGCCCACTTCAATATTGGAGCTGGTAATGTAATATTAGGTGAACTGTAGTGATACAAAATTGGCGATTTTGAAACATATTTAGCTTTTTCTATCGAGGCCCATGGTAATTCTGTCACTTAGCTCCTGCATCTGAATGATCTGCCCCAGCTAACTAGCGCCGGTCATACAAGGAATACTTTACTAAAATGTGAATTGAAATTATTGCTAGGTCCCTAGCTAACTGTTGACGTTTTTTTGTTTTAATTGTCAGGTGGGTGATACAAATAGAGATTTTCCATACCCCCTAATTTCCTAGATTTTGGTACTATGTTTTCCGAGGCACTTGGGCCCACCAATGGTGACTTTTGTTCTGATTCTGTACTACGAGTGCCTCTCAGGGCGTAACAGGCTGTCCAAGCGCTGAAGGAAATGGGCCATTTTGATTTCACACTTTCACTGTCAACACTCTAATAGGCTCTGATATAAATGTATCCACAAGAAGCTAAGAATCCGGAGTCTAAGCCTTATTTTGTCAATCCCGGTATCGTGCTAGGGTTTCTTCAGTGAAGTTGATTCTGCGTAGAAGAGCTCCAAGCCTCAGAGTATCATAAGTACTGTACCGAGAATTTGTATGAGCACAGATATTATGTTATAGAAGGTACTAACTTGTAAAACCACAACCCCTAGTTTTCGCGCACACAACCCCAATCTAGATGAAAAGCTCCCAAGATTTTTCAATGTGTTTTTCTCCCCCGACTATTTGTGCATGTTGCTATAATGTTACTTTAAGCCTAAATTCCATATGACCAATACATCCATCAGCTGCCATTGTATTAATTTCCCGCAGTCGGTGAGACCAAGAGTGAGGATAGTCCCTCAATTCCTCCTTTTTGAACTTATGTCTAGAGCGCGTGGCTTGTAAGCACTGTCTTCATTAAACTTTCTCCTCAGTGGAGGCTGAGCGTCACGGTAATATGCCTGAGCTGGGTTCGCCGCGAGCTTTCGCATCGCTTTCTGTAATGCGAATGAGAAATACTTGGGCTTTTATATATTTTGTCTACCTTGGTGTCTATCTGAACAACCCTTATGTCTACTAGTACAATTGATCGGGAGAACGAAAGAAGAAAAAGGAATTGTTGGAAAATAATAATAAGGGGGCAAGAAATTCGGAAAGAGGATTTGAGACCGGGGAAGGATAGAAGGGGGTAAATGTGGTGGACATCTAAAGCGATAGCGGCGTATCTTAATAACCCCCTACTCTTCATTCACACCAAACTCGGGATTATAAACAGGAGCTCATAAATCTTGATTCGAATGAATGAGGAAATCTGAGTAGAGGTTGGGATAGGGTATATGATACATGGGCGTATTCCCAGTGCGTCTGAAATCTTTGGACGGAAGGGAACTATTATATGATAGACGGTTTTTGTGAGGGCAGGCTTACTCCGGGAGAGGGCAATTACTGCGGGCGGCCTTTGAAGTACGAGAGGTGGTTGTGCGGGAGTGGGAGGAGGGTGGGTGGTAGCCGGGCCGGACGTGTTTGTGGAGTAGATGGGTCCTTGTGGAGGTGGCATGTGGGCTATTTTACCGGGAGTCCGAGGGGGTAAGGGAGGTGGTGACCTCATGTTCGGAGGTGGTACTGCTGGGCCCGGTGGATGCTAGAGGTTGGAGAAGTGCTACCACTTTGGCATGGCCTCTCCAAACAGCCCAGCCGAGCGGTGTTCGGCCCCAGCGGTCAGGTTTGTTGGGGCTGACGTGGCCCTGTTCGAGTAGTATTTTCACTACTCCCTCGTGCCCTTGATTGGCAGCACAATGGAGTGGAGTTTGCCTAAAGTAGCCGGGCTTTTCCGGATTCACGTCGCCCCGCCCCAGTAGTATTTTCACCACACCCTCCCTTCCGCGCTCAGCAGCAACACAGAGCGGGGTTTGCTCGCGACGGTCGAGCTTGTCGGGGTTGACGTCGTCCCGTTTGAGCAGTATTTTCACCACTCCCTCGTGCCCATTCGCAGCAGCACAGCCGAGTGGTGTTTGCGGGAATCGGCCCGGACCGTTGGGGTCAACATCGTCCCGTCCAAGTAGTATTTTCACCACTCCCTCATGCCCATTCTTAGCAGCAAAACAGAGTGGTGCCCGGCCAAGGGGGTCTGGATTGTCAGGGTCAACGTCGTCTCGTCCGAGTAGTATTTTCACCACCCCCTCGTGCCCATTCTCAGCAGCGAAACAGAGTGGTGTGTTCCCAAGGAAGCCTGGTTTGTTGGGATTGACATCACCCGGCCCGAGTAGTATTTTCACAACTCCCTCGTGTCCATTCTCAGCAGCAGCAGATAGTGGGGTGTGCCCAAGGAAACCTGGCTTGTTGGGATTAACGTCATCCCGTTCGAGTAGTATTCCCACGACTCCCTCGTGTCCATTCTCAGCAGCAGAAGATAGCGGTGTATGCATATCCACGCCTGAGTTGTCGGGGTTCACGTCGTCCCGTCCGAGTAGTATTTCCACCACTCCTTCGTGCCCACCCCAAGCAGCCCACACGAGAGGTGTATTACCGTCGCAATCGCTTTGGTTGATATTACAACCTTCCACCTCGATCAAACTGGCCACAATCTCCTCGATCCCAAACATTGATGCATAGTGTAGACCACTGAATTGGGAAAATTTCTTGAAATTAGGATGGTAATGATACCGCGTTCGTGCTTCTAAGAGGATTTTAGCAGATATATGGTTATTGTAGTCGTCAAATAACTTTAGAGCAAGTAGTTTCGCGCAGTGTGAAAGGTCCCTTTTTGCGTGGGTTCCCCAATACAGAGAAGAATATTCAAGAAATGGTGTACTTTGGAGATCGGGAGATGGGATGGTCGAGAGAGCCTTGACTTGTTGCGAATTCAGATAACTTAAGCAGGTTTCTGCAATTTTCGAGTGAGCGGTACCGGTACCAAACAGATGGGGATGAGCGCGGAGGTATTCCTGAAGGGTAAAGTGAATTAACCGGACAGTGGAAGCCTCCTTGTCCATGACAACGAGTCCTTGGCAACAGGCTAGCAATGTCCCTATTGAAGGAATATTGTCGCTATTCAGATCCGGCGACCCTATCTCGATTGCTAGAGCGCGAAGCAGTTCATCGAGCTTTAAGGGCCGCTCCGCGTGCGAAATCCACATCAAAGTGGCGATGCCGAGCCTCGATTTCTCCCCACCCTGCCCCTTTATCCGATCCATTGTCGCACCGTAAGCATCCCCCAGCCCCAAGCCATCGGTCATTGCGTTAAGCCTTTGTCGCCTGCGATGGATGGTGGTTTCTAGCAAGATCGCGTCTATATTCATCGAAACGAGCAAGAATCTAAACATCTATTAGTCAGTGGATAACCTGAGGTAGCTTCTAGAGTGTCTTCACTTCTACATACATTCCCGAAATATCCTCGGGGATTTTCCTCAGGATTTCTGCTTCCAAACTACTGTCCATCGCATCAGGGTTCGTATCCCCCTTCAGCCTGGTCCGAAGATATCCGATAACATCGCTTTCCCTGGGAGTGATGGCTATACTCGCTGCTCGGCTAGAAAGGCGTTTCCCGATTTCTGCTCGAATGTGTGGCCTCCCCGTCATAAGTATTCGAGTGCCCGGAGACCTTTGGAGGATTTGATCAAGTGAATCAAAGATCTTGATTCGGTGTTCTGGCGCACATTCATCCATGGCGTCGATGCAGATGAATGTTTGCCTTTCGGAGGTGGTAGTCTGCAGCATCTTCCCTATATCCGAAAGTTGTGGTCCCCGTCCACCAATGACCTTTTTCTGGTCTTCATAGGCTTGCGATATGCCCCCAGGAATCTCTTCCAGACCGCTTACAATCTGTTTAAGCAGCGCGCCCATCACCCTTGTCGATGACTGCTCTTTTTGAGCGGCAAAGTCAAAATAAAAACATGCTACTGCCACATTTTGCCCTCTCGCCTGATCGCACAACCTGTCTATCACCAATGAGCTAACGTCGCGACTTGTCAGCACTTGCCCGTTCGCTTCTATCACTGCAGCTTCGTCCTTCTTACCTAATGTAAGTCTTGCCGACTCCCGGATCACCGTAGCAAAATAACGCTGCAATATCAGATTCACCTCCCCCACCCCCGGCATACCAACTTCTATATGTTTCGGTTCGCAAGAGCCATTCCCCCACATTTTCCACTCGGCTCTCGCGAATGTCCTGGTGGTGGAGCGTGGGCTCCAGCGGCGACAACCAGTTCAAGATTTGAGACCGCTCATCGGCAATAGAAAAATTATTCGTAACGACGGTGGTGTTCAAAAAAGAGTTGATATTATTGCTGAATGATTGAGACATTCTTCTTTTTTGTCGATTAGGATATTGTAGATAATGGGTGGTGGAGTCGGTCGACTCCCACAATTCCTGGAGGCTGAAGGAAAGCGGGGCCTTTTGTGAAACTTCACGGATACCAAACCGTCATCCTGCATGATTGCGCCAAGAATACCTGCCGCTACCTACCGTATTCAAGTACCGTACCCCAGCTGTAAAGGGAAATGTAACCTCACTTAGGCGCTCTACCGGGGCATGGTAGACGCCTTCACAAGCCACCCGGACACCCCCTTCACCCGGAGAGCTAAACCCAAATAAGAAGCTTCCAAGTCTTTGCTTGGATGAACTGTGGCTATGGTGCTGGTCACTGCTCTTTTCCCCGTAAAAATCAACCAATCAGCATCTGTCCGAGTGGGGGGTGTCCTAGTGGTTTGTGAAGGCATCTACTTGAGTATAGCCTCGTTCCAAAAGTTCTTGCACCCTGGCTGGTGCCGTGACAAACTTTTATACCAGATCTATTATGGCACTCCATGTCACAGTACCAACTTGGGTGCCAGAACTTTTGGAACGAGGCTGTACTGTGCTCGATTACTGTATAGTACATAGTAGTACTGGGGGTAGGGAGGAAAAAATCAGAAAACTCTTCCCGCCGATTCCACGCAACTCTCTATGGAGACAAAGTTCATGTTTTCTCATATCTTCGTCCAGACTCGGGTACAGTACTGTACAGCACAACCTTGTGTTGGTATGAAGGAACACGCTCTAGTGTCTAAGGTGGAGCAAAGTATCCAGGCTCGTGTACAGTACAAGTATCTACAGCCCCAAACTAAATTAGTCGAAACTTTGATATCACTTTACTCAAAGCTTTACAGAATGCCCTTGGTGATCTCGGCGCAGGTCTGAAAGTCACACCGTAACCTCGCAGGTGATGCTGTGAAGATGGGAAGCATGCTCTTTGGTATTCTTCCTGACCTCGAAGTACTGGGGGGGATGTACAGTGCTGTACCGGCACTCTACAGCACAGCGCAGTGAATTGCCGCGGTAGGTTGCCACATTTACCTAAATTTAACTTATGGTTCTTAAGGCTTAGGAAGCAAGTTCGCCCAAACCCGACAGTCTTCAACGATTAACCTAAGTACCTATTGTGCGTGGACACAATTAACCGAACAAACGCTCATAATTTCCACCATGATGCTATCAACTTCCTCAATACAACCACCCCAACCCAACCAAGAAAAAAAAGTAAAAATTTAAATACATGGCAGTGATTAGTATTTAGTATACCATCAATCAGCGTTAATAAATAAAGAGAAGACATTATGAAGAGCCTGTTGAGTGGTAATGATTTATGTGGAAGCCTGGAGGCGATCGGTTGCCACTACGACCGGGGTGTTCGGTTAATTTTGTCCACCGACAATATCACAGGAGTTCAAAAGCTCGTTGAATGTGCTCGTAGGCTTTCTCTTATCAGAGACTAGGATAACTCAGGGCTTAGCACTTACTATGATACTAACTAACCAACCGGGCAATACAGTAGGAGCCTGTTTAGCTGCAACTGTTCCCTTCCGTTCTCTCATACCACTGACCCTTTTCCCTCCGTTTCAAAACAGAGAGAAGGTGATTTTCACAGCAGAAATGGTCGCCCAACGGAACGGAACTGTTGCAGCCAAACAGCCTCTACATACCTGCTAAACAGCTTTAAAATCTGGCACCCACATAGCCCTACTTCCCAAAATATCATACCTGTAAACAAAACCTTATCTCTTCATTAACATGCCCTCTTTCCTCGGTTGTTGAATAGCGATTCCACAAGCCGTCATATGCCGCGACTCGCTTAGCCTTAAGTGTTCAATGCTGAAAATACTGGATGCCGAGGTAATGATTAGGGGTGTCAGTTTTACATAGCGGAGTTGAGCAGCTCAACTGAAGACGTGGATTTTGTATTAAGCGGGGAAGGGGTTCATGAATTCTTCTACCGAGTATGTGAATTTAGAAAGAAGAATTCTGAGTAAAGTTAAGAACAGGAAGGAAGACTTAGGCGAGGAAAGGACAAGGAGGAGAAAACAGATAGGAGAAACCTTTTGATTGGTATTCAGAATACCGTAAAATCTCGCTTTTAACGAACTCGCCTGGACTAGGTCTTTTATAATCTCTGGTACTAAGAAAATTAAGCTTTAGAGAATTTTGGAAAAAGGAGAGGTTTGATCATTCATTAATTTAGAAATTTGGCCGATTGTGAACTAAGTTATTCTAGTCGAGGCCGGTTCGTTAAAAGAGATATTTTACTGTAGATTGGTTTAATGATTACTTGATTTCTCTCCTCTTTCGAAATCTTTATCTTCTATTTTTTTTCCCCTCTTACCCTTTAGCTATTTCTTCTCAACCGATTACAGAATGAGAGATGCCCGACTAAGTCCACAAAGTCAAGGCAATTCAACTCCAGGATCACCAGCACAGTCCTATCTTACAACTCTTTCCTCCAATTCTGCTTCCTCAGCAATGAATATCATAAATTCTCAAGCTAGTAAAGCAATATTGTTCTTGTATATTTAATACTGTTTCCTCATTGGAAAATATTTATAGTAAATCTCCTCTGTATTGAGAGCTTATCTGGCATATCCCCTGGAGTGCATGCGGTTGACTTGACATAATTAATTAGTCTCCCAGTTCTAGCATCTTGGAAACCGTGCCCGTATTTTTAATCTCATGTAGTAATCAGGAAACATTACTATGAAATTTTGCCGTGGACACGGTGTAGCTGCTCGCTAAGAGTGGGCCAGCCTATAGCTGAGCCAAGCTAAATCCCTGAGGATATTGACCGGCAGGCCCCACCATTGCCTACCTACCTGGCATATTGGGGATAGTGGATTCTGAGTTAGACTACCATGCTATCATCCTCCTCGCAGTGAGTGTCAAGCCTGTCAAACAAGGTTGTCTGCCTTAAAAAGAAATTAAAAATTGAGTAATTCACTACAGTGTGAATAAAGGTACTGCATGGAGCACGGAACCATAGTTTGGGTAGGTCTACAGAGCTTCCACCTAAAGTAATTAAGTTTGTCTTTCAGATGATTACTCTGCCATGACAGGATCTTACTAGTGATGGACATGGCCAGATTGGAATTGAGCCTTGCTTGACAATCTCCTCCTTGATCACCTCAATTATAGGAGTTACTTTATCAGATTATGATCAAGTAGGATACCCACTACCTCACCCCTTTGCCCAATTATGGGTACTGCTTGACGATGCTCGACCATTATCAAGTATACTTGAGCATCTCGAAACATGGCCAATCACTCGAGTAATCAAAATAATTAGATGATATGATAAGCTTATATAAAGGTAGTCTACCCTCACACTAGATACAAATTCTTTCAGCCATAATTTGCCCAGTGAATTCTTTAACAAACTGCTCTCCTGACCACTGACTTTATCATAATATTACTACTCCCATTGTTGGGGTCCCTGGCAGATACCGACATGGACTGCATCAGCCACAAATCATCATTGTATAGTAAGTGGACAATAGGGTATGGATCTTCTGTTCTTCTTATAACACAAGTGTAAATACTCATAGTCCATATTGAGTGAATATTTCATACTCGATAGAGACAAAATCGATCATACTCGAATATACTCCGTAATAATGGAGTATACAGGACGATGCCCGAATAGTAGCAATGATCCACGACTCATCAGGATCGCCCCGCTTCATCGATCATTGGATCATCCTCGTACCCATCAATTGTAGAAAGGCTCTGCTTGACTACTCTCTGGATCCATTGTGGATGGAAGTTTCCAGCAAAATGCGATTGCCAAGGCCACACATGTCGCCAGAATTCCTAAACGAGCGCCGCTGGATGTGATTGCGCCAATTGTTCGTTCCGGAATCACTGTTAGTATGATACCCGATAACACCTATGATCCTCCCAAACTAACTCTAGTAGGTATGTAGACCCTTAAAGAATCTCATTCTCGTATAGGTCAAACTATAGCTAATCCTCGGTGCTGGTGGCAGTCTCGGCTCTCTTGCTGTACTTATCCCTGAATCTTTTGCTTATACGGGGCTAATTGAAGGCCATTAGGTGTAATATGCCAAAGCAATGGGTTTCCGTGTTATAACCACCGATACTGGACGCGAGGAGCAAGAATGTGTCTCAACACACTCCGTGCTGAGGAATTCATGGGCTTTGAGAAAGGTTATCTAGTGGAAAACGTCAGATCTGTAACCGGGGGTCCTGGGTGCCCACGCTCTCATCCTTCTCGCTGCGAGTGAGAAGCCTTTCCAACAAGCCGCTGAGGTAAATATACCCTAGAACCATTCCGCCTTGAAATAGGGGATGAAAAAATAGATTGACGGGTGGGGTGAATAATAGTAAGTTACTGCAGGTCTCGCGGAGCAGCAGTCTGCATAGGTCTCCCCGGGAAAGCCTGCATTTCTGCGGAAGTATTCTCGACCGTCATCCGAATGATTACCATAAAGGAATCTTGCGTTGGCAACCGCCTCGCCACTAAAGAAGCAATAGACTTCTTCGCCCGCGGCACCATCAAAGCCCTCTTCAATGTCAGGAAGCTCTCTGAGCTCACCCAAATATTCCAACTCATGGAGGAAGGTAAAATTGCTGGACACTATCTTCTTGATACAAGCCTAAGTTCAGTCATAACTTATAACCCGGGAAGGTTTTCCAACCTAACATTACTCCGTGGATACAGCAATAAATGACTGAAAAATACAAGGCTCTTCCTGCGCAAGTACAGCATGGTGCCAGTAAAATCTTCCCGCGCCTTGGGCGGTGTCTGGTTCGGGGGTGGTGTTGGTGATAGATGTTTTATTTCCTATTCGATTTATTTTGTTTGGGGGTGTTGCGGAATGTGATCTAATTTATGACTTGAGTTCTGGGGCACTGTCCGCAGACCATTGTACTAGTGCTTCGCAGCCGACAGCGGACCACAGAGGCGCTGTGTGGCCATTTTGATTTCACACTTTCCGTCTCAGTACTCTAATGGGCTATTATACAAGTACATCTACAGGCAGACGGCGGAATCCCTAGTCTAAGCTTTATTCTGTCAATCGTGCTAGGGCTGATCTAGTGAGGGTGGCTCTGCACACAGGAAGTCCAATAATTTCGGGATATTATTGATAGCGACACTCTGATGGCAGCTCGCTCACAACCCAATGATAACTGGTGTAGCGTAGGTAACGGCGCGAAGCACGGAGAAAAGCACGTAGGTGGTGGTTCCGGTATGTGACGATAACAATGTGGATGTTCGATGTACGATACAGGAAGCTCTCTACTGGTAGCCCAGACTATATACAGAAGAGAGCGCACAAACACACAAAACAGGAAAAACCCACACAACGGGAAAAACCCCCAAGTGGCAGTCACGACCCTAAACCGGTCGTACCCCAAACTAACTATCATACCCTAACAACTATGGGATTCCAGCTATCAATTATAAGGTTCAATTTTTTTTGCACGGGCATCAACATCATGGAAAAATGGTACAGCACTTGTTTGAACAAACGACAGCTTTTAGGTCTTCGCACAAGCACACATCCCCAATCTACATACAGATGCCTAAGATCTTTCGATATGTTCCCCCCCCCCCCCCCGATTGCCGGAGCATGTTGCTATCACGCTACTTTAAGCCTAAATTTCATATGACCAATATATCTACCGGCCAGGTTGGTGTTGATTTCCCTTAGTGAGGCACTATGTTCATTAAACTTTATCCGCAGTGGAGGCCGATCGTCATGGCATAACTAAGCTGAACTGACTGCTAGCTTTTGCGTTGGTTTATATCTAAGGAGTGTGGGAAGTGCTCGAGATTTATATGTTTTGTTTATCATATCTGTCTAAATAACCATTGTGTCTACTAGTACAATTAATCGCGAGAGGAGAACAAGAAAAGGAATTGTTGGAAAGGAGGAATGGGGGAGCAAGAAATTCGGAGGGAGGGTTTACAATCGGGAAGGGATAAAAGTGAATAATGTGATGGAAATCTCAAGCTATGCCGATATATCTCGATAACCCCGGGCCCTCTGTTGGCACTAAACTCGGGATTATGGACAGAAATTCATAAATCTTAACCCGACTGAACGAGGGAATCTATATAGAGGTTGGGATGGGTATATGATACATGAGCGTATTACTGGTGAATATGATTTCCATGGATAGATGGGGAATATTATATCTAAGCTGAGTTGTTGTGATGGGAGGCTTACTCCGGGAGATAGCAATTACCGAGGGCAGCGCTTCGGAGTACGGGAGGAGATTGTGCGGGAATCAGAGGGGGGGGGCAATGGCTGCGGTGGACGTGTTTGTGCTGTAGGCGTGGTCCTTGTAGAGATGGCAAGTAGGCTATTCGACCGGAAGGTGAAGGCGGAGGAGGGTGGAGGGTGGGTGACCACTTGCTCTAGGGTGGTGCGGCTGGGTCTGGTGGATGCTAGAGGCTGCAGAAGTGCTATAACTCCTGCATGGCCACTCTGATCAGCACAACTGAGTGGTGTCCGGCCATCCTCATCAGGTTTGTTAGGGTTGACATCGCCCCGTTGGAGTAGTATTTTCACGACTCCCTCGTGCCCGAACTCAGCTGCCCAACACAGTGGCGTTCGCCCATGTCTGCCTGGCTTTTCGGGGTTGACATCGTCCCGTCCGAGCAGTAATTTCACTACTCCCTCGTTCCCATTCTTAGCAGCAAAACAGAGTGGTGTTTGTTTAACACGGCCCGATTTGTTTGGATTGACGTCGTCCCGTCCGAGCAGTAATTTCACTACTCCCTCGTGCCCATTCTCAGCAGCCAAACAGAGTGGTGTTCCCTTAGGAGAGTCTGGTTTGTCGGGATTGACGTCGTCCCGTCCGAGTAGTATTTTCACCACTCCTTCATGCCCGTGCTCAGCGGCACGGCCCAGCGGTGTTCGGCCGTGCTTACCTGGATTGCCGGGGTTAACGTCGTCCCGGCCCAGTAGTATTTTTACTACTCCCTCGTGCCCGTTATTAGCAGCCCAAGTGAGAGGTGTTTGGCCGTCATCATCAGGTTTGTTGGGGTTGAGGTCGTCCCGTCCGAGTAGCATTTCCACCACTTCCTCATGCCCATAAAAAGCAGCACGACAGAGTGGTGTGTGGCCGGAGAGATCCGCCTTGTTGGGGTTGACGTTGTCCCGCCCGAGTAGTATTTTCACTACTCCTTCGTGCCCGTTCTCAGCAGCCCAACTCAGTGGTGTTTGTTCAAGGGGGCCCGGCTTGTCGGGATTGACGTCGCCCCGTCCGAGCAGTATTTCCACCACTCCCTCGTGCCCATACAAAGCAGCACGGCAGAGTGGTGTGTTGCCGGAGGGATCCGCCTTGTTGGGGTTGACGTTGTCCCGCCCGAGTAGTATTTTCACTACTCCTTCGTGCCCGTTCTCAGCAGCCCAACTAAGTGGTGTTTGTTCAAGGCGGCCCGGCTTGTCGGGATTGACGTCGTCCCGCCCGAGTAGTATTTTCACTACTCCCTCGTGCCCATTCTCAGCAGCACAAGTGAGTGGTGTGTCTCTAAAGCCGCCCGGTATGTTGGGGTTGACGTCGGCCCGCCCGAGTAGTATTTTCACCACTCCCTCGTGCCCATTCTCAGCAGCAAAGCAGAGTGGTGTTTGCCCAAAGCGGCTCGGGGTGTTGGGGTTGACGTCGTCCCGCCCGAGTAGTATTTTCACCACTCCCTCGTGCCCACCACAAGCAGCAAAGCAGAGTGGTGTGTGTCCGTAGCGGTCCGCCTTGTCGGGGTTGACGTTATCCCGCCCGAGTAGTATTTTCACTATTCCCTCGTGCCCGTTCTCAGCGGCCCAACTAAGTGGTGTTTGTTCAAGGCGGCCCGGCTTGTCGGGATCGACGTCGACCCGCCCGAGTAGTATTTTCACCACTCCCTCGTGCCCATTCTTAGCAGCGAGACAGAGTGGTGTTTCCCCAAATTGGTTAGTCTTTTTGGGGCTGACGTCTCCCCGCCCGAGTAGTATTTTCACCACTCCCTCGTGCCCATTCCGAGCAGCCCAACAGAGTGGTGTTCGCAGAAGACGGCCCGGCTTGTCGGGATCGACGTCGTCCCGTCTGAGTAGTATTTTCACCACTCCCTCGTGCCCACCACAAGCAGCCCACACGAGAGGTGTATTACCATCGCAATCGCTTTGGTTTATATCACAACCTTCAACCTCTATCAAACCAACCACAATCTCGTCAACCCCAAACATTGATGCACAGTGTAGACCACTGAATAGGGAAAGTTTCTCGAAATTAACATCATAATAATATCGCGTTCGTTCTTTTAAGAGGATTTTAGCGGATATATGGTTTTTGTAATCGTCAAATAACTTTCGCGCAAGTTGTTTCGCGCGGTCCGAAAGGTCCCTTTTTGCGTGTGTCCCCCAATACAGAGAAGAATAGTCGAGAAATGGTGTCCTTTGGAGATCGGGAGATGGGGTGGTCGAGAGAGCTTTGACCTCCTGCGAATTCAGATAACTTAGGCAGGTTTCTGCAATTGTCGAGTGAGCGGTACCAAAGAGCTGGGGATAAGCCCGGAGGTATTCTTGAAGGGTAAAATGAATTAACCGGACAATGGAAGCCTCCTTGTCTATAACAACAAGTCCTTGGCAACAGGTTAGCAATGTCCCAATTGACGGGATATTGTCACAGTTGAGATCCGGAGATCCTATTTCGATTGCTAGGGCGTGAAGCAGTTCATCGAGCTTTAAGGGCCGCTCCGCGTGCGAAATCCACATCAAAGTGGCCATGCCTAGCCTCGCTTTCTCCCCACCCTGTCCCTTTATCCGATCCATTGTTGCAGCATAAGCGCCCCCTAACCCCAAGCCATCAGTCATTGCGTTGAGCATTTGTCGCCTGCGGTGGATAGTCGTTTCTTGTAGGATCGCATCAATATTCAGTGAGATGAGCAAGAATCTAGACATGTATCTGTCAGCGGATAACTTGAGGTAGCTTCCGGAGTGTCGTTACTTCCACATACATTTCTGAAATATCCTCGGGAATTTTCCTCAGAATATCCGCCTCTAGACTACTGTCCATCGCGTCAGGGTTCGTGTCCTCCTTCAGCCTGGTACGAAGATATCCGATAACATCACCTTTACTTGGAGTGATGGCTATACTCGATACTCGTCCATAAAGCCGCTTCCCGATTTCTGCTCGAATGTGTGACCTGCCGGTCATGAATATCCGAGTACCCGGAGACTTTTGGAGGATTTGATTGAGTGAATCAAGGATCTTGATTCGATGTTCTGGCGCACATTCGTCCATGGCATCGACGCAGATGAATGTAAGCCTTTCGGAAGATGTAGTCTGTAGCATCTTAGAAATATCGGAAAGTTGTGGCCCCCGTCCACCAATGACTTTTTTCTGGTCTTCATAGGCTTGCAATATCCCCCATGGTACCTCTCCCAATCCCCCTACAACCTGCTTGAGCACGGCGCCAAGCATCCCTGTCGATGACTGCTCTTTTTGAGCAGCAAAGTCAAAGTAAAAACATGCCACTGCCACATTTTGTCCTCTCGCCTGATCGCACAACCTATCTATCACCAATGAGCTGTCACGACTTGTCAGCACTTGCCCGTTCCCTTTTATTCCTCCAGCTTCGTCCTTCTTACCTAATGTAAGTCTTGCCGACTCCCGGATCACCGTAACAAAATAAAGCAGCATTATCAGATTCACCTCCCCCACTCCCGGTGTACCAACTTCTAAATTCTTCGGTTTGCAAGAGCCATTCCCCTACATTTTCCGCTCGGCTCTCACGAATGTCCTGGTGGCGGAGCGTGGGCTCCAGAGGCGACAACCAGGTCAAGATTTGAGACCGCTCATCGGCAATAGGAAAGTTGTTCGTAATGGTGGTGTTCAAAGAATTGATATTATTGCTAAATGATTGCGACATTCTTCGTTTTTGCCACTTAGGATATTGTAGATAATGGGTGATGGAGTCCGTCGACTACTAGAATTCCTGGAGGCTGAGGGAAAGCGGGGCCTTTTGTGAACCTCACGGATACCAAACCGTCATCCTGCATGATTGCGCCAAGATTGCCTGCCCCTGTCTCAGCTCTAGCCAGAAATGTGACCTCACCTAGGCGATCTCCCGTGGCATAGCACAAGTACAATACTCGAGGACAGTACTGTTGCGGATAAAGTTTGTCTTTGTTCAGTTGGAATATTATTAGCTAGCTGGGGATCATTTGGCGCAGAATGAATGATCATGGATGATAAACTCTTTGCTTGGGTGAGAAAATAGGCGGTGCTTGTCTTTAGTAGAAGCCGAATACGAGTAGGTCATGTTGACTACAGGGGTGGGGGGAGTCTATGCAAGGCAAAGATCTCTAACTTCTCTCTCGTTTTCTTCCCATCACCACGGTCAGTAGAGTAAAGGTTTGGATTGTCAACGGACGAGAGAAAAATCGGACAGCGAACCGCGAGGGGAGGATCTCTTGTGCATAGATAGTCGGACTGCTAGGCTAGGTTGGGCTTTCCCCCCGCACCGATTTTTCTTTATTTTCTAGTCTTGGGGTTTGTCTTCAGTGGAGGTCTGAGAATTAGTCTACTTGAATTAATTGCGAATTGTGTGATTTTTTTTTTCTACGTGGTGTTTTCGGCTGTGATAGTTGCTGACTTGTACCCCTTCACAGAGCAAATACACTGTTGCCCGGTTCTTTTGTTTTTCAGTACGGTACTGGAAGAAAAAAATCGGCAAACTCTTTCCGTCGATTCCCTGCAACTCTCTGTGGAAACAAAGTTTATATTTTCTAATATTTTCGTCCTGACTCGGGTACAGTACAGCACTAACCTTGCCCTGGGATGAAGGAACACCCTCGAGCTGCTACGGTGGAGCAAAGTATTCAGGTTCATGTACAGTACAAGTACTCACAGCCTTCGAGTAAATTAGTCGTAGCTTTCATAACTTTATCACTTAACCCAAACGCTTATAGAATGCCCTCGGCGCAGGTCTGAAAGGTGCCGTATCCTCGCAGGAGACGCTGTGAAGATGGGAAGCATGCTCTTTAGTATTCTTGGTGTTCTCCAAGCATAGACGAGTATGTCGAGCTCAGCGCAGTGCGTTGCCGCGGTAGGTTGCTCCATTTACCCCAACCTAACCTATGGTCATAACGCTCAGGGAGCGACTTCGCCAACCCGACACTGTTCGACGATTAACCGAAGTATCGTAGTAGTTCAAACAGCCCTTGAGTATGCTCCTGCCTTTCTCCTACCAGAGCCTAATATAACTCGGGGCCAGCACTCACCACTAAATAACCAATCGGGGCAATATATTAAATACCAGGTATGATAAACAACTCTAAAATCCGCCACCATATAGCCCTACTCCCCAAAATCCCGGTATCATACATGTAAACAAAAATATAGCTCTTATTTAGCATACCCCTAAACACCACTACACTTGAGTACTGCTATCTTTGCGTAGGCAGCTAAGTTTTCACCCCTCATTCCTCGGTTATTGAATAATGACTCCACAAGCAGGCACAAGCTGGCAAGCGCTTAACTTTGGTATTGAACGTGAGAAATGATCGATGCTGAGGTAATGATCAGGGGTGTGAGTTTTACGTAACAGAGTGGAGCCTTTCAAATGAAGACATGGACTTTGTATTAAGAGGTGAGGGACTGCATGATTCCTTCCACACAGAGTATGTGAATTTAGAAAGGAGAGTTATGAGTAAAGTTAAGAACGGGAAGGAAGACTTAGGCGAGGAAAGGACATGGAGGGGAAAAAATAAATAGGGAAAGCATTCCATAGCTTGCATGTCGCTTCGTTGGTGCATATGCTTACTACTACTGCCTCAGAGTGCATGCATTTCTCATACCGGGGGCCCCCAATTCCCAAAATTCAAACAATCTGTACATAACATACAATACCATCCGTGTTCCCAAGGGTCCAGACCTGGGCGGGTCACCCTGGAAATATCCTAGGCGGATATAGCCTGAATTCGGTCGGCCTGCAAACGCTTATTAGGTCCATTGGCCCAGTGATTAGCATTTAGAATAGATTGCTTTAAGGATAACTTGGTTTTCCTCCTCCTTCAATTTCTTCATCTTCCATTTTTTTCCCCTCATTACCTTCGGCTATTTCTTCTCAATCAATGACTGAATGAGGAGTCCGCAACTGAGTAGATAAAGTCATGGCAATCCACCTCCAGGACTGCCAGCACAGTCCTATCTTACTATTCTTTTCTTCGATTCTGCTTGTTCAGCAAGGATTACATTAAATCCCTAAGCTAATAAAGCGACATCATTCTGCTATTTGTACTCGAGTAATGTTCTTTCGTAATGGGAAACATTTATAGAAAACCCCCATTGTATTGATACCTTATGTGCGGTCGCCATCAGAGTACATACCGTTGATCTTAATTTAATTAATTAATCTACTATCTCCACTATTTTTGAAATTGTTCTTGGATTTTTCATCTCATTTAGTAATCAAGAAACATTTACAGTGGATTTTTACCGCTGACACTTCATGGCCACTTGCTAAGAGTGAGCTGGCCTATAGCTGGGCCAGGTCAAATCTCAGAGGATATTGGCTGGCTGGGCCGGCTTTACAGTATCCTGACCTACCTGACTCATTGGGGACAGTGGGTCCTGGGTTCTCAGGCTATCGTCCTTTTCACGGTTTGCGAGAAGCCTCTCAAACAATCGGCTTAGGTAAATCTAACCTGGAATAGATTACAGCCTTAACAAAAAAATAGAGAAGAATTGAGTAATTAACCTCGGGGTGAATAAAAGTACCCCGGAGAGCACAGAATCGTAGAATTCGTTGTTCTACCGGCATTCTAGCTTAAGTATTTGCGGCCGTATTCCGTATGAGTGTTGTGTCATCACCGGATCCCACTGGAAAGGCTCTATAATACTCGAATACTCTCGGGATCAACTGTGGATGGAAGTGCCCGGCAAAATACCGTTAGGAAGGCCGCTCATGTCGCCAGAATTCCCAAAGGAGCGTTGCTGGATGCGATTACTCCCATTCTCTGTGCCGGAATCGCTGTTTTGTACCCGATAACTCATATTATCCCTGCAAAACTGACTCTAGTAGGTACTATACCCCTCACAGAATCCGATTCCCGTGGAGGTCAAACTATTAGCCATTGTTGGTGCTGGTGGTGGCTTCGGCTCTCTTGCTGCACTGATCCCAGGATCTTTCGGTCATAGTGGCTAACCGAAGGCTATTAGGTGCAATGTGCCAGAAAAATGGGCTTCCGTGTTATAGCCATGGAAGAGAAAAGCGAGAAATGTGTCTCAACACACTGAGTGTTGAGGAATTGGTGAATGGTATTTTAGTGGCAAAGGTCAAATCCGTAACCGGGGCCTAGGTGCCCAGGCTGCCATCCCTCTCGCTGTGAGCGAGAAACCTTTTCCACAAGCCCCTGAGGTAAGTCTACACTGGAACCACTCCGCATTAAAAAAATTAAAAATTACATATATATTTGACGCACGGAGTGAACCATAATGCTGTACTGCAGGGCTCGGGAAAATATAGTCTGCGCAGGTCTCCCTAAATTTCGGCCAGAGCTCGATCGACAGTCTTCTGAATGATTACCATCAATTGAACTACGTTGACAACTGCCTCGACACCCAAGGAGCAATCGACTTCTTCGCCGGTGGACTGATAAAAGCTCCCTTCACAGTTGGAAAACTATCGAAGCTCGCTGGAGTCTTCCAACTCATAGAAAAGGGGAAAATTTCTGGGCGCTATGTTCTTGATACTATATATCCAGAGCAGGTTTTCCAATCTAACATTACTAGGTGCATGTAGAAATAAATGACTGAAAAAAAGCAGGGCCCTCCTGCGCAAGTTGTCAATTGTGCTAGTGAAGCCCCACCAGCGCCCCAGGAAGTGTCTTGTTTGAGGGAGGTGCTGACGGAGCTGTTGTCTTTGTGGTTCCATTGGTCTGATTTAGGGGTATGGCGAAAATGTGCAATGATTTATAAATTCGGTTCCTGGACACTATTCACCGCCGGTCGGTGATTGTACTAGTGCTTTGTAGCGCTCAGCAAATCACCGAGGAGTTGAATGAAATGGCCATTTCAAATTTATACTCTCCGTCCAGGACTCTAACGGGTAGTGATATAAATAAATCCACAAGCGGCCGGGAATCCAACGTCTGAGCTTTATTTTGTCAGTCATCTTAGGGCTTGTGAAGTGAAGTTGATTCTGCCTAGAAGACCTCCAAATTTTGAGGTAATAAATTCAAAATTTGGCATGGGTAGGCATCAATATCATAGAAAACAGACACTTTATTTGGAAAACAATTAATTTCAGGAGTCCGCACACCCCCCCCCCCCTA
>Ga0307509_10002238_pt1 | contig 31674 bp, 26 predicted proteins | sample 10_EM_MG_FD_202245 | JGI IMG/M metagenome (GOLD analysis project Ga0307509, IMG submission 202245) | Populus trichocarpa ectomycorrhiza microbial communities from riparian zone in the Pacific Northwest, United States - 10_EM | ecosystem: Host-associated > Plants > Roots > Unclassified | place...
ATATCCGAAAGTATAAGTTCAATAATGCGCAGCTTAGCAATTGTGAAAGCAAAAGGAAGACGAAGGAAGCGAACAAGAGTAAAAGAAGAACTACTCCTGTACGGCGGATAAAACTAAGTCCAACAAAACTCTCACGGCGTGTGTGTGAACACTCAGGGCTATGACATTTTTTTGTTTCGTCCCTTAGGTATTTTGTTACTGTAATAAATGCTAGTGAGTCTTGAGGTCTTCTCACAGAGTTAGCCCCAAATTATGATTTGCAAAGTTGAAAATTGCAGTCACCTTTGGCAGAGGACTGACCTCCACTATGATATGATTTTGAAGCCACAATTTAAAATCACCGCTATCACAGCGAGCCAAACTCCCCTGGGCAAAGGTCACTTTTCGGAGCCCCCGCCACTCTAAAAACCCCGGGGCCCCCTACCGTGCCTTCCCATCACGACGATTCGGGAATACCGACTAGAAATATTGTTCCTTTGTGCAGTACATTACCGCAAAGCTATAACTTCTCCTACAAGGCAGACACGACAGTTAACGACACTGAGAATTTCCTAAAATTCACAGCCAACTCCTACCGCCCGACGAGCGCCCAAAACCAAATCCAATGGGCGGAAACACCAACATTTTCTAATGCTGGGAACAAGAGGAAGGGGATATCAAGGGATCCCACTTCAAACATTCTCTTGAATCGGCCGAGTTCTATACTAAGTTATGCGCGGTCGGCAAGTATCCGCACCAATGAAACTGGTTTTTGATTCTCGCTTCTGGACCACACCCAAATCCCACACTCCCCACCATCCAGGCAGGAATCCTCAGCCTGACCCACCCGATATGTATCATACAGCGTCCTTCAACCAGGTAAGCGAATCGTTTTTCACAGAGCCTGAAAAATCAACCCGCCCTCGGCTGCTGGGCTTTTCGTTCGTCGCCAAGATATCTAGACAGATAGTAATCCGAAAAAAAGGTTTCCGAGTGAGACTGTGTGAAGATAGGTCTCTCAGTTCAGAACATTCTGGAACGGCTTGAGTCAAAAAACACAATTATAACCAAACAAAATCCGGTACAGTAAAAGAAATGCCAATAGTTACAAATTACAATCTAGTCCAAGACACTCACAACCGGAAGGTTCCGAGTCAGAGGACTCAGGTTCACACCTACAGCAACAACGACACTTTGTGATTCTTTCTGGATCTCGGCTCACAAAAAAGAGATTTTCACTTCTGCATAAAGGCGGGAGTCAAGCGCCGCAACTCGTATTCCTGCACCCAGTGAGGTTTCCCAAACCGGGTTCTTCAAGGGTTGTGTTTGGGAATGATCTGCTGTCCTGTTAAATTTGTTTGTTCAAGCCACGAAGATAGTCACGGGGGGTGTGCACAGAGCCAGTAAGAAAAAAGATATTATATTTGCGGAGATGGCATCACTAGTGTTGGGCTTACATGTGAGGTCTCTTAGGTGTGGTTATTGGACGCCAGCATTGGTTGCTTGTTGATATTAGCTGCGATAAGGTCCTTCCACTCTGGGAGCTTTGTTGGGAGGGGTAAGGAGATTGCTCCGAGAGGTTGCTGTGGTTTACAGGGAGGCAAGTGGGGTTGGAGGACTGTTGAAGGATCGGCCTTGGGTTCACTTCCTCGCACTTTATCGCTCCCGAGTATCTCAAACCCCAAGGGCCGATCGAGAGCCTCTGGACTTTGAAATGGTTCAACGTCTCACAGCCCGAAAAATGAGATCTTGCGATGTTTTTCTAGATACCAACTCGCTAACTCCCTGCCTATGATATTAGCTATATACTTTGAGAGGATTTGGGGGAACTTCTTCGTCCGGTACCTGTGGCCCGCAGAGTGGGTAAAGTGGTGGGCTGGCGTAAAACGGGTGGCCAGAACCAGTACTGTGAAATGCCTCACTTCGACGATCGAGCTTCCTATGGACAGTATCATACTCCAGTAGTTCTGAGGGAGTGCGGCCCCGTAACCTAGAGGCTCGGTTCCTAAAAATTATTTTGAACTCTCCTCGAGGAAGTCACAGATAACCTCCCATAGGTCTAGCCAACCACACCCCAAAGAAAATTTATGTCTAGTGTGGAAACAAGCCCTGGACCCTGTGGAAGTAGATGTGCCTTTAGAAAACCCTGTACGAAAACAGCCACCATGTTTCGGGGAAACATAGCGTTATCAGCCATCCATGAGTCTCAAAGCTGATGCAGCAACTGCTATCTGCCGGTGCTCGATACAATATCACTGTGACCTAAAACAATGAGGTACTCTGTTTGTTTGGGGACTTCTCACCTGGCCCTGAGTTGGGCTCAGTGGCTGAAAATTTATATTGCCACCTTACCGGTATTCGAGCCCCACTGCATAAGCCATTGGTACGGTATAGTCACTGAGCTATTTACGTGTTGTACAAACAACTTGCCCAAGTGTTTAGGAGAATATGCCCCATACGTCTCGTTTCCACACCCAGGTAGAGACACCATAGCCCACCATGATTATGATCTCCTCTATGAAAGAAGTGGCCAAGATGCTGCACATGTTCCCAGGACCGTGGAGCAGAGATGTCTATAAACCAGGTGACTTTTCCTTTAAAGTTCGTCGGTTTCCAACACTTGGTTAATAATGCTGCAGCTCGGTTATTAAGATTCCAGCCTCGATCTCTCAGAAACCCATCGCGTCATTATACCTGAATTCATAATTTTTTGAGAGTTTGTTTCAGTTTTCTTGATCTCAGTTTAATAGGGGTTTATGTTATCAGGCCATCTACCCCAAGCTCTAGAAGTCCCTCTCAAACTGTCTATGCAGTAGCCACCTACCAAGGATGGAAACATCGAATACGATCTGACATCGCTGCTCTGCCAATGCCCAAGTAATCCCTACTGCACACTTGCAGTATAGTCTCACTTCGCTGTCCTGGAAAACAAGTGTATTCTGATTCATGTGATCTCTGCGGATCATACACCTTTGTTCCCGCAATTTGAAGCCTTTTTCCATACTCAAGCTAATGACTCTACTGAAGAATTTCACATCTTGTACCCTCTAGAGCAAGCCTTACAGATTGCTGACACAATCGCCATTACGTTCTATAAATTAACACTGAATAATAATTGACAAGCTAATCTTTTGGATAAGTTGAATTATAAGAATAAGTATAATGAGCAACAGCCGGTACTGTACCAGTTCCTTTCATAGGATCAGAAACCACAACACATTATATAAGTAAGCTTGATCGTTTCCTACAAGCACTCAATTCAGCTTTATTGGGTAAATTTCCACCACCATCCGCTCCCCCCAGTGGGCTATACTGGTTGTTCCCTGTTTTCTTAGATAACTACTTCTACAACAGCTGCTGAAGAACTCATCACCCAGTAAACTATACCCAGCCAATTTTTCGAGCCTAATAATATCAACTCAGAGTCTAGCCACACTCTCCATGATAGAGAGAATGAGAGAGAAAGGGTGAAGGACAGACATAGCAAGAGGCAAAATGAGGTGTCTGTTTATTGGTAATCGGATCAAGTGTTGCTATGCTCGATTGGGAATAAAGAAGACAGCTCTGAAGAGTAGAAAGACAATGCTACCTATCTCCCAACTAAATGGGCAACTTGAAATTTCAATATTGTCTACGGCGGATTGACAAAATAGATGCCATACACCCCGTACAGTTTTTATGATGAGAAAGTATCACGAGCAAATTGAGTATCTCTGCACCATGCCTAGTTTCCTGCTGGCCCGGACAAAAGTCCTAGATTCTGGCTGCCGGGTATAACGAGGTGCAACTATATATAACTTAAATTCTGCAAAAGCCCTTACATTCTGCACCTACGGAGGTAAAATTGCATTCTTGGCACCCTTACGATCAACGGATACCAGTAGACATCACATGCTTTCGAGACCTTATGCTACCTGAAAATCAGCCGACACTACACCTCCCCCTCTATAAGTTACACCTTAGGAATTTCCCTTCTCTCCTTCCTTGATGGCTAATTTCCCACCTAGATCTAAGTGTTCCCTAAGTTACAGCATATATTCGGTCGGTTGGGATCGCACGATACTCGAGGGTTGCATTGCCGAAACAGGTCATCAACCTCTGGGAACTGCCTTATTCTTCCTGCCATGCTTGGAGAGATCGCAGATGCCAGCTTGGCGCAACCTCATGGTCCGGAATTCTGGGTGCCATTAGGGTTGCTTTGCATCTTGGCTATGAAGGATTGCTTGGTACCATATGCTGTCCTCCCCAGATTGTTCGAAGGTGATAGCCTTATGGTAAAACCCTGCGCTTTTTCCAGAAATATTACCCTGTGCCTCCCCAGGCACCGTATAGGTATCATTTCCCGGAAAATCAGATCGGCAAATATAAGCGAGTATTTATGGCTTAGGCGAGCGCTCTCGAGCTAAGCCTGAGGCAATCACCACCAGCAAGCCAAGCTCCTTCGCAATTGTATAGAAAAAGCAAAGTATTAGGGATACTTATACAAGTATATATGATATCACCGCTTATTTCGCGGAATACAACAAATACTGTAGTAGTAATCGAGGGTGGAAGACTAGTGCACGACGCAGCAAAGGGATGGGGAGCAAGGGAGCGGACGTTGCATCCCGCAGCCAAGAATAGATAAGCATTTACCACTAGCCTTTAATGGTATTCAATCCATTCTTATCTTCATGATAAGCACAGCAACAACCAAACTCACCGAGCCCAACCCAGGACCTCGTGGGCATCAGCGGGAAGACCTGGAAAAATGAGGACCCGCCAATGCACAAACCCGCCCCACGCTTAACTCCCAAACACGTGGTATTCCGGTTACCTGCAGTATCATCGCGGGTGCCTGGGAGAGAGCGACTTGGGCAGTACAAGGAGAGGGCTCCTCACTTGGATAGTAAAGGCTAGGCAAGAATGTGGTGACGGGAACGTGGAGAGGAGTCGGGTTATGCGTCTATCCTATCCCTAACGATTGTGAATAAATAGCCGAGTTCTCCTAGACTTCATTTCCCAGGAGCCCGCTCCGCTCGCATGCCTGAAGAGTGAGGACAACACCATAGGAGCGCCATCAGAGAATCCTAGTTCTTCTCATTCAGCACTTGGATTGCGCTTACAACAGGACTTCGCTAAGATGAATATGGTGGGTTCCGGATATCCCGATCTACCGATGAAGATCAACGTTCTGGTATTACTGCTGACGATTGAATATAGCCAGTGCTAAACGAGTCCTTGCCACTCACCGGTGGAGACCCGAGAACATTAGACGTTAATCGGCCGTATCAAGCAGTTGGCTATCACGCCGTGTGGGTCATGGTATGGCAGTCACTCCCTTGATCCTGACGCCGCCATCTCACGGGTGATATAGGCATGCACAGCAGTTGTTTGGCCGATAATCCCTGGTATCGGTTTCCTTTATGGAGGTTTAGCCCGAAAGCATGCTTCACTAGGGCTCCTCTGGCAGTCGTTTTTAGTTTCGGCGGTGATATCTTTTCAATGGTCAGTTGATCTTTGCAGCTTTGTGGATGTTGCAACTGACAAGTCAGGTGGTGGATTGGGTATTCACTCGCCTACTCCCGGACGGCGGGGAAGTTTATTGGGAACTTTGAAAACATTGGATTGAGAAACGTTGTCGCTGCGCCGTCTATCGGCTCGGGTTATATTCCAGAGATTTTATTCGCTCTTTTCCAGGCAATCGGTCCTTATTCTCCCTATGATAACGCGATTGCTAATATAAGGCGATTTGATACAGTGTTTTTTCTGTGTCGCCACAGTACAGATTATGATTGGCGGTGCCTTCGAGCGTGGGAGGCTTTTTCCAAGTTTGCTGTTTGGGTTTATCTGGGCAACTGTTGTCTATTGCCCACTCGCTTGCGTAAGTACTCCCCCATCCAGACATGTTTTAAAATCGAATAATTAACCCTGATGCGCAGTGGACCTGGAATCCTTCGGGATGGCTCTACCAACTCCCTTCACTAGACTATGCTGGTGGGGGCCCAGTGCACGTCGCCTCTGGTTTCTCAGCATTAGCCTATGCTCTAGTCCTTGGGAAACGTCAGGGCCGCCGGAGAAAACAGCATAGACAAACACCTCACAATGTCGCAATGGTCTTTCTGGGAACATGCTTTATCTGGTTCGGATGGCTATGCTTCAATGGAGGAAGTACCTTAAATGCCACAATCAGATCCATGTACGCAATGTTTAATACAAATGTAAGTCGGGAGTATCATACCTACCCTCACTCTTTCACCCCAAGTTAGCTGACATGTGATCTTAGATTGCGGCAAGTTGCGGCATCATTGGATGGGTTGCAACCGATTACTTTAGAAAGAAGGGAAGGCTCTCTGTTGTAGGTGCCTGTGAAGGAGCTATCGCAGGTACTTCGACCATCCTAGTTAAGGTAAAATTTTGGATTCAAGGCTCATATTTTGTAGGACTTGTCGGAATTACGCCAGCCGCTGGGTATGTCGCGGTTTGGTATGCAGGTAGGCACCTTGAAGCATCCTCATACATAAGGCGCAGATTCAATTTATTGACCTAATATAAAGCTTTGATTGGCTTCCTCACTGCAGCCGTCTGCTCCCTCTGCGAGAATATCAACACTTGGGTCCATGTAGACGAGGGAATGGATATATTCAAGCTCCATGGAATCGGGGGTGTAGTCGGTGCCCTCCTGACTGGGATTTTCGCAAGTGATACGAGTAATACCCTAGTCTCCCCTTCTCCCATTTGGGAATGGTACGCTTATATATATCCGCGAGGCGGTTTAAGTTAGCCTGTTGGATGGCATGACCTCAGCCCCTGGCGCTATCGACGGAAACGGGGTTCAAGTGGCCAAACAGCTTGTAGCCATACTAGCAATAGCGAGCTACTCGTTCACCGCGTCGGCCGCTATCCTATTGGTGATGAAGCATATTCCCGGCCTCCAGTTACGCCTCTCCGAGGAAGCCGAGCTTCAAGGCCTTGATAAGCACGAATTTTGCGGAGATGAAACGGGAGAACTCTGGGAATACGAGAAGGACAGGCTAGTGGTCGGAGGAATTACTCCGCTTACTGCGCTCCAGCACACTCCGACACCAGATGGCCAGGGCGTCGAACAACCGCAGCAACAGCAGGAATCTAAACAGTACAAACCTCCATCTCTGAAGACGGAAACACCGGCCAAGAGCTCTGTAGCCACACCGGATAATTCTGACGAGGTAGTATAAGTTAAATTGGGAAGGAGTGTGTGTGAGTGAGTGTGTGTGTGAAGGTTACCATTCGGAGCTGAAGAATAATAATAATTCAGGAAGCAGAGGAGGGAAAGAGAGGGGGAGGTTTCTTCCACGGATGACTTCGATGGGGTGTTTGGAGTGCGGAAGGGGTTTATCTTATTTTAGGCTCCGTATAGTAAACGGTGCTGTTAAGTTAACTCCCGTGGGACAGCCGTAGGCTGTATTGTATCGCACCAGGGCAGAGGGATAGACAAAATGAAGCAACACGTGACGATGCAACCTTGCCCCCGCATCCTGAAAAATCCAGAACACCTGGAGACTATTTTATCCAAAAAGATCGAGATTCAAACAACAGTAAGACTCCAAATTCAATATCATACGAGAATAAAAAGGAACTCGCAAAAATAACCCTAAGCGATTTTGACCCGATAAATGCAAAAACCAGAGGTATCATAGATCACAGCGGTAAAAAGTGATATCTAATCATTAGTCCCTTGCATAGATACCCGGCGTCGGTCGGGTTGAGGCGGTGCTGCGCCATTATTAACTTATCTACGCTCTAGCGCGGCACTGTACTGTAGGTAAGACAGGCTAACTTGACCTGGAAATCGGGATAACCCCTCCGCGCAGGACAATACGATAGAGTCCTATTACCCCCATTGCGGCACAAACAAAACCTTAAAAACTTAATGTAGAACTTAATGCCCCCATTTGAGGGGCTGAGCCCCTCTGGCGCACCGGCGGCTAGGAAGCTCGATTAGTAGAGCATGATAGACTAGGTGCGAACGATCCTTTGGTATGATACGCACAGTTTGGTAGGCGAGCAGCCAAGGTAGGAGTTTTCTCAGCCCTACCACTTCGTGTTAGGATTGGAGGATTTTTAGTATGATAGCTTCGTGGCGTTTCTGATGGTGCTGCACGAGCACAGCTTGTCGGAAAAGCTTCCTTGTGCCAGCCGGTATGCCACCCGCACTGTACTACGGAGGATCCTTAAAAATCGGAAGACATAGGGTTGTTTTCTATAGAGAATTGCATGGGATTTGGCGGAAATAGTTTTCCGGTTCTTAATGACCCCCCCCCCCCCCTCCCTCCTCGAGCGCTGTACTGCATAGTGAAAGTCTGCGCTAGTGCCGCCACAAAGATATATGGTAAATACAACCCCAAGAGAGGGCAGCCGATAATAGTAATTGCCCCTCGAGGTCCAAGAAAAAATCGTATTCTCAAACAAACTCCTCTGCGCTGGATCGTTAACCTAGTGCACGTTGCACACGGTCCATCCGATTATAGGTCGTAGGATGGTTGCGTACAGTATCGTATAGTGCTACATGATCCAAGCGGCTATGCGCAATACTGTTGTACACACTTCACCCAGGATATATGGAAGACTATGGGAGGTTTATTTTTCTGGATAAGCTTGAATAACCTTGGAATATGGGGTTGGATAAGATATATGGCTGGTGGGAAGTGCTCTCTTGCTGGACAGCATGGGGAAGCGTACTACTGTATACACAGGACAGGTGCAACCTCATACAGTATTAACACTTACCAAGTGGCACCGATTGAAAAGTTTCATTGAGGGATCCCCCATCCCTGCGGTAGTCGAGCACAGTCGGCACAGCGCTCAATGCCATCTTATCTCGTTTATTGCTCAGGTACCGTGGTGTAATAATGGCCCGTGCAGCACCGCCGCAATCTCACAGCACGTCAGCCAAGAGCAAGCGAAACCAACCAGCAGTACTTGTACCGTAGTATGCTGCACAGTATTGCCCAACACAGTCTTATGGGGGGCGGGCGGCTATAGTCAAAGCCGATATTAAGAAGCCTCAGCCTCGCACTCTATTTGACCGAATCTCACCAAGCCACAGCGTACTCTACTGTAAAATTTAATGAAGGATTGTCTTAGCGCAAGTCAATGCAGGATCTCGTCTACCCATATATTAGTCAGTACAACGCCTTATCGAAGGAAGGATAATGGACTAACCGCCGCTGATAAGCTCTCCAGCCTTCCGGTAAGCTGGCTGGCCCTAGTAAATTTAATACACTTACGGTACTGTAGTGGGCCTTTTCATTTCCTTCTGTCAGTGCCCTCACCCGGCATAAGTGGGCTGGTAAGGAGGAGAAAAGAAGGAAGGAATCGTACTGTAGTTTGGGAACGCTCAAGCGCATCGTGGTGGTGGGAGCACTGACTTTTGGCGGGGGGTCTCGTATTATACGGTGCTGACTCGGTGAATGAATGCATGGGTGGATATCCTATCGATCTTTGTACCACAAGGCATTGAGATTGCTAGGACCAGAAGGCGGGGGCTGTATGCCTACTGACTATGCACGACATACAGTACCGGTACCGTACCACCACCATAGAGCAGTGCAGATCTAATATTGCCTCGACCCATCACCAAAACACGTAGTGTCACCAAACCAAACTTGACAAACAACCCAAAGAGTCAAACAATCCCGTCCGTAGCCCACAAAAGCCAATATCCTACGTTTTATAAAAACCCCATGGCACTACCCCCAATCCAAGACCCCTCTTTGATTTACTCCTCAACCCACTCACTCCACCACTCCACCCTCCTCACTTACACTCTTTTACAGTACAATACAGTACTCTACTTTCTAGCTAAGGCGCAAGCAGTCAAGGTTCGACACCAACTTTTTTTACATTCTTTTCTTCAATCCTATTCCACTCCAAACTATCAATTCGCCCTTTGGCCAGCGGTGGTCCAACGTTCTGCATCCCCGATTTCTCCCATATCATAGCAGGTTCCTTGCCCTAGCTATCATTACCAAGCCCAACATTTACTCAAGGCAACAGCCAACAACAACAACAACATTGCAAAAATGAAGTTCACACTCGCATCACTCGTTGTTATCAACGCTATCGTAGCTATCCACGGGCGCGCTAGTATGATATAATTCCCCCCTCTCCGAGAGACAATAGCTAATAATTGATCCAGTCCCCGAAGCCAAACCGGAAGCAATCTGGGACCGCCTCGTCAGCCGCTTCGCCAGTAGTTTCGACGACAGTCGCCACTACTATGGGGGGTTTCCGGGGCTCAATCCCACGGGAACTCAAGGAATTGTTCCGGGCGCCGGGACGACCGGGAAGCCGACTGGAACTAGGACGAGACATGTTGGGACGGGAACGGCGGTGCCGACGGGTATGGGGACTGGGGTCATTTCTGGAACTGTGATTTGCCCGCTTGAATTATAGGTGTGCCAGTCTTTGGCTAACGAAGACCATCTTAGGGGACTGCGGTCTATGGCACCGGAACAGGAATCATTATTGGCACCAATACCAGGTTTAGCGTTTTGCCAACTGTAAGCTCTCCACCTCCCCCCGTGTCTCTTTAATCCAGCCAACCTAACGTTCTTTTCCAGGGCACTAGAGTGACCCGCTCACCAACAGGTGGCATCTCCAGCAAAAAGCCACACGCAACTGCCGGTCCAAAAACGGCCGCCGACTCCGCCACACGCCCACCCCCGGGAGCCACATCGGACGGTCAGGTCATCACCCCGATAATGACAGCCGCCCAGCCCCCTGTGACGGTGACGGAGACTACGTCTGTTACCATTACTGCCCCTGCGGTAACGGTTACAGCGGCGTGTCCGGGGTATCAATACAATTCCAAGGTGTAATAAACAGGAGTTGTGGTTTGCTGGGATCTAGTAATCCTAGCGATTGATTTTTTTTCCCCTTTTATTTCCCTATGACTCCTTTGTCGACAGAGTAAGTGGTGATTGTGAGGCGGGGAAGAGGTGGAGGGGACAGAGAGGTGTGGTTTCGGGCGGTTAACATGCATCAAACCGGATTCGAGACTCTGAATGTACTGCCCTGTATATTATAGAAATTCTTACCCTGTTTAGCACGCCACCATATAAAAAAGTGTCATTTTTTCCTAAAAACTTAGCTCTTGCTGAAACTTAAACCCCACTGACCGGTAGGTGTAAAAAGATCCACATCCAGATAGTAGCTGCCATTCATTCCACTGTAGTGTGCTGCGCAGATACGGAAACTCCTAGCTTGATTATTCGGACTAATCGGAGATTCGCTGTGGGGCCATGAAATGGGAGATGTTTGGTTGTAACAAACACCATTCCCACGCAGGACCGATGAGCGATTGGGTTCAGGATGGATGGGGGGTAATTTTGAGGGATAGAGGAAGTAGTTTCAAGTCAGGCCATTGATTCTCAAGCCCTCGGGGGTTGTGCATAATGCTTTAGCACAAATACCCGTATGGCATCGGGAGTGCAAGGGCCAAGAGTGTCTTGGAATCATCATGAATACTCACTCGGCAATAGTCAGGGTTGTCGAACACCTAAGTTAGGGGCACAACATATCTTAGGGCAAACCGAGAGACAGGAAAGAAATAATTGCAAGAAAAACACAAACCCAGTTTATTGTTTTTAGTAGAGATCTCGAGACCTAGACCTAGATTTTGAAACCCCTCAGCAAGAAAGGTATCATAATAAAAGAGCAAACAATCACCAACCTTCCACAAACCACACCTCTTATTTTCTCTCATCCATTCACCCAGAGACCGCACGACCGCATTTACCTCCACCGAAAGGAGAGAGAAAGAAGAAGAAAAAACACTGCGATACCGCCGCCACCGAAATTACGCTCAACCACCAAAATGGACAACTCTATTATAAACTCCCCTTTCCCGCACCACTCCGAACCCCCATTTGTCAGCCCGTTCATAACCCCGCGCACCCGCTCCCGCTTGCGCAACCCGAGCACCCTCACCACTACCCGTGCCCACATTACTCCCACCCGGGCGACTAGAGGACAGAGCACAACCAAGTCCACCGATCCAATTACCCCCGGCCACCGCACTATCAGCACCCCTCTCCCCGCCAAAACAACCGCTAGACTATCAACCCTTTCCCAACCGGCGCAGGGGAGCTCGAGCCCCCACTACGCTCAGGAAACCATCTCTTCCGCTGCGAAGCGTAGATTTAGGGAGGAGGAGGAGGAGGAGGGTATGGGTGGAGGGTTACACGAGAGAATTGCAGTGTTGGAGGCGGAGATTCGCATGCTGAGGGAGCAGAGAGGGTGGGTTGTTGGGATGATCGAGGGGCAGAAGACGCGGGCTAGCATCCCAGGCAGCGGGGATAAGGATAAAGTGATGAGCAGTGGTGATGGCTATGGGGAGAAGGTTATCGTTGGCGATGATAATGACGATGGCGGTAGTGAGGGTGATGACGAGGTTGTGCGCGAAGAGGGAAAAGGGAAGGGGCAAGGGTGAAGTATAATTCGTTATGGGGCACTTGGCTATTTGCGAGAGCAAAGTTGTGACGACTTTAGCGTTCTACGTATACTTCTAGCTAGGCACATTCATCTTTCGGAAATAGAGTTCTATTCACCCTCACGTGATCGACGACGAGTGAGGGGTTGTGACCTCATAAATTCTCCCCACCTTCTAAACGTTGTTGATAGTTGAATCATGACAGTGCGCGCTTGAATGGCTAGTTGCTTTTTTTCCTTTCTCTCCTTGAATTTCTCCACGGTGCTTACTTGTGCCGTGCCGCTACGGGTGAATTTGTACGATTCATGGAAATGTGAATGTAACGCGCTTGATTAGATTCAAAACAAAGATGCAGGCCTGTCTTTTAGACAAGTAAAATATAGATTCGCAAGGCAAATTCCGACTACCGTAGAGAGGAAGAAAATAGAGGAAAACACCGTACATAGCTCCGAAAAAAAACTAGCTCCAAACAAATAAACCCAGCAAGTATGATAGGAACAGATTAAAAATACATGTTTCAATTGTTCAATTACCCAACCCTTCATCTGTACGCCGTCTTGAGTAGATCCCTGAATTCATTCACATCATCTTCCTTAAGCCCATCAATTTCTCCAACAATTTCCAAATCTGCTTTCATCCTCTCCTCATTCGTAGTCCCGTTCAGAACGCACACACCACCGCCTGCCTCCCACCCTCTACCTAACGCCAACACGAGAGCGTACATCGCTTGTTCCCTCGTCCAGCCCCTCTCCGCAGCAACCTTTCTGACAATCTCACTCTTGACGACTCCAGGATTTGCAGTGAGTGTCCAGAAACTCTGGTAGACGATACCATGCTCCCGGCAAAACTCCAACAACGAAAGGTCATACCCGGTGTCCTCGTAAAACCTATTCTGCACAATGGAAGGCGGGACAGAAATGACCGGACTGGAATAGAGTGCGGCGAGAATCGGCAACGAGCAGTTACTAATCCCGATGTGCTTTATCTTCCCGGCAGCGACAAACCCTTCCAGCACCTTCCATGCGGATATGGTCGCCTCTAGGGTACGTAGTGGGGAGTGTAGAAGCAGCGCATCGAGGCATTCCACACCCAGGTTCTCTAAGGAACGTTCCACTGATGCGCGGACCTGTTTTTGAAGCGGGGCGGTTGGGTCGTAAGGGATTGTTGCTGGGTCCTGGCCGGCTGGTGAGGAGAACTTGGTTTGGATGAAGAGAGAGTTGCGCGAGAAGAGAGCTAACGCTGGCCTTATGAGATCCTCGCGATAGTGCTTTGGCTGATTCGCGGTGTCAAGGCCCTGGAAGCCAGCGGATAGAGCGGTAGATACCAGGTCGGTTGTTGAGGTAGATTTCCAGGCGGTGCCATAGAGGAAGAGAGGATGTTGAGAACCTGTTGTAGGGAGAGTGAGGGTTGGAGGCTGTGGGGAGAGAGTAGGTGGTGGGGTAGTGCTCGCAGATGGTGCCATTGTCGGACTGGCTAGTGATCGCGTTTGGCTTATCAATGTAGAAATTGGTTGAGGGAGGATCTGGGGGATGAGAGAGGTGCGGGCGAAGAAATAATATTATTGTCAGTGGAGGTTTTTAGTTTGGTGGAGGTGGTGTGTACGACAAGGTAGGGGGATGCTGGTATCACAGGAGAGGAGAAGCGCACAAGACAAATTTCCAGGGCATAGGCCAATATAGGCACAGTGCAGACTAAAACTTTTGGCCGAAGGGTGGGGGGGATACTAGACTCGAATGGAGAAGCAGGGGGCCAGAACCCATTTGGGCACCGAAGATCCGGTACCGTACTTTGTTGGGGAAAAAGGCGACGGGTGTTACTCCTTTCTTTTTCCCTTTCCTTTTTTTCTTCTCTCTCTTTCTTTCCCCTCCCTCTTTCCTTTCCCATTACCGGTATCATACTGTATCTAGAGTACTGTACTCGAGTGCCGGTAGTATGCTAGTATGCTAGTATGCCGGTATCGTGCAGTAACATCCAGGATCCAGGCAAATTCCAACCAATTTTCAATCCAAGGGTGTTTGGTGTGACGTCGGTGGGCAGGGAAACAGTGAGACCCTGCGTCATGCGCCGCCTTTTGGCAATGTCTCTTTCTCTCTCTTTTCTTTTTTCCGCTCCCGAGCGCCCACCAACTCTACTGTAAACTCAACCCATTCATCCACCCAACAAATACTCGTAGAGTTGTCCTGCCTTACCGGTACTCGAGTAGTTGTGGCACTTTATATAACAACCTGCACTTGAAGAGAATCGAATGCCCCCTCCCATCGTAGCCTCCCCATCTTGGATAAGGTACGGTACGGTACGCCAGTTGAAACCTGAAAGACCATTAAACGTCCAGATGTTTGTCAGAGAGAGTTGCCGAAGAATAGAATAGAGAGCATTGCGGTTGATCACCCTCCGGTAATGAAAGTTGACCGCTTCTTGTTCAAATTGGATATTGTTGAACTCGGCGTGCGATGCCAGACGACGATAAAAGGGGTATAAACCGCATAGCGTGGGCGGGCTGTCCCGAATTGGTATTGCCGGGTGGCACGTGAATAGTCAGTCCTCCTAGGTGCACTGTAGTCCGCACGAGGTATGTATTGCGCTGTGTAAATACCGGCAGTCTCCAAACACTGTATCGATACCATGCTTCTACTATAGCAATTCTTTTAGCATACTCTCTATCACTCTCCAAGTACCGAAGCATAGCGTAGTGCACGCAGGTGTCTATGTTGGCTGACGGGGTAACAGGATTGACAATGGCAAACGGCTATTCACCCATCATGGGCACTTGTCCAAGTCGACTCCTAAATACACAAAATCTGCCTCTTCAAGCCATATCTAGCACGCCCCGCTTCCTTCCCCAGGGTTCCCCTTCCAACTTGCTCTGATCGTTTGGAGGGGCGGACAAGATGAGGCAAATCTCATCCTTGTCTACTCAACAAAAAAGCCCCTCCCCCTTTTGTATCCGTGATTCCCTATCACTTTTTACCCATCTCCATGAGGGCAAGTTAAGCTGGCTTTTAGGGTGCTTGCACTCGAGCACTGTTTAGTATGAGTACGGGAAATTATCTCGGCATCGTTCGTTTGTCTCGGTACGTGTCCGTCTGCTCCCCGCCTGTCAAAGTACTATATGATGGGAACGGCCATGAATGGGGGAGCTCTGCTCTGATGGTCGAGACCAACCCTGCAGTAAGTTACGGCAAGGCACCAATCCTCGGATAACGAACATGAGCATCGACAAACCCCGCCGACCCTAGCATGCACAAACGGCGGAACCTGCCTGGTCGCTCATCTGTGACTCCCTTAATAAAAAGTGGCCCCGCCCGAGCACCAGAGGTATTCTAATGCTCCTCTAGGAATGCCAAACACGACTACACGAGCTGGGAAATCTAAAGTATCCGGAAATCTTGGCTCTTTTTTGGCCTAAACTGTGCCAAGACTTCCCGACACTTTTGGTCTCCGCAAGTATGATGCTTTGTACTCGTACCGGCACTGGTACCGCAGCATTTCCCCCCCGACATCCAAGGACACCCATCTCTTTGGCTTGTCGGAAAAGAGACCCGATTCCTTGGAGCCCGGCGGTGCGGCGCCCGTACCAGGTCTCGATTGATGGATTCCTGATGCATACCGTACAGTACTCGAGTACCTCACAACTTTCCTAGGACTTCAATTCAGGCTGACAGCGCACTATGGGAGCGGGATGGTTAGGGTGATAGCGGTAGGCGAGGAGCCTCACAATGCTTGGCGGTGTATGTTGGCCATTTGCTCTCTCCAAAAACTCCCTCCGATCCTAACAACCTCCTCACCCTTAGATCCCCCGTTTACTTTTGAGGCGCCCTGTAGCTGATCCCTCACCACGCCGAGCTCACTACCAGGCATATCTATCTCCCAATTCTCTTGAAAGCTACTCCCTCAGAGCTTTACTCCCCCAATATCCTCATCCCCAAAAAATGCCACGGGGGGCCCCGGCCAGAAAGAAGCAGCAAAAATTCTATGCAGTGTATAAAGGTCGAAATACTGGAATTTTTGATGATTGGTAGCTTTTTCCGCACTCCACTGGCAGTCTTTTTGTGACTAATGTCCAAGTGACAGGGACGAGACCAGATTGCAAGTTGAAGGATTTTCAGAGGCAGCCTTCAGGAGCTTTCCCTCGCACGCCGAAGCAGAGACGTGGATCTACGAGCAACGTGACAAGGAAATCCGCGAAGAGAATACTCGGCTGCGAAGGGAATACCCTGATACTGACGAAGACGAGTCGGAAACTGGGGAGCAACACGGTAGCGGCTACCCGCAGCTCTCTCAGCATAATACTGGGTTGAACGTGGATTACCCAGACCTGGATGCCTTGCCTGCTCGTTTGAGCGCCCATGGTGTCAGCAGGGCGGGCGCGCCCCCTTACGCTTCTATCCCCAAAAACACTCCCCCTTCTTCCTTGACTACGAAACAAAGCCTTGAACCTTTAGTCGCTCTCTCGTCTGATCAAGAGCGCGTTCTCTCCTTGGTGAAACAGGGACATAATGTGTTTTTCACGGGCCCGGCAGGCTCTGGCAAATCGCTAATCCTGAAACATATAAAAAAACATCTTGATAACATAGGAAAAACTTATGCTATAACCGCCCCAACAGGGATTGCCTCAGTACTCATTGGTGGCCAAACTATCCACTCATGGAGTAGGGTCGGAAAAGGGGAAAAATCGGTGGGCTATTATATACAAAGGGCGACAAACGCCATTAGGTACCCCGGGACCAAGTCACATGGCAAGCCCGCCAAGTCAGAAGCGTGGAAGAAGACAGAGATTTTGATCATCGATGAGATTTCCATGGTACGTCCCGATTACCCTGCTGGGCGGAGTGAGAGGATCGATTGGCTGAGCAAGGAAATCATTGCTTCGCCGACTTGCAGCTGTCCCCAGATCTCTTTGAGAAATTGAGCGTGATAGGCCAATATGCAAGGGGTGATAAGAATTGCCCTGTGGAAGCTCCCTTCGGTGGTATGCAACTCGTCGTGTGTGGGGATTTCTTTCAGCTTCCCCCAGTTGAAAAAGATTCAGACAAAACATGCTATAAGTGCGGTACATATAAATCCCTTTCTCGCTGAATCCAAAGGCCGGGCTAACCGGAATTTTAGGGTGCCCTATCACGCCTCGCGAAGAGCGCTCCTTTTTACCACCGGGCGACAGGCGCGTTAGAGGGCACATCGAATTCCTAGATGAAATCCATGCCCTTCGAGTTGATCCTGCTCGATGGTCCCACTGCTCCAGGACTGACGGCACTAAAACAACATGCAGCCACCTCTGGAACGAAACTATAAAGTACTGTTTCCAGACCCCGACATGGTTCAAAATAGGATTCAAGTCCGTCGCTCTTATAAGGGTCTTCCGACAGTCGGACCAAGTTTGGATAGACACGCTTGGGAAATTGAAAGTTGGCCAAGTGACTCCAGATATAATGGCCCGTCTGTTGCGCCTTCAACGGCCCCTGGGTGAACTAGCAAGTGGGGTTAAACCTACAAGGCTCTACACGCACAGGAAGATAGTAGTCGATGAGAATGAGCAAGAATTCCGGAAGCTGAAGGCCGACGAGTACTGTTTTGGCGCCATTGACGAAGGCGCCATCAACAAAAATACTAAAGACGTGAAAATATTTAACTCTCTAGAGCTTCGAGAATTCAGTAACTTCCCGTCGCTACCTAAACCTGATCAACAAGCTAATTCTATCTAGACTTTTTTAACAACCTTCAGGTTCAAAAGGAGATTAAGCTCAAGCACGGTGCCCAGGTCATGTTGCTTTTTAATATCGCACAAAACGAATGTCTAGTCAATGGCTCCCGAGGTGTTATTAGCGGTTTCCAGCAGATGAATTTTACCACCTTCACGTCCGGCCGTTTCGCCCGCGATTCAGAGCGCCCCATGCTGAAGAAGTTTTTTGAGCTGAAGCAGCAAGATGGGAGAGTGCGGATTCCACTTGTGCGCTTTACTACGCATACCTATCCGATCCCCATCCTACCTGTGGCATGGAAGACAGAAATCCCGCACTACTACAGCTCGACGTCTGATGTGGTAGAACTGAGCAGAACCCAAATTCCTCTCGCTCTGGCGTGGGCCACAACGGTGCACAAAAGTCAGGGGATGACCCTCGACTATGTTTCAGTTGATATTGGCCATTCGTTTGCCCCCGGGCAAGCGTATGTAGGACTGAGTCGTTGCAAGAGCCCCGATGGAATGCAAATTCTGAGTGGCAGAAAGAACTTGGAGAAGGCTTTCCTTGTGGATGAAGGAGTTCTCGAATTTAGCAAGCAACTGGAGGAGCAGTTAGCAAGGGAGAAGGAGAACGGAGGGGAGGAATCAGCAGTGGAGGAGGAGGGTGGGCTCGGTCAGAAGAGCGAATGCGTTAAGTATGAGGAGGAGGAGGAGGAGGAGGAGGAGGAGGAGGAAGACGAGTCCGACGAGTTTGAGGACGATACGGATTACTCGTAGTGCGTTCCTGGGCGTTCGACATGGCACCAATTTCAACGCACGAAGGAAATCTGATTTTGGCCGCAGTGTCAGAGTAACTGGCCATCGGTCGTGTACCTGGTTCGGCCGGCTCGCCGACACCAGAATCCAAGGAATCCCCTAGTTCCACTTTACTCTTAATCAGGGTCTCGGTTGCATGGGTTTGGCGTTTTCATTAGGCTTGCCTCTTCTATTTTCTTGTTTGGATGGGTGTGTGCGGTATGAGTCAATACGGGATGTAATCGTCGGTCAAATCTATTGTAGTAAGATAACTATGGTACCGGTATGTACGATAACCTAGCTAAGGCACGGGACTGCAATTTTTTTTATTAGCGGGGATATACCGGCATTAAATAGGCGCAAATATTTAGTTATCTAGTACGGCTAGTTTATGGCACTGTATCTTGGGATCAATGGAGAGCTCTGTTGAACTTAATATCGGGGCATAGCCGCGAAGTATGCGTGAGTGGAGAGCCGAGTACTGCAGGTTACAGCAGCGAATGATCTGGTTGCGCAAGTGGCTGAGGTGAGTGCGGTAGTCCTTGATGCAATCTGATCAGTCAAAGGCTCGAAGCGGGGGGACTAAGACATGTGAGGCAAATCCCCTCGTTTGTTTGGTGGGCCATGGGGGCGGTAATATTAGTTGCTAATTCCAAAACCAGCTAATGTGACGGCCGTCACACCAGCTACGAGTATTCGAGTACAGTACTTGTGCTTGCGTTCCGTACAAGCACAGTAGGCCTCGGTAAGTCAATGGCAAGGGCGGGAAGAGCCAACGAGGCGGAGAACCTACCACACTGGAGGCTCTTGAAATGACTCTACAAGGCCATGGTGGGGGGGGGGAAGAATATGCGGACGCTTTGGGGGCGATGTTGCTACAACGCGTCCCAAGGTTTCACTAGTGTGGTATTGTATGTGTATCATATCGTACGGTCACCGAGGGTCACTCGGGAAAAACTCAGTGCCATAGCCGCCATTGGACTCCTTTAGCTTTTTTCTTCTTTCTATGGGGAGGGAACAACCGGGGAACGTTGTAATAATAATATTTCCCAACACGACCGAGCGTAAAATAAAATATCTACAAAAGACCAAAAATAAGACAGAAAGAAATAGGCGAGGCCACAGGCCACTCAGACGGCTGAACTCGAACACGAAACTTTCCCGTGGTAATACCGGTATTGGTGGACTTGATAAAATATTGCAGGTGTGAAGAAATTAGCGGGTCATTTCCTCATAGAAAATTAGCCAATCGGCATCCGTCCGAGTGACGGGGGTATCTGAGTGGCTTGTGGTTTGGCCTGCACCAAAGAATGAAAACAGAACAAAACATAGAATAAAAAAGATCCAAATGAAAAAACCATATGTATTAGTCCTACCGAGAAGAAAAGAAAAGAAGGCCCAGTATGTTAGGGTGAAAAGTTTCAGGAGATCGGCCAGATTGCGGCCACCCGTAAAAAAATCCTTGAGCGATGCGAGAGAATTGGAAGCCAGCCTGGCATCCATGGGCAAGGCCTCATCCAAGTTGACAGGATCCGTCCAGAAGCACAGAAGCGTCTTCCCGGTGCGGCTGCCGGAGAGCACGGTGCCGTACTTCTTCATGACGCGCTTAACCTCCTCGACGTCCTTCTCCCTCTCCTGCAGCAGGAAGCGGCGCTTCTCTTCGAGCGAAAGCGGCTTGCTAACGTACTCCTCGCGCATAAAGTCGACAAAAGTAACGACATCCTCGAGCGTGGACATGGCGCCGAGCGAGGCCCTCAGGGCCCCAATGTGCCTCCCATCGATCACGTCCTGCTCGTCGCCGCACGTCTTCCCGGAATTGTAGAAGGTCATCATTTTCTCCTTGCCGAGGCGGCAGTAATGCTGTACGCCGCCGGGATTGCAGTGCCCGCCGGAGCGCACGTGTATATTCCTTGCGCTGGCGGCGGCCTCGACCGCCAGGTAACTGATCGGCTCGCCGCAAGAGTCACGGAGGTTGAACGTGACGACGGGCCCTTGCTGCTTCGGGTCGCCATACTTGCCCTCGGTGTATGTCTCCACCAGCTTCTGGCCCGTGCTGCGGTGCGTGAGTTCTCCCAGCATGCCGGCTAGCACTGCCACGAGGGAAGCGGTGTGCGCGGATATCTTCTCGAACGATCCGTAGAGCCTTTTGTGCGTGTCGATGGCGTGCCCGAGCGCAATGATGCTGTGGAAGGCGCATGTGCCGTCCTCGAGATGCTCGTGGGGGTCCTTGTGGTACAGCCGCTTCACGTGGTCCACCGACGCCATTAATTGCCCGACGGTGCCGCCGCCAAAGTAGCGTCTGTGCTGTAGCACGCCTGCCGATTCCCGCCGCACGATGAGCGCGCCGAGGTCGGGGTAGCCGAACATCTTGTAGAAGCTGCACACGATAAAGTCCGGCGAGGCATCTGCGTCGGAGAGGTCCAGCGGGGAGGTCATTACCAGCGCCGCCGCATCGAAGAGCGAGTAGAACCGCCCTCCCCGCGTTTCCCGGAGCTTGGATGCCCATGCGTGGATGGGCAGGCGGCGGCCGGAGAAGTTTGACTGGCCTGGCCAGGCGAATAGGCCCAGCCTCCCTTCTTCTCCTTCCTCATCTTCCTCCGGGGAGTCCAACCAAGCCTCAACTTCCTCATCTCCCCAAAAGCACTCTGCGGACCCCGTCATCCCCCGCGGCCCAATCAGACTTGTGTGGCAGTCCTTGTGAAACCTGTACTTGAAGTTCCCCTTCCCCTTCCCCCCCTCCCCCTCCTGCTCATGCCCGGCGAATGCGTCCGCCACCAGCTTCACCCCTGCAGTGGTGTTGGCGCAGAAGACCACGTCGTACTTGGCCGGGTCGGCCTTGAAGAGTGCTAGCACCTGTAGCCTCACGGCTGTCACTTTGCTCGCCGAGAGCTTCGAGCTGGGGTTTTCCGAGTGGGGGTTTCCATATAAATTTTCGCGGAGGTCTGCTGAGATGGTAGTCAGGAGGGATTCGGCGTACAGGGTTGTGCCGCTGTGATCGAGGTAGGTTTGGTCTGCATATGGGAATGGTATTAGTATGGGTGGCATATGGCTAAGGGGAGGGACTGAGGGGAGAAGAGGAGAGATGGGGTGGAAGTGGCAGCAGCATGTGAAAAATTTTCACCTTTCAACTGAGGGTATTCTTTGATTCGGAGTTTTTCAATGTTTGGATTGTAACCTGGGTCTAACTTGGGCACTGCCTTGCGCTTGAAGGAGCGGGATTTGAAGGAAGGTGACGTTTTGGGGGGTGACATTTTGGAGGGTGGTGGTGGTGGTAGGGTGAGAGAAATGCTCTGGGAATCGTATAAGGTAGTGAGTGTGTAGGGTAGGATGAATATACCTGAGGAGTTCTGACAGATGGAGTAGCAAAGCAGGGCGGGGGGGTGTCTGAGGGATTATACCTCAGACAGTAAGGAGAAGACGGACGGCGAGAGTCTTTGTATGACCACTTGACACCTTCGAAGCATGGAGGGAAACTATCTGATATTGAGATATCATGGAGACGATGAAGAAGGTATTTATAACGTCGAGCTATCTCCAGACTCTCGACCCCCGACACTTCTCTTCTTGTGGAAACGAACCGGACATCCCGACATCCGAACCCGCACGAGTAGGATCCTATGGTGAGGTATTTTCCAACCCACCATTACCACTGGCGCCATCCCCGAATATGAGCGGGAATCCGAAGGTGCCCGTACCGTATTATTTCATTCCGACCTTCATGCTCCGACTGCTACTACTACTACAACAACTACTCCTTCTCCTGCACTACTGAGCTCTTTTTTCTCACTTTTGGCGGGAAACTCACTCGCGATCCTTTCACCTTTCTCCCCTCACCCCCCCCCCCGCCCCGCACACGCCCACACCCATGCCCACACCCCTTCCTTCCCCTTCTTCGCCAAATCACCCTTTCGTCCCATCTCTTCTACCTCTACCTTATTTTGATCTAGCCTAAATTCTTGCTCTCCTTCCCTGCTTCCTGACCGGGCTCAACCTCGCCGTTCCAGGCACACAGAACCGGAGCCGGGGGAAATGAACCTTGGGGAATTGTGCTCGGAGTTGATTGAGAGCTGTAACAGATATACACTCCCGAGATGAAACAATGGGTCTGGCTTGGTTCAGTTTAGTTTAGGCCACATCTTAATTTTTTCTCTCTCTCTTGTGGTGGTGGTGGTGGCGATGGTGGTGCTCCTCCTTCCTTCCTTCCTTCCAGCCTGCCTGTCTGCCTTCCTAGAGTTATTACTGTCACCATTACCACCCACCCCGGCTCACCATCACTCATTCCCTTACCCACTCATACGCTTCTCCTAGCTAACTTGGCTAGGTAGCGATAAGTCTAAGCAAGCAGCAAGGAAGTAGGTAAGCATTAGGTATGTAAGCAGGTAACTAGGCATGGAGGGGGGAAAAGTGACGAAGGAAGCCTAATCCAGCTAGGGTACGGTACGCTATTGTGCGTACACTCCCCCCATCACCGGGTCATACGTAGTAGTGGTAGTGGTGGTAGTAGTAGTAGTAGCAGTCATCAGAAGCTAAGAAGGGAAGTGAAAATTTCACTATTGCGACTTGTACCGCACCGTGCCGCACCGTAAAGCCTCCCAGCGCCACTGCACGGCGCATATAGTATTGCCTCCCCACACCCTTTGTTCGCTCACCTTTTCTTCACCTACCCACCCCCACCCCCTCTTCTCTTTTTTCTTTCTTCTTGATTCGTGTGCTAGAGATGGAGACACGCAGGCGGGCATGCAAGCGGCAGATAGGCAAGTAGGCCAGCTTGGGCTATGTGCTGTGGGTGTGTATAATAAGTATCCTAGGTGGTCTGTAAGTTGGGTGGTATGATGGTAAGACCTGGGCTATGCCATCGTGACGACTACTGCCAAAGAAGAAGAAAAGGGAATGGCCAAATCGAGGAAAAAGAGGGAGCTCGCCTTCGTGTCGTAAGTTGTCTTGAATCTTTCCGACGGACGGATAAAAGGTTGACCGACTCCCTGACTTACCTGTGATACTTACCCACCCACTCACTCACTTGTTCGCTGACTGACTGATGGATTCGGAATTTGTTGATATAATAATCAGATGTGGTTTATAATGCGCACAGGGGGCCGGGCGCCAACTGGGAGTGAGGCGAGGGTGGTAGCTTAGCGTGGTGTATCATCGCCATCGTGGAGTTAGGTCGGGTGGAGGGTAATTACGGATGTTGAGTAGATGGGGGAAAGAATTGATGGTGGTGAGGGGTATGGGAGCAGGAGGGGGGTGGGAAGGCAAAAGGTAGGTTTTACTTGGGAAATACATACAAATTATGGGAGAAGGTGAGGGGGGGGAGGGTGATTTTTTGACAAGCAAAGCAAAGCATGGCAGTAAGGCAAGTGACTGCGGGCTGACTGAGGAATACGATACATTCTTGTCAGTTCCTGAGATGACCTATTGTGGCACCGGGCGGAACATGTCATTGTACCGCATAATAGATTATAATTACCCAGAAAACCTAGATGGAGGGTTTAACAGAGGGAGCATATACCCGGAAACGCAGGTACTGGACGTTCTGAAAGAAGATTCCTTCCTTCCTCCCTCCCTCCCTCCCTCCCTCCCCAAGTCTGCCACTTCCCGCACCGCCATACGGCAAGTGCTGCCACTGTGGTACAGTACACCGCAGCAAGCATACCGGACTAGGAACGAAAAACGTTCACTAACCAGAAACAGGAACGGAAGTAGCGGATTTTTTTTTACTTGTACATCTTCTGCATCTACCCATCCATCCATAACATTCCTCAGCTGAAAGCTCAAACCGAAACATTGAGTGAGCATCACATCCCCATTCCCCCCCTTCCCGTCCTGATCCTTATCCCAACCCCATTTTCATCTATTCCATCAAATTTACTAAGGCCCTCCCCTCCTTCCTGGTAATCGTGCCCCCCGTATTTTCCTTATCATCGCGCATCCTAGAGGCACACATCCCTCCTTCCCCCTCCCCCTCCATCGGGTTGTCTAAATAGCCTCGGCGACCACTTTCGGCTGCGCATCCTAGAGCAATAACCCGATTGGGTTGTGCGGGGTGCGTGCTTCTCCAGGGAGATTTCCGGATTCGCTGGATGGGGGATGTGCTCGATAAGCGAGATTTTGGATCGGAAGGGGGGGACAGGAAGGATCTTCCGGGCTTGGAAAGGGATGGGCGAGATTTGTGTCCCCTTCTCATCGGGGGGAGGGGGAGGGGGAGGGGGGGTGGTTGCACAAAAGTGTGTGATGGGTTTTGATCCAGGTCTGCAGGCGCGACTGACGCCTTCTGATCATGCTGTTCCAGAATGGAGTGTTTCTTGTGTGGTCGCCGTGAGGAATTGTTAATTAACAAGTAGGCGGTGAGTTAAACTTATAGGCGTCTGGCGCTTAGTATTATATTATAATAGTCTAGTGGGAGAATGCAAGGTATGATATGAATGATCTATTACACTAGGCTCGCTCGTGACTCGGGAAAGTCATGACGTTCGCTTAAGCTTACTGAGCAGATATGGCTGCCTGCCCTACAGTACGCCCAGTTTCTATTAAAGCCTAAGCCCGTCACACCGACATTGCACTAAAATAAGTCACGAGTGGGCTCTTCATCAGAAACATCAAGTATTTCAAGGCACACCAAAGTACAGATACTACCGGTATGATAATATCTTACTAGACCTACACTAAAACAAGGCGCCAAGCGCCCTTCACCCCTACCCCTGCCCCCCTCCCTGAAAATCCCAAAAGATTCACCTGTCATTGGCCCAATCAATACTTGTACTGACTTTGATAAATGAACCCGACCAATGACCATCACCCATTTCATCTCATCCTCATATCATACCTGAATCCATTCCAGTTGTCTATAGTATAGTACTAGTACAAGTATAATACCAGGCCAAGTTATTATAAACCAGTCTACCGAAATCCACAAACATCCACCTTCTCACCGCCCGATCTAACCCAGAAACCTCAGTGTCTCCTCTACGGTACCCGCCTCATCTTCATCTTTCCCCCACCATCGCCACCAGCACCAGCTCTAGCGGAGCTGTACCTTGCTAACTGGTACCTTGCTAACTGTATGTACCGTACCGTACCCGTGCGGTCAACTCAGTCAGACCGTCCACTTGGCGGGCTCATTTCTTCTCTCCTTCGCCTTGCACGATGTAACCGAACCCGGACTTCGTATGAATGCTGGTGTGATAGGGGCAACTCGGCATCAATCCGGTCTCAGGGAATATAGAAACCTCATTCATCTTATTATTATTATTATTATTATTATTATTATCATCATTATTATTTCCCCTTTATCATTATCAGGCTAACGGGACCACGCATAAACCACCGGTATCGGCCACCCCGGGGCCAAGAAGTGGGAGAAGAAGAAAAAAAAGACGTCTCACGATTCAAACCAGCGTGGGTGTGTGGGTGGGCGATACTATGCCGGTGGTCTGTGTGGGTATCGCCATCCTCACAGGAAAACAGCGGCAAAAAGCCAAGCAGTGTCTTACCTATCCTAGTCCGATATCTAATCTACCGTATCCGTTCCTTGTTTAAGACCTTTGCCTTATAGGTGCTAAACTCCTGTGCGAGGATAATATTTTAACAGAGGAGCAGAGTGAATTAAAAAATGAAACGAAAATGAAGATAAATGACCGAGTCTTCAAGTCCCCCCCCCCTGTCTCTGCAAGCGACCCAGTGGGGCATTTTAGCTACAAGGTCCCGGACTTTCGGTTTTATGAACTCATATGGGCTAAATGTATGTACTATGCCGAGGAACAGTCGAATCGAGTGATCTTCGGTGACCCTCCCGCAGGGGGCAAAAAGAGTAGTTGTATGATGCGGGATGAACTGCTGGAGGGTCGGAGTGTTGTGTCCGTGAGTGAGTGAGCTAGTTGCACGCGATTATCAAACCGCACCGTTCGGAGCTGGCGGGCAGATATCCACATATATACGTCAAGCTGTCGCAGAAAATTATTTTCTTTTTTCCCCCGCGCCCCCATCCCCGCTTGTCCGGACCCACCCCTTGCTATCTAGATAGCGCATATGGTGCGGTGGGATATGGTATCTGAGTATACAGACACATTCATACATGGTAGGACAGCTCCCCCGAGATTTCTTTCAAGGGTCGGCTTTTGCTCCTGTACCGTTCCGTACTGGAGGCCTGTTACAAGGGCTTCTCTTGTATCCTTTCTTCCTTTGCGTTCGGCCCGCGGCACCGGGGTCACCGGGGTTGTCGGCGGGTGTCCGGGGCAAATGAAAGAAAGCGCAACGGTAACATGTGCGTATATAGCAGGGGGGGCCCTTCAGGTAAGCCCGACAGCGCGCTCTTTTCTCCTGACGGACGGTGCGTATAATATAATAGCATAGTAGTCCCCTTAGCGCCTCGAGGAAAGTGGAAACGGCTTAGAGATATTTATTGGTTCCGTTTTTTTTTGTTCTCGCTGTTCCTTACTTCTTTCCTGTCACCCCGGTTTCTCTGCTTGCTAGGGTGTTTCTTTGTTGCCAGGTGGGAGGAAGGGAGGGAAAGGGGTGGACGGAAGAAAACTCAATGACTTGATGAGATGGATTGATTAAGTCAATCTGAGCATGTTTCGAAGTAGATTGAATAGCGCGGTGCGGGGTTGCAATCGTCTGAATGCGGGGGGCTCTAGATCCATTGTTTATGATTCTATCAAAGGCTCAAGTTAATATATGCGACCTTTCTATCACTACACAGCTCAAGTGGGATTGAGCTTGGGGGAAAGTGCCAAAAGACTTGTCCGTTGGTGCTTAACAAAGCCCCTGACAATCACTACCATGACTATAGATATAGATATAGCTCCTGGGAGAGGGCGGGGGAAAAAGAAGAAGCGAGTGAATGACTTACATAGTCCTCAGCCCTCCTGGTTAAGGAGAGATCCTAAAATGACTTTATAGAGCCATTTTCTAAACCCCCCCTCTTAAAAGAAAGGTAACCTAACGGTCGGGGAACCGCCGGGCAAGAATTGCAGCAGGAGACCGGGAGAGCGATATACCTTTGGTAGTCTCGAGAGACAGCCTACCCTTACGGAGCTAAATAGCGCTCTCGAGCCTTGCATTCTTGCCTAACTTTCTCTGACTGTGACAGCTGTGAGTGAATTATTGGCTAAGGCCGGGATACAGCCCGCTCTGTGTGCCCCTCATCTCCTATGAGCGGGAATATGTGAAGCTCCTATGTGCTTACCGACGTTTAGGGGAAGCACTCGCCACCCCCACCATATCGTCGATTACCTCCTTGAGAGCCTCTGCACTTGATAACCATCTAGTGACCCCATGGCCTAATGATAGTTCTCCCGTTGGGAACCTATTTCCCTCAATTCATGGTTTCGTTCCCTCCATCTGTCCAACAAAGAGCGAAGCGTAAATGGATGTTGGAGTGTGAATCTAGGCTAGCCTAAGGGTCTAAGCTGCTGTGTGCGATGCACTAATAAGAAATTGAAGGAAGGAAGAAAGGTCCAAGATATAGAGAGCCGTGTTTGCGTATGTAGTCGCGGAGGGAGATGTTAGTGGGAAAGTAGGGAAAGGCGGAGGGAAACTCCCCTATGTGGGTAGGTCGACCAAATGTGTTGGCGCTTTCCGTAGAGAAGAGGCGGAGCCCAGCATCAAGAAAATGATATTATGAGTTGGATCAATAGAGAGAGGTCATGTAGTATCACTCAGGGAGAATAATATGCAGCGTACCGGCTTGCAAGAGTTGCTTCGTTGCTGGCGGGCGGGAGAGGTCAGTGCAGAAGGGGGAATGGAAGGGCGACGGATCTGATAACAACCTTTAGATTGTAACGTTTGGCGTTCGTATGCAGTTCCTATTGGACAGAGAGGGCTCCAAGAGACTCGAAGGGAAAAGGGGGCCGTCTATTTTTTTTTGGCCCAGGCCCACTAGCATCAAGCACAGGGCGAGGCCCCTCGAGCCAAATCCTCGAACATAACGGGCCTCACGAGGCCTCGTAAGTTGCTAGCCTAATAGTAGAGAGTATAAGAAGTTGAGGCGACAAGGTGGGGATAAGTAAACTGCTAATGCGTGAGAGTGAGGTCTGAGCGCCTAGGCTCTCAGCTGCCTAGCGCATATAGTAACAAATCATCATAGTATATTTGTTCCTTAAAATCGTCCAGACACACTATCGTCACAGCATCCCCAAGAACACTCTCCAATCCTCGGGGGTTACTATCTCATTCCCCTACGAGGGGAGGCCTCGAGGCTGGCCTTCAACTCTCTGCGAGGATCCGAAGTGTCGAGGGCCAAAACTCACAAATTCCTGGGAATGTGAGCACATCGTAAGAAGCTTTCGTTGATACCTGTTGGTTCTGTCTGAAGCGTCGGACCTAGCAGCGTGGAAATATGCCTGGGAATGGAGGCATGGACTAAGGGTCGAATTAATCTCCAATATTTTCTGTCTAAGGGGGAAGACGGGGCTATGAAGACAAATTATGACCGTTCAAACCCACATTCCATCTTACCACATCATGGGGATTCTAGAGCACGCAATCAAGAATCAGCCTGGTGATATTTATCATCCTCCAGCCACGCTCGATCTAGGCTCTGAAGCTCCCGTGACATCACGCAATCTCTAGGGTGGTGGTTAGCAAAGAAAAGTTTGAGGACTGCTGCGATAGTCCCGCAGGTCTTCCATTCTTCCGCCCGGCTCGCCAGGGATGCTTTTCTGTTGACGGGTCGGAGGTCAAGGTAGAAAGAAGAAGGGAATCCGATTAGACTAAACTGGACCTTTTTTAGGCAAATTGTACTCGAGTACCGCACAGTACTTGTATTGACGTCAGAAATGGAGAGCGGCATAGCGTGCAATGATGCAAACCATGCTATCTCACGCCTTTCGTTCAACAGATTCTCAGAGGATAGAAATTTGGGAAACAAATAACGGTCCAAAGCTCCTTCAAATACTCCCATAATAGTCCACAGATTATCGAAAATATCACTTGCTGTATTGGCATGCTATATTGTAGAGTTGGAGTTTAAGAAGCGCCAAGCCCAATGCAGCAACCGCGGCTCTCTGGACAACTCCCTAGGCAGTTGAGATAAGAGTTCTGAGGCAGGAAGTGAGGTCAGCAATGTTGTCTCCCCTATGAATGAAAATTCAATGTTGATTGCTCCACAGGACCTGTAGTCGGAAGGCGTAAACATATCTGCGTTGGGTGGATAAGTCTTACATCGCTCGACTTTCCCAACCCCAGCCCGGTACTGTACTGCACAGTACTCGAGTATAAGAGATCGTTCATGGTTTTTTTGGAAAATTGGACTCTTCCGCCGGAAGTTTAGCCTTAATCGGTATAGTAAAAAGCTTCTGCCTGTGCCTGCATCCGTTGGATCCCTTTTTCATTTGTGAGGGTTGTAATAGTGGTATCGTACCGGTCTGTGTAAACCGGTCTGTGTAAACATGCGGGGGGGCACGTGAAGTGGCTGCAGTGGATTGGGGAGCTTTCTCTTGTTCTTTGCTTGGGGGAGTTAGCTTTTTTTTTTTTTTTTTTTTGTTGAGAGTCCCCTCCGGCGAGAAAAAGAAATCATACATATGATGGACATCTGAAATCAAGGGCCCTCGTAGGTTTGATAAGAGCATTGGAGAGATTCGGGGAGGGTTGAGGCAGGGGTGTTTGAGGGTTGGCCTTGTAAGCGATGCGGCTCTTTGCTTGACATTCCCGGGGTCACCTTTTCTTTATTTTTTCCCCCTTGCGTTGTTGTTGATCTAATACCGGCGAAGCAGGATGGACGATGGGGGAAATAGTAATAAATCTCTTGGCCCAGCAATCATATAATCGGTGTTGGTAAACAATTATAAGATCTGTACAGACCTCTGTTGATGTTCCCAAAAGTATACCGTGGGCCGCCGTTATCAAAACAAAAATCAGAACCAAGGGAGGAAGGAGCATCCTAGTTAGTTCTTGTTCGTTTTGGCGAGGGAATTTGGGGGTGCGCTGCCAGCGAGGTGGATGCGGGTGGGGCTGGTTCATATTCTCTCTCCTTCTCCTTGGCTGGTTTCGTATGGTGCCTTTTCCTGTTGTAGGGCACAGGTCTGCTGTTTTTTTTTTCTCACCTCCCTTGACTAGCAACCTTCCTTCATCTCATCGTCATCCTCCCTTTCCTCACAACCCACTCTCTTACCACCAATTCATCCATCATCCTCCATCCCTTTTTATCGTCCTCTACTCCCCTGCCTTACCATCTCCCTCTCAAGTCCTAACATCAAGCTTCTCTAAAGCTTGCATTTTTCGCGCTCTCTCGAACCTTCCTCATCTTCAATCAAAATGCGTGAAATTGTATTTATCCCCTTCCCTGCCTGATTCCCTTATGAAACTGCTTGGATATGCTATATCCCAGGCGTTCCTCTATAGCCCCACCCCAGAGTTCTTTGCTGACGGTTCTCTTCCCTATAGATTCATCTCCAAACCGGACAATGCGTGAGATTCCCTCTTATTGTTTGTTTCCTCGCGACGTTAGCTAACATTCCTACAGGGTAACCAAATTGGAACTGCTTTCTGGTGCGATCTACCAATGCTTATTGTTATCTGGAAATATCGAGTTGACGTAGTGTAACTATACTAGGCAAACTATCGGTGGAGAGCATGGTCTTGACGGGTCTGGAGTGTATTTATCCCTCCCCCCTTTACCTAGCTTGATTGGCCCGGTTTCGCTTAGTTCCGAGTTCTAACGTGGTGACCATAGCTATGGAGGAACCTCTGATATTCAATTGGAGCGTATGAGTGTATACTTTAACGAGGTATTTTTTATTTTTTATATTTGCTTTTTTGGGGGGGCGCC
>Ga0307509_10002239_pt1 | contig 31668 bp, 25 predicted proteins | sample 10_EM_MG_FD_202245 | JGI IMG/M metagenome (GOLD analysis project Ga0307509, IMG submission 202245) | Populus trichocarpa ectomycorrhiza microbial communities from riparian zone in the Pacific Northwest, United States - 10_EM | ecosystem: Host-associated > Plants > Roots > Unclassified | place...
TATTGCAATACGATTACGCTTTACTTTCTTTACATACACTCCTCCTCTACGAGAGCCTACGCTCTAAGAACCTGGAGACTATTGTGATAGTCTCGACAGGTTGCCCGAACATAGGACTATTGTGATAGTTCTATCAAGCACGACAATCCACCCATCTTACTATCTGAAGAGATAGTACCTCTTACGAACCACCCAAGAAGGGCAAGCCAGTTCCGTACTATCTGAAGAGATAGTACATCCCTACGCCTTGGTGCAGAAAAGCGAGACTCGCTTACGCAGGAGACGACAGTCGTTGCCTGTTGCATACGTGCTTAACAATAGGATTGTTACAGCTAAGGATAAAGCAGGAAGGATTCAGAAAGTACAGGGTAATAGCCAGGAGAGGCAAAGGAATAGGATGAACACTAGAGTGTAGAAATCAGGTACTTCTCAGGTTTCTGAAATTTCAGGATGTGAATCAAGTGCTAAAAAGAAAGAAGATATTCTATATATACTGTGTTAATATGATTAGTATTTTGAAAACCTTTGCTTGAAATCAATAGTTACCCAAATCAAATTCTGCAACTTGCAGCCTCAGTAGTAGCAGTCCCTACAGCTCTTCAAGGCATTGAATCAATTGCTCTATTAAGGGGAAAGCGGTAATGTAAGCTTTAACAGATGCTTGAAAAGATTTCAGGAAATATCACTCTGCTGGATTCCAGAGGCATTTCTTTTCTAAAATACTTCATCTTTTGTAGTAACTATTGGCTGCTCTCATTCTATAGTCTGGAGAAATTATATAAGTTTAAATGAAAATGTAGTGGCAGAAATTCACTTTTTAGCGGTATAAGGAAAATGAAATATGTGACCGATTACTGGGGGGTGACCCATTACTGGGTGAAATACGTTATACTGAATGTTAGTGAATTGCGATTCTCGAATGGGTGGTTTATGGGATTCTTATTCTGGCAGAAGATTACCCTCTGTGCTATCACAAATAACGCCAGTCAGCTACCGAGCGATTATCTATCAGCGATCATAGACTTGTTGAGATATAAACGGCGGAACTCACAATTGCGAACTAAGAATGAGTTCAGTGAGAACGATATGTAAGCGGAGGTTGGGCGTTACAGATTGACTACTATCTGTAACATGGACCAAACTCCACCCCCATTCGAGTACCAAAGTGGCCACACATATCATCAGCAAGGGGAAGACAATCTGGGTTCAAGGAAGTAGGCAATCAGGATGGAACAAGCGTCAAGCTACCATCCAACTTACCATCTTTGCTGATGGAATGCCAAGGCTAAAACCCTGGATGTCCTTGCGAGGCCAAGGAGTTGGCGCAACAGTGGTTGCAGAGAAGGAACGATATGATGAACGGGTCATCAGCAAAAAAAGTGTTTGCTCCGGAGGGATTGGCATTGCGTCCGGACCATCCTGTCTGCCCAGCCTGCCCTCCGAGGGCCCTAGCAGAATGGTTGCATCCTAGTCCATTGGGTGCAATACAACCCACATCCTGTCCGCCCACTGCATCCGGATGGTACATTTCACACATTAATCTCCCAAAGAACACCAAGGGAAGTGACCCATGAGTGTCTGCATTGGGGAACTATCCCTGCCCCTGATGGTCTTTACTTATAACAGGCTACTTCACCATCATGTAAAAGCTGTTTAGACGAAAAACGATCTTAACATAGAATGACTAACCATCTATTGTCCCGGTAACAACCCAAAACATACCCCTTATTTGATTACTGCTACCAACATGCACAAAAGGTTTCTAAGTTCTTTCACACCTCGCATCAGGCTTTATGATCGAATCAGTGGAACTATTGAATATTATCAACCTTCGGAGAGGGGCATGCTCTTCCATCCAGGTTGACACTATTCAATACCCCTATGCTAACGGATTCCAATAAGGCCCTTCCTGACTCTAGCGGACATCTGCCCAGTGAGGTATCAGCCCTTTTCTTCCAGGCCTGCTGACCCCTATAGCCATGCAGACGCTTCAAAACCTATACCATATATATACATTCCCCTCCCCAAGCGCACTCCAATGAGACCCTTCCTGACTCTGGCAGACATCTGCCCCCTGAGATATATGCCTTTTTCATCCTGCTGACCTCCATAGCTATGCAGACCTTTCGAAACCTCTACCACTCAATTCCCCTCGGCGAGCAGACTGCAATGAGACCCTTCCCGACTCTGGCACACATCTGCCTGCTGAGATATCTGCCTTTTTCTTCCTGCTGACCTCTATAGCCATGCAAATACTTCAAAACCCATATCATTCAATTCCCCTTGCCGAGCGGAATCCAACGCACTCTGTCCCGAAGCTGTCCGACCACTGATTGAAGGGTAATCCATTCTTCTGTAATTTAGTTCCCCAGGTAAATACTTTGAAATTGTTGGCTACTAGGTGCTAGAGCCATGTGGATGCTTTGAGGTCTATACCATTCAATTCCCCTCGGCGAGCGGACTCCAATGAGGACCTTCCCAACTCTGGCGGATATCTGCCCACTGAGGTATCTCCCTTTTTCTCCCTGCTGACATCAATACCCATGAGAACTCTTCGAAACCTATACCATTCAATTCCCCTCAACTGGCGGATTCCAACAGACCCTGTCTCGACGCTGTCTGACCAGTGGTTGCAGGGTTATCCATTCCTTTGTACTTGAGTTCCCTGGGCAAGTACTTTCAAATTGTTGGCTACAGAGTGCTAGAGGTATGCGGACACTTTGAGACCTATACCATTCAATTCCCCTCACCAAGCCGACTCCAATGTGTAACGGGGGCACTCTGTAGGAAGACGGATCCTAAGATTGCGACCGCACCGAAGACTCAAAGCAGAACATCAGCAAAAAGAAAAGCATACACCCGGACGCACCCCGTGCTCCCTGTGCGTCCGGCGGTCCAGGCGCATAGAACGTAAACTCACGTTCTGGGTGTGAGGACTTTTATTGGGTGCTTGTGGACAGGGGTCCATGCCGCCCAGACGCACCAGATGCAACCAAGGACTCAGAAGGTACCCGACGCAGAAAGGTTCTCCGGACGCAACCCGATAGAATAGAACATTAGTGGAAGTACTCAGGTGTAACTAGCTATCATCAGATACCTCCTAAGTCAACAACTCTACCTTCGAGGACTTTGAATAAATTAGTGAAAACTGTGGAGAATATCCAAATTGTCCGGAAAGATCCATGCAGTATTACTCATGTTTACTTATTTGAGTCATTTAGATAGTAAAATAGGTATATATTTATTAAAGCTAGTCTAGAAAACAGTAGCACTCGGTAGCTAACAATTTGAAAGTACTTGCCCGGGGAACTCAAGTACAAAGGTTGCGATAGCATTTGAACCTGCGGTCGGACAGCGTCGGGACAGGGTGCGTTGGAATCCGCCGGTCGAGGGGAAACGAGTGGTATAGGTTTCGAAGCGTCCGCATGGCTATAGAGGTTAGCAGAATGAAAAAGGCAGATACCTCAGCGGGCAGATGTCCGCCAGAGTCGGGAAGGGTCTCATTGGAGTCCGCTCGCCGAGGGGAATCGAATGGTATAGGCCCCGAAGCGTCCGCATGCCTGTAGCACCCAGTAGCCAACAATTTGAAAGTACTTGCCCGGGGAACTCAAGTACAAAAGTATGTATAGCAATTCAGCCAGTGGTCGGACAGCATCGGGACAGGGTGCGTTGGAATCCGCCGGCCGAGGGGAATCGAATAGTATAGGTTTCGAAGCGTCAGCATGGCTATAGGGGTCAGCAGGATGAAAAAGGCAGATACCTCAGCGGGCAGATGTCCGCGAGAGTCAGGAACAGTCTCATTGGAGTCCGCTCGCCGAGGGGAGTTGAATGGTATAGGTTTCGAAGCGTCCGCATGGCTATAGAGGTCAGCAGGATGAAAAAGGCAGATATCTCAGGGGGCAGATGTCCGCCAGAGTCGGGAAGGGTCTCATTGGAGTCCGCTTGCCGAGGGGAATCGAATGGTATAGGTTTCGAAGCGTCCGCATGGCTATAGAGGTCAGCAGGAAGAAAAAGGCAGATACCTCACCGGGCACTGGTCGATGTCCGCTAGAGTCTGCCAGGGCCTTATTGCAATCCGCTAGAGTCTGCCCGGGCCCCAGTGGAATACGGTAGAGTCCGGAAGGGCCTCATTGGAATCCGCTACAGTCAGGAAAGGCCTCATTGGAATCCGCTCGCTTAGGAGTAATAAATAGTGTCAACCTGAATGGATGAGCATGCCCCTCTCCGAAGGTTGATAATATTCAATAGGTCAACTCATTCGATCATGAAGCCTAATACAAGGTGGGAAGAACTTAGAAACCTTTTGCGAGAGTTGTTAGCAGTGATCAAATAAGGGGTATGTTTTGGGTCGTTACCGGGACAATAGATGGTTAGTCATCCCATGTTTAGATCCTTTTTTGCCTGAACAGCCTTTACCCGATGATAAAGTAGTCTGTTGTAAGTAGAGGCCATCAGGGGCAGAGAGAGTTCCACAATGCAGAGCCCTATGGGTCACTTACCCTGGATTTCTTTGGGAGATTAGGGAGTGAAATGGACCATCCAGGTGCACTGGGCGGACAGGATGCGGGTTGTATTGCACCCAACGGACTAGGATGCAACCATTATGCTGGGGCCATCTGAGGGCGGGCTGGGCGGACAGGATGCTCCAGACGGATTTCCTACGTCCGGACGCAATGCCTATCCGTCTGGAGCAAACGCTTTTTTTGCTGATGCAGATGTGTCATGGCACTGGTCAATTTCATATGATAGCGCAATATCGAAGCCACACATCTGAGACCATAGCCCACATGGAAGATTATCTGGACCAGTTTCATAAGCTAAAAGATATCTTCAGAGAATTTTGAGTAACAAAACACACACAGGACAAGGTTGACATGCAACGAAAGGAGATTCGATGTCAGAGAGCCCTGGTGATTGAGCGAGTGGCGCCATCTCTACGGCGCCGGATACGCGACGACAATTGTCAAGAAGAAAACGACCTCTGTCTGGACTTGGTCTGTGGCGAATCGCATTTCAACTCTATCAAGATGCATCTACTTAGCCACTGTTGTGACCATATAGGCCAGTTGGGCAACATTCCGCTGTATTCAACAGAGATTGCAGAGCTCGCACACAAGAGGCAAATCAAGACGGATAGCACCAATTGACCAAAAAGGATGCAGAGTGTCACATCGTTCACAGATATGGTCGTCAACATGCCATCGGAATGCGACTGTTGAACCTTGAATCTCTAAAATGTCCTGACGCCGATCTCTCAGATAACGTCTTGCATGATTTAGATATGACGGCCAGCACTGTGACCTAAGCAGCACCGGTTGTCCGCAGGAGGGTCCTGAAGGGATCTCGGGAAGATGTGTCTAACGTCGTGGATTTTAGCCAGATCTCGGGAGTCTGACTCGATATTATATATGGTGAATTGATCCGATATAGCAGACATAACCTGCCCGCAGCGCACTGTCTTCCTGAGAACCATGCGATGCTTCGATCACTTCCAGTTGAGCTACTCACACAACATGAAATCCCGGTTCTTGCGTTCCAAGAAGCTGGTGTTTACAAGATCCACTGTGCACGATCCACCGGCGATCTACACTTTAGATACCAGGGCAGTTGCAATGATTGGGTTTGGGTACAAGCGTGTACGGAAGAAATGTATGGTGAGCTAAGGGTTCATCTGCCAGCTAGCGTTCATTACGGGGCCCCGTTTCTGACAAACGGGGCGCTACGAGCAGGTTATTAACTGCATATTAACAGAAGAATCGTCCAAATCGGACGAAGACCGACTGAGAGAGAGCTCTTTGAAGCTGTCTAACTTCAAACAGCTCTATCTCAGTGAGTTCAGGTCCGATTTGGATCATTCTTTCAGCCACTTAATCAGAATAACCTAGGCCATTTTGTCCCCGCTCATCAGAAACAGGGCCCTGTAATGAAGCCTACTGGCGGCAAAGCTAGTTGCCCACTTAAAAATCAGCGACTACAGATCTGACAATACTGTGCGTCAGGTCGCTGGTGTTCAGTTGCTGACCCCAGTCAACTCAGGGGGTCAATCGGAGCAACATGGCCTTCTTACAGTGCAGATGAGGGAGGGTGCACGAGGGTTTACAATAGTAGATATAGGGACAATCCTCAGTCTGGCGCATTTGATCCAGGAGGAGGACCGGTGCTAGCTTATAAATAGCCAGATTGATTTGAGAACATTTATTGAGGTTTATTAAAGAATCTGGATGAGAGAATCAGGACTCAGCTATGCGGGAGAATCATACATGATCTTGATACTGTATATAGCAGATCTAGAAGCGACTTTAAACCCACATCATAAGTTCGCCAGACCAGTGAGGAGTGATACGTGATATGTAAGATGTGCGATGTGAAAACACAAGTGCTGCTTCCGCAGACACCAGCAGACTGATCTCTGAGGAAGCAGCGAATTAATTCAGGTTGAGAGTAGTTGAGCGGGAATGAGGACGGGATACGTCATAACGCAGAGAAGAAGCGATGCGGAGCGAGCACGATGAGGAGGAAGAGGGGACGCGAGGGAGAATCTAGGGTAGTCTGGACGTCGGTAGAACACGACATTGCGTCAGGACGTAAGGAATGTTGCGACGCAAGTCAGGATACACAGGACGCATGGGACGCAGAATATCCTGCGCTTGCGTCATGACACAACGCCGGCGGATCAGATGCAAGATTTGTTTTTGCTCATGACTGATCCCTCCATATTCCATATTACTATTGGTATGTAGTAGGCATTTGGACAGCATATTCATATATAGTCTATCATGACGAAGAGATCGAAGACTGTCTACTGGTGGAGTGGGAATACCCTCAGATGAAATAGCACTTTGGGAGATGCTCTGAGTTGAGCTGGGCAAGTTTTCAGTGTCAAATGGTGTTCACACGTTGTTTTGACGAATTGAATTGTTAAGAAAATAATTCCTAACTAAAGAAGTCGAAGTAGCATGGACATTAGTATAAATAGTTGGCCTCTCCCCTAGTGGTTGAAGAATCATCAAGCAACGGAGAAGAGACCTAAACAATATAACAAGTTAGCGAGGTATATTTACCTCTTTGATGTTTGACTATACTTTATTTATTTACCTTTACCAAACTATTTCTTAAGAGCCTTCCTGACGAATAATCGGTTATCTCGAATATATTTGGCCTCGCTAGATCGGAATCCTACCATGTTAGCTACCCTGTAACAGATTACTCATGACTATGGATTGGTTGCAGGTTTCAATACTGTTGATTATCAGGAAACTATTCAAACAAACTGCGAAAAAACCACCTCTTCCAGCAAGTAAATTATCCCCAATATTAGATATTATAAATAATTACTTACAAGAAGCTACAGCATTATGAAAGCTATAAAGGACAAATGGGTACTATATAAACAGAAATGTACTAGGCTGTTCAAACCTTCTGATTTTCAGCCAACTGGAAGTATCAACAGATTGCCAATGAACTGAAACTCAGTATTGGTACTATTTTCAACATCAGTAATGCTCCTTCTACCTCCAAATGGGCCAAAAGACATCTGTTTTCTCTTCATACTCTAATCCACCACAGTTTACTAGTCACCATAGCTACCATGAGTGCAATGTACCAAAGAATACCACTCTTTGAAGTGGCAGCAACTGGTGGAATGCAAGCATGTAACCGAATGCTCCTGAATGCCTTCATAATAGAAGGCAATTCCCAGAGAGTTGCATGGAAAAAACCTTTTCTTGGTAACTGAAGATGGGGCTACAGTTAGCATTTGCTGTAGCCTATCAGCATTAGACTAGAAACGACTCGCACAAAGTCATCTGGACTGACTAGTGCTACGGATGGCTCTCAGGCCAGACAGGTTGGGCCTGAGTGACATGGGGCTGGAGGGTGGGGTATCATGACGATTGCTTCCTTCTCAAGTTTGCCAAACGGGATATTATCAGGGTATGGGGTAGCATTCTGGGAGGAAAGAAAGGGGACCTCATATCTTGATATAAGAACAATTGGGGAACCTCTCACGGTCCCCTGGTAAGATACGCGTTAGGATAACATTGGTGTTCTTTCTTTTGTTACATGATTCCTATGCGCGATTTTCATTGTATGGTTTACGTCAAATTGTATTGTTTCCTTGGTTACATGGATATGTGACTCATACTAGGATATAAGTCGAGCAGCAAAGGCTGTGCTAGGATTTCCTTCAAAATAAGAGGGGGCTTCACCCGCTATTTCCTTCATTCTTTACGCTACCTGGTATTTCTTTCACAACTCCTGTACTTCAGAATATAATGTCTTCTATTCTGATAACCAACATCCACGCCAAGAACCCACAAACCCTGACCCTGAACTGCCATTATGTGATTAGCCTTGAACCATGAACCTGAGATCGTCATCTCTAAACCCTCACCCTAAGCGACTGTCATCGCTTAAGACCTTCCAGCCAGTTGTCTACCTTGGACTAAAGTCCAGTGCCAAGACCCCATTACAGAACCCTAACAGCCAAAGGTTATGTTGACAATGTCCTTATCTCAGTACTCTAGCCATTTTGGTAGCAAGAGAGTGAGCATAATACTCATCTACTCTGGCTGATAGAGGATGGTGGCTCAGCTCACTGGGTCCAGTATACTCTCCTGATATGGGTGCAGTATTGTATCTCAAAGCTTAATGCATCGCCAGCTTCCCTAGATCTCAACCTGATTGAGAATGCCTAGTTCCTACTGAAGGATACATTGAATAAGAGATATCTATAACCTTAAGGGTTAGGGAGTAGGGCAGAGGAAATATAGAAGGAGTGATATAGAATTACTGAATCACAATTATTGAATTTTGTGGATTTTATGCTGGAGAGAATACAGGCCAGTATCATAGTCTCTGGAAGAGATTGTTAGGTGGTAGCGGCAGCGTGAGGAATTCTGACAGCTAAGACCTGAATCGTTTTATATTGGAGAACTTATTAGGAAAACGCAAGTAATATTGACTAGATATAGAGGAATACTTCTTCATAGATGGTTAAAGTATTCGTAACGATATTTTTAGAAAACTTATTATATTGATAAGATCTCTTCTCCATGCTTATTGTCATTAATAGCAGCGAAGATGCTTCAATATCTATACTCCACATTTGAGCAATCGCCGTATACATGCTAACTCTATGCTACCTAAGTACATCACTAGTAATTCTGCAACCTTCACCTCAGTGCGAACACCCGTAGACCCTGAAAACTCTCTACCACACCTTTTCTCTCTCATGGTCAACTTATCAGTCTGAGCTTCGCTTCTTCCTGATGGTATGGAGACCACGTCAGGTGTCAGCTCATCAGTTTATCCGTTGACTGTAGTGTTTATGAATTAACTTACCCCCATGCCTCACATGGGTAGTCTAACTCGCTAGACAGAAGATGGTCCGTATTCCTTCGTTGATTCTGTAGAGAATTTAGCGTGCCACCACATGTCATAATCGCATTTACAGGTATTACATGACTTGTCCTTGGGATCGGCCCTATGGCCTTTTTCCCGTTGCCTTGATCTTATACCAACATGGCCTTTGTGGGTTCTCCCGACCCACTTACTGGGCATAGTTACCTCCTTCATACCTTACGCATCTTTGTAGGCAAGAGGGGTCTGACTTGCATGAGAACGTTCCATTACTTTCAACCCACTCTCGCGATGGTGTATCTTTGACTGTCTGTAACTTCATACGACTGTATCTGATTCACCTGCTTCCAGTTGCATATGGTGCCTAAAGGTCTCCCCTCATATACCCTTCGAGCAGGATGCAGTCGGATCAACGGCTGTGATGTATACGGTGTTATAAGAGAGATTCCAATGATCGTGGTCTTTGGTGTTGGGACGCAATGACCCAGCACTCTGGTGGTGACCTGCTGTTCCAACGCCGGGGCCAGAGAGAAGGGTGTTATCTTTATTCTTCGAATTTCGTGCATGTTAAAGTAGGGTAACTTTGCTTCCTAAATGCTTATGGGAAGTCAATACGCCTAGCAGACATACTTGCTAGTGAGCTTTACATTTTCTTTTTTTTATCTACTATTATTATTATTATTTTTAATCTTTAACAATATATTATATATTTACTTTGATCCTTTAAATATCTAAGCCCTGCGAAAATACCCCTCCCCTCCCTTTTTTGCCTTCAATTATCCTCTTTTCACCTATTTTTATACTATGGTTCCGGAAGACTAGACTCAACACCAATTGTCCGACAAAAAATGTGACAATTTTGCCGGTAACGCCAAGTGTAACACTCTTGTAAACACCTATCCTATGCCCTGAGTAGCAATTCTCAGCTTTTAACCTCTTATTTTATTTATGATGTTATCTTTTATCCTGTTTTAATATGTTAAGTTGGTATTACTTATTATAGTAAATGTCATATTGAATAAACTTATAGTGTAAAGCACTGGAATATACATGGAAGGATGACAAATATAATAGTGTTACACTTGGCGTTACAGGAAAAATTGTCACAACTTTTGTCGGAAAATTGGTGTAGAGTCTAGTCTTCCGGAACCATACCTACTTTGGCTGCTCGCAATGGATTACTAGTACATGAGTAAAACCTATGACCTAAATCCATTACATTTAGTTCGTCTTGTAAAGCTGACCATGAGGCAGACTGCAAGGCTAAGTTCTGAGCATGAAGTGAAATTATAACAATGATGAACTCTTAAATTGCTATATGAAATGCCATAAGTCAGATGACCTTGGATTATTAAACATCATATGGGTGCATTTATGCGAAAAAGGTGAAACTCGTCAACAACACCAAAATAGGTTGAATGCCCCAGAGACTTTAATGGCATATTGAGTATCCTCTGAACTTCTTAAAATATATTTAATGTTAAAATTGGAGTAATATTTGACCTGTAATAATTATTTTAAAAATATCTCCAAAATTTTATTTTTGCATAGAATGATAGCCTACTATGAAATGTATCTGGAAATGAAATTTCAAATATTTTCAAGTGTAAAATCTATAGTTATTATAAAGAAGATCAAAATATCTTTACGTTCTCAACATTTAACTGATATGATAAACATGTATCAGGAATACCAAATGCAACAAAAGTGAGAATTAGGGTCTAGGTATGAGTGTAATTTTGAGTATTATGGTGATATCGGGTGATTTTAATAGACAGGTACACTAAGTGTATTGAATTAAGGGCCCTAAAGTATAAGCTAAATGTTGGTGATTAATGTTAAAACTTGTATTAATTCTGCTGACTTAGCGCTTATAACCTCCTTTAATGTATATTATTAATAAATAATTTTATTTGAACATATTAGTTGCATTTAAATTAGAAAGCATTTATGTAGAATCCAAGAGGCAGCTTAGGCCATTATTCTCTGTTATTGACATACTATTTGCTTGATTGATGGTGATGCTATTTCAATTTCGTTGTCACAAAATGTTTCTTCCATTTTCTCAAAAGGTCATTGGTTGCTATGCAAACTAAAAATGCTCCTAGCTCAAAATACGAAAAAGGCAAGTTTATCTCTTTTCCCTAGACTGCACCCATATATTTATAACTAATAATTATTAGTTATATGCAACAAAATCCTTGCTTAGTCACATTTTGTGAAACTGTCAAGCTGACTAGCCCAAGGTAGGATATAATTTTGGAGGGTCTTCTTTCTCTACTTCCAGCTATACTTATTCTCCAGATAAAGTCTGTTAAATCAGCTATGGAGAAATAGGCCCTGTTTGGAGCATAAGAGGAGAGGGTATGGCAGGGATTATTTCAAAAATATTCCCCCTTGTCAATTAAAGGATTAACTATCTTATTTTAAATAATTATAGCACACTAGACTTCAGCTTATAATATATACTGCAAGGTAACCAGACTGAGACATAACTAGTAAATATAGTACCAGTATGCTATTAGTAGCTATGAGCCTGTCCAAGTGTCTATAAGATGCCTTGGTGATAAGGGGCTAGACAGGGTAATTCTAATAGAGGGAAGTTACCCAATTATGGGGAATAAGCATTGGGGGACATATTGACAGCAAGCTAAGTGAAGGTAGTAAATATTGTATCAGTTATTGAAGTGATATTATAAGACATACTTTGATGGATACAAAACAGGCTACTGAGAGAGTCAAAGCCTGAGTGCCAGTAGTTCAAACGTCCTATAACTTTGACTAAATATTGCTAACAGCCCTCTCTAGCTCAAGGATGGGTATCATATGACAAGTGTGTTAGTTTGTGTAGTTGTAAGCTTTCCAGTAAGGCAAGATCTATAAGTAGAGAAAGCTCTCACAACAACAGATAAAATTGTAGTCATCTATCTAACTTGAAGCTATTTGCAGAATAAATGAGAGGTGTAAGGATGGTAGCTGCTGAGTGCACCACCTGGATAATATCTTGAAACCACCTGTGAGTATACTTGGACCTCTGGGTTGTCATATAGTCAACCGTGGCAGTGCTGGAATTGATTAGGATAGCTACTAAGGTTCTAGGAGAATGGCCTTAATGCCAGTTCTGAATATTATGTAAACTGTAGCTGTACCATGAGTTACTAGTGGGCTCTGAAATTCTAAGTCTCATTACAATTAAGAGAGTTCCGCATAGTTGGATGTAGAAACTAGCACCTAGGCTGGCAAGTAACTGGAGACATCTCAATGTTCAAGTTCCCGTCAGAGTATGCAGTTTGACAGAGGTTTCCTATCACCAGGTAGATGGCTAAGAGACTTTGTAGCTCATGTAGAAAAAACAGCAACTGGGTTAGGCCCTGTTTGGTTATGCTAAGCCTGTTTAGGACCGTTTCAGTGGAAAACAGTGGGACCTGCAGGCGCGGTTGTTGCCAACTTGGCACCATTTGCTCCTGACACATTAAAATGATTTCACCCTAAAGCCTCATGAAGAAAATTTACTAGTGTTTCTAATGCTTCTCAAATTTAAACCTTTGATGCCCTACCTACAACTTTCCTGAATTTACAACTTCTGCTCCTGACTTCCAGCTCTGGCTTCAAGATCCAGCTCCTTCACCCACTGCTATCATTAGCAAAAATAATACCTTGCGTTCTGTGCATTCGGTGCATCTAACGCACCTGACTCTAGAACGCAAATGGCTAATCAGGAAGTAACCACCCTAACACATCACGCATTTGACGCAACCTGACACGGCACCTAATCCTCAAGACGCACCAGACGCAGCACATAATCCTCAGGACGCTACCTGACGCACTACCTAATACTCAGAATTCCACCTGACGCCAGACCACATCTTCCTGAGCTAAGCGAAGGGTCCTCCTTTTACCTTTTTCTGCCCTGGGTCACAATAGATTTCATACGATCAAATAATTAAATTTACTACTATTCTATTATGGTTCTACTAGTAATATACAGGCTAATCAACATAGAAACACCTATACTCATAGGCAGCCTTCTGCCAAAATACCCGTTCAAGTTCAAGCCCTCCCTCTTGCCTTGCAGACCCCCCACCAGCCGAGAGCCAGTAAAATCATGGATAAAAATCACGGAGAGATGAACCTGATACCATTGCGTAGCTGGCGGCGAGCCCAACAACCCCCCGCAAACGGAATCCCAATCCGTCTACCGGTTGTAAAGTAATCTGCCATTCAGTAAAATATGGCCAGCTTGATACCCAATACACCCTCCACAGAAGACAGCAATTTCCTGAGTTCCGATGCGACAGAAATATACCTTATACCATTGGGAATCTGGCGTCGAGCCCAACAATCCCCGACAAACAGATTCAACATCTGTCTAGCGGTTGTGGAATAATCGGCCATCAAGTAAAATATCGCCAGCTTGATACCTAATACACCCTCTACAGAAGACAGCGACCTTCTGGGTCTTGATGCGACAGAGATGTACCTTATACCATTGGAAAGCTGGCGCCGAGCCCAACAATCTCCCGTAAACAGAATAAAAATCCATGCAGCGGTTGTGGACTAATCTGCCATCGAGTAAAGTATCACCAGCTTGATACCTAATACACCCTCCATAGAAGATAGCGATTTCATGGGATATGATGGGACAGAGACAAACGTTATACAGTTGGGAAGCCGGCATCAAGCCCAACAATCTCCTGCAAACAGAATCAAATCCCGTCCACCGGTTGTGGAGTAATCTGCCATCGAGGAAGATATCTCCAGCTTGATACCTAATATATCCTCCACAGAAGACAGCGATTTGCTGAGCTTCGATGCAACAGAGACGTACCTTATACCATTGGATAGCTGGCGTGGAGCCCAACAATCTCCCGCAATCAGATTCACGATCTGAGCAGTAGTTGTGGAGGGATCAGCCATCGAGCTCTAGGAGTACCAGCACTCTATTTAGCCATGTAACTTCATGAATAAAGATCATGGGGGGATGTATCCTATACTGTTGCGTAGCTGGTATGGGGCCCAACAAACCCCTGCAATCGGATTCAGTATCGGAGCGGTAGTTGTGAAGGAATCGGCAATCGAGTACTGCGATCGCCAGGGTACCTATATTGTAAAGACAAATCTCACAAGACTGAGTGATCTCCTGAGTATTGATGCGATAGAGACGTACCTTATACCGTTGTATAGCTGGCATCAAGCCCAACAGCCTTCCGCAAACAGAGTCAACATCCCTACAGCGGTTGTGGAGTAATCTGCCATCGAGTTCTGGGATCGCCAGCACAGCATTCAGCACTATACCTTCATGAATAAAAGTCGCGGAGGGGTGTATCCTATACCGTTGCGTAGCTGGCGGCGAGCCCAACAACCTCACGCAATCAGATCCAGAATCGGTCCTGCGGTTGTGGAGGGATCTGCCATCGGGTTCTGCGATCGCTAGCCTTCTAACTTGATGAATAATAGTCCAGTAGAGATGAATCTGATGCCAGTGTATAGCTGGTGCCGAGTTCAGCAACTTCCCAGTGTCAGACTGAGGATGTATTAGGTGGTTGTGGTGGAGTCTTGCAGCTGGTGTCCGGGAGTGTAGATGTTGAGTGTTGTGATCAGTGACTCGCATCACGTTTCAGACTAAGTGCCGAGAAATCCAAATCAACTGTGCTAGACTAGAGACACTCCAGGCTATCACTAACTTTCTGACTGGAGTGAGCTGGTATTTTCACTCATTCAAAGATGATGTTCTGAAAATAGATCTCTGAGTCTTCAAGTTTACTGGTAGCGCAAATTTCAGATTAATGGTATAATGTCTTTCTCACGTGGCGTAAGCACTAACCAGAGTTTCTTTGCCAAGAAATACCACTTTCTCACCCAGGAGCTGGGCCTCAGAGAAGGCTGGGAAGAGACTTAGGGGTAGTGGTGAATTCTGATGTGCGATGATGTTGAGGTTGGAGTCAGAATGCATGGGAGGCAAGGTTGCTTGGTGGCATGTGTCCGGACGGAACCCAGTTTTGAGAAGGGTGTCCCGACGCACCAGACGCAACCAGATATGGCGCCAGAGTACAGGACAGACAGGACGCACTGGACGCAGAGTCCAGACAACCAGCGTTAGGACGCAACACCTGTGTATCTGACGCAGGATGGCTTTTTGCTAATGATTATCTGCTAGAGTACTCATTGATTTGTTGGAAAGAAAAATAAGAATCAAGGATGTGTTGTTGATATCATATTATAAAGGAGTTATTCTAGAGGACAATAATTATTTTATTGGTATAAATATTTGTTTATCATGTGCTACATGGCAACTGTTTTGTTAGGGCTGTTTGGAAATGGAATGGTAGATGCCTTTTACCATTGCCAAACGCCAATTCCATTCTCCCATTTTGTAAGGGAAGGGGAACAGTCGTTTGTATGTGGCAACGGAATGGGCCCAGCACAACCAAACATGGCCTGAGTAACTCACAATCGGTATTATCTTTCTGGTAGGCATCTTGGCCACTAACCTGACACCAATTGGAATTACTATGAGTTTTGACTGATGTAAATCTAGTTGAAGATACCTGATGGAGTGCATTTCATATTTGTCACGGTAAAGCTAGTTAATATCTGAGTAGTCCGACTGCCTCCGGGTGGAAACTCACTGTGGACAGGTAAGTTGAAGGACCCTTAGCTAAGCAGGATACTTGAAAAGCTCAGAATAGATGATGAGTGTCCTGTGACTTTATGTTATTCTTCTTAACTAAAGTAAGTGACATTCTAGTGCAATAACTAACTATTGTTGAGAGAACCTACTTAGTCAACCCTTCAGGCTTAACTATATTAAGTTGCACTGCCTAATTTTACCTGGAATTATCATTATCTTTACTTCTACTTTGAGTATTTTAGTATAGTCACAATCTTAGAATCCCTCTGGATATAGAGTGCCTCAGTTACATTGCATGTTGATATCAGTGGACTGAAATTTCTTCTAGCAGAGCAATTTATACAGCTTACAATTCCAGTTCAAGACTTGTAAGAAGCTGGTATCTTCCAGGTTTATTGTATGTGCTCTACACCAAATTAGTCATTCCAAACCTCTGGTACTAGAAATCATTGAATATGGATTCAGGCTGATGGAGTGGATATGTATAGTGGTCTTGATGAAGAGGTCGTAGGGTGCTTGGTAGGACCATTTAAAGTAAAAAATCTGTAGAGGGAAGCTGTAAGTAGGCTAGCTTTTATTCAAATAGTTAATCTAGTAAATGCTTGCAGATTGCATGGGTCAAGAGGACATATAAGAGTCTGCAGGTAGCGTGATAGGTGGGATATGAGGATAATCAATATTGGAGTTGTATTTGGGTAGACACATGTGGTTCCTTATGGGAAAGGTCTTGTACCTTCGTGTGACCCGCCCTTGCCAATTTACGCTGTAGCAAGTTTACGTCGGGTTGTCTATTAACAGCCTGTGAGGATGCGACGGTTCCGCCCCACCGCTCCACACAAATGACCGTTTCTCTTCCGTTCTAAAATCTGGAAACACGAGCTTCTACATGTAAAATAGTCACAAAAGGGAACGGCTGCCCCCCCTTTTTTGCCAAACATGTTCTCCCGTAAAAACTGGAATAATTGAACCGTGTGCTATGAAGTCCAAACCCCCTCCCTTGGAAAGGGGGCAAAACCCACACCACAAACACAGCCCCTTTCCCCATCCCAGACAGAAAAAAAGGAAAAAATCTTGACTTTATTGAGAGGAAAGGTTCAAATATTCACGTTTCTACGGCAGACCACCAAGGGAGATTGGCCCTACCCTGGCGGCTACTCGAGTAATTTCATAGATCATCGGAGTTATAACCCCGTTAATAAGATTTCAGATATCTTACAAGTTGGCCTTACTGTCGTACAGCTCCTAAGTTTTGTATCATAGGGCATCAGGGCACCAAACCTCGCTTGTGGAACATACAAAACTTAGGCGCTGTACCTCCGTAGAACCCGGCACGGAAAAAGATTTCATTGCTGGGAGCTTTTGTTCGAATTGCGGGGCAGGCGCTAAGAACACAAGACGCTATCTGCAAATAACCGAGTGAGAGCCCGTGAATATGAACTATATTGATTTCAAAATGATGATTGTCTGCCCGAATTGTGCCAGTTTATTGTGTTGGGCTTATAATAACATAAACACGAGGGGAGGTAATGGAACATCTACAGGAAATATGGGGTGGGGGGATAATAGAAGCTACATTATCCTCACTTGAAACACATTCTGGCAATCCCACTGATTTCCTCATGGCTGGCTTCCGGCACTTTGGGGGTAGTTTATCCAAAGACTTTCACGGTACATGAGAGCGCCTAATATATTATAATAGGGAATAATTGAACCATCTGATGCAAGGTCGAGATACGAGAGTTGCTCATACGAGAGTTGCTCATACTGCAGGGAGGTCAAGAGGATAGCAAATGGTTGGCTACGCAGATCTTCTGGGTCCATGGAGAGGCAACATCTGCAACACATACCATGGTTCAATCGCCTGTGTCTCTCTTGTGTTGAGCGGTAGACTTGAGTGGTGTACTACCATGCAGTAGGCGGCCAGAATAAAATTCCTGGGTATTGCCACGGACACCTACCTCCAGACGTGGATTGGCGGCGACGGCAAAATGGGGAAACACTAATAGTTCACACACCAAACGATCGCACTTCAGAAACGGGGAAGTTCACTTCATTCAACGACAACTCTCTATAACATCAACAACTAAAAGGCGAAGGCAGGAGTATATATCAACCACAATAACCTCCCATCCATCCATAAGACCCCACACATGTCCACGCTATTTCATGTACAGTAAGTCTCTCCTTTCCTTTAATTACTCCCGGGCTAGCAAAAGAAAACAAACTTCCACTGACCATAGCCTCCGGGAATATGACATCCGTGGATCAGGCTCTCTCCGGCTGCCATTACGGCACCCCCGCTTTCCTACCGGCCAAAGAATAGTTCCAAAATTATAGCGAATTCCCGCATTAGATTTCCTAAGCCACAAACAAGACCGCCCCCGGAGGTAATCTAAACAACAAAGGAGTATCGGGAGAGTATGGCGAGCAGCATGGCATGGTTTCCAACACCTACTGTGTCTTCTACCATATTAATGGAACTACGAATATCTTGGGAACCCACATTACAGATCCTGAGACTTTGGATCCATGATATAGTACTTTCCTCGAGGGGATTTTGACCAGCGTAATCGGGCCTTCACTTTAACTAAATTCGGCACGAGTAGTTATGTGGCTGGGATACCAGGCATGCATACACATTTCAATGCATCTGAGAACCCAAGATCGAGCTCTCAAACTGGGCAATGTTTGTCTCCTAATACTGAGAGAAAAAGTAAACAACAGGGTAATTCCGTCCGTCTATTGCAGAATCCGAGAGAGATGCCAGTGCTTCTATCCGCGATCTAGGGTGCTTGTGGATAACATGGGCGCAGAGACGAATTTGAACATAGAGATAGTTCAGAACTACAGTACAGGATTATTTATACACCTGTCAAAGCATATACAGTACCATCTTCCAAAACTGAGATCTCATGCTACCTATGCGCTCCCGTAGTCCGCTGGTGGGGCGGCCTTTGCTTTTATACATCTTCCCAGGCAGCATCTTATCCAGCAAACCGCCAAAGAAAGTTAAGTCACGCTTGCCCTCACGTGGGCCCTCCGGTCAAGCTCCAGCAAGATACCTGGCTATGCACAGGCTCCTGGGCTACCCGGTTATCACACAAAGCTGGAACCCAGGCCCCATATCGTGGTGCAAAAGAAAGCGGAGTGGGAATGAAATACTCAAATAATCTCATATTATGTCAAGGTTTCTATCTAATCAATGAAAATCAGCACCCCCTCTTGTGGGTTGGTATCGATAGGGTAAATTTTAAGATTAATTGTGATGAATCACTCGTACCCACCCATCATTAGAATCACATGCATAAGAGCCTCGAACCGCATAGGGATGTAAGGGAATAAATGGTGGTCAATATCGACATTGTTCTTCCATCGGACAGTTGTCTTAGTTAGCTTAGGCCTAAACAAAAGGCCCACTCCGGAGGTGGCATATATGCATGGTGGAAAAATCAAATTAACTCACCAGACGGCGACCTAGAGCCATAGGGGGATTTAACAATTCCGGGGCATTGGTCGCTGGGCCAAGAAAACTCTACAAAGAGTTTAGTGAGAATACCCGAAGGCTTTTCGGTCACCTAGGCGGGTATTTACCCGCCTAGAAGCTGTCTTGTCTTTAAATGCTTCTCACAAAACTATGGATCCTGTAACGGATATCTGAAATGGAATACAAAGCCAAATATCTAGACTATTTAGGGAAGTAGAATTGGCCAAAAAGGATCTAGTTTTGACACTGGAATAAGGGAAAAAGAGAAGATGAAATGTTTTGCTCGGAGACAAATTGAGAATAGTGTGATTTTAAAATTTCACACATGATAACTGGGCGATTGTTACCCAAATGACGTAAATGGACTACTGTTCTTAAATCTTTCATAGACTGGCGCACTATTCCACTCTTGTTACCCTGATGGCCCTCTTGCCTAACCAGCTAAATCCCCTTTTGTTCACCTGAAGCCCTACTTAGCGATCATTCCACTTCTCTTACCCTAGTGCCTCTCCTATGCGCTAGATCGGTTCGTCGTTCGGCGCCATCGACAATCATGTCGCCGACGTCAGCCCCCCGCGCAAGCCCACCCGCGGAGTCGGGGTTGTCCCAGCGGCGCATGGCAGGACTGTTGCTGCCTTCAAATGCCCGTCCTCCGCCCCCCGGCCGACCCTTTGGATTTCTGTTTACTAGAATAGGGCCCTTTTGAGAGTATGCGTTTTCCCCAGTGTCAGTGGTCCTGCTATCACTATGTGTGTTCTTGTGGTTTCCAAGCGCCATTCGCGCCATTCGCGCCTCACCGCCTTCTGGTTGATTCATCGCATTTCTGCTCATTGCACTATTGTCCTCCCTAATGCGGCTGACCGCCATCCCTTTTCCATAACCATCTTGCTGACTCTCCCCATCCCCGTTTATCGAATGGGAGCTCTCTCGAGTGCTCACTCCGATGTTACCACCAGCCTCCATTCCTAGTCCACCATCTGAGGGCCAACCCTCCGCGTATCGGTTTGTTCGATGTGAGCTCTCTTGAATTTGTATATTATCGCTGCTGTCGGGCCCTATCCGCGGCTCATCACCCCCCGGCCGGCTCGTGATTTTTCCGTTTCTTAGGCTGGGATTCGCCCACGTGTGTGTAGCGGTGTGGTCGTGGCCGACCGTTACCCCCCCTAGATCATCATCTAGCTTAATCTCCGCGTTTCTGTTTGCTGAATCGGTGCTCCCTTGAGTGCGTGTGTCTTTGCTGCCGGCGACAGCCATTTCGGGAACATGGCACTCGGACTGGCCATCTCCATTTCTCTTCTCCGACACAAGGTTCGGTTTGACATGTGGGCTACTGCGGCCGCCGGCTACCCCGGGCTCACGTTCCTGTTGGCGCACCGGGTTCTCCCTGGGCCGGGGTTTTCTGCCGAAGGCGGATTAATCTCACTTGTGCAAAACTTGTGCCTTGTGGCAAGGAATTGGTACTCACTTCCTTTTCCGAAAACACATAAGAAAGCCAACCTCGACTAGAAACTCCTCGGGGCTGCAACACCTTGTATCAGCAATGGTGAATCAGTGATTCGAATATATAAACTCACGACAAGAAATATGAACCAAGCACATTAGCCCAAAGAGTTATCCCTCAGATATGCACCGTGAGAAGGGCTGGACAGGCGATAGCTATAATTTGTATCTAGGGAGGTCAGACTCCAACTCGGAGGCGACTAAATGCCACGTCAAATTCGATGGGCTGATTTAAATGTTGGGGCAAGACATTAATTCGGGTAACGGTACGTGCAGGGAAGGGAGCGATGCCGCTGGCGCTTAAATTTACCCGGGCGCAGCGAGATTTTGTATCAAAAAATAACTGCACATGGTTGGTTGGCTTGTGTGGTGCACCTCCCCGAGCCTCAAAAATGTGAAACGAGTTGGGACGCATGAGTAGCGAATACCTCAACCCCATGCGGATCCGGCAAAGGAGATCAGGAAAACTCATTGACCGATTGAATGACATCTCGCGAGCTTCACAAAAGATGTTACGGGGCATGGAAAGCCAAGCTTCGGGGTTAAGTGAACCGGCGCCAAGCGAAAGAGTGGTGGATGAAGGACACCGGTATGATACCACATTCTCTTCGGGGGCTCGCCTCCGCGCTAGGTCAACATAAGAGGTGGCGATGATAAGACCCCAAGGGTGCTTAGCGAATGCCAGCGGAGAGTACCGCATAAGCTAGCAAGAGCCGACCATGCTCTTGAACGTGAAATAAGAATCGGCTGAGATGAAGCTTGTATTTAGGTCAAAAAGAGAGCCCTGAACCCTGGCTATAAAGAGTTGGCCTATGGCGTCTGATTGATATTTTTCCAGGCAAAACTAGGATAAAGATCTTATTTGAACCTCCCAGCGCGTGGCGGTCTTGCCGGTTTATCCGGTAGCTAGTTGACCTGAGGTTGTCTATTAGGAGCCTATCTGGATATGACGATTCCGTTCCGTCCCAAAATTCGGAAACACCAGCTTCTACAGGTAAAATAGTCACAAAACGGAACTGTTGCTCGCCTCTCCTTTTTTGCCAAATAGGCTCTAGACTACCAAGGAAGATTGGCCCTTCTATCCCGGGGGGCTAGTTTGATAGATCAAAAGAATTATCTCCTGCAGTATTGATATTGCAGAACTTCCCTACATCGTGCTGAAGAGGCACGAGTCAAATTAGCGTATTAATTTGATTGGCAGGTTCAACCTCCCAATGACTCTGGACATTGGCTAGTAAAAATATCAACCGGTGCATTACCTCACAGCTATGGCTAACATTACTCTCATATCAGGTTTAGTGCTCTTGTTGATGGAAAAAGATCCGCATCATAACTTGAACTGAAATTCTTTTGATATCACTCCATTGACATATCAAGAAAAGTGGCAAGCCAGGTTTTTGGTTTGCATTTTAGTGCAAAGTAGTAAATCTCATATATTTTGTAACTAAGTACAGGAAGTATCTCGATCCAGGTTCTCTATCCTACGGCAGTACTATCATGGGTACGCCAGCCTCCCCTTCCCAACTCCCCAATAAAATAAATCCACCTCCGGTACCAAAATCACTACTAACATGGTAACACGCGCAGCCCCGCACATTTCCCCAACAACCCTCCTTCACAAGAGAAATCCAAAATAATACCCCCAAACCTCTTTCCCACTAACAATCGTCATGACAGCATGATTTTACGCATTCTCACTCCTCTCAACTATTACAAAGGCACACAGCCCTTATAATATTCCGCTTTCTCCTTCTTCTCCTCTCTTAACAATTTTCTCTTCTTCCAACTTGCCTTATTCTTCCTCTTAGTAGAGGCACCGCCTGCTACTATAACTGCTCCAATGACAATATCTTCATCACCGGACGATCCTAACCTTCTTTCCTCTCTTACAGTGTTACCATAGTTTTTTGCAATTTCTTTGATACTTTCCGGGACCTCTAAATGAGAACATTCCCCAGTTTCCTTCATATACCTCCGTTTCACCTCCCTCAAATCTCTCGCCTGTTCCCCCAACGCCCTCATCCTCTTCACCTCCATTAGCAAAAAGCCATCCTGCATCAGATACAGTGGTGTTGCGTTCTGACTCTCGTAGTGTGGACTCTGCGTCCTGTGCATCCTGTGCGTCCTGTACTCAGGGGCCACATCTGGTTGCGTCTGGTGCGTCTGGACACCCTTCTCAGTACCGGGTTCCGCCCAGACACATGCAACTAAGCAACCCTGCCTCCCATGCATCCAGACTTCAACCTCAACATCATCGCACATCAGGATTTACCACTACCCCTGAGTACCCTCTGAGTCCCACCCTTCTTGGAGTCTGAGACCCGACCCTAGGGTGAAGAAGGGGCATTTCTTGGCACAGAAAATATTGTTAGTGCTGGCGCCAGGTGAGAAAGCCATCCCCTTAATCGTAAATTTACGCTAAAGACCTCAAGGCAGAGTCAGACTGGCACTCAGAGTTCTATTTTCAGAACATCATCCCTGAATAAGCGAAAATGCCAGCTCACTCCAGTCTGAAAGTGAGTGATAGCCATAACACTCTCAAGTCTAGCATAGTGCCTGGTGGTTTCTCGGCACTTAGCCTCAAACTGGACGCGACATGACACACTCTTTTTATCACAACGCTCAACATCCCCACTCCAGGGCAACAGCTGCCACACTCCACCACAGCCAGACAATCAATCCTGAATCCGACACTTTGAGGTTTCTGGGCTCAGTACTAGCTATCCAGCGGTATAGGATTCATCCCCAGAGGGATATTATTCATGAAGTTACAGGGCTAAATGCGGTGGGGTGCTGGCGATCCCATAACTCGATAGCAGATTACTCTACAACCACTGCTCCGATCCTGAATCTGATTGCGGGATACTGTTGGGCTCGTCGCCAGCTATGCGGCGGTATAGAGGACCTCTCTGTGGCATCAAAACTCAGGAAGTCGCTTACCCTTGTGAGAGTTGTCTTTATAGATACCCTAGCGATCCCAGAACTCGATGGCAGATTCCTCCGCAACCACTGCTCCGAACCTGGATCCGATTGCGGGAGACTGTTGGGCTTGACGCCAGCTACGCAGTGGTATAAAGGGCGTCTCTGTGGCATTAAAACTCAGGAAGTCGCTTACCCTTGTGAGAGTTGTCTTTATAGATACCCTAGCGATCCTAGAACCCGATGGCAGATTCCTCCACAACCACTGCTCAGATCCTGAATCCGATTGCGGGAGACTGTTGGGTTCGATGCCAGCTTCCCAACGGTATAAGGTACGTGTCTGTCGCATCAAAACCCAGGAATTTGCTGTCTTTTGTGGAGGGTGTATTAGGTATTAAGCTGGCGATATTTTACTCGACGGCAGATATCTCCACAACCACTAGACGGATTTTGTATCTGTTTGCGGGAGGCTGTTGGGCTCGACGCCAGCTTCCCAACGGTATATGGTATATCTCTGTCGCATCGGAACTCAGGAATTCGCTGTCTTCTGTGGAGGGTGTATTAGGTATCAAGCTGGCGATACTTTACTTGACGGCAGATATCTCCACAACCACTGGACGGATTCTGATTCCCTTCACGGGAGGTTGTTGGGCCCGACGCCAGCCTCTCAACAGTATAGGGTATGTCTCTATCGCATCAAAACTCAGGAATTCGCTGTCTTCTGTGGAGAGTGTATTAGGTATCAAGCTTGTGATACTTTACTCGACGGCTGATATCTCCACAACCACTGGACGGATTTTGATCCTCTTTGCGGGAGATTGTCGGCCATGATACAGGCTTCACAATGGTATAGGACACTTCCCCCCGCAAACTTTATTCATGAAGTTACAGTACTGAATAGTGTGCTGGCGATCCCAGAACTCAATGGCTGATTCCTCCACAACCGGTTTTCCGATTCTGGATCTGATTACGGGAGGTTGTTGGGCTTGACGCCAGCTACGCAGCGGTATAAGGTAGGTCTCTGTCGCATCAAAACCCATGAATCTGCCAACCCTTCTGTGAATGGTCTTTCTATAGGTCCCTGAATTCGATGGAAGATCCCTTCACAACCAGTAGGCCGATTCTGGATCTAATTGCGGGGGATTGCTGTGCTCGACGCCAACTACATGATGGTATAGGTTCCTTCCTCTTCCGAATTTTATTCATGAAGTTACAGTCCTAAATGCACCGGGTACTAAGGGGGACCAGGGGGATAGGGTGAGGGGCTGGCAGCCCTGGGATACGCCAAGGGGTCAGAAGGGTTCTTATGACTGAGTGTTTCTCTGTGAATTGGCCTGTATATTAGAACAATAGAAGACTACTAGTAGTAAATTTAACAGTTTGAGGGTATGAAATCTATTGTGACCGAGGTGACCAAGGTCAGAAAAAGGTAAAGGGTATCAGCAAAAAAAATTACCTTGCGTTCTGGCTCTCCCAGCTCACCCTGTGCGGCGGACGTTCCAGGCGGTTATAACCTAAACTCCTGTTCTGTGTGCGTCCGCCCGGGCTCATTCCGTCCGGAAGTGAAAGGGCCGCGTCCAATGCGTCCGGACGGGCAAGTCAGCGTCCAGACGCATTAGTGCGGCCCTTTTGCGTCCTGACGCATTTGACCCCCCCTGGCACAGCCACCCCCCTGACACTATACCCCCAGGGCCCAGCCTCTTCATCCCTTCACTCCCAATGCACCCGTTCCCATGCTGCCCTTTAGCGGACGTCTTGCGGCCGCGACATCTCTCCTTCCGGCCTCCCCCCCTGATACGCCCGCCCACCAGCTTTCCTTCCATGATACCCTCTCTCCTTTAACCCCGTCACTAACCTCTCCCTGAATCCATTTCGCATCCGGAACCCCACCAACATCACCTCCGCTTCTCCCACACTCCCCGATTCCCACAGTCCTCTCGCGTATTCGGCGGACGTTTTCCCATCACTACTTCCTCCGCCCTCATCCCTCCCAATACGTTCAGCCCTTCCTCCTCCTCCCTCTGAACCCTGCCCCTCTTCTCGCATATCCGGCGGACCTTCCCCCTCTCTTGCCCTTTCGTGCGGCTCTCTCCTCAGCTCTCCACATCCTGTCTCGTCTACTCCATGCCTCTCGCCGCCTCCCTGGCCTCTTATAGTCCGCTCGCCGACTCCTACCGTCTTCCCCGGCTTCTCACAGCCCCCCAGACTCATTCCCATGCCTGTCAACCTACAGCTACCCGCTAGACGACTTACTCAAACCTGCGCAGTTTATAACCATCTGCCCGACACATTCCCATGCCTTCCGAACCTACAATTGCCTGCTAGATCCCTTACTCATACTTGCACAGCTTATAACCATCAGCGCAATTCATTCTCATACCTTTCCTGCCCACCGACTCGCACACTACTATTGTTTGACCATTCCTGACCCTTTTAGCACGCGTAATGTAATTTAATTTGATTACATATATATACATGATCAGCGAGTGGTGATAAAACCATTCTCCCTATCCTCTCGATGGGTTTCTTCAACATGCGATTCCGCCTCCTCACGGTCTTGGAACTGCGCTGCACCAACCAGTGCTCCCGGATTGGGCCCATGTTCTCGCCGTGGCTCGTGCCGACCATGTCCTCCTCCTGTATCCATGAGGCCGCCAGCGGCCTCCAATTCATCCAGCTCCATATCACTACCAAACTCCCACCTCAATGCATCTTCATCATTGTCATATCCCGCCGTCCTCTCGACCCGCTTTCCCCGCTCCTTCGCAATTCTGGCCTGCAATGTCGTCCTGATCCGCTGGATTATTCGACGTTGCCAAACTCTTCCCCTTTTGCCCCAGGATCGTGTCTGACGTTCCAGCAGGGCTATCTATCGGTTAGCTGACCTTTCACCCAACTCGAGTACTTGCTGTTTTCAAAAGTGTCCGTATGCCCGGGCCGTCGGGGGATCAGGACACTTTCGAAACCTGCCAGTACACATTGTTTTTCTTACCCCCGGAAGTGGCCCTTGTGACAGCCACATTATCGATACAGATGCTAGTCCGCCAACATCGCAGTGAATGACATAATATGGCGGCTGTCAGACAGATAAATGGGCCATTGATCTTATCCAGGAAACTCTCATCCGTCATTCCTTTCCTTTTCGGGCCAGTGTAATATTGAGCAAATATCACACCCTGAATCTGGAGTGCTAGGAATCTAAGAGAAATTGGCTGTCCGCCGGATTAGATCGATTTACTCTTACTGCGCGTAGAAACAATTCCGAGAAATGTCAAAAAGATACCTCATAGCTGCCCGGCGGGCAAATGAACCTATCCTCCTCCAGTAGGTATTCCACTCTTCGTGCGCAGGCTGTAGGATCCTCAATATTGAGCTTATAGAGTTCTGTTATAGCTTTCTTTGCTGTATGCGGATACTGAGATCTGCATCCACTGTGCTGTGCCCGGATCTGCAAATCAGTGACCAGCGGCCACTGCATTTAGTCTAGAATAGGATGTTGGTTATGGATTAAGGGTAACTTATCTGGTCATTTGAGGGCGGGGTAGCATCAGCAAAGTCGGGAAAGCCTAATTTGGTCCGGGCATCGCTCCAACATGTGCGGATCTCTTCGGTCAGGGTAATTGGGTCCAGAAACGGATTGACGAAGATCGTCCAGTCCCACATCAGATCACGGGATCTGGCCAGAATGGTACGCTCAAGCCCGGTTGCCATATTTCGCCTACTGCTGGCTTACTTTCCTCCGCTATCCAATTCCCACACCATTGGATCTGGGTGACTTGGGGTTATCACCGGCATTGCAAGTGTATTCAAGTCTGTGGGCGAACAGGAGGGAATGGCAGATGTAAAACCGTTTTGGCTAACTCGTACTTGAGCAGACGTTCTCCGTCCGGGGTAACTAATCCTCCTGCTGGAATTCTGGGTATTCCCAGGGGTGATTGTCAGTATCGAGCGCTGCGAGCTAAGGAACTCACACCCAATTGGTCTTGGCGCTCCCCAGGCCGATGGATGATCCGTATCGTCCCTATGCTGGCCTAACTCATTCTCCTCACTCTCCTCACTCTCCTCACTCTGGCCATCATTACCCTCATATTCCCCATCATTAGAGGCTAGACTCTCATCCGCTGACTCTAAGACCTGCTGCCGGTTGTACAGGACAGGCTCTGGTACCTGGAGTCGTGAAGAAGCTGGCTCCCACACGGCATCCCTCCTCCTACCTACAGCGGACCCAGCCATAACAGACTCAACACTGGGTGATGTTATTATAGTTAATGCGTCCCTGGACCCAGATCCCCGGAAACGTCCGCGAAGGACTTCCCTTTGCCTTTGCCTTTCCTGCCTCGATGAACGCGCTCGGTCCGCCATAAGCCGCCGCTGTTGTTGTGACATAGTATGCAGGTGAATAGTGATAGAAGATAATTGCAGTGTATGACGTTGAGGTACAGGTGGTGTCAGGAAGCCTCTATTGGTCGGTAGCTAAGGGCACGATATGGGGTGTGAACTTGGAAGATCGAAATGGTCGGCCCAGCTTCCTTAAGAACTAAGAACATTCACAGTTCATCACTCGCTTTCATGTCCACTGGTCAGCACACACCGCGCGCCAAATTGCAGCTTGATACCTGAGATAGGAATTTGCACCTGAAGACTTGGCCGCGCTGCCGTTTCACTGGGTCAATACGAGTTTTAGGTCCTTGGGGTTCCTGAACCAGATGAAAAAAGGTTTATCAGAATGTACGGACAAGTCTAGTTTGAGTAGGTCTGCCAAGCGGACAGAAACAAATGCGGGTAATGCTAGGGCTCGGGCCCGGACGCTAATCTCAGAAAGTGAAAGCTGCCGCTAAGGCTCAACGGATGGGATATAAGATGAAAGGCTAGGATAGGAATAGTAATGAAAGGGGCAACCCTGAACGAAAAACAGCTAGAGAAGAACAAGAATCATCCGTATAAGTCCAAAGAGCAAACCGCTAAAGCCAGCAGAGAGAACATATACCAAACGAAAAAGAGCTGGAAAAGAGCAAGAATGATCTGCGAAGATTCCGAGAGCAGGTCCCACGAGCCGACCCGGTAAACGCAGAACAGCTAGTGGCAAACAAGAATGGTCTGCAAAACTCTAAGAGGGAACCCGTAGAGCAACAAAGTGTCCGTAGACTACATTGGGTTTGGGTAACCCAGAACGGCAACAGCCGGGCCAATCCAAACAAGAAATGTGAGGGGAAAAAATACAAGGATAACTGGCAAAACTCTAAAAGTTAAACTCCAAATGAAAAACACCCAAAGGAAACACCCGCAGGATCTGCGGACAGTCGCAGGTCTAAATTAAGTATACTGATCAGGGCAACCAGCCCAGACGTAGCGGGCTAATCTAAAACAGAAATAGTCAAGAAACAGCCAGAATAACATGAACTCTAGAAACAAAAGTGGAAACACCAAAAGGAAAAGTCGAAGGGTCCATCGTGGCCTAGTACTTGTAAATTGCTTGAAATGGACCTGCGCCCTCAGCTAGCCAGACATTAGCCACCTTGGTCGGGGCAGGAGAGCTTTGTTCGCAGAGCTAGTGAACCAGGACAGAAACGGACTTGAGCGGACTCCCAACGCCCATTTCTGCTGGAACTGCGGCAGACCTTGTCAACAGAATGGATGGAAAACCTGGTAGTCGTAACCGGAACTTACCAGGTGTAGAGTCTGCACTCGAGTCGGTTGGGGAGTCAGCGGGCAGGCTTAATTCTCGTCCGACTTCTTCAGCTGTCGGAATATCCGCACAGACATCGCCGGTACACGGATCGGAGGGGGAATGGCTTCTGCTGGACGTATCGACTTGTGTCGCCAATGTGTTGACAGGCTGCTCGGCCCCTGAGGCCAGCATCAAAAGATGCGCAGCTGACACTCTCGCCTCTGCCAGCTCAGAGGCTGCAGACGCATGATGGTGACCCGGATTGGGAGTAAACGGAGACGAACTGTTTGTTGGACTAGGCCTGTCAGCAAGTTCCCGACTCAGATTATGCTCCCCATCGTATGTGTCCGGCTCAACCTCAATGCCGGCATCGATTGCCCCCACCTCGCGGGCCACCTTCCTCTGGGGTTCCGGACTTCCATCCGAACCGTATAGCTCATCGGCCTCTTGCCTGACAGCGAGGTTGTGTTTACTACTGTAATTGGCTGGGGTCCGGGATGCTTTCTTTAGGTCAGTCTCCCGTTCTCCTTGTCTACTAGACCTCAAAACACAAGTGCCCAAGTTAGCACGAGGGACAGAAGCTTGCGTACCAGAAGGCTCTGGCTCTGATTCGCCAACATCCGCCCAATGGATGCGGGGTGTTCGCCTAGTCTTTTTTGTGGTATTACCGCTCCTGGTGGTCCTTGATAAGGTGGTTCGCTTTGCGGCCACAGCGGATGACACTGGCTGGTGGCCATCTGAGCTCTGTCCATCATCGCTACCGGCGGACCCGGCATCCGAGGCGTCTGGAGGGGGGCCCCGGTTATCATGTGGAGCAAACCTGATCTCACCGGGAGGAGGAGTGCTATCCTCTGTATCATTCCTTCGATGGCAACAGGAGAGCAGATCCATTGGTTCGCTTGGCGGATTCAAAGACCACCATATGCGGACAAGTCGGCTATTTGTGATTCGGATCCTTTCAGCAAGCGGCAGCGGCTCCTCTGGATCGTCCTGCCGCAGAGGTGTACCCTGTCTCGTCGCACCAATAAGCATAGGAAATCCGACTCCCGGTGCCATGGTTTTGTCTATGCCAGCTAGCAGGTTCGGAAAGGTGGCCTCAGTTAGCTCCATCCAGTAAACATGTCCACGACTTTGCCACTGGATCTTGTCCATCCCGACAGGAAGTGGGCTGCTTGGGCGGACTACGGATGGCTCATCTATCCAGAGACGGACAGACCGCGGACAGGCAAGACCTGCAGGAGGTGTATTAGCATATATGGTACATCTTTATTGCGGACGCTTGGGGATAACTTACGATCATTTCTGGCGGGGGTGGGGTCCGCAACGGGAATAGCGGCAACAGGTGCTCTCAACATGTCTCTTAAGATACCCTGATATCTTTTTGCTATGTCCTTTAGCAAAAGGTCGAGGCATTCGGTAAAACGTTCGCCACGGGGGTTATCAACCTGCCAGAGTCCCGACCTCTGGCTAACAGGCCGGAGAGTAAGAGCATGTGCGTAGATGGCCGCCCATTGGGCGGCAGTACTCTGCTTCCACCCTGGGATCCTGTCTTGCTCCATCTTACGTTTCATAGCATTTCGCCAGGCTTTATACTCCGGACTATAGGTTCGTGGGTGGGGGAAGCCGCAAAGGTGCTTACACCAGGTAACATCGCCGTCGTCTTTAAAGGACGCCAACCGTTTTGAAAATGAGACCAACCTTTGAGGCTGCCATTGTAATAGTGATTGGGGTGAGGGGTGGTTGATGGATCAGAAAGAGGTTGTTTTTTGGGGGGGTTTAAATGGTCCCTCAGCGGATGGAGGATGGCCGCTAGTAGATGCTGGTACTTTTGAGGACGAAGGATTGTAGAAGATCCGAAAATAGAACTCGAGCGGGCCTGGCAGACAGTAAAGGGAGTTCTGCGGATGGTAATGGCTGTGAAGGGGTTATTGGCTAGGGAAACCCATATAGGTAATCTGAAATGAGCTGAGGATACAGTAGTGATACTGCGGACGAGTGAGAGGTTGTGCTGAGCTTTGTGGGTCCTGTTAGGATGGGCTGGCGGATTGAGGATGTGATTGTGATTGGGGAAAGGATTATGGAGAGAAGATGGAAGGGGGGGAAGAG
>Ga0307509_10002240_pt1 | contig 31658 bp, 22 predicted proteins | sample 10_EM_MG_FD_202245 | JGI IMG/M metagenome (GOLD analysis project Ga0307509, IMG submission 202245) | Populus trichocarpa ectomycorrhiza microbial communities from riparian zone in the Pacific Northwest, United States - 10_EM | ecosystem: Host-associated > Plants > Roots > Unclassified | place...
CCAGCCCTAACAACTAACACTAAGCATTGTCACAACCATTGCATCTGCTTATAGATTCTTTGAAGACAAGTTCTCCTTCTAAGTTTCAAAGCTTCTTTGTAGAAATAAACATGCACAATTTTCCTTTATCTGAACCTACTATTACATGGGCACACCGTAGATGACGTTGAAATCCTGTATGTAGATCGTTAGGGGCCAAGTTCATGTTGAAAAGAAGTATTGAAAACTGAAAAGCATTCTCCACCCTTCAATCCTACAAGTGAAACGGAGAATTAGACGAGAAGGTTTCTTCTTTATTGAGACTCACAAAGTGTTAATGGTGTGAAATCCATATATCAAATTGCTATGTAAACTTCAATGTCATCTACGTTGTGCCCACGTATTAGTAGGTTCAGATAAAGGAAAATTGTGCATGTTTATTTCTACAGAGAAGCTTTGAAACTTGGAAGGATAACTCGTCTTCAAAGAATTTATAAGCAGATGCAATGGTTGTGACAATTCTTAGTGTTAGTTGTTAGGGCTGGAGGAAATATACGTTAACAAGCTAGCTTTCAAGTGTTTGTCGTCGCACCATAACTTTCCAAGGACTTGGATCCATTTGAGTTTTCTGCCTTTCCTCTGGTTTTCCACATAACCAAAAGGCAGGTCAATGGTCCTAAGAAAAAGAAAACAACTGCAAATTATTATATATAAAGGTAAATCATGTGGGGAAAGTCTTGTTTATAAAGATTTATTGTACTGTGGATTGGAATGGTGTTATCAAAAGTCTTGTTCATCGAGATTCATGGTACTGTAGATTGAAGCAGTGTAATAATAGAGTTGTCCTTACCACAGAGAAGTACAAAGACTGTAGGGGGAGGGTGGGGTTGTTTTTTTATTGGAATGCATTTGGCATTAAAAATATAGTTTGGGAAAAAATAATTAATGTAAATTTTAGTGGGGTATAGTGGGGCTACAAACCTCAGGCTGCAGAGGCTGCAGATACCTGGTGGTAGGCTATCATGCCTTGCCACATATGGTGGACTAAGTAGTAAAAGTTTTGGGTTTGGCGAACGACTTCCTTTTGTTAATGAAGACGGGTGGTTCTGTGATTTGTAATGTTTTTTCTTATGTTTCTGTTTTTTGGTGTTTAAATTTAGCGAACAGATGGTGGATTAAGCAGTAAAAATTTTGGGTTTGGTGAAGGATTTCCTTTTGTTAATGAAGACACGGGTGTTTTATGATTTCATTTTCTTTTTTATCTTTTTATTAACCACCTGCAATAAGGCTATATATATTTTATTGTTGTTTGCATTGATCAAATCACACTATCTTGCTGCTTAACCTCAAGCATTACTCAGTTGTAAGAAACTTGACCGACTAATTTCACAAATACACGGAGGATAGGTCGTTCTAGAAAAAAAAAATACTGTATGAACATTTCTTTGCAAGCCTACACACACACACTGAATCTCCCTAATTTACTAGTAAAAAGATGATGGCTTCAACATTTTAAGTGAGAAAGAGAATGGTATAAAGCACCCATCACCTCCAAAAGGCTCTGTACATGGGTCCTCTTCAGGTGCACTCACTAGGGTAAGTGTGCAAGCATTATGGCCTGTAGTTTATGCGCAAAACATGAAGAGGGATTAGTAAAACCAAAAAGGAAGTGTTTTGAGAAAACTCAGTGGGTTGTTGGAAGAGAAAATGGCTGATTGTGAGAAATCAGAGTTCCAAGGATTTTTATCAGAAGTTTGATAGAAGAGATTCATGGCATAAGCAGCATGAGATGCTATTGTGTTCGGTTCAAAGCAAGCCCCGCCTGGTTGGATCGGACCACGGTCAATCCCTCATCCACAAACAAAATCCAGATTAGCCTGCAATTGTGCATCTGATACATCTGATTAAAATTTTGGGTCTGAGGACAGTTTCTGAAGCATTTTGTTTCTTTATGCTCACATTCAGTACTAATAACGAAGAGAGCAAGATGGAAATTATTTGTGACTAGACAGAAGCAAAGAATGAGTATATAAAATACCTAAGAGTAAATCTTTTATTCAGCATGGCTGTCATTGTACGCAATTCTCATCATTGACCGTCTTTGGTACCAAAGGCTATGAAGTTCACAGAAATATCATCAGATAGAGACCATCGCCCAGTCAAGGGACTGTGAACAAATCCAGCCATTTCTTTAACCTGGCGAGCACCAAACCCAAAGCAATAATTCTTGCTAAGAAGTAACAGTAGTAGACATGTCAAAATGTCAGAAGGGAAAGCATCCATCTTACATTGATAGAAGCACGCTGTAGGATAAGCACCAGTTCTTCAGGAGTTAGAAAGCTTGACCACTGATGCGTGCCTTTAGGAAGCTGAACAGCATTGGTTATTAATAACAACACAAAGCAAACAAAAGGATAGAATCAAACTATAAAACATCGACAGATTACTTCCAGAAATTTTGGGAAGACTAAAACCTACACACCACCTCCACCACCAACTACAGCGATAAGAAGATTGCATGCACTGGATATTCCTAGACACAAAGTCCATTGCTATAGGAAAAATAAAATGCTAGAACAGTTCCACTACCAGTGAAAACAGTGGGATTTTGGATTAGGTTTCTCATCTGTTTATATCACACCCACTATCAGAAATTCGCCTAAAACAAACAGAATTACTGAGAAAATAATTATGTTGGTAAATTACGGTGATAATTACCGATGGATACTATTCCATCGGTAATTCAGTCGGTATATACCGACGGACTAATGTTGTCGGTATATACCGACTGAATTACAGACAAAATATATAGATTTATTTTTAAAAAAAGCAGTTCGATGATGTGACAGTTTTTGCAGGCGATTTTACCGATGAAATGACCGAGCTAGGGATTCAGACTAGAATCTTCGTACAGTGACGTGACTAATTCACCGTCACAATTACCGAGGAAACCACCGACAGAAGTATTCCGTCGGTGATTCCCTCAGTAAGAGTTAATATATCACCACTCTGTCGACCCTCTCCTCTCCTTTTTCCCCTTCTTCTTCCCCATCCCAACTCTCCCCTCCCAAACTGCAAACAACCTCCCACTAAAAATACCCCCCCTTCTCAACAAAAATCATCTTTCTATAACTTTTGTGGTCATAACATCCGTGTTCTGATTTATTGTGGATTTTATCATTTTTTGTAAGTAAATCTATCTTTTTTAATTTTAACATTTAAATGTCAATTTTATTATTTTTTGTTGTTCTTTTTTAGTATATGTATTTTGTTAGTGTATGTACATTTTTTATTGTTATTTCTCAAACAAACTTGTAGTATGAATGGATAATTTTGTATTTGTTATGGTTTGTTTTAGATTTTGTAAAATTGTATTTGTTTGTAAATTATTGAAACTTTTTTGAATTACCGAATTCGATGTATTGTGAATAAATAATTAATAGCTTGTTTAACAGGTCCGTTTTAATTTTTATCAATGCTATTGCGGAGTTGTAATTTATGTAAATTTATATGTATAAATTTGTATGGATGTTGATAATTGATAATGAATATTTATGAGAAGTTTTAATTAGTTTGTTGGGTAATCTCGAGGTAAACCAATATTTTTGCAAATTTATTTACTTAACATAGTTAATTAATAGATGTTGTCATCATAATTTTATAGAGGTTCAATATAAGTCATGGATGATCATTCATGGATGTATCGACATTCACCCAAGGATTGCAGAGGATGAGTTATTGTAATGGGGTTCAGGGTTTTATTAATTTTGCAACATCTATTCCCTAAAATTTTACTGGAGGCGGTATTAGTTGTCCATGCAGGAAGTGTAAAAATAAAAAGTATATGCATCCAGATGTTGTAATGATGCATCTTCTATACAAAGGGTTCATGGAAGATTACCTGTGTTGGTATGCACACTGAGAAATATTTGTTTGTAATGAGAGCATGGTAGAAAGGATGATTGGGTCAACTTCTAGTGCTAGCAACGTGCATGAAGTTGCAAATGAGAATAAATCAAGGTAATGTTAGTCAATGTCCAATCGTAGAAAAAAATCATATTGCAGATGCAACAAGGTTTTTTGATCTATTGAGAGATTCTGACTAATCATTATGGGATGGCTGCATGAACCACAGTAAATTATCGGCCGTAGCATAGGTGTTCACCATCAAGTCAGATCACGGGTTGAGTGAGGCCGGTTATGATAAAATTATTGAATGGGCGAGAAGCTTTTTACCTGAAGGGAACAAGCTGAAAGAGAACTTCTATGCTGCAAAGTCCATGATGAAACCCCTTGGTTTAGGATACCATAAAATTGATATGTGCCCTAACTTCTGCATATTATACTACCTTGAAAATGTGCCCTAACATGTGGTCATTCCCGTTACAAACCCAGAACTAGCAAGGGAAAGACTCTAGTGGCATATGAAAAACTTAGATACTTCTCAATCACACCTAGACTGCAGAGGATATTCATGTCACCAAGGATTCTTTAGCACATGACATGGCAACAATCATATGATGCGGTTGATGGAGTGATGGTGCATCGTTCTGACGGCGAAGCATGGAAACACTTTAACAGTGTGCATCCTCACTTTTTAGATGAATCAAGGAACGTGCATCTTGGGTTGTATATAGACGTATTTTTATAGAGAGTTGCAAAATATTTACTGCATATTCCATAATCACCGACGTCTCTACAGACGAGTCGCACCCTCGCGGCGTCACGGCGACCCTCGATTTATTTCGGGTTATTTGTTTTATTGTGAATAAAGGGAGTCATCACCTAGTATTATGGTCACTAGGAAACCTAACTGGTCTTTTAGAGATTCTAAGGCAAGGGACTAGTTGCGTAAAGGGAAGGTATTAGCATCCCTAGTACACCCTACCTAAGGTAAGCTGCTTGGTGTTTGGTTTGTCTTATAATTGTTATGGTGTTGGTGTTTTCTAATTCCATCAGTTTTTCTAGGTTTGATTCTAACTAAATTTATTAAGATAGAAATCCAAGGAGATTCCATGTGCTTTAAAAGCTCATTTTTCCCTTGGTATTTCAAGAGTTTGCGACTTAAAAATTGCAAGGAGGAGGGACAAAAATTTAGAAATCTAGGGCGCTTTAAAAGCCTATTTTTGCCTTAGTGTTTTATACTCTCACGGCTCGTAAACTGTGAGTAAAAAAAATTGAAATGTCCTCGATTATAATCAAGGCTTCTTTCAAGGATGTGTGAGGATTTATTATTCCTAGAAAATTATTTCGGATATTTACCACTCAGGGTTTCTTTATCCAAATATTAACAGTGAATAATAACAAATTATTCCCAATAATATTTTGGATATTCGTCCTTTAATGATTTCTTTATCCAAACATTAGTGGTGAATAATAGATGAATTCCCCCCAAAATAAGATTTTTATATTTTTTGGAATATTGGCCAATACCCTTTGGAGTTTTACAAACATGTTGTAAAATCCAGAAATGCAAGAAAATAAATTTTATTGTGTTTAAGAAATCCATGCGAAAACACATTTTCGAAAACTTCCAATATTTTTGTATAAAAAAAAAGTGTTCAAAACATGTTAGGATATTGGTCGTATGCAACACACAAGAAAACATTTTTTTTTTACAACAAACACTGCAGTGCTTAACCATAAATGATAAACCATTGCACATTTGTTTTAAAACAAACACTCCAGTGCTATAAATGATAAACCATGCTTGTAGAGGGATGATGCATTCACACGCCAAGACAGTATTCAAGGAGGAAAATGCATTTAAAGAAGACCCGGCTACTGTTCAAGTGAATTATATTTCACTTGAACAGTACAAACACAAAGGAAAATGCATGCAAAAAGGTGAAGAGAACAGACCTGGAGGCAGACGAAGGAGCAGCAACGCTGTTGAAGGCTTGCTGGCTAGACGATCAGTGTGGTCGTCTGTTCCAGCTCTTTCCCCCCTATTCTTTGTTCGTCTCCTGAGTTTTAACATCTGCAATCTTCGTCAGTCCCTCTCCAACGAGTTCCTGCACTTCCTTCGTCCCTGCTGTAGATCTTATATGCCAAAAAAAATGAAGCCAAGACCAACAGGTAGTCCCTGCTGGTTTATGGTTTCTCTTCTCTTTTCCCTTTTTTTCTCTTCTTTCTCTTCTACTGTCAATCTTCCCAACCTCACAGTAACACTTTCCTCCAGCAGGCGTAAGAAGAGAAAAGTGTTGAAAGGTAAGCTGATTACTTGTTTTTGATGGCAGAGAAGAAGACTCTGCAGGCTGTAGCGAGAAGAATGAAGGAATGGAAGAAATTCTGTTAAAACAGTTAAAGAAGCAGTTAAAACAGTTATGGCAGTTATAGTCAGTTTTTTCTGTTAAATTCTGTTACAACTGTTTCTTACATGTGTAAGAATCGTATCCTTCCATTAATGGATGGATGAGATGATCTTGATTCCTAAATAGTGGAATTAGTTACATGCAATGTGTATAAAAGCAGAGTTGCTGCATTAATGAAATATAAGAAATTCTTCTCAATCTTCTTTGCAAAACGTGAATACAATTCTCTTCTAAATACCTTCAGAAAACAAACAAAAAGAATGTGAGGGTCCCTAAAGTTCTCGCAGCTGGAGCACTAGGGAAGAAACACCTGCAGATCCTGTTTTGCAGGAAATGAAACAAAAGACCAAGAAACAGCTCACGCGTGCCTCTTGACGGACGAAAACAATGACACTGAAGCTGTGATGTGCTGGTGGAGTCTGTTCTCTTGCTCTTTCTTGTTTTTCCTACGGCTTGCCTCTCTTTTTCTCCTTTTTTTTCTCTTCTCCTCCTTTTTTCTCCCCCCTTTTATGCTCTTTTTTTTCTCTGCCCCATTAGGTCATTAGAAGGGCTTATATATAGTCTAAATATATCTCTATTTAGGAAAGATTCAATGCATTAATTCTAGGATGCAAATCCCTACTGATTTGCAGTAAAAAAAATGCAAAAAGGAAACTTAAATATTCTGATTCTGCTGTCTGATTTCTTTCCAGTTTTTTAAAGGATGGTGTGGCTTCTTTCTTTCCTTCCATAGGGCCAGCTGCTCCCTTTGAAATGAGGCAATAAAAACGTGGTTGCAGCTCCAAAAATCAGGCGTGATGATAAAGGAAAATAGCAGAAATTTGCAGAGAAAAAGGAAAGAAATCAGATGGGTAAAGGTGCATGCTGCAAAGTCTTATTTTCTTTATTCGGTATGGTAAAAATCCTGTCATTTATGATGATCCAACCCCCCTTTCCAGCTTCAATTCAATCCCTCATTTTAGCACTTTTCAATTTAGTCCTTGGTCAAAAAAAAATCCTTCGAATCAGTCCCGCGAACTTGGGCAAAAATCCTTCTCGCGGCTAAGAATCCCTGCTTTCACACTAAATATTCAAACGGGAATATCTTGAGCTTTTGATATTGAAATCAAGCGATTCAAAAGCCCAAATTTACCTACGTGTCCCAGACTACAACTTTCATGAGGATTCAAAGTGAGATAAATTTGTTTTGAATAACAGAATTGCAACCAAACTCGGCTGGAAACCTTCTCGCGGCAGGATTCTATGTTTTCATGCTAGATTTCAAACAGGAATATCTTGAGCTTCTGATTTCGAAATCAAGCAATTCAAAAGCTCAAATTCATCTACGTGTCCCGGACTACAAATTTTATGAAGGAGTCGAAGTGAGATAAATTCATTTTAGAGAACAGAATCTGGCAGTAATCTGGTTGGTCAAAAAGGATCTCCGGGTCTAATTTAGAAACTAACAATGCTGAGAATCCTGATATGATTGAAAGTATGACCTAAGAACAAATCATCAAAATTTATGATGGAAATAGAGTCTTTTAGTGCAAAAATCGGGTCAGGATCCTTCTCGCGGCAGGAATCCCTACTTTCACACTAGATATTCAAACAGGAATATCTTGAGCTTTTGATATCGAAATCAAGCGATTCAAAAGCCCAAATTTATCTATGCGTCCAGGACTACAACTTTGATGAAGGAGTCGAATTGAGATAAAATCGTTTTAAAGAACAGAATCTAGCACTAATCTAGTTGGTCAAAAAGGTTCTTGATCTGACAATGCCGAGCATCCAAATCTGACTGAGAGTCTGCCCTAAGATCAGTGATCCCTAGGACCCAATAAAGGTGTAGGTCAATTTTTCAACATGTCATGAGTGACAGAATATAGCTAGGATGGTCAGATATTGTACGAAACCAAGTTAGAATCAGAGTCTAATTTGGAACAAAAAATTAAGATAGCAGCAGAACCATTTTTTAGTGCAAATTCTGAGGGATTTATTCAACCTTAAAGGCCAGATAATAATAATAAAAAAGGGACGAATTTAGCATTATGAAGACTCCTGATTAATCTAAGAAAACCTGACAATTTTGGCAGCAAAGGGGAAGGATAAAGAGAGCATAAAACAGCTCAAACAGGTTTTCGAAAAACTATTTATTTCTCTGCTTTTGTCAATCTTCAGCAAACATGAGTTAAACTCCTACACTCAGTTCAAAAGAGGTATACACCGTCTCCAGCACGTGGGGTCCAAAAATGAGTAACAACAAGACGGATACAATGTATCGGTATTTGTCGGTGTAGTTCACAATTATCGATGGACTGTGCAAATTCCAAAGGGCGGGTATTAATGCATCTCTGACCGCGTGAATATGCCGACAGACTGCGAAAGTTCTGGAGGGTCATTTAAAAATTTTAGTGTGAAATTCAAAATTTACCAACGAACATTTGAAAATTCACCGACGGAATAATTAAAAATAATATTATTTAAATAGGTCATCGAAAAGTCCATCGGTAAAACTGCACTATAAATCTCAACGACCGCCCCTTCAGTTCATTTCTCTCCTCTTTCGTTTCATCTCATCTTTTTTTCTCTCTTCTATTGCAAAAATTTTCATTTTTTTCTTGTAATCTTTAGCTTCTTGTAATCTTCAACAAATTAAAACGTATGTATTTTCATTTAATATGCTTAATGATTTTATTTTTCTCATTTTTTTCTTTGTTTTATTAATAATATATTTTTGTTGTGTTTTTTTTTTTTGTATTGTATGTAGATAAAGTACTGAAATAAACACACTATTAAGGTAAACATTTTTCATTCCTCAAGTCTATAGTTTTTTTAAAAACTTTATTCAATATATTTTATTGTTTGTATTGCCATAATAATTGAATACTGTCTAACTTTGAACTGTTATTGTTTGACTTTTCCAACCGTTACTGTCTGACTTTGAACTGTTACTGTTTGACTTTTCCAACTGTTACTGTCTGACTTTTCCAACTGTTACTGTCTGACTTTTCCAACCGTTACTGTCTGACTTTGAACTGTTATTGTTTGACTTTTCCAACCGTTACTGTCTGACTTTGAATTGTTACTGTTTGACTTTGAACTGTTACTGTCCAATTTCCAATTGTTACTGTCTGAACACTCATTAGATTTTTAACTATATCTAAAGTTCTAAAACTCCATTTTAACTGAGATTGATCTCGTTAGAAAGCTAAGACACGAGGCTACTAGTTCTCTGAGGGAGGAGAACCCAGTTTTGCCTTCAAGATAGTCAAAATTATTCATTTACTAATTAGTCCTACTGCCCTACATAATCAATCACGACTCAGTCTCAGTTGGTAACCCATAACTGGAGTTCTACATTTCCAAATTGAGCAAGACCAGTTTCCTTGGTTAGCTAACATTCAAATCTATAATTTCTATGGGGAACCTGATCCTAATCCCCTCATCCTCCTACCCAAAATCTCATCGAAAGTTAGGAGACAAGTCTGTCCAGATTCGTCTCCCCCTCCCATTCACACAATACTTTCATAAACTACATACCACACACATGAATTAACTTAATCTCAACAATAAGTACTTTTTCCCCAATTTATATCTAAGAACCCTAACCTATGATTCAATATCAAGGCACCAATTCTTTATCGAATTTAAAAATGAATTTTTTTTAAGATCATGTTTAGAATACGTTACCCGGTACAAATTAAGATTTTGATCTTCAACCAGTTGAAGATTTTCAACTCCCTTCTTTCTTTTCTTCTTGTTCAATTTCCCTCCTGTCTTTTCTTCTTGTTCAATTTCTTGGTAATCCTTTGCTCTCAAGTGTTTATCCCATCTTTAAGCTCTTAATCTTGGATGGGTTCTTGAAATTTTAGTGTTTCTCTCTTGATTTCTTGAGAATGGGTATAAAACTCCCTATTTTCTCTCCTTATGGTTCCTACAGATTTTTTTTTGGTGAGGAAAGAGTATTTATACTCTATATTTTCCCTTATTTGCATTTAGACCCCTTTTTTCCTTTAAGTGTATTATTATCTTCAGTTAAATCCAACCCTCAACAGTACCGGGTTTATTATAATGTCTCGAATTATTTCGCCTGAAAATTTATATTCAAAATTTTTTGAATTTCTGTTTTTATTTAATCATATGCATGAATTTCTTCACTTTTATTTATTTATTATTTTTCTCGGGGTTTACAGGGTAAGACTCGTGAAACCATCAAACTCTCGCTTGATTGTTTACTTGGAAGTGGTTGATATGCCAAACTGATATTACTTAGGGCCTCTATCTTCACACTACTTGTAAGCCTCATATCGACCTTTCAAGGACGATCACTAAGCATGTGAGAGACCCTTGGAAACTAGATAATGACCAACCCCTTAATGCACATAACAATTAGGATCTTCCTACTAGGTTGTCACCTCGTGAAGGGCAAGTTTGCATTTCATACGTATTTTTTTTAATCAATATTTTTGCATAAATTGCATGATTTACATTTAGCAGGTTGAAATATAGGTTCCCCATTGAAACCCATCTATAACACTCGTTTGAGAAAAAGACAAATGGAAAACGAAGAAAGAGCCCAATTGGAAGCCCAACATCAAAAAGAGGTGGACAATCTTAAAGAAAAAGTCGCAAGGCTTACTAGTCTACTCGAACAGGCCTTGAGAGACAAATCCGGAAAAGCAACACATATAGTTCAGCTTGAACCTATGCTCGTAAATCCTTTCAATCCACATAATCTGGGGGCAAAAGGGTTGTCATCTTATTTTCAACAAGCCTTGCATTTCCAACCAGCATACCCCATGAGAATGCTGTTTACCATTGATTCTACAGAGAAGGAATCTCAAAAGGGCAAGATGGTAAAAGAAGAGGGTCTGGAAAAATGGATTGCCCTAGAAGAGAGGGTAAGGGCAGTTGAGGGAAACCATTTGTGTGACCTGGTGAAAGCTGTCAAGATGTCTTTGGTACCTAACGTAGTCATTCCTAAGAAGTTTAGGGTGCCAGAATTCGTTAAATATACAGGAACCCAGTGCCCTGTAACTCATCTCAAGGCATACTGCAACAAAATGGCTGAGGTGGTTGATAATGAGAAATTGTTGATTCATTTCTTTCAAGATAGTTTGAGTGACACTGCCCTCACTTGGTATATGCGGTTGGACAATGCCAAGGTTAAAAATGGAAGGATTTAGTTGATGCCTTCATGAGGCAATATAAGTTCAATATAGACGTGGGCCCTGATCAATTAAGCTTGCAAGCTATGGAGAAGGACAACAAGGAGTACATAAGGGAATACGCCAAAAGATGGAGTGAGGTAGCTGCACAAGTTAACCCTCCTATGTTGGAAAAAGAGATGATTAGTTTATTTTCCAACACCTTTAAAACCCCGTACTTTGAATACTTGGTTAGAAGCTCTGCACAACATTTCACTGACCTGGTTGTTATAGCTGAGAGGATTGAACAAGCCATTGGGATAGGTAAGATTGCTGACCCAATTGAGAATAACGGTTTTGGCTGGAAAAGGGAAGGACACTGAAGGTGGTTGCCAAGTCACTTATCGTCCTTATAACTAATTTCTTCACACCAACTCCTAGAAATCAACTATCTTGAAGATAAAGCTATGGTGATGTTAGGTCGAGAATGGTCTACATATGACTTCAATTGATTGTTGAAAAGATGCTTTTGTCGAGGAGAATGAATGATTGAAAGATTCCAGCCCTTTCATGTGTTACCATGCTAGTATTCATAGCCCAAGATGTTGGCATAAGTTCTTTGTTGTTGAACTTCTTTTTCAAAGTTTCAATGAAATAATGAGTTTGTCATTCAATCGTGTTTACGACCAAGCATTATTCATTTTCTTGAGAGAGTTTTCTTATAAGAACTCACAAATACACTTTTGAAGCCTCACGTGATCTCATAGACGCGATTCAATACTTTTACCAAAATCAGTTTCCCTATTGGAGTTTTGAAAAATTGATCTGGCATTTTGATTTCAAAAATAATTTGATGTTTATTAAAAAAAATATTTTTGACATTCTTCTTGTAGAATGACAAGTGAATCAAGCAACTCCATCATTGAGGTGACTAAATTACGGATAAAAAAAAGGAAAAAAAGAAATGAATAAACACCCTTACCCCATGACTCTTGAAACATGTGTTTTTAAATGTATGAATAATGGCATGTAGTGAACTCATTGCTCATGACCCATGAAACATATCTTTGCAAAGACCAAACCATCACACTGGGTGAGGTCAAAGTTTATTGATCATAGCTGCTTGCGCTTGAAATGAGGAAAGGCCATCTTTGTTATTCCTGTCATGTTCTGAAATAAATATATCCCTTGCGATCCCTTTTTTAGCCTGAATAAATTTTCTTTCATGAAAAATCCCGACTAGGATCACACCCCACACTAGGGGGGCAAGAGAAAATTTCAATGAGAAAAGAGAAAAAGCCGTGAGAAAGCCAAAAAAGGCATAAGAGCTCAAGAAACTCAAATGCTTGGGGGCATGTCCAAATCACAAGAAAAAGTGATAACCAAGATAAAGTGAGTATGCCCTAGCAAAGCAATAAAAAAAACGAAGCAGCAAATCAAAGAAGAGCGGCAAAAGAAAAGATGAACGACATTAAGAGTTGAACTACTAATAGTGATTCTCAGTCTTTGAAACCCTGAAACACTCTTTGAGCCTTGTGAATCCTTTTCTTTCATAGCTAAGAACCACAGCCTACATTAAGTGCCTGTAGAAGTCTTTTCTAATCAAGCAAGCAAACAACCTAGAACAATAAAAAATGCTCTCAAAATGCAAAGAATACTTTTTCATAAGATTCATGACATCAAGAACAAACTACTCATTACTATTCATGCTGATAAAAATGAGTGTTCAAAAAGATATAAGTTTTTATCAAGCAAAACCTTGAGCTTTTTCTCGAGCCCTTCACTTTGAAAACCTATAAAAACAAAAAGTCACCTCATGGCGGATTTTCACCGAAGTTAATAACGCCATACACAAGAGCAAGTCATCTCTTTTCCAAGAAAAATGTCTTGAACAAATTTTAATTGACCACTCTTTTTAATTCTAGTTCTTCAACTTTTCTAGCTAAAGATGCAAACTTGGCTTGGAGGTCATGATCTTCCCTAAGGTTGTACATACCTTCACTAGATGTATGAGGTTGAGTTTTACTTAGTGCCTCATAAGTGTCTGCAGTGTCCCAATTTTCAGCATTTTCAGCTAGCAAGTATAGGTACTCTATTGCTTCATTAGGGTCTTTATCTTCAAAAGTTTCATTGCACATCAATTCAACCATTTGCCTATCTCTAGGTGTTAACCCTTCATAAAAATATGAAACCAATCTCCATGTTTCAAAACCATGATGAGGGCAAATATTAAGCAAGTCTCAATACCTATCCCAACATTGGTAAAATGTTTCTCCTGGTTTTTGAGTGAAAGTGATGATTTGTTTTTTGAAAGAGTTTGTTCTGTGAGACGGAAAAAACTTTAAAAATTGTTATTGCATTTCATCCCAAGCATGAATGGATCCTAGTCTCAAATTTTGTAGCCATGTTTTAGCTTTATCTTTTAATGAAAAAGGAAAAAACTTTAATCTGATGGTGTTCATGCTACAATTTAAGTCATTATAGGTGTTACAGACCTCCTCAAATTTCCTTAAATGCAAATATGGATTTTCTAGATCTAAGTCATGAAAATAAGGTAAAAGTTGAATAATGCCTGGCTTAAAATTAAAATGATATGCATCAGGGGGGAAACTATACATGATGGTGCACTTGCTCTTGTAGGATTCATATGGTCTCTAAATGTTCTAACACGGTTATTCTCATTATTCTCATTATGAAGCGACTAGTTATCTTCTTCGGCCATATTTTTTTGAAAATAATGAGGATACCCTACAAAGTCTACCACTTAATGTACGTGACCAAACTCTCATGCACGTGTAGGAAGAGAAGAAAAAGGAAGAAAAGAAAAGAAAAGGAAACAAAACAAAACAAAACAAAACAAACAAAAGTTAGATAAAATGAAAAGTGAAAAGAGAAAATAAAATAAATATTATAATTTATACAAGATTTTATCTCCCCAGCAACGGTGCCAAAAACATGACACAACCAAAAGATTGATGTCTTCTCCCAAGTGCAGGAGTGTCGAAGTAATAAATAACCCGGCAAGACCGGGGTCGAACCACAGAGAGGTTAACTATATAAATTATAAATAACAACAACAACAACAACAACAACAATAATAATAATAAGTTAAAGAGGACTTTGAGATGTAAGATTAATGTGAGGATTAAACAATGATAAAAACAATTGTCAAGGTTAGAGGATCCACTAATGGTATTTCAAACAAGTATAGTATAAACTCTTATTACTCAACTAGAAACCACACACAAAGGAGGTTCCAATCGGATTATAAATTGTTAACATGATGACATTAGTTATCTTATTCGAATAATGCTAATACTTGTAAATGTTGTCAGGTATTCATAATTATAACTTATGTTAACAACAAATCAAGTTCCTTTCATAGCACAGGTGTCGGTTATACCACACGGTTTGGGCTATGAAAGTGCCAAATATTTGTTATACCAAGGGTTATATAACATAAATCTAGATTAATCATTTAACAAGCAAAGTATTAAAAGTGAACAAGATAACAAATACAAAACATGTTAGTATCAGACATTAAAGTCCATGTTGAGTTTATACTATACTTATTCTTACATCATTAGTGTAACCTTTTCAACTTAACATAATAAACTTAACTAAGCATAATGAAAAAGAGAAACATAAATAAACAAGATAAGAACATAAATAAGATATAAATTAACTAAGTAAAGGGAAGGAAATGAAAGGCATAAACAAGAGATTACTGAAAGCAAAACTTAAGCATTACAAAAAATATAAAGAAAGAGAGCAAGAACATGATCTTGATCTGAAAACCAAGATGCCTAAATGCATGACAAATGCCTACTTTTATAGGCTAAAATTTGGAACTATTGATTTGATGACTAATTGTTGAGTGGGTGGCCACATCTTAACTTGGTGACAATCCTTATCTTCATGTCTGAACAAAACGTCATTGCTAATGTCAAAATTTGAATAGACTCTCTCATGAAAGTTCTAGGAAATTGTCTCAGCTTTCCAACAAAAAAATATTTGGTGCATTTGGACTTCTAGAACTTGAGATATGGGTTGAACACTGAACAGTGTCTGGGCTGCAGCACAAATTCCGACTTCTCCGTTGTTGCTAAGATTTGGACTTCCAAATAGAAGAATTGAGTCTTTTACTCCCCATGACTGTTTTAGACCTATGTCTTAGCTTTCTAGCCATATAAACCAAATTGAAATCCAAGATCTACAGCTTCAGATATGACCCAATGACTGAACAGTGTTCCAGTTTGGACTGAACCAACATCTCTTTTCTAAGCTGAACCCTCTCTTTGTCTTCTCAATTTCAGTAGTTAAACTCATCAATTAATCCTTTGATTTATGTGATAGCCCTACATTTAAGATGAACATTTACCATAAATTAAAGGTATCTTATATTATTAGACATATTATTATAAAACATGCTCTAGTTAAGGAGTTATTGATACTTCAAGTGCAAAATGATGATATAAAACCTTGATAAAAATGCACTTTTAAGTACTAATTAGTTACTAGGAGCAACATTGCATATTGTCTTCTAACAGAGGATGGAGAGCCATTAACTTTTCATGAGGCTATAGAAAGCACAAATGTATCTATGTGAATGACAACAATGCAAGAGGAGATTGAAACTCTACACAAGAATAACACTTGGGATCTTGTTCCGCTACCACAAGGAAGGAAGGCCATTGGCAACAAATGGGTTTGCAAGATAAAACGTGATGGTAATGATCAAATGGAGCGGTATCGTGCAAGATTGCTTAGAAAGAAGGAATAGACTTCAATGAAATATTTTCTCTGGTGGTACGACTTACTACAATTAGAGTAGTCTTGGTGATATGTGCTATATTTGATCTTCACTTAGAGCAGTTAGATGTGAAAATTTCATTTCTTCATGGAGAACTTGAAGAAGAAATTTATATGCTCCAACCAGAAGGTTTTGCTGAAAAAAGGTAAGGAGAAGTTGGTTTGCATGTTGAAAAAATCTCTATATGGTCTCAAACAGGTGCCGAGGTGTTGGTACAAGAGATTTTATTCCTTCGTAATTAGCCTTGGTACAATAGACTTAGTTTAGACCATTGTATGTATTACAAGAAGTTTGAAAAGATGATGATATAATCATTCTGTTGTTGTATGTGGATGACATGTTGGTAATAGGCCCCAACAAAGATCAAGACCAAGAATTGAAGGCACAGTTGGTTAGGGAGTTTGATATGAAGAACTTGGGACCAACAAACAAGATTCTAGGGATGTAAATTGACCGAGACAGAAGTAAGATGAAGATTTGGCTTTCTGAGAAGAATTATTTGAGGAAAGTTTTACGATGCTTCAACATGCAAGATTGTAAGTCAATTTCCACCCCACTTCCTATTAACTTCAAATTATCCTCAAGTATGTCTCCTAGTAATGAAGTAGAGAAGATGGAGATGTCTCAAGTACCGTATGCATCAGCAGTGGGAAGTTTAATGTTTTCTATGTAGGTACAAGATCGGACATTGCACAAGTAGTAAGAGTAGTTAGTTGATACATGGAAAATCTTGGTGGAAAGCATTGTAATACTATTAAGAGGATCTTGAGATACATCAAAGGTACCTCAGATACCGCATTATGTTATGGAGGATCAGAATCTACTGTCAGAGGTTATGTTGATTCAAATTTTGTTGGTGACCTTGAGAAAAGAAAATCCACTACAGGCTATATGTTCACAATTGCAGGAGGAGCTGTGAGCTAGGTCTCTAAACTTCAGACTATTGTAACGTTATGCACAACAGAAGCTGAGTACATGGCAACTACACAAGCTTGTAAAAAAGCAATATGGATGAGGAAACTTATGGAGGAGCTCGGACATAAACAAAAGAAGATTCCTTTGTATTGTGATAATCAGTGTGCGTTGCATATTGAAAGGAATTCAATGTTTCATTCAAGAACAAAACACATAGATGTTCAGTATCACTTTGTTTGCGAAGTGGTGAAAGATGAAAGTGTGGATTTTAAGAAAATGCACACTAAGAAAAACTTAGCAGATGCTTTGACCAAACCAGTCAACACTGACAAGTACATATGGTGCATATCCTCTTATGGCCTAGCAGAAACGTAAGCACATGAAGATGACAAGTATAGAAAGGATAGAACAATCATAGATGATCAAGTATGAAGACTTGATTAAATCATCAAAGTCTTCAAGTGGGAGAATGTAAAGCTAGTTGGACATTAATTGGTGCTGCCTAAGTCAACAATGTTAGGAACCAATTCAGTGCCACTTGCAGCACCAATTAATGCCTCATGTCTTTTGCAAGACAAAGGCATGGATGTCTGCCTATAAATAGGCAGTGCATCCAAGTCTTAAGATGTACACACAAGAGAGAAAGGAAGGAAAGTGATCCCACAAAGTTGTGAGGTATTTGTGAGAGAGTAAAAGAGGTGTTTTCTCCTATTGATAGAGAGATTCTCAATTGTTTTCCAATTAGTAAAGAGAAGTTGAAATTCTCACATTACTTAGTAAAATCCTTTTATACTTGCCCATGGACGTAGTCAAATTTGGGTCAACCACGTAAATGCCAGTATCTTAACAAAAACATTACAAATCATAAGAAGCTCACACACCAGTAGATCCAAACCCTCCAACTCCTCTCACAGTTGCATCCAAATCCTTGACTTCCATGACATGAGGAGTTACAATTTTCTCAAGAATCAACTGCACAATTCTATCACCAACCTTTCCCTCGAATAAAAGGGTTAAACAAGATAAGCCCAACATAAATAAAATGAAGTTTTGAACCAGATTATAAAATGCTAAAATTAAAAGGACCAAAAGATAAATCCATGGAGGATATATGGACAAAAGTACATTTTCGCATGAATTCTGGAAAAGCCATGCTATTTTTTTTTATATTTGGTCTTTTTTCTTTTAATTGTGTCTTTATGCTATAAATTTAAACTTTATCTCATCAACTTGGCCTTGGATCAAGTTCGGACCTTTAATTGTCAAAAATATATAAATATAAGAGATCATCAACTCAAAAAAATCACATGAAATGAATAAAAGTTTGATGACTAAAAAAGCACTATTGAAATTTATGTGCTTTGTGAGGAGAAGCATAGTGTCAAGCACCCTAGTAAAACACCTTTAAAGAATTAGTTTTTATATATACAACTAGTAAAGATTGAAATTTAACAAGGTATGATTAAAATTTTAAAGAATTCATTTTAATAAATGTTCAGATAAATAATATTAGTCGTTCATTTACAAACAAATTTAAACATATTAGAATACCATTTTATTTTTTTTTTAAAGTTTGACAGTCAATTTAAGACTTGATGCATTTTAAAAATACCTTAAATTTAACTCCGATCGTATTACTTTATTATAAATTACATCTCAAATATTTTTATTTTATCATTTTGTCTAAAAATTAAACAAATATACCTCATAATCTTTTCATTATCAATTATAGTTTAAGTTTTGTTGCACAAGCACCAGCAGTAGCAGCAGCAAAAGACGGAGTGTTTTTTGGTGGGTTTTGTTTAGAATTGGAAATTTTTAGACTGGAGTTTTCGGAGGTATATTTAATTAGGATTTTCAATTTAGGTTTGTTGTATGGGTTTATGGAACTTTATTTGATTTGCCTGTTTTTTTTAACTTGCAAACTTAGAATCAAAAGTTGTAAAGAGACAATGGAGATGGGTTAGGGTTTTTCTCTGTATTTTATAAGTCTCTCTGTCGATTTTATTGTTTAGAAGTAAACTGAAAAAATAATTGAAAAATCAGTTCAGTGAATATTTGGTGGTTGAGTATTATTATTAAATTTTTTTTTTAAAAAAAACAATTTAGCCAAAGAGAAAAGAAAGGAAAAGTTAAGTTTATGACCAAGCTCCATTTACATTTTTACATAGTGCGCTCATTTGGTAGAAATTTGATTCTTATGAGTACCAGAAACCTCAATTTTGGTAGATTTCGTTGGTGGAACTGTGAATATTTTTACATGATGGTTCTTTTATAGTTCCTATCCATGCCTTCCTTGTTGCCACTGTTTCTTTCAGTTTATCTCCATCGTAACAATAGTTTATAAAGTTTTATTGACTTGATCTATTATGCTTTAAGACTCCGACTAAACCAAAAACTCCAGCAACACCATCTCCAAAGCCAAAAAAAAAAAGCAACAATTGAATCATGCCATAAAAATTTGTTTCAGAATAAGAGGTCACTGCAATATTTAATAGTTTTACCGACAAAAATATTTCGTCAGTGTAAGATAACCACTTAATTGATAAAATTTTTACCAACTAATTCCCCAACAGAAACCATCCGTCGGCATAACATTCGTTGATAATTCAACATTTTATCACTAATTCTATCAGTAAAAAAAATTCAAAAACTGATGGATTTACATATAGAAAATGAGCGCAAAAAACAACAATTCCCGCCGGCAATATACCGATAGAATTATTCTGTCGGTGTTTGTGGGATATACAGTAAATATTTTGCAACTCTTGGTAAAATACGAACGGACTATGTCCGTCTGGAAATCCATCGGTGAAAGTGGCATATGCAGTAAATATTTTGCAACTCTCGGTAAAATACCGATGGACTACATTCGTCTGGAAATCCGTCGATGAAAGTGGCATAAACAGTAAATATGTTTCAACTCTCTGTAAAATACCGACAGACTACTTCCATCTAGAAATCTGTCGGTTGTTATTTAAAAACATTAAAAATTATTTAGAATAAATTATATAAATTAATAGTAAAAAAACCAATTCTGCAAATAAAATTGTATGAAACATTAAAAATATAAAAATAAAGTTAAATACTATTCATCCAAATATTCATTAAAAATTTAATGTGTTTCCAAAAAAAATTAAACTAGAACAATGGCGGAGGTAGAGGAGGAGGAGGAGGCTACTTGTTCCCAGGACCAAACGGCCAAAAAAGTGGCGCACATGTATCACCCATCTGTGATCTAATGTCCATGACCATTTGGCGGAGTTGTTCATAATCCGTTGAGAGTTGCTCATATTGTTGTTTCAAGGCCATGATCTCCTCAGATTGGATGCTCGATACTGATTGGGAGCTCCCAACGGTTGATACACTACAGGCTGCCCGTAAGTTCTCGGTTGTAGTGTTCAGCCCGTAGTGTTGGAGAGCCCATACACCCGATTTTTATCAGGTCCACTAGATGATCCTACCTCCATCCACAAATCCGGATCAAAATCTGAATGGGTCAAAGGATCATCCCCATAGCTCTCCCTTAACCGACTATTATAGGTCTCCTAAAAATTAAAAAAAGAAATCATCATATTCAATTCAAGAAAATAATAACTTAAGAAATAAAATGAAATAACAAACATACCACGAAGTGTTGAGTGCGGTTGTCCACGAACTATTGCACCCACTTTTGGCGGTCTTCACTCCGCACGTGTGTCTCTATAAACAGCTCTATTAGGCTCGACTCACGTCTAAGAGACGTAGCCTATAAGAAAAAAAATATTGCAAGTTAAATATTTTTATAAGTAACAAAAAATTAATTAACGATATGTTTCATTTAAATTAATCTTACCATCCATTTAGCATGTGCAGTAAACAGAACGGAGCCACCAATGTGCGTGGTCATCGAACCATGAATTTGCCAGTTCCGATTGTCGGTACCGAACTATGAGCATTATGTGAATCGCTCAGACATCATGTGCTGAATATATTGCGGCCATATAAACCCCAGGATGTATGGCTGTTTAAAATCCCTCCAAACCGCCACATTATTCTACCCTTGGAGACTGTCATCTCTCGCGTATTTTTTGGCTTTTTTTGTGATTCATACCAAAAATCACGCAACCTACTTTCATAGTGACAAATTAGATTTTAAAACATAATTTTTTTTAAAAAAAATATGGTATTGCAACAGAATATGTTACCTAGTTGCCGTGTGATTTTCCCACACCCTACTTGCAACATTGTCATGCGCACTACCCACTCGAATTTGTGTTGTGTATAAATAATTTATTTAAAATAAAAATAATAAAAATATATTAAAAATAAGCTAGAAATTAAAACTTAACACCAACCTGAAATCTTCAAAACCATGCATCGATATAAGGTCTCCATTTAGGATGCATGGAAACCTGACTCCATTAAAATAATGGAATCTCCATCGACGATTTAAACGCCGATGTTATTACTTGGGCGGCCTCGATGTTTGTGAACCTGAAAAAAATTAAATTAATGGAATATTAATTAGTTATTCATAAATTATGTTATAATTAAAAAAAAACTAAAACCGAAATAAACTTATATTGAAAGGTCGTTCTTCCAATGTGCCTGGTACTTGCGGGTGAATAGATTCCACTATGAAGGCACATCGCCTTTGCGCTATGAAACCGCGCTTGAAGAGGCAGCATTGTGAGTCAGCGCAGGTGCCTCTTCTTGATCGGCACCTAAGGACAAGTTATTCTCATTGCTAGAAGAACTAGTTGCAACCATATACTCACGACATGTTGTTGATTTCATTCTACGCATCTACACAAATTTATATGAATAATTACATAATTTAAATCGATTATTAAAAAACAATTTCGGCAGCACCTCCCCTATACTGGATATTACCCAAAGTTTTTAAACCTACAAATATTAACATCTGTTGCTACTCAATTTTTTACCTATCTTTTTGATAAAGTTTCGAAAAAATCCAAAAATAGCGAAAAACAACGAAAATCCAAAAAAAAAATGTTTTTTTAATATATTTGCATCATTTTTAGCATTTTTAACAATGTCTCAAAAGAATATAAATTTTCAAAGGTATTTTGAATGCGTTTGACTTTTCACGTGTTATTTTTAAAATAAATGATTTTCCTCATTCAAGTCGATGTTGATAAGAAAAATCCAAAAAAATAAAAAAAATCAAATTTACAAAAAAAGAAAGAAGTTGAGGGACCAAGTTTGGGGACCTAACAATATTTTTGCTTATAAATAGGAGTTTTCAACACATACACAAGTGAGGCAATTTTGCACATTTGGAGGCAACAAAAAAAACCTAACCCTAAAACTCCATCTCTTTCGAGCCAGCCGGCCGCCCCCTACTTGGCTAGAAACCAAGAACAACCCCTCTACTTCAATTTTGGCTTTCTTGGCCACTCCCTGATCTCCACACAGCCTCCCTTTTCCTTTTCCAGTCGTCCCCATCGTCTCCCATGTGAACCAGCCTAGACAGCCGCCTCATTTCCCTTTCCTTTTGACAAAAAGCCAGAGAGAGCCTCCATTCTCCTTCACCTCTTTTCTCTGTTTAGCTCCCATTTCCCTATCCTTCATCTCACTTTTGCCTTCTTCTCTGTTCCCCCGATCTCCTCCACCAAAAGCCAAACACAGCCGCCACCTTCCTTCCCCTTCTGCCTCTCTCAGCCCCCAGCCTCTCCTCCCCTCTCTCGACTGTTCCTCCTTCTTCACCATCACTGGCCAGCTTGCCAAGACCCGAATCAGACCCTCTAGCAGCAGCCCCCACACGGCGGTGCCCACAGATCCAACGCCATTTCCAACCGAAATCGACGATCAGCCAACACATTTTTCTCCTCCATCTCCGCCGGCCAGACACGATAGAAGCACAGTCGCCGGTAGCTACCTAAAACAGAACAGGGGAAACCAAAAGAAAAAAGACAGAGACAAAGAGAGAAAGCAGAAATAAAACAGATCTGAAAAAAAGGAAAGACCCGAGAACAGATCTGGAAAGGAGAAAGAAAATTAAAATTGACATCCTTTTTGCAAATAACGGTGGTTGTCACTACCGACGAGGAAGAGAAGAGGGGAGGAGGCCGTTATAGATCTCCCTGCCGCTTGGATTTTTTGCGATGGCGCGTGAACCCACGCACCCCCAATGGTGGTGGCGCGTGGAGAAGACGCACTGCACTGTTTCACGGATCCAGAAGGTTTCCCAGCACTGTTCCCAGGTTCCAGCAACACTTGTTTTAACTGTAGGGGGTCTTTTGTTTTTGTAAATCTTAAATGCTGGAATATGTGTGTCAATTACTGTTAGTTTTTGTACTTTAATTTTGTTATGTTGTAACATGTAATCATGGGTGTATATGTAAAATTTAGTAAAAGTAAATGTGTGTTTGTATTTTTTTTTATGGATGTTTTTTTTATGATAAAATTGAAAAGACAAAGAAGAATTTAATGTTTTGATTTGCTCACGGTAAAGGATTATAAACTTATATGTAAGTCGTATTTCTAATATTCGATGAAAATATAATTTTTAAAACTTCTTTAACACATCAAATTACGAAGCAGCTTATCTCAAGTAGGGTGCGCTAGGGTGCTAATTACCTTCCCTAGCCACAACCAGTCCCTTACCCATGAATTTCTGACAAGACCAGTACACTCGGGTTTCCTAGTAACCTTCAATCAAATACTAGGTGGTGACTCCCAAGAACTCAAACTAATCAAACGAACGAAAATCGCCATCGACGCCGTGCGGGGACGTGCGACAACATCCATAAACCAATTCACTCCATTGAAAACACTTATATATAATCTAACATCTATACAAATTTAACAATAAAATAAAGAAAAGAATAGCATTTAATTTTATATATTCAACTAACATCTATAGAAATTCATCAATAACAATTAAAATTAATGGAAATAATTAAACACATATCATGCAATAATAGAGTAAAATTGAGATAAAATAATTAAATTTAATCATATATATATTCAATTACCATTTACAAGGTAACTTCAACAATACCAATTAAAATTCAATAAAGTATTCAATTATTATAGAAATACAAACAATAAAATATATTGAACAAATTAAGAAAAACAACTATAGACTTGAGGAATAAAAAATGCTTACTTTAATAGTGTGCTTATTTCAAGACTTTATCTATCTACATACAATACAAAAAAACTAAAAACATAACAAAAATATATTATTAATAAAAAAAGAAAAATGTGAAAAATAAAATCATTAAGCATATTAAATGAAAATATATACCTTTTAATTTGTTGAAGATTACAAGAAGCTAAAGATTACAAGAAAAAAATGAAAATTTTCGCAATAGAAGAGAGAACAAAGATGAGATGAAACGAAAGAGGAGAGAAATGAACTGAACGGGCGGTCACTGAGATTTATAGTGCAGTTTTGCCGATGGACTCACTGACAGCCTATTTAAATAATATTATTTTTAATTATTCCGTCGGTGAATTTTCAAATGTCTGTCGGTAAATTTTGAATTTCGCACTAAAATTTTTAAATGACCCTCTAGATTTTTTGCAGTCCATCGGCATATTCACGCAGTCAGAGATGCATTAATACCCGCCCTTTGGGATTTGCACAGTCTGTCGGTGAGTTCGTCTGTAATTGTGAACTGCACCAACAAATACCGATGGACTGTATCTGTCTGTAGAGACATCAATGATTATGGCATGTGCAGTAAATATTTTGCAACCTCTGTAAAATACTGACGGAATATGTTCGTCGGTATCAACGTCAGTGATAGTGGCATATGCAGTAAATATTTTTCAACTCTCTATAAAATACCGACGGATGATGTCCGTTTGGAAATCCATATGTGATGGTACACTGTTCATGACAAATTGTGTTTGTATTACCTATTTATCCTACTGCAAACACTGAAATTACAAACTGAGTATTTGCACGAGCAGCAAATGACCCGAATGGGTTGAATCAGTCTATACACAACCCAAGATGCACGTTCCTTGATTTAGTTGAAAAGTGAGGATGCACACTGTTAAAGTGTTTCCATGCTTCGCCGTCAGAAGGATACACCATCACTCCATCAACCGTATCATGTGATTGGTGTCATGCCATGTGCTCAAAAGTCCTTGGTGACATGAATAACCTCTATAGTCTAGGTGTGATTGAGAAGTATCTAAGTTTTTCATATTTCACAAGAGTCTTTCCCCTGCCAGTTCTGGGTTTGTAACGGGAATGCCCACATGTTATGCATTATGTCAGCTCAATATTTTCAAGGCAGTATAACATGCAGAAGTTAGGGCACATATCAATTTTATGGTATCCTAAACCGAGGGGTTTCATCATGAACTTTGCAGCATAGAAGTTCTCTTTTAACATGTTCCCTTCAGGTAAAATGCTTCTCGCCCATTCGATAATCTTGTCATAACCGGCCTCACTCAACCCGTGATCTGACTTAATGGTGAACACCTATACTACGACCAATAATTTACTATGGTTCGTGCAGCCATACCATAATGGTTCGTCAGAATCTTTCAACAGATCAAAAAACCTTACTGCATCTGTATTAGGTTTTTCTTCTATGATTGGACATTCACTTACATTACCTTCACTCATTCTCATTGCATTCATAACCATATTCTTGTAAGGATTATTGTTGTCATTTGCAATTCCATTCACATTGTTAGCATTAGAAGTTGACCCAACCACCCTTTCTACCATGCTCTCATTACCAACAAATAGTTCTCTGTGTGCATACCAACACGGGTAATCCTTCATGAACCCTTTGTGTATAAGATGCATCATTATAACATCTGGATGCATATACTTTTTATTTTTACACTTCCTGCATGGACAACTAATACCGCCTCCAGTAAAATTTTCGGGAATAGATGTTGTGAAATTAATAAAACCCTGAACCCCATTAAAATAACTCATCCTCCGCAATCCTTTTGGTGAATCTCGATACATCCATGAACGATCATCCATGACTTCTATTGAACCTCTATAAAATTATGATGACAACATGTATTAATTAACTATGTTAAGTAAAAAAATTTGCAAAAATATTGGTTTACCTCGACATTATTCAACAAACTAATTAAAACTTCTTGTAAATATTCATTATCTATTATCAAAATCCATACAAATTTATACATATAAATTTACAGAAATTACATCTCCGCAACAACATTGATAAAAATTAAAACGGACTCGTTAAACAAGCTATTAATTATTTCATCACAACACATCTAATTCGATAGTTAAACAAAGTTTCAACAATTTACAAACAAATACAATTTTACAAAATCTTAAACAAACCATAACAAATACAAAATTATACATTCATACTATAAGTTTGTTTGAGAAATAACAATAAAACATGTACATACACTAATAAAATACATATACTAAAAAAACAATAAAAAATAATAAAAATGAAATTTAAATGTTAAAATTAAAAAAGATAGATTTACTTACAAAAAATGATAAAATCCACAATAAATCAGAACACGGATGTTGTGACCACAAAAGTTATAGAAAGATGACTTGTGTTGAGAAGAGGTGGATATTTTTAGGGGGGGTGGTTGTTTGCAGTTTGAGAGGGGAGAGTTGAGATGGGGAAGAAGACGGAGAAATAAGGGAGGAGAGGGTAGGTAGAGTGATGATATATTAACTCTTACCAAGGGAATCACCGACGAATACTTTTGTCGGTGATTCCCTCGGTAATTCTGATGGTGAATTTGTCACGTAACTGTACAGAGATTCCAATTTGAATTCGTTGGTAAAATCGCTCGCAAAAACTGCCACGTCATCGAACTGCTTTTTTTAAAAATAAATCTATATATTTCTCTATAATTCAGTCAGTATATACCGACAGCATTAGTCCGTCAGTATATACCGACTGAATTACCGATGGAATAGTATCCATCAGTAATTATCACCACAATTTACTGACAAAATTATTCATTCGGTAATTCCATTGGTTTTAGGCGAATTTCTGGTAGTGGGTGTGATATAAACATATGAGAAACCTAATCCAAAATCCCACTGTTTTCACTGGTAGTGGAACTGTTCTAGCATTTTATGACTTTTATTTTTCCTATAGCAATGGACTTTGTGCCTAGGAATATCCAGTGCATGCAATCTTCTTATATCGCTGTAGTTGGTGGTGGAGGTGGTGTGTAGATTTTAGTCTTCCCAAAATTTCTGGAAGTAATCTGTCGATGTATTATAGTTTGATTCTATCCTTTTGTTTGCTTTGTGTTGTTATTAATAACCAATGCTGTACAGCTTCCTAAAGGCACGCATCAGTGGTCAAGCTTTCTTACTCCTGAAGAACTGGTGCTTATCCTACAGCGTGCTTCTGTCAATGTAAGATGGTTGCTTTCCCTTCTGACATTTTGACGTGTCTACTACTGTTACGTCTTAGCAAAAACTTATTGCTTTGGGTTTGGTGCTCGCCAGGTTAAAGAAATGGCTGGATTTGTTCACAGCCCCTTGACTGGGCGATGGTCTCTATCTGATGATATTTCTGTGAACTTCATAGCCTTTGGTACCAAAGACGGTCAATGATGAGAATTGCGTACAATGACAGCCATGCTAAATAAAAGATTTACTCTTAGGTATTTTATATACTCATTCTTTGCTTCTGTCTAGTCACAAATAATTTCCATCTTGCTCTCTTCGTTATTAGTACTGCATGTGAGCATAAAGAAACAAAATGCTTCAGAAACTGTCCTCAAACCCAAAATTTTAATCAGATGGCTAATCTGGATTTTGCTTGTGGATGAGTGTTTGACCGTGGTCCGATCCAACAAGGCGGGGCTTGCTTTGAACCGAACACAATAGCATCTCATGCTGCTTATGACATGAATCTCTTCTATCAAACTTCTGATAAAAATCCTTGGAACTGTGATTTCTCACAATCAGCCATTTTCTCTTCCAACAACCCCACTAAGTTTTCTCAAAACACTTCCTTTTTGGTTTTACTAATCCCTCTTCATGTTACTGCATTTGCGCATAAACTGCAGGCTATAAAGCTTGCACTTACCCTAGTGAGTGCACCTGAAGAGGACCCATGTACAGAGCCTTTTGGAGGTGATGGGTGCTTTCTCACTTAAAATGTTGAAGCCGTCATCTTTTTACTAGTAAATTAGGGAGATTCAGTGTGTGTGTGTGTAGGCTTGCAAAGAAATGTTCATACAGTATTTTTTTTCTAGAACGACCTATGCTCCATGTATTTGTGAAATTAGTCGGTCAAGTTTCTTACAACTGAGTAATGCTTGAGGTTAAGCAGCAAGATAGTGTGATTTCATCAATACAAACAGCAATAAAATATATATAGCCTCACCAAACCCAAAACTTTTACTGCTTAGTCCACCATCTATTCTCTAAATTTAAACACCAAGAAACAAAAACATTTAAGAAAAAACATTACAAATCACAGGAAGCTCAAACACCAGTAGATCCAAACCCTCCAACACCTCTCACAGTTGCATCCAAATCCTCAACTTCCATGACATCAGGAGTTACAATTTTCTCACGAATCAATTAAGCAATTCTATCGCCAACCTTTACCTCGAAATCAAGAAACAGAAACATTACAAATCAGAGAAACACCCGTCTTCACTAACAAAAGGAAGTCCTTTACCAAACCCAAAACTTTTACTGCTTAATCCACCATATGTGTCAAGGCATGACAGCCTAGCACCAGGTGTCTGCAGCCCTACTAAAATTTACACTGATTGTTTTTTTCCAAACCGTTTCTTTAATGCCGAATGCTTCCCAATGAAAAGATAACCCCACCCTCCCTTACAGTCTTTGCACCTCTCTGTGGCAACTACAACTTTGTCATTACACTACTCCAATCCACAATACCATGAATCTTGATGAACAAGACTTTTGCTAACAATGTTCCAATACACAGTACAATGAATCTTTATGAACAGGACTTTCCCCACATGATTTAGCTTTATGTATAATAATTTGCATTTCAAAGACAAGTTATCCTTCCAAGTTTCGAAGCTTCTTTGTAGAAATAAACCTACTAAGCATTGTCAAAACCATTGCACAATTTTCCTTTATCTGATTAGTAAGTTCAGATAAAGGAAAATTGTGCATGTTTATTTCTACAGAGAAGCTTTGAAACTTGGAAGGATAACTTGTCTTCAAAGAATTTATAAGCAGATGCCATGGTTGTGACAATGCTTAGTGTTAGTTGTTAGGGCTGCAGGAACTATACGTCAACAAGCTAGCTTTGAAGTGTTTGTCGTCGCACCAAAACTTTCCAAGGACTTGGATCGATTTGAGTTCTCTGCCTTTCCCTCTTGTTTTCCACATAACAAAAAGGCAAGTCAATGGTCCTAAGAAAAAAAAACTGCAAATTATTAAAAAATAAAACTAAATTATGTGAGGAAAATCCTGCTCATAAATACTAATTGTACTGTAGATTGAACACTACACCATTAAACAGTTTTACCGACGGACTAATTCCGTCGGTGTAAGGCATGAAATCCGTCGGTGAAATTATTACTGATGACCTTAGTCCGTCAGTATACTAATCGTCAATAATTCCTCGTTCCGTTGCTAATTCTGTCGGAAATAAAAAAACAAACCACCGACGGTCTTACAGACAGAGACGCACGGCAAAAAAAAAAAATTCCCCGCGAGAACATTACCGACAGACTACACCCGTCTGAATTTTCAACGGTAATTACCGACGGATAGTCCATCGGTAATAGTTATGGTAAACACCGACGGAAATATTCCGTCGGTAATTATGGCATGTGTTGTAATTGTTTGGCAACTCTCGGTGAACTACCGACGGCAGGGAGCCATTAGTAAAGTCGTCAGTATGTATTTAAAATATATAAAAAAATAATTTATTAATAGTAAAAAAGCTTAATAAACAAATAAAATTGTATCATCACCCATCCTTGATCTCATCTCCATGACCATTTGACGAAGCTGATCATAATTCGTTGAGAGTTGTTGATATTGTTGTTTCAAGGCAATGAACTCCTCAAACTGGGTGCTCGATACTGATTGAGAGCTCTCAACGGTTGAGACACTACGAGCCAACCGCAAGTTTTCAGCCGTAGTGTTGGAGAGCCCGTAGACCCGATTTTTTTCAGGTCCACCAGACGATCCCACCTCCATCCACAAATCTGGATGGGTCAAAGGATTGTCCCCATATCTCTCCCTCAACCGGCTATTATAGGTCTCCTGAAATTTTTTTTAAAAATCATCATATTCAATTCAAGAAAATAATAACTTACAAAATAAAATGAATGAATGAACATACCACGAAGTGCTGAGCATGGTTGTCCACGAACTGCTGCACCCCCTTTTGGCAGTCTTGATTTCGCACATGCGCCTCTACAAACAACTCTATTAGACTCGGCTCACGTCCAAGAGACGCAGCCTGTAAGGAAAAAATAGGTTGCAAGTTAAATATATTATAAGGAACGACAAATTAATTAACAATATATTTCATTAAAATTAATCTTACCATTCGCTTTGCATATGCGCTGGATGGGACGGAGCAGCCAGTGTGCGTGGTCACCGAACCATGAATTTGTCGGTTTCGTTTATTGGCCCTGGACTGTAAGCACCGTGAGAACCGCTTTGAGGTCATGTGCTCAATATATGTCATCCATATTTCTCCCGAAATGAATGGCGGTTTGAATTCCCGCCAAACCGCCACCTCATTCCATCCTTCAAGCTGTTATCCCTCGCATGTATTTTTGATTTTTTTTTGGTGTCATACCAAAAATCACGCAACTTACTTCCATAGTAACAAATTAGAATTTAGAACATAAAATTATAAAACAAAAATAAATATTATTTTCGATGTTACCTAGTTGCCGCGTGATTCTCCCATACCTTCCTCACAACATTGTTGTTCGCCCTATCCCACTCAAATTTGTTCTGTGTATATAAATAATTCATATAAAATAAAAATAGTACAAGATATAAAATTATAAAAATATTTATTAAAAATAAGCTGGAAATTAAAAGTTAACACCGACCTGAAATCGCTGAAACCATGCATCGATATTAGGTCTCCAGTCAGGATGTCTGGAAACCTAACTCCATTGAAACAATGGAATCTCCATCGACGATTTAAACGCCAATGTTATTGGCCTTGCAGCCTCAATATTTGTGAACCTGAAATTAAATAAAATTAATAAAATATTAATTAGTTGTTCATAAATTATGTTATAAGTATAAAAAAAAAACTAAAACCTAAACAAACTTACATTGAGAGGTCATCCTTCCATTATGCCTGGTACTTGCGGGTGAATTGACCCCGCTATGAAACCGCGCTAGAAGAGGCAGCATCACAAGTTGGTGCAGATTCCTCGCCGTGATCAGCACCTAAGGATACGTCCTCCTCGCTGCTAGAAGAACTAGTTGCAACCGTCTACTAACGACATGTTATAGATTTCATTCTACGCATCTACACAAATTTATACGAATAATTACATAATTAACTTCGATTATTTAAAAAACATTCGGCAGCA